>JFJP01038104.1_pt1 | contig 35307 bp, 32 predicted proteins | sample 431651 | NCBI WGS metagenome assembly JFJP01 (sample SAMN02602958, study PRJNA72255) | Microbial mat metagenome, whole genome shotgun sequencing project. | biome: fresh water; feature: sink hole; material: water; isolation source: purple microbial (photo- and chemosynthetic) mats found in... | reverse complement strand
CCGGTTGTAAAAAGAATAGTGTCGTAATTACAGGCACACTCACAGAAAACCTTGGTGTTGAATATATCTTTCTTGATGAATTAAGATCCAATGAGCTGACAGCAATTGACTCAGCAAAGATATCTGAAGATGGGAAATTTACATTTAAAAAAGAGATAAATACTGCTGCATTTTACCTGCTCCGCACCACGCAGAACAACTTTTTAACAATGCTTCTTCAGCCCGGAGAAAGAATTACAATAGCTGCCAAAGCCGACTCGTTGAGTTTCCCTTCGCAAATCAGCGGATCGCAAGGTACTGAGTCAATGGTTGAATACAACAGGACCCTGCGAAGGAGTATTAACAAGTTTACAGGATTGAACGACATCTATATGCAGAATGAAGGAAGTCCTGAGTTACCCATTGTCATCGAAATGCTCGACAGTTTAGCTCAGGAATACCTGAATGAGATCAATGGCTACACAAAAAACTATATTGACCAAAATATTTCTTCGCTTGTTAGTCTTGTTGCACTATACCAGCAGGTTGCCCCTAACGTATATATACTTAATCCATCAAAGGATTTAAATTACTTTGTTAAAGTTGACTCATCATTGTCAACTCTTTATCCTGAATATGAACCTGTTACTACTCTTCACCAACAAGTTAAGGAACTGGTTGCCAGCATGGGTACTACCCCGTCAGCAGCCACAGTTACAGAACAGGGAGTTGAAGCACCTGAGATCACGCTTCCTTCCCCCTCAGGCGATACGATAAAGCTGTCATCAACCAGGGGTTCTGTTGTGTTACTCGATTTTTGGGCATCGTGGTGCGCCCCATGCAGGCAAGAGAGTCCAAACCTCGTTAAAGCATACAACCTTTATCATAAAAAGGGATTTCAGATATACCAGGTAGCACTTGATAAAACAAGAGAGGCATGGTTAAAAGGGATCAAGGATGATAACCTTGAAAGATGGATCCATGTAAGCGACGTTCAATACTGGAATTCCGCTGTTGTACCGCTATATGGCATAGAATCTATCCCTTCAAATTTTCTTCTTAACAAGGAAGGCCGTATTATTGCATCTAATCTGAGAGGTGAGCAATTACAGATAAAACTGGCCGAACTTTTTAAAAATTAACCAAAATATTAAATTCTGAATACAGGTAATCCGACTTTAATGAAAAGAATACTATTTGTACTTATTCTGGGAATAATTATTATTTCCGGGTGCAACAATAAAAGTAAATTCTCAATAGATGGTACTATTAAGAACAATGCTGAAAAGACTATTTTTATTAACAGGCTAGATGTTGATACTCCTGTTCTGATTGACTCTGCCAAGATCAGTAAGAAAGGCAAATTCCACTTTAAAATAAAAGCTTCGGAAGCTGATTTTTATCTCGTTGGCTTCACAAATGAAAACTTCATAACTCTTTTAGCAGAGCCGGGAGACAAGATTAAAGTTACAGCAGAAGGAGGAAATATTTTTGAAAAATATACAATCCTCGGCTCACCGGAATCTGAAAAGCTCCAGTATCTCGATCAGAATCTTGCAACTACAAAAATACGTCTTGATTCACTTAAAAAAGTATATACCAGAATTTCAGAAGAGCCCGGCTTCGATGTTACTGGTCCTCCTATTGAGGAAGAATTTAAAAAAACTATCAGCGATCAGCGTAAAAAGAATATTGAGTTCATACTTAAAAATATGAATTCACTTGCTTCCATAAAGGCCCTGTACCAAAGGATTAATCCTGAAACATACGTTTTATACAATGCTCACGACCTTCAGTATCTGAAGATAGTTAAGGACTCCCTTACCCGCAGATATCCTAATTCAAAACATGTACAAGCCCTGGTCAGAGACTTTGACAAGGAGATGAATCAGATGTATCTGAACCAAATTGAAAAAGCCACCCAGAATGTTCCTGAATTGAAGCTTGACCCCAACCTAAAAGATATAAATGGGAAAAGGATCGCTTTGTCATCTCTAAGAGGTAAATATGTTCTCCTGTCTTTCTGGTCGTTTAAGTCGAAGGAGTGCATTGCAGAGAACCTTCAGCTCAAGGAGTTATATAATCTATACAGTAAAAAAGGATTTGAAATATACCAGATCAATCTCGATCAGAGTGAAACCGACTGGAAAACTGCAGTGAAATTTGATGAACTGAAATGGATCAGCACCCGGGAAGATGATCCTCTTAATCCTAAAAATGCACAGCTGTTCAATGTAAAAAGCCTGCCCGCCAATTATCTCTTCGACAAGGAGAGTAACCTTATTGCTTCAAACCTTCATGGCAGGACCCTTAAGATTAAACTAGATCAACTTTTTAACTAATAACAATCCGGTTTGGCTGATTCTGGAAAAATATATTTTACATCTGATTTTCATCTTGGACTACAAGCCGGGTCAGATCCTCTGGAAAGGGAGAAAAAGATAGTAAGGTGGCTCAATTCAATAACGCATGATGCAAAAGAGATATATCTGCTTGGCGACATATTTGATTTCTGGTGGGAATACAAATTAGTGGTTCCCAGAGGATTTACAAGATTTCTGGGCACAGCAGCATCGATTAGCGACTCAGGTATTCCAATTCATTTTTTTACAGGTAATCACGATATGTGGGTAGGGAACTACCTCTCGAATGAATGTGGTTTTATTATTCATACCTCACCTTTTACAACAAGTTTCAACGGAAGAAAATTTCACCTTGCACATGGAGAAGGGCTTGGCACCAGTGACTTTGGATACAAAGTTTTATTATCAATCTTTCGGAACAAACCTTTGCAGGCAATGTATTCAGCTCTTCATCCCTCAATAGGAGTTGGTATCGGACACAGATGGTCGTTAAACTCAAGACTTGGAAAAGGAATAACAAAAGAGTTTCTTGGTGAGGACAAAGAGGATCTCATAAAATATGCAAAGGGTGTTCTCGAAAAGGAAAAGATCGATTATTTTATCTTTGGTCACAGACACCTTGCGATGAGCTATAAACTTAAGGAAACATCAGAAATTCTATTCCTCGGTGACTGGATAAAGAAAGGAAGTTTTGCGGAGTGGGATGGTAATTCGCTTACGTTCAGATTTTTCAATTAAAATGTCCGGTCTTCAACCTTCACATTTAAAGTGTAATACGAATAAAGGTCGTTTATCTTTTGAAACTGATATACCAGTTTGCTGCCAGATTTTCGTGCCATATCGATAAGTCCCATATTTCCGGTACTGTCTGAGTTAATTGTCTGACCTGAGAGCGATTGTCTGAAGAGCTCTTTAAGACCTATCTTATCATACTTATTTATAGTATCAAGCTTTTCCTTAAGATGCTCAACACTGGAATTTAAGATAAGATTCCCTGTTGTAATTGAATACACTTTATCATCCAGACTGATCATAGCCACGGGCATGCCGAATTGTTCTTCCGGTTCACGTCCGGGACTGAATTTTGCGACATTCTCCAGTATCTCAACCAGTATACTAAAGACTCTTTTTTTCAGGTTTGCTTCAATATCTTCTTCCGACAGTTTTGTTTCAGTGAAAGAGAGAACTTCTTTTCCTACATCAGGAGAGATATGCCCCGACCAGATAAGGTAGATATTATTCTCAGCCATAAGTTTTTCCAGCTGAGATATGTCCTTCCCCAGAAATGGCTTCTCTTCTCCACCCATGTGAGATCCGGTCCCCCCGGAGTCGACTGTCTTGCTTAGAATAAAATATGAGTATTCATCGTCAATCGGAACAAAATCATAATCGAGCTTATTCCCGGTTTTTTTTGCCATTTCAATCAGACCCAGTCCAGCGCCGCCTTTATCACTTAATTCAGCGGTACTCAGCATTTGCCTGTAAACATTTCTTATATCTTTTGTATCGAGCTTATTCACCTCATCCAGTTTTACCCGGAGATCATCAATGCTGTGAGTAGGTAAGACATTTCCAGTGGTCACCGTGTAACCGGTACCTGTCTTGGAATATACTACCATCGACATATTTGCGTGGTGGCTCTTGTTACTGTGCCGGGTTACATTCTGGAGGCTCTCCAGTACGAACATAAACAGTCTTTTTCTCCCGACGAATCCAAATTCAGAATTCTCCATCTCCTTCTCAAGAAGCATCAGGAGTGGCACTGAATTTTCATTTGTGACAACGCCTCTGTAAATAAACATCAGGCGCTCTTTCATCATTTTATCGCGAATCCGACGAGTAAAATCCATGCAAGGGAAATCAGGTAATTTAAAAAGTTTATAAAAATAATAAAATTTGATTATCCTACCAACAAAAAACCAGAGAAAGGGGGCAAATATGATTTATATGAACCCTGCAAAAAACTGAGTCAAGGCATCACTTCCCGAAATGAGAAACATTTAAAATCCAATCGTTTGTCAACTTCACCGCGGCAGAGAATCAATGCTACTCCGACACCCGGGGCAGAATTTTGCACTTTTCTGATCAATATCTTCGACATAAGTACTTGATCTCATAACACATGTTGGAACATGGCAGTGAATCAGACCCAGAGTATGGCCAAGTTCATGAATTACCTCTTTCTTAAAGCGCTCAAGCAATAATGCATCATCTGCACTCATCCCATACCTTTCGTTGCTTAATCGGTATAGTGAAGCTATTCCGCAACGGCCATTAAGAAACGCCTGCCCAAAAATATATGTAAGAATTGGAATATACAGGTCAACGATAAACAGTCCGATTGTTTTTCCAGGGTCTGTTGAATACAATAAATCAACTACCTTAATAAGTTTAGTGCCATTATATTGTCTGCGTCCCGGGTCATAAAACTCGCTCAGATCAAGTCGGCCTTCCTTAATAATAACAGGAACATTGAATTCCTGTTTAACTGCATCGGCAGTTTTATTAAGAAGCCCTTCATCGAAATGTCCAAAAGAAATAAGTGTGATGTTTTGCGGGTCCATTAAAAAAAATCAGATTAATTATCTGTTTCCTTTTGAATATTAACAAATTATTAAATTATAACTCAGGCTGGCCAGAATGGAAAGTTTCAATCTGTTTGTTTCAGACCATACTTTGATATTTTATTGTAGAGAGTTACCCTGTCGACTTTTAAAGCTTTTGCAGCACGTGAAATATTCCATCCGTACTTTGACAGAATCTGCCTTATATGTGCCTTTTCAAGATCCTCAAGGCTCTCTGTGGAACTGCTAATGATGGATTTTTCGAGAGGAAGATCTTTCAGGGCTATTTTTTTTCCGTTGCCAACAACAATAGCCCTCTCAATCATATTTTCAAGCTCCCGCACATTCCCGGGAAAATTAAATTCCTCGAGACGTTTTAGTGCTGCAGCATCAATTGTAACGGGCTGTCTGTTCATTGAAGTACAGTATTTCCGTATAAAATAGTCGACAAGAAGAGGAATATCCTCAATACGATCGCGTAATGGAGGAACATAAATATTTACCACATTAAGCCTGTAAAAAAGATCCTCGCGAAAAGCACCATTTTCTACCATGCTTTTCAAGTCTCTGTTAGTTGCGCAGATGACCCTGAAGTCTGAGGATATCTCCTTGTTCCCTCCCACACGCACAAACTTTTTTGTTTCAAGCACACGAAGCAGATCAATCTGCATCTTAGTTGAGATAGTTGCTATCTCATCGAGGAAGATTGATCCGTTATCTGCCATCTCAAACCGTCCTTTCCTGTTGTACATTGCCCCGGTAAAAGCACCCTTTTCATGACCGAACAGTTCACTTTCAAGTAAGCTCTCCGTTAAGGCACCACAATGGACACTTACCAATGGAAAGAACTTTCTGGTTGAATTAGAATGAATTGCCCTGGCAACCAGCTCTTTTCCTGTGCCGCTTTCGCCGGTAATGACTACGGAGGAATTAGACTGTGCAACACTTTCAATATCCCTCAGAACCCTCTTCATCGGTTCGCTCTCTCCGATAAGGTCTTCAACATTTTCAAGCGAAACAACTCTTTTCTTCAGATTCTCATTCTCTTCTGCCAGCGATATCTGGGTAGTCGCATTCCTAATCAGGTGAGAGAGGTCATCAGGATCAAAAGGCTTTGTGACATAGTCAAATGCGCCATCTTTCAATGCCTGGACAGCTGTATCGACAGTAGCAAAAGCCGTCATTACAATAACAATGGAGTCTGACTTAAGAAGCTTGATCCTTCGCAGCATCTCCAATCCATCCATCCCCGGCATTTTTATGTCAGCGAGAATAATATCGAAACTATCCGATTCGAGCATTGATAGCGCCCTGTTCGCATTCTCCGCACTTTCAACACGGTACCCGTCTTCAATAAACCAGCTGTAAAGTGATTCCCTCACAGACTCCTCATCGTCAACGATAAGTATTGATATTTTTTTTGCCATACTCGTATATTATATCCTGACTATTGGTAGTGTAATTGATATTGTTGTTCCCTTACCCAATTCTGATTTCGCTTCAATCTTTCCGCTGTGGCTCTTTACAATACCATGGACAATCGCCAGTCCCAATCCTATTCCGCTGGTGTCGTGTTTTGTTGAAAAGAAAGGCTCGAAAATATGTGTAATATCATCAGGAGGAATGCCTATTCCGTTATCTGTAATATCTATTCTAACAGTATCGGGATCAGGATTCTTTGTTGAAATAATAATCTCTCCATTATCAAGAACAGCCTCAGAGGCGTTTACAATTATAGCTACGCATGCCTGTTTTATCTGATTTGGACTACAAAAAATCAGATCAGCTTTTGCGGAAAAATCAGTTAAGAAACTTATGTTGGCAATTTTAACCGAATGTATCATAAGCTCATAAGTCTCCTGCAAAATCAGGTGCAGGTGCCTCGATTCAAAATCCTCCTGTTCCTTGCGTGAGAAATCCAACAATCCTTTTACAATATCTCCACACCTTTTTGTCTCACTCTCAATAAGTTTCAGGTTTTTAAGAATAGACTCCTTCTTTGCTGCCGACAACTCCGGGTTACTCAACTGCTTATGGATAAGCTTTGTATAGACCAATATCCCCGACAAAGGATTATTTATCTCATGAGCAACTGATGATGACAGCTTACCGAGAGATGCAATCCTCTCAATCTGAATGAGTTCATTTTGAGCGGCTCCAAGCTCTTCCGATTTCTTCTGAACCTTGTATTCAAGCTGCTGTGACCAGTTTTGCAACTCCTCTGTTGCTGACTGCAAGTTATCAAGCATGTCATTAAAAGCCTGGGAAACCATCCGCATATCATCAAGCTGTTCGGGCTTAATTACCAGCCGTGTATTTTTGTTCCCGTTGGCTACAGCCACACTTGCTTTAATAATATCATTCAAAGGATCTTTGATTCTTTTCCTTGTAAAGAATATCAAGATCATAACAAGTAAAAATGTCGTAAAGGTAGCCAGCAGGTAAAATTTAGCAGAAGATCTTTCCACAGCCGAATCCATATCATCCAATGGCAGTTTAATTATAAGTGAGCCAAGCACCACATCACTCTCCTGGTGAGCATGGCATGAACTTGTATAGCATGATTTTTCATTCAGGATAGGGGACCTTATTAACAGATATCTTTCATTCTCCTCATTCTGATGCATACTGCATTCACTCTTAAAATCAATAATCCTGTATGATTTTTCCGTTCGTGAAAACATCGTCTGAAGATCTGTGTGACAACTCAAACAGTCAGGATTGCTATGATTTGCAGTATCAGAGTTAAATGAGGAATAAACCAGCCTGTCGTTTTGGTCATACATATTAACTTCATCAATACCCGACATGATATTGATAATATCGAGAGTACTCTGGAGAGAACTTTTATCATTCTCGAGCATTGAATGATATAATGAACTCTCAACGACAGAACCTATATTATTCCCATTCTGACGAATAACAGTATTCAGGTATTGCTCATAAACAGATTTGAAAATAACACCAAATAGCACAAAAAGTACTACAGATGAAATAGTTATAATGTAAACAACCCGGCTATATATTGATGAGCGGAATTTAAGATGCCGCTTAATTAATGTTATAAACTTATTATCACCCGGAGATTTTTTTTCTGTCTGACCCATGGCCATTTAGCTGAATGATTTACTTTTCTGCTGCCAAAAATTCTTTTTAAAATTAATCAAATTATAACAGAGATGAAAGCATCTTTTAATTTCCCGGGGTTAGTACATTTCTTTAAGCCATAAATGTGTTCTATGCTATTTTACACAAGATGATTATAATTTCCAGAAAGAGCTCATACACAAATCATTCAGAAGGTCTGACTTAGAAAGGATTTCTGAAAATCGTGCCATACCTCTTCTGGTAGTTCTGAAAGAGGTTTGTCACGTAACTCTCCACCATCCTGTAACAAAACCAAGGATGATTCATGCGAATAAGTATTTAATGAGGTGGCTATGAAATCCTTAAATCTTTCAAGTTCTCTTTTTGACCATGCAACAGCCTCTTCAGCCAGGTAATATGAATTTGTTTCAGCGACCCAGTCAGAAGGTTTTATCCTGTATATCCAACCCTTACCGTAAGGGTCATCGTTTAGCATCTCAGGCGATGCATTCAGCAAAGAGTTAGTTCCGATTATTTCGCCCGAAATCGGTGATAACACTTTAAGGATTTTCCCATCTTTCTTAATCTCTGCCAGTATATCTCCCCTGGAGATCACCTCGCCACTGTTTCTAAGGCTGATGAGCTTCACTTCGCCTGTTAAATGCAGCAGAAGATCATCAAGCCCTACTTTAGCTGTCCCTGAATTCTCCAGATGGGTCCATGTGTGATTCTTACTAAAGAACAGACCCATCGGGATCCTTAAAATACCAGCAGAAAGAGTTCCAATAGCCTTTCTGATCTGTTTCGCTATTCCTGTTTGTTTATTAATAACAATCCAGAAAGGTATTATCATGATTAGAAAAGCAATGATAACAAGGTACTCTATTCCCTTGGTATCAAAAATGTTTATGTAACTGAATCCGTCCATTTTTTTATTTTTTTATGCTTAGCACCTCAAATGAGATGATAGCCGGTTAAATTATTTGCTTTCGTTTACCCAGGATGGTGATTCCCTTAATACAGGCATCCTGTTAACTATCCATCTGAATACCCATATTTCAGTAAATATAACCGCAAGGGTTACAACCAGTTCCATCCATGTTGGTACATACCTGACAGCTGCATCCCATCTGAAACCAATAACAGTTACATTAAGCCGGTTAAGAATTACTCCCACCATAGTGATTATAGCAGCAACTTTAATGAGCGAAATGCTGCTTCTCCTGTAACTGAAGAAGAAAAGTATCATTGGCACAAACACGAAGCCTATCATTTCCAGAAGAAACCAGTATCCCATTGGTGTAGCAAGCAGATCCCAGTGCTTGCCATGCACAAAGACAAGTAACTGGAGGAAGAAATAGGCAAACATGGTTACTGCACATATCTTTGATAATCCGGTAATAATACCATTATGCGCTTTATGGTTATGCTCACTTATCTGATCAGAGAATACCTTACTGCTTATTGATCCTTCAAAGATGACCATTGAGAGCCCGGCAAAAACACTTGAAACAAAAAACATAACAGGAATAAATTCCGAGTACCACAGAGGATGAATTTTATCTTTGGCCATAAGATAAAGCGCTCCAAGCCCCGACTGATGGAGAGTAGATAAGGTAATCCCGAAAATCACGGCAGCAACGGTCATTCCTGATAAGATTTTCCTGGCCCGTTTTGCACCCAGCCATTCTGCCACTGCCGGAGAAAATTCAATCAGCTGAGCTATCATATAGAGCAGGAAATGCCAGGCAACCAGGAACAGAACCGAACTGGTGCCAAAACTGTTCCCAATTATTGGATTTATAACATTCCACGGACGTCCAAGGTCCAGAAGAAGGGCTCCTGCATAAAAGACGTAAGCCAGGAAACCATTCAGAACAGTAATTCTCACAATAGAATGGTATTTCTGCATATTCAGAATATATACCATAAACGTTATCACATAAGCACCTCCTGCAAAGGCAACACCTGTAACCACATCAAACCCTATCCATAATCCCCAGGGAACATCCTGTGTGAGATTTGTTATTGAACCCAACCCTTTCCAGAAACGGATAATAATAAGTCCCAGCCCAAGTATCATAATTGGAATTGAAATAATATTGAAGGGAGTTAAAAATTTTCCTTTTGGTTTAAATTCCCCCACAAGGAACTTCCATATCGACTTCCCGTCATTATCTTTTGAAATTATATGGGTTGTATTACTCATTATCGTCAGATTTAATATGATTATTTTTAGTTGCTTCACGAATACCCAGTAAAATAGCTGGCCAGAGGACGAATATTGTGGGCACGCTGTAAAGAAATCCTTTTGACAGTTCCGGGTATGATTTTGTCTGGAGAGAAGTGTTCATGCCGATCTCCTCAAATGGAACACCTGAAAGATAGAGATAGCTGGTGCCTCCTGCTTCATGCTCTCCGTAAATATGATCCACATACTGACCGGGATTCTCAACTATTCTTTTCCTTGCTTCCCTGATCAAATCTCTCCGGGAACCAAAGACAAGAGCCTCTGCAGGACAATTCTCCACGCACACAGGAAGTTTTCCCTCTTTCTGCCTGTCAAAACACATATCACATTTTTCGATCTTCGGATTTGGACTGTTATACTCAAATTTAGGAGAATCGAACGGACAGGAAACCATACAATACCTGCATCCCATGCATTTATCGCCCCTCCATATTACCGGACCTCCCTCTGTCTTATGCATGGCCTGTGTCAGGCATGCTGCGGCACAGGCTGGTTCATTGCAATGCATGCATTGTCTTTTTATATAGCATTCCCCTATCGATGTGGTATACGCGTTAACGACAGTACGATGCAGTTCGTCTGTTTTACGTACAACTCCTGCTTCAGGATAACCAACCGGTTCAGGTAACCCGTGGGCTTCGGCGCACGAGATTTCGCAGGACTGACAACCAACACAGCGGGTTGAATCGTACAGTATGGCTGAGAATTCAATATCAGTTCTTTTTTTGGGTGCTGCCTTTAGTTTTTTCCCTAAGGCAAGGGAGGCCCCTGTTACTCCAATAACTTTAAAAAAGCCTCTGCGTCCTAAACTCATAATTATGTTGTTTTGAAAATTTAAAAAAACTAAAAATACTTACTTATCTGGAAGAGTCAATAAAATTTGTCTGAAAATCCTCCCAGATCTCCGGTCCAAGATCGGCCAGGGAACTATCGACCAACTCACCACCATCCTGAAGGATTACCTGTGCATATAGCTCTCTGTCGGAGCTAAGTGTGAGAGAAAGAAATTCCTTTAGCCTGGTAAATTCATTCTTTAACCAAACTTTGTATTTATCGGCCATAAACAATAATGGGATCTCCCGTAGCCAGTTTGTGGGTTCAATTTTATATACCCATCCTTCATTATATGGTGAGGTATTAATAACTGAAGTATTTGTATCAAGATCTTTATTATACTCTTTTATTATTCCGGAAACCGGGGAATAGAGATTAAGCTGCTTGCCATTCCTCACAATAGAAAGAATCTGTTCTCCTTTCGTGATTCTTTCTCCCTGGCTCCTTGCTTTAATGCGGGTAAGAGTGCCGGTTACATGAAGCAGAAAATCATCAATACCAACTTTCACAAATCCATTTTGTTCCATGAATGCCCATGTATGAGTAGTGTCGAAATAGATGCCCCCTGGTGCCAGCAGTGATTTTTCATATAGAGGCAAATGGGAAATGGCTACAGGAGTTGGCACTGAAGTTTTTCTACGCCTCAGACGTCTTACTAAAACATCGATAATGATAAAAGAGAATGCCAGGACTGCAATGATCATAACGAATGTCCAGAGAATAGATCTATTATCACCGGCTGCAGCTGAATAAGTCTCAGCACTGGTCAATAATTTATCTATCCTGGTTTGCCTTTCGGACAGGAGCAGTTCAGAATATCCATTATCATACAGATATTGCTGACCGTCTGTCAGCACCCATTTCAGAAATGCAACTTCATTTTCATTCACAGGTTGTTTTGAGCATACAGAATATATATTGCTGAATAATGGTTTAGGATATTTGCCAATCCAGATACCTCGGGAGAATACATTAAAATCGTCGTAAATCTTTTCATTATAGTCTATCAGTCCGTTCCCGTTTCTGTCTAAGGGCAACAGCCGGATATTATCAACGATCGACTGGTTTTTAAAATCAAGGATATTAACCATTTTACAGAAACCAATGGCAAATCTGTCTTTTTGAATTGCGTTTATCAACTGGTCACCGCTTCCTGCAATGATACCATCGATGTTCTCTTTTGTGCTGTTCAGGAACTGAGCAACTCCTGATGCAATTGACTCATCATCTGTTAAATAGTAATTCGCAGGAGTTGTCTGGCCGTTTTTAAGCAGAGTTCCCCAGTTGCGGGAGTTCGTATTACCGATAAACTCTGCCAGGGCTTCTGAAGTAATCCCCTTTTCAGATATTTCATCAATGAATGGGTTATCAGAATTAATTACCGGCACAATAACATCCCTGCCCAGAATAATCTTCCAGTCTGATTGTGACCCTGAGTGATAATCATTTGAGACAATCCCAATAGTCCCGTCATTCTTTAAACGATCAGCAATCTGCTCATCAGATGCAGAAATAACTTTAATCTTCACTCCGGAGTGTAATCTGTTATACTCATTAGCCCAAATAGTTGACAGGCTGAGTAGATCCGGAGCAGAAATAACTTGTATTGAATCTGTTCCTGCCTGTGATTCTTCTGTTGCTGATGCAATACCCAGGGTGATGTATCCGAACAGTAACAGGCTGATTACTAAAACTGATGACCTTTTCATAATTCTATTTTTTTGTTTGCATATTATTCTTTTTCACAATCAACCAGCAAAATATATCAAGTCTGTTGATCTTCGAAACAGGTACAATCAACTATGGTGCCAATGTTAAATCGTAGCCTATGTTGCTTATTATATGTATGTTACGTTCATTTCGCCTTTATATACAAACCAGTGCATGTGTTGAATTTATTTACACTGTAGAGAATATATCGTCGCAAAGCACTATCAGGCAGTAAGCTTATATTAATTGTATATTTATTCAACACCTGTTGAATAATGCATCATATTTTGCTATTTTTAATAAAGCAGGCATAGATTATTCACTTAAAATTTAAATAAAATCAATGATTTAATTAGAATTCTTTGATTATTCTGGAAGATGATAGAAACAGGTCGTGGATATTGAAGTGCGCATAACCGTGCTCATATCCTGCGATAATGATTGATATCAGAGACAGGTTACAAGAGAAATACTTTCTTCGTCAGGACTTAGTAAAGGATGTTGAGTGCAAAATAATGCCCGGCTAATGCCTTACAGAATGCATTATATAAATAGTATTATCAAAGAGGCAGGATAGGATCGCATGTCCCCGTACAACAATATTTCCAGGGTTAAAATGAAAAGTGGCTGTTACCTGAGGTACAGGTAGCAGCCACTTTTATTGCAGAATAAGCTATTCTGATAAACTAATTCTTTCTGGCAGGGTTTGGGTGACTTATTTTAACAACCGCAGTCTCATAATTGAACTCCTTATAGAATGGATTCTCTTTATTATGACATGTCAGGCATAATGCTTTGTCGGGAATAATAAGTCCCATTTTGAGTGCCATTGCCTGGTTTTTCATAATTGCAGGTGTTTTATATGAGCTGCCCGGGCCATGGCATGTTTCGCATGATACGCCTTCAGCTTCTGTTATTGTAGCCCTGAGCTTGGCATCTACGTTATGAAAGGTAGAGTGGCATTTCAGACAGCTTTGTTCTTTTGTCGGATCAGCAATCCCGTTTTTCTTTGCATAGTCAAGCGATGCCTGACTGCTCAAAGATTTAAGTGACTGTGAATGGAGCTCTGCTGTCCATTTTTTATACTGTTCTCCTGTTGCAGGTTTGTTATGGCACAATTTGCATTTATCGGCTCCAATGTATTTAAAAGTCTGAGCTGAAACGACACTTCCCAGAAACATTACCATACAAATTATAAGAATCCCTTTTCGTGTAATCATAGTCAAGTTGTTTTAATTAAACTTATTTCAGTATTTGTTGGTTATTTGGTTCTAAAATACAAATAAAAGAATTTTTAATTATTTACGTACTGATCAATTCATTTTCTTAATAAAAAAACTCTAATTCATATCTATTCTAAAAATGCCCAATAGTTTTTACTTTCAGTACAAAATTCCTGCCATTTTTTCATTCTGAATGAATTCACTGCTGCACATCATCCGGCCCATCCTTCCCTGTCGAGGTTGCGGTAGATGATATTTTAAATATTATGCTTCAGGTATTTTCCTATGGTTTTTAATTAAGAGCAACATTTATTCATGGAGTCGGATATTCGACTATTGGCAAACTAAATTTAAACTCACTCCCTTTACCCACTACACTCTCCACCCAAATCTTTCCTCCGTGCTTTTCTAAAAATTCTTTGCATAGAAGTAAGCCTAACCCTGCTCCTGTTTCACCTGCAGTACCTTTTGTTGTTAGAACTTCAGAGATATCAAATAGCTTTGCCAGATTATCAGATGGTATTCCCACTCCGTTGTCCGAAACAGATATTGTTACATTTTCAGAATTCTGTTCTGCATTGATGGTTATTTTGCCGCCACTGTCTTTGAATTTTATTGCATTCGATGCAAGGTTAATAAGTACTGTTTTTAACATATCTGCATAAACATTTATATTGTCTACAGAAGAATCATATATTGTTTTTTTTTGCATAAGCACTTGGGCTCATAATTTCAAGTCCATTCCTGCAAGTCGCTGAAAGACACAATTTTTGTGGTTTGAAAGAAATACTAATAATGCAAGAGTGACATCAATATACTTGATTATATCTGAATAATTTTGCCTGACTGATAATAAACATTTACAAATAGAAAAAACCAATAACGCAGCAATAGGCGACATGTGCCCCGTTAAATTAGTCCCAAATTTATCAAGATTTAAATCAAAGATATATTCAATATCATTTGCAAAGTTGAATATGTAGCCAAGAACAACAATCCCATTAAGAAGTGTGATAATAATAATTAATAAGGTTACTAATGATTTTGTTAATCGTGATTTATCGTGATTTATCGTGATTTATCGAAATTTAGTTTTACATGAAAAAGAATACTTAAAAAAATGAATGTCACTGCTATTATTGGCGATATGGGTTTGTATTTCAAAGAAAATGAGGCTAAAGCAAAACTATCAAACATCCAACCACATAAAGTTATTCCTGCAATAATAAGTATAAGAAATAGAAGTGATTCATTTCTTCTGATGATTTGAACAATCGTTTATTTTACAGTATTCCTTTTCTATTTATTACAATGCTTCCTGATTAACTCAAACAATAAAGTCTTATTTATTGGTTTAGAAATATAATCATTACATCCTGCTTCTAATGCCTTTTCGCTGTCACCAGCAAACGCATAGGCAGTTTGTGCTATAATGATTACATCTTTGTTAAACTGACGTATTTGACGAGTTGCTTCAATTCCATCCATCATAGGCATCCTGATATCCATTAGAACCAAATCAAGGTCAGGATTACAACGACAAGCCTCAATAGCCTGAACTCCTGTTATTGCATGCAGGAATTCTTTTCCGATTTTCTGGATGGTTATTTTAAGCAGTGAATACGATACTTCATCATCTTCAGGTTTTTCATCTGAACTTTTTTAATCTCTGATGAATCAACATCTTTTATTTCTGTTTTTACTTCCTCTTCAAATTGGTAAGGAATAGTAAAAAAGAATGTTGAACCTTTGCCTTCCTGACTCTCAAACCATATACTGCCGCCAAGCATTTCTACATATGATTTGCATATTGATAAACCCAGGCCTGAACCTTCATACAGGCGGTTAATGCCGTTTATTCCTTGTCTGAATCTATCAAAAACGAATTCTCTCTGATTTTTTGGAATACCTATTCCCGTGTCTTTTACATAGAATTCAAGAAATACTCCTTTTTTCTCATAGCCGAATTCAATTGAACCTTCAGAAGTAAACTTAATTGCATTTCTAACAAGGTTTGTCAATATTCCATAGACCTTTTCATTGTCTGTTTTAATGATGGCTTCATTCAATGGCAAACCGTTTTTAAATAAAAACTTCAACCCTTTATTCTCAATAGCTGGTTTGAAGAACTTATAAGTGAATTCAATTTTCTCGTTAATATTCGTTTCGTTAATGTCAACTTTCATAAGACCCGATTCAATTTTAGACACATCAACAATATTATTGATTGTGTTAAGCATACGTTCGCCACTAATCTGGATGGTTTGAATAAAATCTTGTTGCTCCTCTAAGGTTAAATGTGGTTCTTTCAGTAGTTCAGCGAACCCAAGAATGCCATTCATTGGCGTGCGTATCTCGTGGCTCATATTGGCAAGAAAAGCAGATTTGAGGCGGTCGCCTTCTTCTGCTTTATCTTTGGCATTTACCAGTTCTTTAGTGCGCTCTTTTATAGTTATTTCAAGATTTTTGTTTAGCTCCTCAACAAATAAATTCTCAATATCAAGTTTCTGATTAAGGAAAAAATTACGGCGAGCCTGATATTCAATATTATACGCAGCAACCATACCAATCACATTTGCACTTATGAAAAAGAAATTATGATTTAGAAGTACCAGACCAGATGTGTGTGCATAAAAGATAGCACCAATGTTGAATAATAGGAGTGTTACCCAGCCTGCAACTGATGCTAAAAAGAAACGCAGTTTAATAAAAAAATAACCTGCTGAAAAAACCAGCATTAACCCTGCATAATAAGCATAATTATCAGGCACCAGCATGGTCATGATACTAATTCCTGAGCCCCCGGCAATAAAGCTAATCAGCAACAATACCTGCCATATTTTGGGAAATATTTTAGTAATAGATAAAATCAATACAAGCGATAGAATTGGAATGACAATCCCAAACCTGATAAGATGAAACAAATGAACATACTCTGGAATGATTTTTAAATCGAGATAGCCAAAAATACCATAGAGGAATGCTAATAATAAAAAAGCAACCCTGAATTGAAAAATAGAGTTGGAATAGTAAGTTTTTTGGAAAAGTTCTTCGTCCTTTTCTGAAAAAGACAAAGTGATTTTATTATAGACCATCCCCTGGATCGACATATTTCTGAGGTTAAGCCCTTCCTAATTTGAATATATTAAGGCATAAGTTGAAAAATGTTTACAAAAATATATAAATGTAATAACAAATAGTAATATTAACGAATTATTATAGAGTGATCAAGAATACATGTAAACCGATGGATATACAGTGTGCTTCTGAAACAAGAGTAAACCGAACGCTTACTAAATACCATTTATGAGAACAAGTTATGGTTTTAGCTCAGATGACAAGTATAATTACGGCTATGTGCATGATGTCAGACATACAATAAGGGGGACAACTCAGGAAATTTCAATTTATATCTACCCTCATAAAAACATATATTATAAGTGGGAAGAAATGAAAAAAGAATATGAAGAGCACAAAAGAAGGCTTGAATGGATCAAGATGGAAAAGGATCGGTCTTGATTTAAGAACTATAATTCTTACTCGACCAAATTAGCGAGAAGGCGACATTAAACTTTATAAAAAGTTTGCCATATTCAGCTAAAGTCTATTAAATTTTCATAAATATTCTCTAAATGATGCATAAATTTAATAAAATTTTCCACTAACGATTAATCAATGCTATTGATAAAGCAGAAATTAATAATCACAATTGGCTGAGTATTAATGTTTGATGTATAGGATGCAAAATATCACTACCCTTTTACCTAATATATATTTCACTTATCGACTTCTTAATGAAAAGAAATATCCTATACAATTCTTGACTAGTTGTTTCTTAAAAACGAATATCGTAAATATGTATTATACTAATATATAGACAAGCGGTCCGCCTCATCCATATTCATCGGTTATTGTACTTATCCTGCCCATCCTTCCCTGTCGAGGTTGCGGTAGTTAATAGCTTCCGAGATATGTTCTGCTGAGATATCTTCAGATCCGGCCAGATCAGCAATAGTACGCGCAACTTTTAAAATTCTGTCATAAGCTCTGGCCGAAAGCCCTCTTATCTCCATAGCAGTTTTTAGCAATCTCCCTCCTGCTTCATCGAGCCGGCAATATTTGCGTTGCATTGACGAAGACATCTGCGAGTTTGAATAGACCCCTTTTACAGTTTCAAAGCGTTTTGCCTGAATGGCCCTTGCCTGAACAACTCTTTCGCGCACAGAGGATGAATGTTCCACGGTTCCTGTATCGGAAAGTTTCTGATAGTTTACAGGAACAACTTCAATGTGTATGTCAATACGGTCAAGAAGAGGGCCTGATATTCTGTTCAGGTATTTTTGAACCATACCGGGGCTACACATGCACTCTTTTTCAGGATGGTTATGAAATCCACATGGACAAGGATTCATTGAGGCAACAAGCATGAAGCTTGCAGGGTAGTCGACTGTTGATTTTGCCCTTGAGATAGTAATCACCCGATCTTCAAGAGGTTGCCTCATCACTTCAAGAACACTTCTTTTGAATTCGGGCAGTTCATCGAGGAAAAGAACTCCGTTGTGGCCCAGAGAAATTTCTCCGGGCTGCGGGAAAGTACCTCCTCCAACAAGTGCCACATCGGAAATTGTATGGTGTGGAGATCTGAATGGTCTTTTTGTCATCAGGGCAGTATGGTTTTCTATCTTACCGGCTACGGAATGGATCTTGGTCGTCTCCAATGCTTCTTCGAGTGTTAATGGAGGAATGATAGTCGGAAGTCGTTTGGCCAGCATAGTTTTCCCGGAGCCCGGAGGACCTATCATAATTAAATTATGTCCCCCTGCAGCAGCAACTTCAAGCGCTCTCTTTACATTCTCCTGTCCGCGCACATCGGCGAAGTCGACATCATATCTGTTTGCCTCATGGTTGAAGATCTCCTGGAGGTCTACTTTTACAGGATGATGGTTCCCTGAACCATTAAAGAAGGCAACAACGTCTCTGAGGTTTTCCATCCCATAAACATCCAATCCGTCAACAACTGCAGCCTCCCTTGCATTTTTCACCGGAACAATCACCCCCCTGAATCCCTCTTCTCTTGCTCTGAGTGCAATTGGAAGTACTCCTTTAACAGGTTGCAGGGTTCCGTCGAGCGAAAGTTCGCCCATTAAAACATAAGACTCAATATCCTCTTTTAATACTTTTTCGTCAGCAGTAAGAATACCCAGCGCCAGAGGGAGGTCGTACGATGATCCTTCTTTCCTGATATCTGCAGGAGCCATGTTAATAAGCACCTGCTTCCCCGGCCAGTGAAAATCTATGGCCCGCAGAGCTGACTCTATCCTCTGCTGACTCTCTTTAACAGCCACATCAGGCAATCCGACAAGGAAAAAACGAATACCGCGTGACACATTTACTTCAATTGTAACGGTCACTGCATCAATACCTGTTACGGCACTGGCAAATGTTCTTACTAACATAATGATAAGTTTACTAGCACTTTAGGAAACACTATATCAAATATAGAAAATATTTAGATAAATGTCAATGCTAAACAGATAGAAATAAAAATGGAGGGAAAGGTGAAAAGATGTAATGCAGGCAGAGGAAATCAGTTTTTCGTCTGTATTCCTGCTACCTCGTTATACAGATCAGTAATTGACCCAACAATTTTATAGATATTAAAATCATCATCGATCTTTTTCTGTAATGATATGGCTTCCTTCTGCCAATAGTCGCAGTTACCGAGATATTCTCTGCAGGAGAAAATCAGTTTGCTCCCGGAGGGAGGTTCCCCTCCGCTCGATACGAAATTATTTTTTTTGAAGAAAGGATAGTTTTCCTGCGACACCAATCCGCCATAGAACTTCTGGTTAACAGATAACAATGGTACACCACATGCGAGTGTCTCTATTGCAACACGGCCCACACCCATTACCAGTCCCGATTTCGCTATGATACTTTTTACATCAGATATATATCCATGTATAATTATAACGTTTCTTCCCAGATGTCTGTTTATTACATCGGCATCGGATCTCAGGTTATCAAGATAATCTCCATCGCCAACAATATGAAAAGAGATCTCCGGAAATTCATGCGCAAGAGGGACAATTACTTTTTTAATTATCAATGAAATAAGCGAAGAGTGCCTTTTATCGATACGACTTATATAACATAATGAATTAAGATCTCTTATATCAAGTGGCTCCTGTACTAATACTCCGTTCTGTATCACTACTGCCTTTTGCTTTGGAATACCATATTGCTCAGCGTCATCAATAGTTCTTTGTCTCACAAAAATAAATCTTGAAGGCATTTTTTTCGAAAACCCTGAGCGAAGATCATATTGCGATTGACCATGTACAGTTACAACAACAGGAGTACCGGTTAATTTGCCAGCCAGGCATGCAATTACAATAGGCAGCCTCTGGTGAGCATGCAATACCTGTATTTTATGTTTCCGGATAAAATAAGCCACATAGAGAACTTGAAACAGAATCAGGAAATCTTTCATTTTAACTGAAGTGAAGTGCACTTCTTTATTCAACAGGCTATTTTGCTTCCCACTTTTTGCTATAATAAAAACATCATTACCCATCTCACTCATGACATTTGCAAGATCACGAACATGATTCTCGGCTCCGCCAAAACTAAAACTCTTAATGAGATGCAGTATTCGCATTTAAAAATGAATATTGATTTATCCGTCTCTGTGAATATTGCAACAGAGTATGCAAATATCGTATTATTTTCTGATAATTATTCTTCATAAAATTATCATATTGCTGTTCCCCCTCTCTCCCCTGTCCGGATCCTGATACATTCCTCCAAAGGAGTAATAAATATTTTCCCATCGCCAACATGGCCCTCTGCTCCATTTGTTCTGGCGGATTTAAGAATTGCATCAACGGTTACCTGAACAAAAGCCTCATTTACAGCTATCTCTATCTTTATTTTAGGAATAAGATCAGGGATAATAATTTGACCCCTGTACATCTCTTCAATTCTCTGCTGACCATGACCTGAAACACGGCTTACAGTTATTCTTTTAATATCAGCCTCGATTAGTGCTTCCCGGACCTTATCAAGTTGAACCTCTCTGATTATTGCTGTTATTAGTTTCATTGTCTGCTATTTAAAACTATAGTTTATTAACTGGGATTTAACATGCCATATCCTCTTTCGCCGTGATAAGATCTGTCGAGACCAGCCATCTCATCGTCCTCTGTTGATTTAAATTTAATAAACCTGTTCAGTAGAAACAATATTATATAAGTCATGATTGCAGTATAGCTAATTGCTATAACTACTGCAAGCGCCTGTATTCCAAGCTGGTTCCAAACGGTCCATACACCCCCTGCAATTGATGCTGCATCTGACATCCATGAAGGGCGTATAAAAAATACAAGAAGAATTGCACCTGTTATGCCACCCACGCCATGAATCCCAAAAGCATCAAGGCTATCGTCATAACCAAGCTTGTTTTTAACCATTATGGCCAGGTAACAAATCAGTGAAGCAATCAATCCAAGTATCATGGCTCCGTAAGGCTGAACTACCCCTGCAGCTGGTGTTACAGCAACCAGTCCGGCAAGAATGCCGCTGGCAAATCCTAGTGCTGTGGCTTTCCCCTGGTGCATACTCTCAATTATCACCCATGACAGTGCTCCGGCTGCTGCTGCTACCTGTGTAGCCGTCAGTGCCTGTGCTGTACTTAGACCACTGGTAATGCTGCTTCCTGCATTAAACCCAAACCACCCAACCCAGAGAAGTCCGGCTCCAAGCATAGTTATGACCATATTATTCGGACGTATTACCTGGTATGGATATCCACGGCGTGCGCCAAGGAACAAAGCTGCAACAAGCCCGCCCACACCTGCTGAGATATGGACCACCGTTCCTCCCGCAAAGTCAATAGCTCCTTTGGCTCCCAGGTTAAACAGGAAACCATCTGACGACCATACCCAGTGGCATAATGGATTATAAACAAGAATGCTCCAGACAGCAATAAAAAAACAATAAGCCTTAAAGGAGACTCTCTCAGCAAAGGCTCCAGCAATAAGAGCAGGTGTTATTATGGCAAATTTCCCCTGGAACATAGAGAATACGTACTCCGGAATGCCGGCATCCATAATATTGGTATCAATCCCTTTCAGAAAAACATAATCACTGTTCCATCCGAACCATCCTCCCATTACACTCCCGCCAAAACACATGCTGTAGCCAACAATTACCCAGAGAACACTTATTATCCCCATTGCCACATAGCTGTGCATGATTGTCCCAAGTACATTTTTTGAACGGACCAAACCTCCATAGAACATAGCCAGTCCGGGTATCATCAATAAAACAAGTGCTGTCGATGTCAGCATCCACGCCGTGGCTCCAGTATCAATCTCTGTATTATCTGCGGCAAATAATTCAGCACTGCTTATAAGCAATAAACCCAGAAAGAGCAGGTACCGCCGTCCATTTATTCCCATATTTATGATTGTTTGCATCAAAATATTGATATTTTATGCAAACGTATATGTTTTTAAGGGGTCAAACAAATTATTTCATGCTTTATTTTGTATTAGTATTGTATTTTTTAGGGGTATTATGTTATTTATTATATGTTTTATTAAGCACACCCTCATATTTTATATACTTTGATTTTAATTCTGGTTGCCGTAACGTATGCTCTCAATAAATTTTCTGACAGCAGCCTTATTAAATCCATTTTCCTGTGATATTTTCACAAATGCACTTCCAATTATTACCCCATCAGACATACTGCAGGCTTTTATATAGGTATCATTATCGGAGATTCCAAAACCAATAAGCCGGGGATTGATCAGATTCATATTATTTAACCTCTCAAAATAGGTTAACTGCTCTTCAGAGAAACCTTTCCTTGTGCCTGTTGTTGATGACGCCGAAACCATGTAGATAAATCCCCTGCTGATTTTATCTATCATCCTGATGCGCTCCGGATCTGACTGAGGGGTGACAAGAAATATATTATATACTCCGTATTTATCAAAGATCCCTGAGTATTCCTCAATATAAATATCAGGGGGAAGATCAGGTATAATAACTCCATCTATTCCGGTATCACTGCATTTTCTGCAGAAATTTTCAATGCCGAACTTAAGCACAGGGTTAAGATAACCCATCAGTAACAGTGGAATAGCAGTCTCTTTGCGAATATCAGATAACTGCCTGAAAAGCAGCTCAATACTCATACCATTATTTAAGGCTGTCTGGCTGCTGTTTTGAATTACCTCACCATCAGCCAGTGGATCTGAAAAGGGCATCCCTATCTCTATCATATCAACGCCAGCCGATGCCAGATCTTTTATTGTGGATACGGTGGAGTCTATTAAAGGGTACCCGGCTGTAAAGTATATTGATAGTATTTTTCCTTCAGCGGATTGAAAGAGTTTATTAATACGGTTCATCTGGCTTTTATTTTTATTATTGATTGTACCATCTAATTAAAGTATGAAACTGTCCATATGGCTCATGTAGGCTGCCATGTCTTTATCTCCCCTGCCGGAAATTGTAACAACGACGACATCATCTCTTCTGAATCTCATTTTACCGAGTATTGCAACAGCATGTGCCGATTCCAGTGCAGGTACTATTCCCTCAAGGCGTGTAAGCCTGAACGCTGCATCAAGAGCTTCTTTATCTGTGGCATTAACGAATATCGCCCTTTTTGATTTATGAAGCCACGAGAGCAAGGGCCCGATACCCGGGTAATCGAGTCCGGCAGAAACAGAATATGGTTCAAGTATCTGTCCGTCATTATCCTGCATAAGCATGGTCATGCTGCCATGAATGACACCAACGGTGCCAAGTGACATTGTTGCTGCCGATTCTCCTGAGTCAATTCCCTTTCCTGCAGCCTCAACGGCAATAAGTTTTACACTTTTATCCCCGAGATAGTGATAAAAAGAGCCAGCAGCATTACTTCCTCCACCCACACATGCAATAATGTAATCAGGATCAGAATTCCCCGTTTGCTCTTTCAATTGCCACTTCAGTTCTTCACTTATCACTGATTGAAGTCGCGCTACCAGATCGGGATATGGGTGAGGGCCAACGACAGAACCGATGATATAATATGTCTCAACAGGATTGTTTATCCAGTCGCGGATAGCCTCATTAGTTGCATCTTTCAATGTCATATTTCCACTGTAAACAGGAATCACATCAGCCCCAAGCATCTTCATCCTCAATACATTTGGCTCCTGCCGGTCAACATCCACTTTGCCCATGTAAACAACACATTTTAACCCCATTAATGCACAAACTGTTGCAGTAGCCACTCCATGCTGGCCGGCGCCTGTCTCGGCAATGATGCGCGTTTTCCCCAGCTGCTTTGCAATAAGTATCTGGCCAATAGTATTATTAATCTTGTGAGATCCTGTATGATTCAGGTCCTCCCTTTTAAGATAGATATTGGTTTTATACAACTCTGAAAACCTGCTGGCATAAAAGAGAGGTGATGGCCGGCCGGCATAATCCCTTAAAAGTGCCAGATACTCTTTCTTAAAATCAGGATCATCCAGAATAGTTAAATATTTTTCTCTTAGTTCTTTAATATTAGGATACATCATTTCGGGAATATATGCGCCTCCAAATGCACCGTAATAACCTTTTTCATCAACTTTATAATTCATTTTAGCTATTTTTTTTTACTTCAGTAATAAAGACACTGATCAACTCGCAATCTTTAAAACCTGGGGTAATTTCAAAACCACTGTTTATGTCAATACCTGCCAATTGCTTATGCCTTAACTGCCTGAGCGACTGAGCATCGCCGGGACCGATCCCTCCGCTCAGGAAAAAAGGCTTGTCGAGATTGTACTCATGCAACTTGGTCCAATCGAATTTGGTACCGCTTCCACCTCCACTACCGGTTTTTGTATCAAATAAAAAATACTCGCAAGCCTCTGAATATTTTTCAAGTTCAGTAAAATCAAAATGGTCACTTATTTCAAATGCTTTAATAATTAAAAGACCATTATTCTTCAATGAATTGCAATATGTTACTGACTCATTGCCATGAAGCTGAACAATATCGAGACCATAATCTTCTGTTATTTTATTAACAACATCAGCTTCTTCATTTACAAAAACGCCTGCCTTCAGAATAGATGTAGGAATACATCGGAACAATGACTTACCGGGGGTTTTACCTACATACCTTTTTGAGTAAGGATAAAAAATAAATCCAATAATGTCAGGTTGAGATTTGACTAGCGCTGCTGTGTTAACCGGATCAACCATTCCACAAACCTTAATTTTTATCATCACCTGGGAATAATTCATTTACAAAATCAGAAAATGCAGCAGCCGGGTCGCTCTGCCTCATAAAAATCTCACCCATCAGAAATCCATGATACCCGGCGTTTCGCAGTTCCTTAACAATGGCCGGGGATGTTAACCCGCTCTCTGATATCTTAATGAATTGTTCCGGGATAAGAGCAGCCATTTCAATTGAGACATTTGTATCAACCCGGAAAGAGTGCAGATCGCGGTTATTAACCCCGATAACTGTTACAAATTCATTTAATGAATCTATCTCCTTCTTATTGTGTACCTCGAGTAATACCTGCAGATCAAGCGAAACTGCAAAACGCGCAAGCTCCCTGAGACTTTTATTTTTCAGGGCTGCAGCTATAAGAAGTATTGCATCTGCCCCTAATGCTTTAGCCTCAACTATCTGGTATTCGTCAATAATAAAATCTTTCCGAAGAACCGGGATCTGACTTATCTGCCGTACCAATGACAGGTCTTTGCCACTGCCTCCAAAAAACTCACGATCGGTTAAGACCGAAAGCGCTGAAGCGCCATGAATGCAATACCCTGATGTTACCTGCTGTATATCTGATTCATTGTTTATAATCCCTTTTGAGGGGGATTTTCTTTTAAACTCTGCAATTATTCCAGTCTTTTCCGGATTTAAAATATAATCAGAAAAAAGGATGGTCTCTCTGTCAAAAAACAGACTGGTTTCCAGCGCTTTAATGCTGGTATGCCTGAGATTTTCCGCCACCTCTCTCACTTTAAATGCAATTATCTCACTAAGAATATTCATTATTGCATTCCTATTAACTGATTCAATGACTCAATAGCCTTACCTTCATATAATGATCTCTCTGCCATATTCTTACACTCCTCAAGTGTTTTAGACGGATAATAGCATTTAAGAGCGAACTGTGAATTAGCTATCACTACACCTCTCTGAGCTTCAGTTCCTTTACCATTCAGGACATTTAGAAATATCGTCACGGCTTCCTGAACAGTCTTTCCTCCGCTGAGATCTTCAGGGAAAAACCTTTTATAACCAAGTGTTTCCGGAACAATTATCTCTTCGATCCCATTATGGATATACTTAAAATCAGATGTGAGTGAGATCTCATCATAACCATCAAGGCTGTGAATTATAGTATAGTCCCGTCCTTCCTGCTGGTAAAAATAGTTATACAGCCTGGCAAGCTCAAGGCTGTACACTCCTATTAGCTGGTGTGTCGGGAAAGATGGATTTACCATTGGCCCCAGCATATTGATGAATGTTTTGATCTTCAATGCCCTCCGCACCGGGACCACATTTTTCATTGCCGGGTTGAACAGTGGTGCGTGAAGAAAGCAGACACCTGATCTTTCTATTTCGCTGCGAAGCTTTTCACTATCGGTAGAAAACCGGTAACCCAGTTGTTCCATAATATTTGACGAGCCACAGGAAGAGGATACTCCATAATTACCATGCTTGGTAACTTTTGCCCCGGCACCTGCGATAACGAAAGTTGTAAGGGTGGAAATGTTAAAAGTCTCTTTCCCGTCACCTCCTGTACCACAAACATCAATAGTATCAAAATCTCCAAGATCTATTCTGATGCACAGTCCGATGAGGGCATCGCGAAAACCTGACAGTTCTTCAACTGTGATGCTCCTCATAAGGTATACTGTAAGAAATGCGGCAATTTCAGATTCCGAATAGCTCCCTTTCGCAATATTTGTCATTACATTTTTAGCTTCAGTACGGTCGAGTGTCCTGTGCTCAAAAAGATGGTTAAGTATTTTTCGCATATTTGAATATTTTAAAATACAGATTCTTCAAAAAATTGGGTGGATCTATAAGGAGCATCGGGCCTATATTTCCAGCCAGTTCCTTATTATGTCGAGCCCTCTTTCCGTAAGAACCGACTCGGGATGGAACTGTACTCCCCTCACATCGCAGGTCTTGTGGCTCACAGCCATAATTAGCTTCTTTTCATCAACACATGTAATTTTCAGACATTCAGGAAGATTCTCTTCCGCAAGAACCCAGGAATGATATCGTCCGGCAATAAATGAATCCGGCATGTCCCTGAAAAGTGGCTCGTGTTTGTCAGTAACAAAAACAGGCATGGCCAGTCCATGATATACAACAGGCAGGTTGACAAGATCAGCGCCAAATGCCTCTCCTATAGCCTGATGACCTAGACAGATCCCCAGTATGCTTTTTTCCTGAGAGTACCGCCTGATCAGATCGAGGCAGATACCAGCTTCGGAGGGTATACCGGGTCCCGGCGACAATAAGATCTTATCATACTCCCCTGCTTCATCTAGTGATATTTCATTATTACGAAATACAGAAGGTTCTTCTCCTGTTATTCTCCTGATATACTGGACAAGGTTATAGGTAAACGAGTCATAATTATCGATAACAAGAATTCTTTTCATAATTCAATCGTATATTTAGTTTATTTCTCCTGCCATATCAATCGCTTTTCTGAGGGCTCCGAGTTTGTTATTGACCTCCTGCAGTTCATTTTCCTCATCTGAAACAGCAACTATACCTGCTCCTGCCTGGAAATATAGTTTGTTTGCTTTACTAAGAAAAGTCCTGATCATAATTGCGTGGTTAAACTGACCTTTGAAATCAAGAAAACCAATAGCGCCCCCGTAATAGCCACGTCTTGATGGTTCGTACGTGTCAATCAGCTGCATTGCCCTGAATTTCGGAGCTCCTGTAAGAGTGCCTGCAGGAAATGTAGAGGTCATAATATCAACCATGGTGGAGTTCTCTTTCATCTCGCCTGAAACGGCTGAGACAAGATGAATAACATGGGAATAAAACTGAACCTCCCTGAAGCTTTCAACCTTTACATTCTCAGTGTGGCGGCTCAGGTCGTTGCGCGCCAGATCAACAAGCATAACGTGCTCGGCATTCTCCTTTATATCTTTTGAAAGTTTCTGGGCCAGGAGTTTATCATTCTCATCATCTCCTGTCCGGCGGAAAGTGCCCGCAATAGGGTTTATATAAGCTTTGGATTTACTTATTTTCAGATGTGCTTCAGGTGAAGAGCCAAATATTTTGTAGCTTCCATAATCAAAGTAAAAAAGATACGGGGAAGGATTCACTGAGCGTAGAGCCCTGTAAACATTAAACTCATCGCCCTGGAATCGTCTTGAGAACTGTCGTGAAAATACAACCTGAAACACATCGCCTCTTTTACAATGGTCCTTCCCCCTGGTTACAATTGATCTGTACTGCTCATCGGTCATATTTGATTCTTCATTACCAGCAGGTCTGAATGAATACAATGCTATGTTCCTGCTGTAGAGGAGGGTCCTTATTTTCTCTAATTCCCCTGGCTGATCATCAATAATATTTTCGATTATATAAAGTACATTCTGGAAATGGTTAATAGCTATAATGTACCTGAAAAAGGAATAATGAACATCCGGAATTTTGCTTTCCTGATTATGAGATGATCCTAATTGTATCTTTTCAAAATAGCTTACTGCATCATAAGCTGTATAGCCAAAAAGACCATTAACGGGGACCGCTTCATTGGTCGCTGCTTGCTCAAATGACTCAAGGAATGAACTGAAACACCTGTTGAATGTCATCTCTGTTGTAAAATGAGTGGATTCCTTTGTTCCGTCAGGGTATGTCAGGACAGCATTTCCGTTATCTGCTTCAAATGTTGCGACTGGCTTCATACATATAAATGAATAACTATTCTCGTTACCATGATAGTCTGAGCTCTCCAGCAAAAGAGATCCCGGATATATATCCCTTATTTTCAGATATATACTTACCGGAGTAATCGTGTCTGCCAGGAGTTTTACAGCTTTTGTCTTTACAATGAATTTCCTCATATCTTAACATTTTACAGGAGTATAAAATAAAAAAACCTGTCGTGAGAACGACAGGCTGCTGTTTAATATTTTTAAATATTATATACTAATAGCTGATAGTCTCACATTAATATGTGGGTTTTACTTAGCCACCAACACCAATTAGCAAACAATACTTTCATTTTACAAATGCATTAAGGCTACAAACATAAGTTATGTTTTTGGAAAAACCAATTTTTATGGATTTTATAAATCAATCAGGGGTAAAATACTTCCCGGATTGTAACATATGTTACAATCTGATAACTCCGATTTCACTTTTTTTGCTGAACAATAAAGCCACAAAAACTCAGACTGCGATGGCTTTTGAGAATAAAAGGAATTATTAACTAATACTATAAACCATTATGAGTATGTTTTGTTATCAATGTCAGGAAACCGCAAAGGGCACTGCATGTACAATATCAGGTGTTTGCGGCAAGACTGAAAAAGTGGCCAATATGCAGGATCTTCTTGTTTTTGTTGTAAAAGGGATCTCTGCTTACAGTACAAGACTCAGGGAACTGGGAATAGAGAATGAGACTGCCAATAAATTTATTTTTGACGGTCTGTTTATGACAATAACAAATGCTAATTTCGATCACGAGAGGTTTGTTACAAAGATCCGTGAAGGATTGACGCTTCGCGATTCTCTGAAAGATGAATTGATCAAAGCAGGTGGCAAAATTCCTGCAAACCTTCATGAATCAGCTACCTGGACCGGGAAAAGTGTTGAAGAGTTCGAAGAAAAAAATATCTCCATTGGAGTTCTTTCAACAAAGAATGAAGATGTCAGATCGCTCAGAGAATTAGTCATTTACGGATTAAAGGGAATGGCGGCTTATACCGAGCACGCCTTTAACCTGGGCTTCGAGGATAAATCAATCTATAAGTTCATCCAGGATGCTCTTGTAGCTACAACAAACGATAATCTGACAATTGATCAGCTTGTTGCACTTGTGCTCGAAACCGGGAAATACGGGGTGAGTGCCATGGCTCTTCTTGATAAGGCTAATACTACTAAATATGGCAATCCTGAGATCACAAAAGTAAATATCGGAGTGAGAAACAACCCCGGTATTCTGATCAGCGGACATGATCTGAGGGATATGGAAGACCTCCTTGAGCAAACAGAGGGATCGGGTGTTGATGTCTACACCCACAGCGAGATGCTGCCGGCTAATTACTATCCTGCATTTAAAAAATTCAGCCACTTCGTTGGCAATTATGGAAATTCGTGGTGGAAGCAAAAGGAGGAGTTTGAGACATTTAACGGACCGATACTCTTTACAACCAACTGTATTGTGCCTCCGAAAAAAGATGCTGCTTATTTCGACAAGGTTTATACCACAGGGTCATCAGGGTTCTCCGGGTTTAAACATATAGCTGACAGGCCTGAAGGTGGCAGAAAAGACTTTTCAGAGATAATTGAGCATGCAAAAAAATGCAGTCCCCCGGTTGAAATAGAAAAAGGAGAGATTATCGGTGGCTTTGCGCACAACCAGGTTATTGCACTGGCCGATAAAGTTGTTGATGCTGTTAAAACAGGAGCCATAAAAAAATTCTTTGTCATGGCAGGTTGCGATGGCCGTAACAAGGACCGTAATTATTATACAGATTTCGCCTCAGCTCTTCCAAAAGATACAGTAATTCTTACTGCAGGATGTGCCAAGTATCGTTACAACAAACTTCAGCTGGGCGATATAAACGGGATCCCAAGAGTTTTGGATGCCGGACAGTGTAACGACTCGTACTCCCTGGCAATTATTGCAATGAAATTGAAAGAGGTCTTTGAGCTTAATGATATTAACGATCTGCCAATAGCATATAATATTGCATGGTATGAGCAAAAAGCTGTAATTGTCTTACTTGCCCTTCTCTACCTGGGAGTTAAGAACATTCATCTTGGGCCCACATTACCTGCTTTCCTTTCTCCAAATGTAGCTTCTGTACTGGTAAAAAACTTCGGTATTGCCGGTATAGGAACCGTAGAGGATGATATTAAATTTTTTATGAGTTAGTACAAGAAGGCTGTGTCATAAACTGTAACGAGAACGATTCTAAAGGAAATTTTTATCAAGATATTCCTGGAATCGTTCTTTATATTGTTCACTAACAGGAATATAATCCTTTCCGAAAATTATCCTGCTTCGCTCAATAGTGTCTATTTTTTCAAGGTTCACAATAAAGGAGCGGTGAACACGCATAAATATATCATCCGGGAGCTTCGATTCGAGAAGCTTAAGGGAAGTAATTGACAGAACAGGTTTGGATGAGTTCTGGATATGCACCTTAACATAATCCTTCATTCCTTCAATATAAAGTATATCGTTAAAATTTATCCTCCTGATCTTATAATCAGATTTGAGAAAGAGAAATTCATTATTTGCCTCGACCCTTGTAACAGTTTTCTGTTCAAGAGAAATCAATTTCTGAACTTTATGTACAGCTACTAAAAACTCCTCAAAGCTAAATGGTTTCAGGAGATAGTCTACAATCTCCAGTTTATAACCCTCAAGTGCATATTTCTCGTAAGCTGTTGTAAAGATCACCTTAGGGCCTTTTTCCAGTATCCGGGTAAATTCGATTCCTGAAAGATCGGGCATCTGTATATCAACAAAGATAAGATCAACACTAGTGTCTGACAGAAATTCTGCAGCATCAACAGGATTATCGAATTTCCCAACAAGCTTTAATCCAGGTGTCTTTTCTATATACCCTGTAACCAGCTGAAGAGCAAGAGGTTCGTCGTCGATAGCAATTGTTGTTATCATCAGGTAAAAATAATATTAAGTACTACCTCATATACTGTACCTGCTTTATTGATCTTTAGTGTATGCTTATTCTGAAAAAGCAGGTTTAGCCTCTTGGTAACATTCTCCAGTCCAATACCTGAATGATTTGCTTCAGTCTCTTCCCTGGATCTTATAAGACTGTTTTTACATATAAATGTTATTGAATTCTGATCGATGGACAGAGTGATATCTATAAATGAACTCTCCCGGTAACTTATCCCGTGTTTAAAAGCATTTTCAATAAAGGGAACAAAAAGCAGCGGAGGAATGGTTATGTCTTCAAACTTTTCGGGGAATGATACTTTAAGACTTATCTTTTCGCTCATCCTGAGTTTCATCAGATCGATATAATTGTTCATGAAATCAATCTCATTACTAAGATGTGTATTCCCCTGTTCAGAATCGTAAAGCATATATCTCATTAGCTTAGAAAGTTTCAGAACGGCCTTCTGTGAGTCTTCGGCATTGATACTTATCAGCGAATAAATGTTGTTTAGTGTATTGAAGAAAAAATGAGGACTGATCTGGTTTTTTAAAAAAGCCAGTTCCGAATTAAGTTTCTCTTTTTCAAGTTCCTCCTGAAGCTTCTCAGTTTTGGAATGACGTTCAATTACTCTCAGTCCTATGGAGAAAAATATAAGAAAAAGAGATGTAAATCCGTAATTATACAGGTGCATCTGCCGGAAAGGAGGGCGTACAAACATGCGCCCCGGACCAGGAAGCGCCGGCATCTTCCTTTCATCATGGGAAAGTTGCTTATCAGATGAAACTACACTTTCATTATGATTATCCGATACATATCTGAATACCAATCCATTGGACTTATCGGTAATAAAATAGAAGAGAGCCAGCAGAATAATTACAGAAATATAATACCTGTGATTTTTTCTTGAGAAAAAGAATTTTGGCACCAGAACAAAGTAGTTAATATAGAAGATCACTCCGCTGATTATTGTATTAAGATAATACAGCCAGAGAAAGTCAGATCCAATCTGCCACCTCTTGACAAAGTAGAGGGGCAACCCTAACAGAATGGACCAGGCAAGCAGATGCAGAAAAATACGGATATTAGTTCCAGTGAAAAACTTTTTCATAGTCGTTCCTTTTGCTATTTGCTGGTATTTATTGTTAAAATGTATGGCAATTTACAATATTTTACCTTAGTGATGTCAGATTTTATAAGCATAGGTTCTGCTATTCATACCTTAGAGCATCAATAGGGTTTAGATTGGCGGCTTTCCGGGCAGGATACCATCCAAAAAATACTCCGATAACAAAGCAGACTGCTACAGCCAGCACAACAGACTGTGTTGTTACAACAATCGGGCTATCCATAAGTGATCCGGCAAATATAGCTATCAGATAACCAAATACAACCCCCAATGCGCCTCCCAGTATACTCAGAAGCATTGATTCCACAAGAAATTGTTTAAGGATATCTCTTCCCTTACCTCCTATTGACATTCTCAGACCAATCTCCCTTGTACGTTCGGTAACTGATACAAACATTATGTTCATAATCCCAATACCTCCAACCAGTAATGAGATTCCTGCAATGGCTCCAAGCAGGTAAGTCAGAATATCGGTTATAGATGACACTGTTTCAATAAGTTCCGATTGAGACATAACCCTGAAATCATTCTCATCAGCTTCCTTTAGCTTATGTGTTCTGCGAAGGATCTCCCCCACTTCGGCAATAGCCTCAGCGCTCTTTTCTTCAGTTATAGCTGAAGCATAAATACCATTAATATAATCTATAGCCGCCAGCCTGCGCTGTACGGTGGTATAAGGAGCAAGTATGAGATCATCCTGGTCCTGCCCCATACCACTTTCGCCCTTATCTTCCAGAACGCCTATGATCTGAAAGGGAAGATTCTTAATCCTTATTGTAATCCCAATCGGGTCGGCATCTTCACCAAAAAGATCCTCCACAACTGTCTGACCGATAATACAAACTTTCGACATACATCTTATCTCATTTGCATTAAATATCCGTCCACTTTTTATTTCGAGCTTTTTAATGGACAGATATTCCTCACTGACACCATAAATTGTGGTAAGAGTATTCTGGTTGCTGTAGATTACCTGACCGGTGGCTCTCACCTCAGGAGAAACAGCTGAAAGAGCAGTAGCTTCATTGCGAAGAGCAAGAACATCACTGTACTTGAGAGCTACTGAATTTGAAGCGCCAAGTGCAACGCCTCCCCGGCGCTGAGTATTAGGCATGATCATTACCATGTTTGTTCCCATTGATGACATCTCCTCCCTGATATTCTGCTTTGAACCTTCCCCAATGGCAAGCATGGCAATAACCGAAGCCACGCCTATTATTATACCTAACATTGTAAGAAAAGCCCTAAGCTTGTTCCTGATCAATGCTCTAATGGCTATACGGAATAAATTTGAATAATTCATTTGTCTGATATTTTATATATTAGTCGAACTCTTCGATAGCCTCTACCGGCATTGATCTAAGAATTTCAGTGGCATTAAGCCTGTCGCTTACATAGAACTCATTTTTAATTTTACCGTCGCGGAAGGTTACATTACGGGTAGCAAACTTTGCAATATCGGGTTCGTGGGTAACATATACTATGGTCCTGCCTTTTTCATTTAGACTCTGAAAAAGTTCCATAATTTCGAAAGATGTCCTTGTATCGAGGTTCCCGGTTGGTTCATCAGCCAGGATCAGAACAGGATTATTTACCAGCGAACGGGCAATAGCCACACGTTGCTGCTGCCCACCCGACAACTGGTTAGGCATATGATGCATACGATCGGAGAGACCAACTGCTTCGAGCGCCCACAGGGCAGCCTCTTTACGCTCTCTGGACTTAATCCTGGAGTTGTAAAAGAGAGGAAGCTCAACATTTTCAAGAGCTGTTGTTCGTGCCAGAAGATTGTATGACTGAAAAACAAATCCAAGTTTTTTGTTTCTGAGATTAGCCAGTTCATCCCTGTTCATAGTATTAACATTTATACCATCGAGGAGGTAATTTCCCGAAGTTGGCTTATCGAGGCAACCCAGGATATTGAGCATTGTTGACTTGCCTGATCCGCTGGCTCCCATGATAGCAACGAACTCTCCTTCTTCTATCTTAAGATCCACACTCCTGAGAGCATGAACAGTAACCTCACCGATGTGATAGTCTTTTCTGAGACTGTTTATTTCTATAATTGTCTTCTTCATGATCCTTTTTTTATACACCTTTTACTCTCAGCCCCTTAGAAAGGAAACGGTCCCGGTGGGCCACTGCCTGCCTTCGTTGTTGCAGCTTTTTCCGATCCACTGCTCATCGATATAACTACTTCATCGCTCTCGTTCAATCCCGAAAGAATTTCAACTGTTGAACCATTTTC
>JFJP01001772.1_pt1 | contig 35310 bp, 25 predicted proteins | sample 431651 | NCBI WGS metagenome assembly JFJP01 (sample SAMN02602958, study PRJNA72255) | Microbial mat metagenome, whole genome shotgun sequencing project. | biome: fresh water; feature: sink hole; material: water; isolation source: purple microbial (photo- and chemosynthetic) mats found in... | reverse complement strand
GATTATCGATCAGCCGGGTGGCGCCAAGGCGTGCAGCTGCCAGAACAACCAATTCGGAATCATGAGCGGAATCATGAGCGGCGGCGAATTGTAGATCATTTTTTTTACGCACCGCAACATAATCGGGAACCCAGTCGCAGGCGGCAAGTTCCGCCATCGCTGCGCTTTCCAGGGCGGCGTAATCCTGATTGCCCCGGCGTATTTGATCCACGACTTTGGTCAGCGTTCGAAAAAGTCGCGGCGCTTCGGCGCGTTCGGCCTCGCTCAGGTAGCCGTTGCGCGATGAAAGCGCCAGGCCATCGGCGGCGCGTACCGTGTCGCTAGCGCCGACTTTTATCGGCAGGTTGAATTCGGCCACCATGTTGCGAATGACCATCAGCTGCTGGTAGTCCTTCTTGCCGAATAGCGCCACGTCGGGGCGGACGATCTGAAACAGCTTCATCACCACCGTCGCCACTCCGCGAAAATGGCCGGGGCGGAACGCGCCTTCGAGGATGCCGGCCTGTTCCGCCGGCGGTTCGATGTGGTAGCGCTGCGGCCGCGGGTACATCTCGGCTTCGTTGGGGACAAACAGATGATCGACACTCGCAATGGCCAGTTTCTCGCAGTCGTCGGCGAAGGTGCGCGGATAGTTATCGAAGTCCTCGCCCGGCCGGAACTGCAAGCGGTTGACGAAAATGCTCGCCACCACGGTATCGACCTGCTCGCGTGCCTGGTTCATCAATGCGACATGGCCGGCGTGGAGGTTGCCCATGGTTGGAACAAGCGCGACGCGCCCGGCTGCGTCGAGCGCGGCGCGCAGGCCGGCAATGGAAGAATGGATGTGCATCAGTAACTGTGCTCCGGGCCGGGGAAGCTGCCTTGCTTTACCGCCGCGACATAGTTTTTCACGGCACCCTCGATACTCTGCGCCTCGGCCATGAAATCCTTGACGAAACGGCCCTTCTTGCCGGGATAGATGCCCAGCATGTCGTGCAGCACCAGCACCTGGCCGTCGCAGTCGAGCCCGGCACCGATGCCGATGGTGGCGCAGAGAGCGAGCTGACGGGTGATTTCGCCGGCCAGTTGCGCCGGCACCATCTCCAGCACCATCAGCGCCGCGCCGGCCTGTTCTAGCGCGGCGGCATCGGCCTTCATGCGCGCCGCGGCGGCTTCGCTCCGGCCCTGCACATGGTAGCCGCCCTGCGCATGCACCGACTGCGGCGTGAGGCCGATATGGGCGCACACGGGGATACCCCGCTCGACCAGGAAATGCACGGTTTCGGCCATCACCGCGCCGCCTTCGAGCTTGACCATTTCGGCGCCGGCGGCCAGCAGGCGCACGGCATTGCGGATGGCCTGCTCCTTCGTTTCCTGGTAGCTGCCGAACGGCATGTCGGTGACCACCATAGAGCGCTGGACGATGTGGCCGACACATTCGGTGTGATAGACCATCTGTTCCATGGTTACCGGCAGCGTCGAGGTCTTGCCCTGGATGACGTTGCCGAGTGAATCTCCGACCAGCATCACATCGACGCCGCAGCGGTCTTCCAGCGCGGCAAAGCTGGCGTCGTAACCGGTGAGCATCGCGATCCGGTCGCCTTCGCGCTTCATGCGCCCCAGTTCGGGCAGGGTGATGGGTTTGTTGCTGGCGAGGTAGGTCATCGGTTGCGGAAGATGAATGTTTGCCGGACAGGGGGAAGGCCGCTCATCGTTGCTTCAGACGGAAACGGTCGCCGGTTCGAGACGATGGATGCGCTGGTCGGCGCAACGAGCCAGCAAGGCGTCGGCGCGACCGTGGCCGGGAATGGCAACATCGGGCGCGATTTCGACTAGCGGCGCCAGCACGAAGGCGCGTTCGTGCATGCGCGGATGGGGCAGCGTCAGCGCGGGGTCGTTTTGCCTGCTGTCGCCGTGCAGCAGCAGGTCGAGATCAAGGGTGCGCGGGGCATTGCGCACACCCCGCTGGCGGCCAAAACGCGCCTCGATGGCAAACAGCTCGTCGAGCAATTCGGCCGGCGTCAGGCGGGTTTTCACGATCACCACGGCGTTGATGAAATCGGGCTGGCGTTTGAGGCCAACCGGCGCTGTGCGGAAGAGCGAGGACACGGCGAGAAAGACGGAACCGCGCAGTGAAACCAGTGCGTCGATGGCATCGCCCACCGTGGTCACCGGATTGCCGAGGTTAGCCCCCAGCGCGATATAGGCACGTTCCATCATGATAAAAAGTCGGCGCTAGCGGTACGGCAACTCATTGCGCCACGGGGGATTCGGCGGCGGTTTGGGCGCCGCTGTCGCCATTCTTGCGGCCTTTGCCGCGGCTGCGGCTGCGTTTTTTCGGGCCGCTGTCCGGCAACAGCATATCGGCGCGGCGGTCGATGTCGGCCTCCTGGAATTCGGTCCACCAGTCGGCCAGTTCTTGCGGCGCTTCGCCGCTTTCTGCGCGCAGCAGCAGGAAGTCATAGGCGGCGCGCAGGCGCGGCTGTTCAAGCAGACGATAGGGCACCTTGCCGGCACGTTTTTCAAAACGGGGCTGCAGGGCCCATATTTCCTTGATGTCGCCGATGATGCGTCGGGTGATGGCCAGCTTGGTGGCCTGGCGGTCGAGCACCTCGTCCATGGCTTCGAACAGCGCCGGTTGTTGCAGTTGGCCATCCTTCTTCCGCGATTCCCAGTTCGCCAGAACTTCTTGCCACAGCAGGGTGGCGAAAAGGAAGCTGGGCGACACCGGCTTGCCGGCGCGCACGCGGGCGTCGGTGCTGGCCAGCGAGGCCATGACAAATTTTTCGCCCAGCGGCTGTTCAAGAATCACGTCGAGCAAGGGCAGCAGGCCGTGATGCAAGCCGTCCTCGCGCAGGCGCTTGACGCATTCGATGGCGTGGCCCGAGAACAGCAGCTTGAGCATCTCGTCAAAGACGCGGGCGGAAGGCACGTTGTCGATCAGTTCGGCCATCTCGCGGATCGGCGCTTGCACCTGCGGATCAAGCCGCAGGCCGAGCTTGGCCGAGAGGCGCACGGCGCGCAGCATGCGCACAGGGTCTTCGCGGTAGCGCGTGCGCGGATCGCCGATCATGCGCAGGGTCTTGCGCTGGATATCCTGCACACCGTGGTGGTAGTCGAGCACGGTCTGCGCGGTGGGGTCGTAGTAGAGCGCGTTGATGGTGAAGTCGCGGCGGTCGGCGTCTTCCTCGATGCTGCCCCAGACGTTGTCGCGCAGCACGCGGCCGTGGACGTCCTTGACGGTGTCTTCGTCGTGGGCGGCGCGGAAGGTGGATACCTCGATGGTCTCCGCCCCTTGCATCACATGCACGATCTGGAAACGGCGGCCGATGATGCGCGAGCGGCGGAACAGGCGGTGCACCTGGTCGGGCGTCGCGCTGGTGGCGATATCGTAGTCCTTGGGGATGATGCCGGCGATCAGGTCGCGCACCGCGCCGCCGACGACGTAGCCCTTGTGCCCCGCTGCTTGCAAGGTCTCGCAAACGCGCCGCGCCGCCGGCGAGACATGCTCGCGGCGAATGCCGTGCTTTTCGACGGGAATGTTTTCGGCCCGGTGCGGCGTGGGCTCGCCACGGCGGAAGACATGGCGAAACAGCTTGCGGATCATTGTGACGTGGGGGACGTGGGGAATGTTGAATCGGGCGCGCGCATTCTAGCAGTCGCGCAGGCTGATGATCGGCCAGCCCGCCGCCAGCGCGTGGGCGCGCAGGGTGTCGTCGGGATCGACGGCGACCGGGTGGCTCACCCGCGTCATGAGCGGCAGATCATTGTGCGAATCGCTATAGAAATGACGGGTCGCGAAGGCGCCCCACCACAGGCCGAGCGTTTCGAGCCAGGCCTCGACCCGCTCGATCTTGCCCTCCTTGAAGGCCGGCGTGCCGCGCGGCTTGCCGGTGAATTGACCACTTTGGCCACTTTCCTGCGCCGGGATGGTGGCGATGAGATGCGGGATGCCGAATTCGCGGCAGATCGGGCCGGTGACGAAGCTGTTGGTGGCGGTGACGATGGCGCAAAGATCGCCGCCGTCGAGATGGTGCTTGACCAGAGCCCGTGCCGCCACTGTCATGATTGGCCGGATATGCGTGGCCATGAACTCGCGGTGCCAGGTGTCGAGTTCGCTCCGCGAATGGCGCGCCAGCGGCGCCAGCTGGAAGTCGAGAAAGGCGTGGATGTCGAGCGTGCCGGCCTTGTAATGGTCGTAAAACTCCTGGTTTTTTGCCGCGTGCAGCTCGCTGTCGAGCACGCCTTGTGCAATGAGGAACTGTGCCCACTCGAAGTCCGAGTCGCCGGCGAGGAGGGTGTTGTCGAGGTCAAACAGGGCGAGATTCATCGGTAAGTTTCTCTTGTTGGCGTTGCATGACTTCGCGCAGCAGCGGCAGCGTGGCGTGGCGTTTGCGTTCGAGGGTGGCGCGGTCGACGCCATCGAGCACCGCCAACAGCGAGGGCAGGTCGCGGCGACCGTGGCGGAGCAGATAGGCAACCAGGTCGTCGGCGAAGCGCATGCCGCGTAGCAGGGCGTGACGGCGCAGCGCCGCCGATTTTTCTTCGTCGGTGAGCGGCTTGACTTCGAAGATCAGGCTTTGGCCGATGCGCGTGCGCAAATCCTCGCGCAGGCGCAGTTCGGTCGGGGGTGCGTTGCCGGAAAGCAGCAGGGCGAAACCGATGACGCGGGCGGCGTTGAACAGGCGAAAAAGACCGATCTGCGCCGCGTCCGCCAACTGATCGACGTCCTCGATCACCACCAGCCCGCCCGGCGGGGCGGCAATATCGCTGTCGATATCGATGGCTTGCAAATGGACCAGCGGCCGCTGGCGGTCGGCCAGCCGGGCCACGGCGGCCAGCAGGTGGGTGCGGCCGCTGCCGGGCGGGCCCCAGAGATAAATCGCGTCGAAGCAGCGGGCCTGGGCCAGCGCGCGCAACCGGGCCATCAACTCGTCGTTGGCACCAACGACGAAGTTGTCGAGCGAGGGCGCCGGCTTGGGCCGCAGGTCGAGTGCCAGTTGGTTCATGACGAACTCGCCGGGCCGCCCCAAGAGTTTGTCTGCCCCCTGGGGGGAGAGCCGAGCGCAGCGAGGGTTTCGGGGGGGGTCATAATTCCCCGCCTTGGTAGAAACTGCTTGCCAGGTACTCGCTTTTCAGTTCGCGCAGGGCGACCAGCAGCACTGCCGAAGCGGGCAGGGCGAGCAGAATGCCGAGAAAGCCGAACAGCTGCCCGAAAGCCATCAGCACGAAGATCACCGTCAATGGGTGCAGGCCAATGCGGTCGCCGACGAGGAAGGGCGTGAGAATGAAGCTTTCGAGCATCTGGCCGATGCCGAAGACGATGAGCACGGCGATGATGGGCGCCATGCCCGCGAATTGAAGCGTGGCCACCAGCAGTGCCAGGATCAGCCCGGTGGCGTAGCCGAGATAGGGGATGAAGATGAGCATGCCGGTCAGCACGCCGACCGAGATGGCCGAAGGCAGGCCGGCGATCGATAGTGCGATGCTGTAGTAGGCGGCCAGGATGGCCATGACCAGCAACTGGCCGCGCAGGTATTCCGACAGCACGGCGTCGACCTTGCCCGACAATTTGGCCACCTTGCCGTGCCAGCGACGCGGAATGAGTTTATCGATGCGGTCGAGCAGGCTGTTCCAGTCGAGCAGCAGGTAGAACATCGCCACGGGTACCAGTATCAACATCGCGCCGAAGGTGATCAGTGCGCCGCTACCGATCCTGGCCGAGACATACACTTTTTCCAGCACCACCTGCACGGCATCCATGTTGTCGCCGAGCATTTTCCTGATCGTGGCGGGGTCGAGCTTGAGGCGGATGCCGAAGTTCTGCCGCAGCCAGGGCAGCAGTTTCTCGTTGGCCAGTGCCAGCGCGTCGGGCAGCCGCGCGGTGACCACGTTGGCTTCATCGATCAGCAGGGGAATGACTATGAGACCCAGTGTCGAGACCAGGGCAAAGAGGCCGAGCAGCACCGCCAGCACGCCCGGCAGACGCGGCAACCCCAGCCGCAGCAGGCGGTCGACCAGCGGATTGCAGATGTAGGCCAGCAGCGCCGCCAACAGGAAGGGCGTGAGTATCGGGCCAAGTTCGGACAGTAGCCAGACACAGGCCAGCGCAAAACCGATCCAGAAGATGGTCTGCAGGCGGTGGCTGTCGAGGCCGGCGATGTTCATGGGCTGCTGGGGGTTGATTTTGGTCATTTCCGGTAAAATCGCGGCGCACCTTACAGCCAAGCGCTTGTGGTTCAGCGCAAGACACCCTCAAAGGCTTGCCAAAGCCGTAACTTTATCCGCCGTGACGCGGGAAAACAACCAAGCCACCGTGAATACTTCCCTGACCTATCGCGATGCCGGTGTCGATATCGACGCCGGCGACGAACTCGTCGAGCGCATCAAGCCCGCCGCCAAGCGCACGCTGCGCCCCGAAGTGCTGGGCGGCATCGGTGGTTTCGGCGCGTTGTTCGAAATCTCCCGCAAGTACAAAAATCCCGTGCTGGTGTCGGGCACCGACGGTGTCGGCACCAAACTGAAACTGGCTTTCGAGTGGAATCGGCACGACACCATCGGCCAGGATCTGGTGGCGATGAGCGTCAACGACATCCTGGTGCAGGGCGCCGAGCCGCTGTTCTTCCTCGACTACTTTGCCTGCGGCAAGCTGCATGTCGAGACGGCGGCCAAGGTGGTGGAAGGCATCGCCAAGGGCTGCGAACTGGCGGGTTGCGCCCTGATCGGCGGCGAAACCGCCGAAATGCCGGGCATGTACCCGGTGGGCGAATACGATCTGGCCGGTTTTGCCGTCGGCGCGGTCGAAAAGAGCGACATCATCGACGGCTCGCGCATCGCCCCCGGCGACGTGGTGCTGGGGCTGGCTTCGTCCGGCGCGCATTCCAACGGCTATTCGTTGATCCGCAAGATTCTCGCCTTGAATAACACCGACACGAGCAAGCCCTTCGGTGCGGGGGGGCAAGGCGGAGGTGCATTGGGTACTTTGGCCGACGCCATCATCGCGCCCACCCGCATCTACGTGAAACCGCTGCTGGCCCTGATGCAGGCCCTGCCGGTCAAGGGCCTCGCCCATATCACCGGCGGCGGCCTCACCGAAAACATCCCGCGCATCCTGCCTCGGGGCATGGTCGCGGTGATCGAGAAGGATTCGTGGACGCTGCCACCGCTGTTCCAGTGGCTGCAACGCGAAGGCAACGTCGCCGATGTGGAAATGCACCGTGTTTTCAACTGCGGCATTGGCATGATCGTGGTTGTTGCCGCCGAGCATGCCGGCAGCGCGATGGAATTGCTCGGCGCCGCTGGCGAACAGGTTACCGCCATTGGCCGCATCGAGTCCGGCCATCCCGGTCAGCCGCAAACGGTGATCGTCTAACCCCGCTTGGCGCGTTCTTCACGCTGTATGTTGGTAATGAACTTTTGCAGTTCATGTTCCTGCGCGGCGCTCAGCTTGACGAAGTGGCAACCGAGGTGGCCGACTTCGCGGTTGCCGCGGTGCAGGACGCCGATATAGCGTATTTCAAGGTCCAGTCGCAACAACGAAGCGCCCTTGAGGTCAATGGTGGCGCCCGTGATGATCTGGCCGATCTCCACGGGGAGCGTGGCTTCCTGCGATTCGAGGCCAACCCCGCCGATGCCGATGTCGATGACCCCCAGCATTTTCTCCGGCGCCTGCGGTTCCAGCTTGATGCGACAGGGTGGTCGCCGTGTCATCGGCAGCACCAGGCGGAAAAATTCCCGCCGTTGCAGGCGGACATACTTGGTCGGCAGCGGGACAGCGAATGCACGCCGCTTGGCGTAGACAACTTCCTGTGCCTGCCCGGTGACGAACTGGTTGCGGATGCCCTGCGGCGTGGCGACGAAGATGTTGCGGTCACCTTTCATGAGTCGACGATTGCTTTCTTCGCTGCCACCCCAGTCGAAGATCAGGCGGTTGTTTTCCTCGTCGACATCAAGCAGCACGGTGAGCAGTGTCTCGCGCCCGTCGCCGAACATGACGCTGATGCGGTCGCCGTCGTTGATCAACTGACGCAGATAGAACACGATCTCACGGCGAAACGTGATTGTGAATTGGTCGAGGTCTTCCTGCGTGACAGTATTGCTGGACGTACTCATTTGTTGTGCGGTTTTGGCTGCGGATTGGGCGACAAAAATGCCGCAATTTTATTCAAAAAGCTTGTCTCGACGGCCGGACCGATGCAGTCCATGGTTTCGATTGTTTCTGTTTCACGCATCGACTTCAGCCAGGTTAATTGTCGCTTGGCGAATTGCCGGGTGGCGAAAATACCACGGTCGCGCAACTCGCCTCTTGTCATGCAGCCTTCAAGCATCTCCCATACCTGACGATAGCCGACGCTCCGCATCGATGGCAGTCCGGGGTCGAGATTGTATCGCGAGCGCAAGGCGTCGACTTCGCCGATCAGTCCGCCGTCCAGCATTTCGTCGAAGCGGCGGGCGATACGCGCGTGCAGCCAGGCGCGATCAGACGGCAGCAGTGCCAGCGGCAGCAGGCGATAGGGCAGGGCGGCCCTATTGCTCGCGCGTTGTTGTTCCCGAAAGAACTCGCCGACAGGGCGGCCGCTCAGGCGGACTATTTCAAGCGCCCGCTGGAGGCGTTGTGCATCGGTCGGCTTGAGGCGTGCCGCCGATTCGGGGTCTACCCGCGCCAGTTCGGCGTGCAGTGCCGGCCAGCCGCGTGCGGCGGCCTCGCGGTCGATGGCGGCGCGCAGGCTGGCGTCGGCCTTGGGCAGATCGGCCAGGCCTTCGCGCAGCGCCTTGAAGTAGAGCATGGTGCCGCCGGTAAGCAGCGGCACGCGGCCACGCGCCGTGATGGCCGCCATCGCTCGCAGGGCATCTTCGCAAAAGCGCGCGGCGGAGTAGCGTTCTTCGGGCGTGATGAGGTCGATCAGGTGGTGCGGCACCCGCGTCAGCGTAGCGGCATCGGGCTTGGCGGTGCCGATGTTCATGTCGGTGAACACCTGCGCCGAATCGACGCTGATGATTTCTATCGGGAAACGCTCGGCGGCCGCCAGCGCCAGCGCAGTCTTGCCGCTGGCCGTGGGACCCATGAGAAGGATGGCCGGCGGGAGGTCGCTCATTTTCCCCGCATGAACAGCCTGTCAAGTTCCGTTATCGATAATTGCACCCAGGTAGGCCGGCCGTGGTTGCACTGGTCGGCGCGTTCGGTGGCTTCCATTTCGCGCAACAGGGCGTTCATTTCGGGCAGGCTGAGGCTGCGGTGGGCGCGCACGGCGCCATGGCAGGCCATGGTGGCGAGCAGTTCGTTGCGGCGCGCTTCGAGCACGTGGCTGGCCGGTTGCTCACGCAGGTCGGCCAGCAAGGCACGCAGCAGGTCGGCGATGTTTCCGCCCGCCACCAACGCCGGCGCGGACCGCAGCGCGAGTTGTTGCGGCCCGGCCGGGGCCGTTTCGAAGCCGAGTTGGGCGAGGGTATCGTGATGCTCTTCGGCGGTGGCCAATTCGAGATGGCTGGCGGACAGCAGCACCGGGATCAGCAGCGGCTGGCGGGCGGGCGGACCGGCCTCGACGGCATTTTTCAGCTTTTCGTAAAGGATGCGCTCGTGGGCGGCGTGCATATCGACCAGCACCAGCCCGGTTTCGTTCTGGGCGAGAACGTAGATGCCGTGGAGTTGGCCGAGAGCATAACCCAGCGGCGGTGGCCCGGCGGCTGCATCGGCACGGCCCGCCATGGCATTGAGCGCTTCGGCGGCGTTTGTGGCGTCGGTGCCGGCAGCGCGGACGAAGTTGAAATAGGCGGCGGTGGCCGGTTCCCGCATACCCAGCGGAACTTGCCGTGCCCTGAAAAAAGTCGGCGCTAGCGGTACGGCAGGCGGGCTCGTTGGCGTGGCCGTTGTGACCGTTGTGGCCATAGTGGCCACGGTGGCTGTGGCGGCAGCTTGCGCAGCGCCCAGCGGCGCGGCCAACGCGCGTTGCAAGGCGTGAAAAACGAACTGATGCACGCCGCGACCGTCGCGAAAGCGTACCTCGGTCTTGGCGGGGTGAACATTGACATCCACCCCGGCAGGATCGAGTTCGAGGAACAGGCACCAGGCCGGGTGGCGGGCGCCGTGGAGGATGTCGGCATAGGCCGCGCGCGCGGCGTGGGCGAGCAGTTTGTCGCGGACGAAGCGGCCGTTCACAAAAAAATACTGGGCGTCGCGCGATGCCTTCGAATAGGCCGGCAGGGCGACGAAGCCGGATAAACGCAAGGGGCCAGCGGCAACATCGAGCACTCGGCCGTGAGCAAAAAACTCGTCGCCGAGAATTTCGCGCGCGCGGCGGGCGCTGTCGGCGGCGCTCAGGCGCAATTTGGCCGACTTGTTGTGCGACAGCATGAAGGCCACGTCGGGCCGCGCCAGCGCCATGCGCCGCAGCACCTCGTCGCAATGGCCGTATTCGGTCGCCTCGGACTTGAGGAACTTGCGCCGCGCCGGCGTATTGAAATAGAGATCGGCCACCTCGATCACCGTGCCCGTCGCCAGGGCGGCCGGAGCGATTTGGCCCGCGGCAGCCTGGCCCGCACCGCGCTGGTTCGCGTCGATTTTCCAGGCATGTGCCTCGCCCGCCACGCCGCTGGCGACACGACTGGTAATACTGAGACGCGCGACCGCAGCGATGGAGGCCAGCGCTTCGCCACGAAAGCCGAAACTGGCTACCCGTTCAAGGTCGTCAAGCGATCCGATCTTGCTGGTGGCGTGGCGGGCCAGCGCCAGCGGCAGGTCGTCCTTGCCAATGCCGCCGCCATCGTCGGTGACACGGATCAGTCGCACGCCACCTTCTTCGATCTGCACGTCGATGCGGGTGGCGCCAGCGTCGAGGCTGTTCTCGACCAATTCCTTGAGTACCGAAGCCGGCCGCTCGACCACCTCGCCGGCGGCGATCTGGCTGATGAGTATGTCGGAAAGCGGGTGAATGCGGCGCATGGAAGGCGGCGATTATAGATGCGTGGGGATGCCAAAGATCGCCCGGTGCGCCGGTTGAGCCGACGACTTCGACCTGTTTTTCTAACCCAATAAGGCTTCAGCCAGCATCGCTGGCGACAGAATGGACACGCCCTGAATCGTTTTTCCGTAGAGCGGGCCGAAATGGGTGCGGTCGCCGGTAACCAGCAGGTCGCAGTGGTGGTGAATGGCGGCGGCGAGCACCGGTCGGTCCTTCTCGGGCAGGATCGCCGCGTCCGGCGGTAGAGTTCCGCTGACAAGCATGTCGCCGATTTTCATTCGCGCCGCCATGGCCTTCAACACGGGAAGACCGGCGGCTGCTTTAGCGGCCAGATTCCGCCGCGCCTCCTCGAACACGTAGGCGTCGGCCCACAGTTCGTGTCCGGTGGCTACGGCGATATCCAGCAACTGCCTGATCGCGCCATCGGCACGGGCAGCCGAAAACAGGATATTTGCGTCGAGAAAAATCCGCACTGCGTCAATGCGACTTCTGGTTCAGCACGGTGGCCAGTTCAGCCTCCGCCTCGTCAAATTCGCGTAGTCGCTCATCGCTGTACAACTCGATGGGCAAGGTAACGGCAGGCCGCAACAAGAGACCTTCCGGCGTTGTCTCCGCGATCAGTTGATCGTCGGCGGAGAGGCCGAGCGCCTTGCGCAGTTTGGTCGGGAGCGTGATGACGCCGCGCCCGGTCATGGTCAGTGTGGTTTTCATGTTGGCAGTATTGCAGAAAGTAGGTAATGCTGCAATTTGCAGCCTTTCTTTGGCTGCCTTGCCGACGGCGTACCCACCTGACTGTTGTCGGTCTTGGCCAGGGGAAATCGATATCGCCCCTGAAACGCTCTACGACGATTCGGCGCCGTTCGACGGCCCGCTCGCTGCCGCATAACGATAGAACTCGGATTCGGTTGTCTGACGCGAATAAAGTCGGCGCTAGCGGGACGGCGTCGGTTGCCGCTCTATCTGTACCTTCACATCAACCCAATGCTCATGCTGATCGCCTATAAGAAGAATGGCTCTATCGGGTTGTCTGACGCCATCGACTGTCACGCTCACCACGCCATGCGTGTCACTACTCCCTTCGTGCGTGTGCGAAACAGCAATGTGATAGAGAGTTTCGCGATACCGATAGTGGATCGTAAACCCCTGCCAGTCAGCGGGGAAAATGGGCACGAGATGCAGCGTACTTCCCTCAAGGCGCAGGCCTAGCAAGGATTCCACGACCAGCCGGTACATCCAGCCGGCTGAGCCGGTGTACCAGCTCCAGCCGCCGCGCCCGATGTGTGGCGCTGCCCCATAGACGTCGGCGGTGACGACGTAGGGTTCCACCTTGTAGGTCGCGATGCTCTCTGCCGACAAGGCATGGTTCAACGGATTGATCATGTTCAGCAGATCCCAGGCGCGTTCATTCTCGCCCAGCTCGGCAAACGCCATCGCCGCCCAGACCGCACCATGAGTGTACTGGCCACCGTTCTCGCGAACGCCCGGCACATAGCCGCGGATATAGCCGGGATCGAGGTTCGCGGTATCGAAGGGCGGATCGAGCAGCTGTACCAGGCCATCGTCACGGCGCACGAGTTGCGCGTCTACCGCCAGCATGGCCCGGCGCGCCCGTGCGGCATCACCCGCACCTGAGAGCACGGACCAGCTCTGCGAGATTGAATCGATGCGGCATTCGGCGTTTTCGGCCGAACCCAACGGCGTACCGTCGTCGAAGTAGGCGCGACGGTACCATTCGCCATCCCAGCCATGCTGCTCGATATTCTGGCGTAACCGGGTGCCCTCGTCGCTGCACAGTTCGGCGAAGCTAGTGTCGCCATGCCGTTCCGCCAGCACCGAAAATTGCCGGAGCACATCGCAGAGGAAGAAACCCAGCCAGACGCTCTCACCCTTGCCGAGAATACCCACCCGATTCATGCCGTCGTTCCAGTCGCCGGAGCCAATCAACGGCAGGCCGTGTGCGCCGAAGTGCAGCCCGTGGCGGATGGCGCGCACACAGTGCTCGTAGAGGCTGACGGACTCGACGGAACGCCCGGGAAGATCGTAGTAGGACTCGTCTTCCGCATTGACCGGGCGGCCTTCAAGAAAATGTACCAGCTCATCCAGCACGCCCGTATCGCCGCAGCTTGTCACATAGCGGCATACCGCCAGCGGCAGCCAGAGGTAGTCGTCCGAGCAATGCGTGCGCACGCCGCGCCCCGAGGGCGGATGCCACCAGTGCTGAACATCGCCTTCGACGAACTGGCGGCTGGCGCAAAGCAGCAGGTGTTCGCGCACCAGCCCCGGCCGGGCATGGATCAGCGCCATGACGTCCTGCAACTGGTCGCGGAAGCCGAAGGCGCCGCCTGACTGGTAGTAACCGCTGCGTGCCCAGATGCGGCACGCCAGGGTTTGATAGACCAGCCAGCCGTTGGCCAGCACGTTGATCGCCGGGTCGGGGGTTTCGATCTGTACTGCGCTGAGCGTGTGGTTCCAGTGTTGCCACACCGCGTCGAGTGCACCGCGTGCCGCCAGCGAACCACGGAAGCGCTTTACCAGCGTGTCGGCATGGGCGGCATTGCGCCCAACGCCAAGGCGAAAGACAATTTCCTGCTCCTGTCCGTCGGCCAGATCAATGCTTACCTGGATCGCGCCGCAGGGATCGAGGCCGGCGCCAACCTTGCCGGAAAGTCGCGTGCGTTTCAGGGCGGCGGGGTTGTGCAGTGTGCCGTTGCGGCCGAGGAATTCTGTACGGTCGCCGCTCAAGCTGCGGTTCGGGGCATCCACGTCGAAGAACGCCACCCGCTCGCCGAATTCCGGGTTGTAGGGGTTACGCGCGTACAGCGCGCCACTTCGCGAGGCAATTTCGGTGCTCACATGCATGGCCGATTTCTCCCGCAGGTCACCCAACACCCACTCGACGTAGCCTGTGGCGGAGACCCGCCGCGGCCGGCCTGATTCGTTGCGCAGTTTCAGCACCGAGAACTTGATGGCGGCGTCCATCGCCACGTAAACCCAGAGTTCCGAGCGAATGCCGCCCACCCGCGTCTCGAAAACGCTATAGCCGAATCCATGACGGATCACATAGGGTAACGCGGCGCGGACGGGCAAGGGCGTGGGTGACCAAACGTGACCCGTCTCTTCATCGCGCAGATACAGCGCTTCGCCGCTGGCATCGCTGACCGGATCGTTTTGCCAGGGCGTGAGGCGAAATTCGTGCGCGTTCTCGCTCCAGGTGTAGGCAGCGCCGCTTTCGGAGACAATCGTGCCGAAGTGCGGATTGGCCAGCACATTGACCCAGGGCGCCGGCGTGGTCTGACCGGGACCGAGGGTCATGAGGTATTCGCGACCATCCGGCGTGAATCCGCCCAGTCCATTGAACAGGATCAGATCGCTGCGCGGCGCGGACATCGTCATCGGTGCATCGGGTCGATAGGCCCGGCTTGGCTTGAACGGCGGCATGCGCGCTTCCAGTGGCAGGCCATGATCGAGCTGTTCCGTCAGGGTTCCCCGACTGTCGATGATAAGCACGCGGGCGACTGACTGGAACAGGATGCGGTCCTCGCCGGAGATCTGCTCGGCCGGTCGCACGAAGATGCCGCCCGGCCGGTCGATCACGCTAGCCTCGATACCGGAGGCAATCAGCCCCATGATCTGTTCCTGCAACTGTTGCCGGTAACCGGCGTGATCCTCGTTCCAGATCACCAGATCCACGGCCATCCCCTTCAGGCGCCAGTAGGCATGGGCGTGCACGAGTTGGCGGACAAGATCGATGTTGGCCGCATCGCCAATCTGCAACAGCACGATCGGCAGGTCGCCGGAGATCGCGTAACCCCACAGTCCCGACTGCCCGCGACGATTCTTGATGAGCACGGCCGGATCGGCGCGCAGGGTGGCGTTGGCGTGGATGACGGCGCTGGCCAGCCGTGCGTAAATCTGCGCATCGGCCTCGGTGGCATTGATCTGGCGCAGCACCACCTGGCTGTGGGTCCACGTCAGATCGAACACGCGATCAGCCAGATGGCGGTCCTGGTATCTATCTACCAGACTTACGGCCAGATCGCGCGTCTCGGCGATGCCCGAGACGATATCGACGGTGACCGATTGTTCCGGATCAAGCCTGATCGTCGTGCGGATAGCGACGATCGGATCGAGTACCGAGCCGGCGGTGTTCGAGAGCGGGGATGAGTGCGCAGTAAGCTTGTGCTTCGCCATGCCGCGCAAAAAGTCGGTGCTGGCGGGACGGCGCAGGGGACTGGGCTGCGTGCCGGAAATCACGCCATGGCCATTCATCGCCAGGGGTGCTGCGGCGTTTCGACCGCGACCGATGAAGCGTAGCCGATCCGTCTCGCAGGACACCTCGCCGGTCGCCGCGCCGTGCACTACCATCAGGTGCAGCATCCAGGGCGCTTGCTCGCCCAGTGAGCGCGGCCGCCGCGTGCACAGGATCGCCCGCTCGCGCAGGATCTCGGTCTGTACAAAAAGATTGCTGAAAGCCGGATGCAAGGCATCCGCAGCGGGTGGCGCGATGACCACTTCAGCGTAACTGGTGATCTCGATCTGCCGCCGCTGGCGCGAGTGATTGGTAATGCGGACGCGGCGCAGTTCGATATCGTCTTCCGGCGAAACGGCGACCTCGGTATAGGTCTCGAAATGGCCGTCGCGGCGGCGAAACTCGGCGCGACCCTCCGAGAAAATCGCTTCGTAGCTGTCAGCTCGTTTGAGCGTCGGCTGATGGGTGACCGACCATGGATCGAAGCTGCCCACTTCGCGGACGTAACAGAAACTGCCCCGGTTGTCGCAGGTGCCGTCCTCGCGCCAGCGCGTGATGGCGAGATCCTTCCAGCGGCTGTAGCCGCCGCCCGCGTTGGTGAGCATGACGTGGTAGCGACCGTTCGACAACAACTGCACCTCCGGTTGCGTCGTGTCGGGGCTGTTGAACAGCCGGATCGGCGCTGCCGTGAAATCTGTCGCCGCGCGCATGTCGGCCAGTTGCGCCGTGTGCGAGAACAAGGCCGTGGCCTTGGGAATCCGTTCCTGCAGCAGCAGCATGACCGCCTGGAACAGTCGGTCCGACTCGAAGCGCCGCTGCATCGGCCGATCCAGAATCTGGTAGGCCAGCGCCAGCAGGCTCATGCCCTGGTGGTGCGCCATGAAGGAGCGCACCAGAGTGCCCGTTTGCCCGCGTCGCTGCCGGGCGGGCGTGTAGTCGATGGCCTCGAAGAAACCGAAGCGACCGATAAAGCCCTCGGCAGCCAGGCGTTGCAGATTCAGACAGGCCGCCTTGGGCGCCACCATCAGCGCCAGCACCGAGGCATAGGGCGCGATCACCAGATCATCGGCCAATCCGCGCTTCAACCCCAGCCCTGGCACGCCAAAGGCCCGGTACTGGTAATTGAGATGCTGGTCGACCGTGTTGTAACCGGATTCAGAAATACCCCAGGGCATACCGCGCTGGCGGCCATACTCGATCTGTCGCGCCACTGCCGCCTTGCAGGTCTGGTCGAGCAACGTGTTGTCGTAGCCGGGCATCACCAGCAGCGGCATCAGGTACTCGAACATCGAACCGCTCCACGACAACAACACCGGATCGCCACTGGTGCTGGTGAGCAAACGACCAAGAGCAAACCAGCTTTCCTGTGGCAACTGCCCCTGCGCGATGGCGACAAAACTGCTCAAGCGAGCTTCTGAGGCCAGTAGATCGTAGTAGCTTGTATCGGCCCGACGTTCATCGACGTTGTAGCCGATGATCAGCAGATGGCGCGTCTTGTTGAACAGGAAGTCGAACTCCATGCGCGACAGTTCAAGGCAACGCTCTGCCAGGCGCTCGATCTCCGCCAGGCGCTCCCGGGCAGGAATGTTCCCTGCTTTCAGCAAGTCGCGCAGGGTCGGGAGGACGCCAGGGTTGCCGTGCTCGACAATCCTTTCCGGCGGGGCGAGGAAGTTCAGTTCGTCCAATGCCGCTTGCACTTGCCTGGCCAGCGCCTGGGCCCACACATTCGCATCACTGCCGGGTGTCGCATCGCCGCCCCTGTCATCGTGCTTGCCATCGCCGCTGGTCAAAACCTCGGTGACGAGTTCAGTGGTGAAGTTAGCCAGCCGGACCAGAAGCAAGCGGAGTGCCGTGAGGGTGGCTGGCGGAGCAGCGCTGGCGGCCTCCAGTTCGCTGCGCAGCACTGCCAGCGTGCCCGCAGCCCCATGGGTCATGCCGCCCAGATCGGCCTCAAGCAGATGGAACGTATCACTGAAACCTTCAAACAAGCGTACCGGCACAATCCTGTCGTCGGCCAGTACCAGCAAGCCGGCGCGCAAGGTCAGCAGAAGGCCGGCAAGGTTGCCGCTGTCCACGGTCGAGATGTAGCGTGGTGGCAGCGGTTGCAGCGTCTGCGTGTCATACCAGTTATAGAAATGCCCGCGATGCCGCTCCAGCCCGTTCATCGTGGCAAGCGTGTGCGCCGTGCGCTCGATAAGCTGGCCGGCCTGGAGATAGCCAAAGTCATAGGCGGCCAGGTTCGCCAGCAGCGCCATCCCTATATTGGTTGGGGAGGTGCGATGGGCGATCGCGGCGACACGATATTCCTGATAGTTGTCGGGTGGCAGCCAATGATCTGCCGCACCCACAAAGTTTTCGAAAAACGCCCAGGTCCGCCGCGCCAGTGCGCGAAGGAAAAAGGCCTGTTCGACCGTCAGGGGGGCCGTGCGGCGCGCGAGTGGTTGGCTGACCCACCACGCGATCAGTGGCGAGACGAACCACAGCAACAGCAGCGGCCCCGCCACCACCAGCACCGCCGGTGTCGATGTCAGCAAATAGCCAGTCATGGTTATCGCGAGAACGGGGGCGATCCACATGGCGCGGACATTGGCGGCAAGTGTGCCCGCATTGCCCTGCGAATTTTCCGGACTCGCCGTGCTGGACGGGTTCCATTCCAGCAACCGCTGGTGCGCGATGTGCATCCGCCAGACGGTGCGGACCACGGCATCCAGACTGTAGTACGCCTCATAGGGCAGACAGGCGAATTCGAACGCCACCTGTTTCAAGTGCCGGCCCAGCGCACGGACGACGGCGGCAAGGTGCTGCCGCCACAGCAACTCTTCCGGCTTGCGCGACAGATCGAGCGTTGCCCCGCACAGGGCGGGCAACAGCAGGGTGCCGATTACCGACAGGGTCCACCAGCCTGCCGCGGACAGCACCGTCCACCCCAGCAGCAGCAATAGCGTCAGCGCCGCCGGAACGAGACTGCGCCGCAGGTTGTCGATCAGTTTCCATTGCGACAGGAACGAGAGCGGATTCTTTTGCCGCTGCGCCCCCGCCCCCGGCACGCGCCGCCGCAGCCAGCCCGCGAGTTGCCAGTCGCCGCGAATCCAGCGGTGCCGACGGCTCACATCCGAGCTGTAGCGGGCGGGGGTATCCTCGTACAACTGCACATCGCTCAACAGCCCGGAGCGCGTGTAGCAACCTTCCAGCAAATCATGGCTGAGGATGCAATTCTCGGGGAAGCGGCCGCCCACGGCGGCATCGAAGGCATCGACATCGTAGATGCCCTTGCCGATGAACGAGCCTTCGCCAAAGACGTCCTGATACACATCCGAGACGGCGCGCGTGTAGGGATCGATACCCGGTTCACCGCCGTAGAGGCGGGCGTAGCGCGAACGATTGGTGCCCGGCAGACTGATCGCCACGCGCGGTTGCAGGATGCCGTAGCCGGTTTCAACACGCTGCTTTCCTGCATCATAGTGCGCCCGGTTCAGCGGGTGGGCCATGGCACTGACAAATTCCCGCGCCGCGTCGCGCGGCAGTTGCGTATCCGTGTCCAGGGTGATCACATACTTCACGCCGGACAACACGGCGGTATTGCCCACAACAAGCGAAAAGCCGTCCTTGGCGCCGCCGTTGGGAACATCCCGTAGCAGCGCATTCAAATCGGCCAACTTGCCGCGCTTGCGCTCGTAGCCCATCCAGAGCCGCTCCTGCGGGTTCCAGCGCCGCGGGCGATGGAAGAGGAAGAAGATGTCGTTCGCGATTCCAGCCCGGCTGCCAGCGTATTTCTGGTTCAGTTCGTTGATCCGCAGACAGGCCAGATGCAGCAGCCCCTCATCCTCGACCAGCGATTCCAGCGGCGCGTCATGAAAGTCCGTCAGCAGGCCGAAATGCAGGTGCGCATCGCGATTCGCCAGAAACCTGACTTCCAGCGCCTCGGCCAGCTCTTCTATGCCAGCGGCACTGGCCAACATGGTCGGAACCACCACCAGTGTGCGCTCGGGGGCGGGAATGCCTTTCGAAAAATCCATTCTGGGCAGCGGTTGTGCCACCACCAGCAGGGTGGCCAGCCAATTCACCAGCGCCACGGCCAGCTGACTGGCGCCCAGCAGCGCCACCAGGCCGATCGCCAGCAAGGCCCAATCATTCATCCCCACGGCCAGCGCCTGCACCAGCAGGCCACCGCTGACACTGGCCGTGATCAGGGCGATGGCGCCCAGATAGATAGACAAAGGAAAGCGGCCGATTTTCCCGCGCCAGGCAACGACAGCGGAAAGGCGCACCTCCGCGGCCCGTTCGAGCTCGGGCAAGCCCTTGTCGATCAGATAGAAGCCAACATGCCCGGCGCGGCTTGCATCCTCTGCCGCACGGGCCAGCGCGACCGCCTTGTGCGCCACCTCGACCTCTGTCAAAGATCCCAGCTTCGCAATCCGCTCCGTGGCATGGCGGTAGCGGTCGCGACTGGCAAAATCCATCCGGCCATAAACGCCGTGCGGATCTTCAATCAAGGCACGCTCGACAGAGCTCAGGGTTTCGACAAATTCGCGCCAGTCCACCGCACCCAGCACCCTGAGGCTGCCGATGCTGTTGCTGACAGAAACCTGGTCAGCGGCCTGCTGCTGGTTCTCGCCATGTACCAACCGCGCTATCGTCAGGCCCGATTCCGATAGCCGTTGCTCCATCCAGGTCAATGGCAAGGCGAGGGCGGGGCCACGTCCCTGCAAGCGGCGGGCGAGCTCGGCGACAAACGCGCCGACCATGGGTGGATTCGAACGCGCCATGTCCGATATCACCAGGATCAGGCTCTTCGGATCGCTTTCGGCGGTTTCCATCATCTGGTCCGCCCAGGAGCCGGCCAGGTTGCGCTCTACCCAGCCAGCGGCAATCTGCACGCCGACACGCCGCAGATTCTCGATCACGGCCAGCCGCAGCATGATCGGGATCGCCCACAACTCGCCCAGCTTGAGATCCGTGACGCGCTGGTAGGCCGCCACGAAGCGAGCAAGGCTTGCCGTATCGACACGACCGTCGCCATGTGCCACGGTTTCGAGCGCAATGTCATAGACACGCGGACGCCCGGCCGAAGGACCCGCCGCCAAACGCGGGAGTTCCCGGCTGTACCCTTTGGGCAAGTGACGCTTGGCTGTGCGTATCTGCTCTTCGATGAGATAGAAGTTATCGAGCAGCCAGTCGCCGGCCGGCGAGATCCGGCGCTTCTCCGACACCGCTGTCGTCAGCAGTTGGCACACCTCGATCAAGGTGCTTTCGTTCGCAGCCAGCCGCGCCAGCAGCTGGTCCGGTGCGCGCCCCGTGGCCAGTCGGTGCGATGCCGCGAGAGCCTTGCCATGCTGCTCCATCTGATCGGCGCTGAATAGCTCGGATCGCAGCGGTGGCTCTTCGCCGGTTGAAATTCGTGGCCAGTCGCCAACACTGAAACGAGTCTGTAGCTGGCGAAAATATACGATTAGATTCGTGCCGATGTTCATCTATTAGCCAATCAGCGAAGGATTGATGAGGGCCGCTGCGTCATAGTGTGTGACCCAGAAACCCCGGTATTCGTTGGCTAAATAACCTTCTCCTGGGCCTGTTGGATCGAATCAGCCGTGTTGCATGCCTGATGCAGCAGCTCATTCAATTCCCGCACGGAGTTATAGGATTCACCATGCGTTTCATAGGCCAGTCTGCGCCCCATTTTTTGAGCAACGATTAGCAACGAAAGCAGTTCCCCAACGGTTTCACGCCTTTCGCCTTCGAACGTTTCACTACCATTCATGATGGTGCATCTCCGTTGGTCGGGCTGGCTGATGTGTCCGGGGGCTTCCACCACGCGGACGTACCTTCGAGCACCGCCTGAAGATACGCCCCGTGGGTTTACCTCGGGAATTCCTTACTTGAGACGCATGTCGTGCTTGACGGATTTCACGCCGCTGACGCCGCGTGCCAACTCGACTGCCTTGTTGATTGACGCCTGCGAGCTGACGAAGCCACTCAGTTGAACCACGCCTTTGAAGGTCTCGACATTGATCTCGGTGGCCTTGGTCATGGGATCATTGAAAAGCACGGCCTTCACCTTGGCCGTGATGGCGCTGTCATCGATGTACTCGCCGGTTCCCTCCTGGTTAGCTGTGGCCGCGCAACCGACGACGGACACCAGTGTTACCGCCAGGAAAAGTGCGGAAAAATACTGTCTAAGTTGTTTCATGATTGAGTCTCCAAATGTGAGTGAAACAGAACTTCCCGATCCGGTTTGGAACAAGGTTCTTCGCGCGGTCTTTATGGACAGGAAACCACACCAAGCAGTACGCAACGCGCACACTGTGTCGAAACCTTTGATCAGAATAGCGGCGGAAGTCGGCGCTGACGGTACGGTGGCGCACATAGCTCGGCGCGATGTTCATTACAGCCACGACCGCGGCGGCCCGCCCTTGCCGTCAACGAGCAACAGCGCGAAATCTTCTGCGATCAATGGATGGCTGAACAAGAATCCTTGCCCCCGATCACATTGCTGCGCCCGCAGAAAAGCCAGCTGAGCGGGCGTCTCGACCCCCTCGGCAATGACGCACTGCTTGAGGTTTCTGCCCATGCCGACCACTGCGCTGACAATCGTGGCGGCATTGGCATCGGTGGCGATGTCGCGCACGAAGGATTGGTCGATCTTCAGGGTGTCGATCGGGAAACGCTTCAGATAACTCAGGCTCGAATAGCCCGTGCCGAAGTCATCGATGGCCAGCGCCACCCCCATGGTCTTGAGCGCTTCAAGCACTGATACCTGAGACTCGGCGTCGTACATGAGGACGCTTTCGGTCAGTTCCAGTTCGAGATAGCGGGGTGGCAAGCCGGTCTCTTTCAGAACCCGGGCAACACCTTCCAGAAAGCCTTTATGCCGGAACTCCACTGCCGAAATATTGACCGCCACGGTCACGGCGGCGAGGCCCGCCACCAGCCAGGCCTGCGTTTGCCAACAAGCCTCGCGCAACACCCACTGACCGATCGGCACAATGAGTCCGCACTCTTCGGCGATCGGCACGAATTGCTCCGAGGCAATCAAGCCGAGCTTGGGATCCTGCCAGCGGACGAGAACTTCGGCGCCGGTCATCACACCTGAAACCAGGTCGATCTGCGGCTGATAATGCAGGAAAAACTCTCCTGTCTTCAGGGCGCGGCGCAGGCCGCTTTCGACGATCTGCCGGCGCACCGCACGCGCATTCATTTCAGCCGTGAAGAACTGGTAGTTGTTGCGACCACTTTCCTTGGCGTGATACATCGCGGTGTCGGCGTTCTGCATCACTGTGTCTACATCTTTGCCGTCATCCGGATAGACGCTGATGCCGATGCTCAGTGTGACATGCAGTTCCTGGCCATCAATAAGGTGGGGCTGGGTGAATGCGGCGATCAATTTCTCCGCAATATGGGTCGTATCTTGTGGCTGACCGATTTCGGCCAGCAATATCACGAACTCGTCACCCCCCTGGCGGCATACCGTATCCGATGCGCGCACGCACTTTGTCAGACGTTCCGCCACCGACTGCAGCAGAACATCGCCAATGGCATGTCCCAGCGAATCGTTGATGTGCTTGAAATGATCGAGATCCAGAAACAGCAGCGCGACTTGCTTGCGGTGCCGCTGGGCCAGCCTGATGGCCTGAGTGAGTCGCTCGGTCAGCAGCACGCGATTGGGCAGATCGGTGAGAAAGTCGTGCTGGGCCAGATGGGACATCTTCAGCGCCATGGCCCGCGATTTGCTGACGTCGTGAAAGACGATCACCGCGCCGGCATCCTGGCCATCCCGGTTGTGGATGGGCGCGGCGGAATCCTCGATCGCCGACTCGAAGCCATCGCGGCGGATCAGCACGCTGTCCGCCGCCAGTCCCACGGTCCGGTCTTCCTTGATGGCGCGCTGCGCCGGGTTGGCGCCAATTTCGCGCGTCACACCGTCAACGATATTGAACACTTCTGCCAGCGGCCGACCCAGCGCAGCCGCATTGGACCAGCCGGTCATCGCCTCGGCCACCAGATTCAGATAGGCCACCTTGCCCTCGATGTCGGTACTCAGTACGGCGTCACCGATGGAATTGAGCGTGACCTGGGCGCGCTCCTGTTCATTGAACAATAATTCTTCAGCCGCACGCAACGCAAACTCCGTCGCCTTGCGCTCGGTGATGTCCTCGACCGTCTGCACCAGGCCGATCAGTTTCTCTTTGCTGCGCATGGTGGCGCTGTTGACCCGCGTCCACACGATGCTCTCGTCCTTCTGCAGGAAGCGGAACTCGGTCTGGAACAGCGCCTGCCCTCGCGCCGCGGTGCGCCAATCGGCCAGGACGCGTTCGCGGTCCTCCGGATGAATCGCCGTGCTCCAGTTGGTTCCCAGCGTCTGCTCGAACCTCAGCCCGGATATCTTGTGATACGCCGCGTTGGTATAAATGCACTCCCCTTCGGCATCAGAGACGAAGATGCCGAGCGGAGACGCATCGCTCATGGCGCGAAAGCGCGCCTCGCTGCTCTCCAGTGCATCCTGGGTCGCCTTGCGCTCGATGAGGTATTGCAGGGCGCGTGGCAACCAGTGGGCATTCACATGGCCTTTGACCAGATAGTCCTGCGCGCCACGCTGCACAGCCAGGCGCGCAGTCGCCTCATCGCTGGCCGAGCTTAGTATCAGGATCAGGGCCTGCGGCGCGGCCCGCAACACCTGATCGAACACCTCGATGCCTTGGCCATCGGGCAGCGTCAGCACCAGCAGGATGACATCGATACCGCCCTGCTTCAGCCGTGCCAGCGCAACGGCACGGCACCTCACCCATTCGACAACATAGGCCCGCCGACCCAAGGATCCGGCGAGTGCATCCACGATCACTCCGGCAGCGACGGGATCATCTTCGACGAGCAGTACGGTCGTCTGAACATTACTTGCGGCAGGGTAGGCGACCGCTGCATCTTCCATCGCTACCCCTCCTTCAAATCGGCTTTTGCCCGTTGATGACCCTTAACAGGACCACCACAATGGCGATGACCAGAAGAATGTGGATAAATCCGCCGATGGTGTAGGAGGTGACCAAGCCAAGCAGCCACAATATGAGCAGAACTACTGCGATCGTATAGAGCATGATGGAAATCCTTTAGTGTATGGATAAGATCGACTGGCTCGACCTGGATGAGAAGAATGCCTTGTTATTGCCGAACGGACGGTGCGTTTATGAACATAGGCGAACGGGAAAAATCAGTTCCCCGGGCTTCCCGTTGCCACCTTCGACAACCAATAGATCAAGTTCTGATACAAGCGCTGCGGATCGACCGGTTTGACGATATGGTCATTCATCCCGGCCTCGATGCAAACCTGGCGGTCTTCGTCGAAGGCATTGGCGGTCATGGCCAATATTGGGGTCTGGCTGTAACCGGGTAGTGCCCGGATTGCGCGGGTGGCATTAACACCATTCATCTTCGGCATCTGCATGTCCATCAGGATCAGGTCGTAGTGTGTCAGTCTGGCCAAGTCAAGGGCCTGGACGCCATCTTCAGCCAAATCCACGCTGAGGCCGACATCCTCAAGGTTTCCCCGCGAAACCTCCTGATTGATGGGTTCATCCTCCACCAGCAGGATGCGGCTGCCGGCGAAGCGGGCCTTGATTTCTACTTCGGCGGGGTCGTTTGAAAAAGTCGGCGCTAGCGATACGGCATCCCCGCTAGCCGCCGGGGCCCTGCCCAGACGTGCAGTGAACCAGAAGGTGCTGCCTTGGCCGGGCGCACTCTCGACGCCAATGTTGCCTCCCATCTTCTGCACCAGGCGCTTGCTGATGGCCAATCCCAATCCCGTGCCGCCATATTTTCGGGTCGTCGATCCATCGCCCTGCTCGAAGATCTTGAAAAGGCGTTGCTGATCTTCGACGGCGATGCCGATGCCGGTATCCATTACTTCAAAGTGCACCAGCAGGGCGGTCAGCTGCTCTTCAATCACTGCGGCGCTGATGCTGATCGTCCCCGCCGGAGTGAACTTGAGGGCGTTGCCGGTCAGGTTGAGCAGGATCTGATAGATGCGCAGTGGATCCCCCTGGACGGAAAGATTGGCGAGATCAGGCGCAATGTCGATGACCAGTTTCACCCCCTTTTCCGCGGCTTTCTGTCCAATCATGCTGACGAGGTTTTCCAGAACGTTGCCGAGCTTGAAGTTGATTTGTTCGAGGATCAGTTGCTCTGCTTCAATCTTGGAAATGTCGAGGATGTCGTTGATGACAGCCAGCAGATGATGGGAAGCCTGTTTGACCTTGTTCAGTTGATCCCTTTGCGTGGCGTCGGTCATGTGGCGCAAGATCAGGTCGGTCATGCCCATGATGGCATTCATGGGCGTGCGCAATTCATGGCTCATGTTGGCCAGGAAGGTGCTCTTGGCCTGGCTCGCGGTCTCGGCCTGCTGTCGCGCCGCGACGAGTTCGAGTGTGCGCTGCGCCACCAGGTCTTCCAGATGCAGCCGATAGCCATCCAGTTCGATGCGGAGACGCCGTTTCTCCGTGATGTCTTCTTTTACCGCCACATAATGGCTGATCGTGCCACCGGCTTGGCGCAGGGGCGTGATGGAGGCAAACTCGATATATTCGCTGCCATCTTTCTTGCGGTTATGTAACTCGCCCTGCCAGGTCAGGCCCTGGGTCAGGGTGCTCCACATGGCGGTGTAAGTCGCTTGGGGTGTCTTGCCGGTTTTCAGAATTCGCGGATTCTGGCCGATAATTTCCGCGCGGCTGTAACCGGTTGCCTGGAAGAAGGCATCGTTCGCATATTCGATGCAGGCGCCTACATTGGTGATGACGATGCTCTCCGGACTTTGTTCGACGGCCAGAGAGAGTTTGCGGAGTTGCTCCTCCGCGGCCTTGCGTTTGGAGATATCCCGAATATTGCATTGAATCACCCGGCTGCTGCCGACCAGATAGACGTTGCTGACGAACTCCACTTGCACCGTTTTTCCCTGCGCCGTCTCCAGCGGGAGATCTTCATAGCGCACATAGTCCTGCTGTTGCAGTTCCAGAAACTTTTCTTTGTTTGCAGCGATATTCCTGAAGAACCCGAGATCCCAAACGTACTTCTCCTTTACATCTTCAAGCGAATAACCGAGCAGATCGGTGATGAAAGGGTTCGCGTCCATGACCATGCCGGTCTCGGCATCAAGGATCAGGATGCCGTCCTTGGCAGATTCGAACAGGCGACGGTAGCGCACTTCCGATTCATGTATCCGATTGCTCTCGGCCATGACGAGCTTGGATGTGGGCGCCGGGTCCAAAGGCTCATCTTTCCATTTCATGGTATTCCTCCGTAATTTTGCGGAGGATAACGCCGCCCCAAAACAGTTCCGTGCGCTGGAGTACAAACGCACCGGCGCGATTCATCTATCTTTCCAGCATGAATCCGGAATCCAGAACATTCGCGTCATCGCTTGAAAATCTAGGCCGCAGCAGCGTGGCGGTTTACGCGGAAGGCGTTGCGCTGCTGGGCTTTATCGGGGAAAGCGCGGTCGCGCTGGCCGGCTGCATCGCACACCCGTCACGCATGCGCTGGCGGCCGCTGCTGAGCAACATTGGCAGCGCTGGTGTCAATGCGCTGCCCATCGTCGGGCTACTGTCGTTCCTGCTCGGGGTCGTGGTCGCCTATCAAGGTTCCGGCCAGCTCAGGCAATACGGCGCCAACATCTTCGTGGTTGATCTGGTCGGCATTTCCATGCTGCGCGAGTTTGCCCCCCTGATCACTGCCATCATTATCGCCGGGCGTTCGGGTTCCGCCTATGCCGCACAGATTGGCACCATGGCCGTGACCGAGGAGATCGACGCCATGCGCACGCTCGGCATTGCGCCGCTGGAAGTGCTGGTGCTGCCAAAGATCCTGGCGCTGCTGATCGTGTTGCCGCTGCTGACGGTGTTCGCCGATCTATGTGGCGTCTGCGGCGGCATGCTCATGGCGCGGGCGCAACTGGGGGTCGGTTTTGAAGAGTTTTTCGAGCGTTTCACCAATGTCGTCAGCGTGACAACCTATCTGGTCGGTATCGGCAAGGCGCCGGTGTTCGCCGCCATCATCGCCGTGGTGGGCTGCTTTCAGGGCTTCCGCACCAAAGGCGGCGCCGACAGCGTGGGCCGCCAGACCACGCGCAGCGTCGTGCAGTCCAGTTTTCTCGTGATCGTTGCCGATGCCATGTTCTCGATTGCCTTCAGCGCGCTGGATCTCTGACATGCCAGACACCCTGCTGGCGACAGCGCCCCCGGATGCGGCGGTCATCGAGATCAGCAAATTATCGACCCGCTTTGGCGACCATGTCGTGCATGCCGACCTCGATTTCGACGTGCGCCGGGGCGAGATATTCGCCGTGATCGGCGGCAGCGGCTCCGGCAAGTCCACGCTGCTGCGCGAAATGATCCTGCTGCACCGTCCGGATGCCGGCTCCATCCGGGTTCTCGGCGTCGACCTGGGCGACATCGACGCGGCGGCAACCCTCGCCTTGCGCCTGCGCTGGGGCGTGATGTTTCAGCATGGCGGCCTGTTCGGTTCATTGACCATCCTGGAAAACATCGGGCTGCCGCTACGCGAACACCGCACGCTGGATAACGCCGTGGTTGATGCGCTGGCCGCGGAAAAACTCGCCCTGACCGGCCTCCAGCCAGAGGTCGGTGCGCAATATCCAGCAGAGCTCAGCGGCGGCATGCTGAAGCGCGCCTCGCTGGCCCGCGCCCTGATCCTCGATCCGGAATTGTTGTTTCTCGACGAACCGACCGCCGGCCTCGACCCGGAAAGTGCTGGCGGGGTCGACCAGCTGGTGCGCAAGCTACGCGACCGGGGCGGTCTGACCATCGTCATGATCACCCACGATCTCGATCTGTTGTGGCAGTTGGCCGACCGCGTCGCCGTCCTTGCCGACGGCAAGGTGCAGGGCATCGGCTCGATGGCCGAGCTGGCGCAAATGGACCAGCCGGCCATCCGCAAATTCTTCGACGGCCCGCGCGGCCGGGCGGCGCAGGAGCAGAGTAAGTCACCGGCCGCAGCACATCAGGCGGCAGCACCTCGGGCCGCAGCACCTCGGGCCGCAGCACCTCAGGCCGCAAGCATCAGGAGTTAATCATGGAAACCAAAGTGAACTATCCGCTCGTCGGCGCGTTCGTCCTCGTCCTCGGTGCCGTACTGATCGCCAGCGTGCTCTGGCTCGCCTCCGGCGGCGCTTTCCAGAAGAAGTTCGACCTGTATCTGGCCATCGAAGACGAGTCGGTCGCCGGCCTCAACCTGAATGCGCCGATCAAATACAACGGTGTCGATGTCGGCAAGGTGCGTGAGATTGCGCTCGATTCCAGTACGCCGGAACGGGTGAACCTGATCTTCGCCATCGAGCGCGGCACGCCGATCAAGGAAGACACCGTGGCTGTGCTGAAAACCCAGGGGCTGACCGGCATCGCCTATGTCGAGCTCAGCGGCGGAACGGTGGATTCCTTGCCGCTAGGCATCAAGACGGGCGACCGCTATCCGGTGATCCCCACCAAGCCATCGCTCGGCGCACGCCTGGAGAATGTGCTCACCAGCGTGCTGGCCAAGTTGGACAACACGTCGAACAACATCAATGCGCTGCTCAGCGAGACGAACCGGGCGGCCCTCACCAGTACGCTCGCCGACATCGCCATCGTGGCCAGGACGATTGTCGCCCGCAAGGACGCCATCGATGCCGGCATGCTCAATGCGGCCCGCACGCTCGATAATTCTTCGCGTGCCTCGGCACGGCTCGGGCCGGTGATCGATCGCATCGGACGTGGCGCCGACGCCGTCGAGAAAATGGGCAACGAAGTCGCCAGGACCAGCAACAGTACCGGCAAGACGGTGAATGCCATCGGCGCCGACGTCACGCGCTTTACCGCGGAGACGCTGCCGGAGCTGGAACGCCTGCTCGGCGAATTGAGCGTACTGTCGGCCTCGCTGCGCCGCCTGACCGAGCAAACCGAACGTAATCCGGCCGGCCTCCTGTTCGGGCGCAAATCGGTGCCAGAGGGCCCGGGAGAATCATCAAAAGGAGCAACGCAGCCATGACCCATCTATTTTTTGCCCGATGCTGCCGGCTGGGCGCCGCGCTACTTTTGCTGTCGCTGCTCTTTGGCTGCGGCGCACTGAAACCGATTGCGACGCCGCCACCGACGTTTTATGCGCTCGACAGCACGCGCAGCCCCCTCGTGCCAATAGCCGCTGCGGCAACCGAAAAAAGTCGGCGCTGGCGGTACGGCACCGACCGTTCGCAAGCGCCGACCTTGATCATCAATCCACCGCATGCCGCGGCGGGCTTCGACAGCCAACGCATCATCTATGTGCGCGAACCGCACCAGCTCGAATATTTTGCACACAGCGAATGGGTGGATACGCCAGCACGCATGATCGTGCCCCTCATCGTCACGGCAGTCGAAGACAGCGGGGCGTTTCGCGCCGTGATACTGACGCCCAGCGCCGCGGCTGGCGACTTGCGGCTCGACACCGAGATCATTCGTTTGCAGCAGGATTTCGGCAGCCCGCCGAGCCAGGTACGGTTCACGCTGCGGGCCTATCTGGTGGATAACGCGACGCGGCAAGTGCTGGCACAGCGCGAATTCGACGCCAGCGTTGCCGCCACGGGCGACGATCCCCGCAGCGGCGTCGAGGCGGCCAACCGTGCGGTACATTCGGTGCTGGAAAGCCTGGCGGACTTTTGCGCAGAATCCGCCAACCACGGGCCAACCGACGCTGCTGGACAGACGGCAGGCCCGACGACAGGTAATGGCATCACGCCCAATGACGGAAAATGAGTGTATGGTGGTTTTCCCCAGTCTTGGATGACCCGCCAATGGCACCCCCCCTCACCCCGCACAAGCGGCGGCGCGCCCCGCCGGGTGCTGACGTCGGCCAGACTGCCGTAAAGTCTCCAGTCGCAGATTTCCCCATCGTCGGCATCGGCTGTTCCGCCGGCGGACTTGAAGCGCTGGAAGAATTCTTCAGCCATGTGCCGCCCGGCTGCGGCATGGCTTTCGTCATCGTCCAGCACCTCGCCCCGGAACACGTCAGCGCCCTGCCGGATCTCTTGCGGCGTCACACCACCATGACCGTCGTCGAGGCGACCGACGGCATGCTTGTCCGCGCCGAGGGTGTGTATGTTATCCCGCCCGATCACGATCTCTCGCTGTTCCACGGCAAGCTGCACCTGCTCGATCCCGTCGCGCCGCGCGGCCTGCGCCTGCCGATCGATTTCTTCCTGCGCACCCTCGCCGAAGATCGCCAGGAGCACGCCATCGGCGTCATCCTTTCCGGCATGGGCTCCGACGGCGTCCTCGGTCTGCGCGCCATCAAGGAGAAGGGCGGGCTGACGCTGGTGCAGGAACCCGCCAGCGCCAAGGCCGACAGCATGCCGCGTTGCGCCATCGAAGCTGGGCTGGCCGACATCGTTGCCCTGCCCGATGCCATGCCGGGGCGCATCGCCGACACCCTGCGGCATCCCTCCCAAGTGCCGCCGAGTGATCCGCTCGCCCTGGCGGACGTCCTCAATGCCCTCGACAAGATCATCATTCTGCTGCGCGAACGCAGCGGCAATGACTTTTCCCTCTACAAGTCCAACACGCTCCACCGGCGTATCGAACGGCGCATGGCCGTGCACCAGATCGCCAGCATCGATGCGTATGTGCAGCTCCTGCGCGAGAACCCGCACGAGCTCGACCTGCTCTTGAAGGAACTGCTGATCGGCGTCACCAGCTTCTTCCGTGATCCCGAGGTCTGGGAAAGCCTGCGTACGGAAGCGCTCCCGACGCTGCTGGCCCGCCATCCGTCCGGCAAGGCCCTGCGGGCCTGGGTGCCCGCCTGCTCCACCGGCGAAGAGGCCTATTCGCTGGCGATGGTGTTTAAGGAAGCCTTGGCGCTCGCCCAGCCAGTGGCGCATTTCACGCTGCAAATCTACGCCACCGATCTCGACCCGGATGCCATCGATGCGGCGCGCAAGGGTTTCTACCCGGCCAACATTGCGGCGGATGTTTCAGCGGAACGGCTGGCGCGTCATTTCATCCCCGATGAAGGCGGCGGCTATCGGGTCGCCAAGGACATCCGTGAAATGGTGGTGTTCGCGCCGCAGAATGTCGTTTCCGACCCGCCCTTCACCAAGCTCGACATCCTCACCTGCCGCAACCTGCTGATCTACTTCGGCGCGGCATTGCAGAAAAAGCTGCTGCCGCTGTTCTATTACGCCCTCAACCGGGGCGGACTGTTGGTGCTCGGCAGCGCCGAGACCGTCGGCAACTTCAACCACCTGTTCGCGTCGCTCAATAACAAGGCGCGCATCTTCCAGCGCCTCGACCAGGCGCTCTCCGTGAATGAACTGGATTTTCCCGGCAAAGTGCACAATGCCATGTCCAGCCCACCGCTCCTCGCCGAGCGCCCCGAAAACCTCGGCCAGCTCGCCGACCAGCTGATCCAGCAGAATTTCGCGCCCGCTGCCGTGCTGGTGAATGGCGAGGGCGACATCCTCTACATCAGCGGTCGTACCGGCAAGTATCTGGAACCCGCCGCCGGCAAGACCAACATGAACATCCACGCCATGGCGCGCGAAGGGCTGCGCGAGGCGCTCACCGGCGTGATCCGCAAGGCCCAGAAAGATTTTCTGCCGATCCGCCTCAACGGGCTGCGGGTGGGCACCAACGGCGGCACGCAAATCGTCAATGTGACCGTGCAAGCGATCGACAAACCCGAGCCCCTGCGCGGGCGCGTCCTCATCGTCTTCAAGGACATGCCTACGCCGCCGGCGCGGCGCAAGCCGAGCAAAAGCATCGCCACGGACACGCACAATGCGCTGATGCAGGAGCTGCAGCAGACCCGCGAGGCGCTGCAAGTCACCCACGAAGAAATGCAGACCACGGTGGAAGAGCTCAAGTCGAGCAACGAGGAACTGCAATCCACCAATGAAGAGCTGCAATCGACCAACGAGGAAATGTCCACCTCGAAAGAAGAGTTGCAGTCGTTGAACGAAGAGCTCCAGACGGTCAATGCCGAGCTGCAGTCCAAGGTGGAGAACCTCACCTGGGTGCAGAACGACATGGCGAATCTGCTCAACAGCACGGAAATTGCCACGGTCTTCCTCGACAACGAGATGCAACTGCGCCGCTTCACCACCTACGCCACCAAGCTTTTCAAGCTGATTCCGGGCGATGTCGGGCGGCCGCTCTCGCATGTCGTCACCGACCTCGACTACCCGCAGCTCAAGAATGACGCACTGGAAGTGCTGCGCACCCTGGTGTTCCAGGAGAAAGAGGTCAACACCCACGACGGCCGCTGGTATCGCGTGCGCATCATGCCCTACCGCACCCAGGAGAATGTGATCGACGGCGTGGTGATTACCTTCACCGACATCACCGAAATCAAGCAACTGGAGGCCGAGCTCAGAAAACGCGGCCTCCAGGGATAGAACGCCAATGAAGAAAACATCCACCGACCCGCTGCGCAAGAGCGCCGAAGCCAAACTGGCCCAGGACGCGCCGGCCTTGCTGCCGCGCCGGTCCGCCGATGCCCTGCTGCACGAACTGCAGGTGCACCAGATCGAACTGGAGATGCAGAACGAGCAGTTGAATCTGGCCAACCTGGCCATGGAGGAATCGCGTGACCGCTACGCGAACCTCTACGATTTCGCCCCGGTGGGCTATATCACCCTGACCGCCGACGGCCGGATTGTAGAGATCAACCTTACCGGCATTACCCTTCTCGGGATGGAACGCCCAAAACTGTTGAATAAACGCTTCAGTGTTTTTGTCGTGCCTGCGGATCGGGAGTGCTGGTCCCGCCATTTCACCAACGTAAAAAACCGTATCGGGCGCGACACCGTCGAACTGACCTTGCAACGTGGCGATGGCACGCTCCTTCATGCCCTGGTGGATTGCGCGAACCAAAAAGTCGGCGCTAGCGAGACGGCTATACGCATTGCCATTTCCGACATTACGGAGCGCAAACGCCTCGAAGCGGAGCGTAATCAAGCCCTGGCGATCGCCGAGGAAGCCAACCGCGCAAAATCCACTTTTCTTTCCAGCATGAGCCACGAGTTGCGCACGCCGCTGAATGCCATCCTCGGTTTTGCCCAACTCATTGAAACCGGCACGCCGCCGCCGACGCCCACCCAGCAGCGCAGCATCGAGCAGATTCTCAAGGGCGGCTGGTACCTGCTGTCGCTGATCAACGAAATCCTCGATCTTGCGCAGATCGAGGCAGGCAAAACCACAATGGCGTTTGAGCCGGTTTCGCTGGGCGAAGTCATGCTCGAATGCCGGGCCATGATCGAACCGCAGGCCCAGCAACGTGGCATCGGCTTGACGTTCCCGCAATTCGCCTCCCCCTGGTTTGTTTATGCCGATCCGACCCGGGTCAAACAGGTTCTCATCAATCTGCTGAGCAACGCCATCAAGTACAACCATTCAGGTGGCACGGTCGTCGTGGAGTGCACGCCGCGCCCCCCGGATGCATTGCGAATCAGCATCAGGGATAGCGGTACGGGACTGGCCGCGGAACAACTGGCGCAGCTTTTTCAGCCGTTCAATCGTCTTGGCAAGGAAACAGGTTCGGAAGAAGGCACCGGCATCGGCCTGGTGGTGACCAAACGGCTGGTCGAACTGATGGGCGGCGCCATCGGCGTGGAGAGCACCGTCGGGGTGGGCAGCGTATTCTGGATCGAATTCTCCCTGGTGGACCCACCGCAACGGGCTGTGCATGAACCCGGGCCAGCGGCAGCAGTGCGACCCGCGGTACCGTACGGTCTGCCACTGCGCACCCTGCTGTATGTGGAAGACAACCCGGCCAACCGGGAGTTGGTCGAACAACTGGTGGCACGTCGCGCCGACCTGCGCCTGCTGACTGCGGCGACCGGCAATCTGGGTATCCGGATGGCACGCAGCCATTTGCCCGAGGTGATTCTGATGGACATCCATCTACCCGACATCAACGGGATTGACGCCATGAATATCCTGCGCGCCGACACGGCGACGGCACATATCCCGATCGTCGCGATCAGCGCCGATGCGTTGCCTTACAACATCAAGCAGGCTGTCGACGCCGGCTTCTTCGCCTATCTCACCAAGCCGATCAAAGTGGCCGAGTTCATGAAGTCGCTCGACGCAGCGCTGATATTTGCGAAAAATAATAGTTCCGCGTAGCCCCTATGCGCGCTGGCGCACGGTGTTGAAGCATACCTTCGCTTAACCTGAATGCTGGATTCATCCTGAAGCTTTTGGGAATAACCTCATTCTCGTAATAAAAGGGACAACGCAATGCACCCGCAAACGATTGCCAATTTTCTTACCGTTTCCCGTCACTACTTCATGGTTCAAGCCCACCGTCCCCCTTGGTAGCCGGCGCCCCTCCCGTCAGCTACCCGGAAGCCCCGTTCGCGGGGCTTTCGTTATTGGGGCGCCCGGCCCCGATGCCGGTATGTCATGCATCAGCCGCTGCCGTCGGGGTGGCCGGCAGGCGCGCCATGGCGGCACTCAGGGCCGCCAGTTCCAGGCGGATTTCCGCTACCACGGTGTCGAGTTCCGCACCATGGGAGCTTTCACCCGTGCCCGTGCGCAACATAGTTTCCAACTGCCCCGCCAGTTCGGCCACACGTTCGATGCCCAGCGTAGCCGCCACGCCCTTGAGCGCGTGGGCCAGATGCACGGTGGCGGCGGAATCATTGTCGGCCAGGCACTCGGCCAGGCGCGTCATGTCATCGGCGTGCACGGTGACAAACTTCCGCAACAGCTCGAGATACTTTTCACCCTTGCCGCGCAGTGTCGCCAGGCCGTGCGCCAGGTTGAGACCGGGCACTTCAGCCAGTTGCGCCAGGCGAGCCAAGGTGATCGTGGTCGGCACAACCGATATTGGCGCGGCAGGCGTTGCCGCGAGCTCCCCGTTGCTTCCGTTCGGCGTGCTCACTGTCACCGCTGGCAACCATTTGAGCAAGGCTGCGTAGAGCGCGTCCGGTTCCACCGGTTTGGGCACAAAATCGTTCATGCCGGCCTCGATGCAATCGCGGCGGTCCTCGTCGAAGGCGTTCGCCGTCATCGCCAGGATGGGGATCGTTTCCCGGCCCGGCAGGGCGCGGATGGCGCGGGTGGCATCAATGCCATTCATCACCGGCATCTGGATGTCCATCAGGATCAGCGC
>JFJP01011283.1_pt1 | contig 35330 bp, 26 predicted proteins | sample 431651 | NCBI WGS metagenome assembly JFJP01 (sample SAMN02602958, study PRJNA72255) | Microbial mat metagenome, whole genome shotgun sequencing project. | biome: fresh water; feature: sink hole; material: water; isolation source: purple microbial (photo- and chemosynthetic) mats found in... | reverse complement strand
CCTGTAAATAATTGGGGGATTTGGAATAGGAGTCCGCAATTCTTTGCGGGCTGTCCGTAAATGATTACGGACTCCTTCAAGTTATCACCTAGATGGCACTAATTTCTGCTCAATGAGCCACAGGGCAATCGTTTCCCCCACCCATTGATTGCCCTGCACATTCCAATGAAAATCCTGACCAGGCCAATAAACAGGCTCGCCCCCCACCTTAAGATAATTCACCAAAAGCGGATGTAAATCCAATACGGGCATACCTTCTGCCGTCAATAACTCGCTCATCACGCGGTGCGGCAACGTGGGGTCAGCCTGAGCTAAAGCGGGGTCAGCCGCAATCATGGCCGCCCGCGTCATGGGATTGACCTCCGCATCAACCGAGCGTCTCAGTGGCGCGAGGATTGCCACCGTTTTCGCCCCACCTACTGCGGCTTCTTGCGCCAATTGAGCATAAATATCACCCGTTAATTGATAGGCTTCGTTAAGTTTTTCATCTTGATGATGAACATCTAGCCAGGGCGCATACTGATTAGTCGCAAAAGTGTCACGGTCATTAATATTCACCAAAACCGCCGTCAAGCGTTGATATAAACGAGAATATTCATACAAGGTACTTAACCCATTCGTCAGCCAACGCCGCCCTTGCGTACAGGCTTGCCACTTGGCCGAGACCCCAGGCGCCACAAACCAGGGTTGTGAGTCAAATTCTCCGTTACATATCGCAAAATAGGGCGAGAAACAATGAATCCCGCCCGTTGGCCCCGCCGTATTCACATGATTAGGTAACACATCAGTCAAATCATTACGCGAAAACCAACTAATTAATACCAAATCAGGTTGATAAAGTTGCCCTTTAGTGCGAAAATACATGAACTCTGGCGGCGGCCCCCAAGCCCCAATTGCCCCATTTAAAACCTCAAACTTTAGGCCAGGCGGAGCTTGCTCATTTAATTTTTGTTCTAAAATATGAACACTTCGCTCCGCCTCCGCCACCTCCATGGCCTCTATCATCGAATCGCCCAACACTAAAATCCGAAAAACCCCCGCCGCTTTCGGGTAGGGGTAATCTGGCCCGCGCATTCCATCTCGATTCCAACTGACGGGATAGGTACGGTTATACATGGAAATAACAGCCGTCTGACTAGGCAGCCCTGTCCAACCTATCGTAGCCTCACATTGGTGGGTGCGATGAATCTGATCACCAATTTCGTATGGTGGCCCCAACGCCCGCGCCCCCAACTCCGCCATGATAAAGGCCAACATGATACCTATTGTTATTAATATTAACTTGGATATGAAGTCTAATAAACGTGGCATAAATATAAAAAACACAACAACAGATACAGGAAGCAACGGATAAAGAATAAATTCGTTCCACCTGTAAAGTTTCAGGTGGAATCATTTCGCTTTATCCGTTAACTTCTTAATCCGTTGTTGTGTTTCACCACCTTAAATATGCCACAACCGTACCATGCCGTCCAAACCGCCCGTGCCTAATAAGCGGCCATTGGGCGAGAAAGACAAACTTTCTACCGCATCAACATGGGCATCAAGTGTCGTAATATTACTACCGTCGGCTAACTGCCATAACGACACCATGCCATCAATAGTGCCAGCAGCCAAGAGTTGCCCATTGGGTGAAAATGCTAAACTGACTACCGCATCGGTGGCTAATTCCCATGTTTCCCGCAAACTATTATCCGTCATATTCCATAAGCGAATCATGCCATCTGCGCCACCCGAAGCCAATATTTGGCTGGTGGGGTCAAAGGCAATCGCCCACACTTCACCCTCATGGCCGATTAAGGTCGCCACACATTCACCATCCGTAACACGCCATAACCGAATAGTCTCATCATCAGAACAAGAAGCCAACCATTGCCCATCAGGTGAAAAAGCCACCCGCACTGCACTATTTTCATGTCCCGCTAATTCATAGCGCAACTCCTGATTGGCAAATTCCCACACCCGCACCAACCCATCATTCGACGCAGCCGCCACTAATTGACCATCAGGCGAGAAGGCCAGCCCCATGACCTCAGAGCCTAGCTCTAATGATGTTTGGGTAATTTCGCTAGGGTCAATTTTCCACAAACAAATACGGCCATCATCTGAACCTGACGCTAAGGTTTGACCATCAGGCGAAAAGTCCAAACATTCCACAAAATCCTCATGCCCTTCTAACACCAACCCTAATTTGCTGGTATCAATCGCCCATAACCAAATTGGCCCTTCATCTGAGCCTAACGCCATTAAATTACTATCCGCCGCAAAAGCAAAGTTCGTGACCGATTCCATGTGACCCCCAATAGTCAACAGAATCGCCCCATCTGTAACTCGGCGTAAGCAAATCGCCCCATCATCGGCTTGGGCGGCCAAAACCGTCCCATCGGCAGAAAACGCAATATTCTCCACCGCATCTTCACCCGTTTCCCAAGTTTGAGTGAGTTTGCCAGAGGCCATGTCCCATAAACAAATATTACCTTCACTACCCGCCGAGGCAATTAATGCCCCATCGGGTGAGCAAACCACGCTCATGACCATATCATGTTGGTCATCCAAACTGCGTCGTAATGTGCCATCAACCAAATTCCAAACCTGAATGGTGTGGTCAATACTACCCACAATTAAACTCTCATTATCAGGTGTAAACACGACACTAATAATCTCTTCGCCCTGGTCATTAAAGGTATATTGCAAAATACCCTCTTGCACTTGCCACACCCGCACAATATGGTCAGAGCCACCCGCCGCCAACCAATGGTTATCGGCGGAGAATTTCACACAAAGCACCTCGGTTGAGGCAAAGTCGTTTAGTTCTAGCTCCAACTCCTCATCCACCACCCGCCACACCTGCACCAAACCATCCGCCCCAGATGAAACAATTCGTTCCGCATTAGGGGCAAAATCTACCGCCCAGACTTGCGCCTCATGCGCGTCAATCTCCCACAAGGTCGTTTTATCGGCAATGCCCCACAAATGCAACCTGCCCTCTAAACTTCCCGTCACCAAAAGTCCACCATCAGGGGAAAAAGCCACACAGGTTATTTCGGTCTCACTTTCTAAAAAATCAACCTCAGCCCCCGTGGTCGCGTCATAAAGCCATAACCCTTTGGTGCTAGGCACAGCAATTAAATCCCCACGCGGCGACAAAGCCACCCCATTCGCAGCCCCACGCCCTAAACGATAGGCTTGAGTAAACGTGCCGGTTAAATGAGGTTTGGCCTCAGTTTGATAGGGCAATCCGCCCATGTTGGCTTCAGGCGGTTGTTCCACCGCCGTCAAGAGGGCATGGCTAAATGCCGCCACTGTTGGATAACGCGGTGTCGCCAAACTTTGGGCTAACACAGCCTTAACATTCGTCGGCACATCGTCAGGCCAAATATTAGGTAATACCATTGGTTGAAAATGGGCGCACAGCACTGCGGGCGGCGTTGCGCCATCAAAAGCAGGTTGACGGGCAATCAATTCATATAATACGCAACCTAACGAATAGACATCGGTCTCCGTAGTGCGAGGGTTGCCCTCCCAAACTTCGGGGGCTAAATAGCGCATCACCCCAACGATACCCGTATTGACACCTAGCCCTAAATAGTGCGGCCCAACCAACGGGACGAGGTTAAAATCAGCCACAACCACTTTTTGATGTTCGTCCACCCAAATATTTTGCGGGTTTAAGTTCCCATGAGTAACCCCCTGAGCATGGGCATATTCCAAGGCCGCTACCACTTGGTTGATGATTCCGAGGCTCGTTCCCCAGGGCAACAACTCATCATCAGCCAATATATCAGCCAACCGCCGCCCCGTGAAGCCAGAATTTATGAGATAAAGACAATCATCTTGCACGCCCACCACCTCCAAAGGGAGAATGTGGTCATGACGAAGTGACATTAAACTTTCGAAGGCACTCACCAATGATTCGGGTTGGCTATCTTGAGGTAATAATACAACCTTACAAATAACGGCACGATTCGTGCCTTGCTCTTGAGCATGATAAAGGGTGGTGAAAGCATCGCGCCCCAATTCATCTCCTAAAATATAGTTACCCAGCTGATTAAATTTTGGTTTGTTAGGCATTAGAAAAGTAAAAAGGAGTCCAAATCTTTAGATTTGACGATAACAAATCTGAAGATTTGGACTCCACTAGGTTAAGTTACGCATTACTACTATAGGGTAAATAGGGACGGGTTTCTTCTCCGCTAGGGCGGTTAGCTTGCGCGGCGGTTAGAGGGGCAGGGATAGGCTTTTTAGCCACTGCGCCAGGTTGATTGTAATGATGGTCATCATTCATGGTCGGGGTATCAACATGAGCCGAGCAAAAGGGGCAGATGTTCCAAGTGAGTTCCAAAATATTACTACAATTGGGGCAACTCTTTTTGAGTTTAGTGTGACAATCAGGACAAAGTATCCACGCCTCATTCGTCACACGGGAACAGCCAGGGCAGCGGGGGCGGTCTTCAATATCTTGTAATAAGGCTTCTTCTTCCAGTGAACGTTCATACAGTTCCGCCAACGTGACGGGGGGACGGAGCAGGAAATATAGCACCAACCCTAACGGGCCAAAGACCACCACCATGATAGTTGCCAAGATAATCGCAAAAATATCGCGTGAGCGCGCCCGCGCATCACGGAATGTCCAAATAATCAGACTCAGCCATAGAGCCAGAAAAAAGGCCCCGCTAAAGGCCAAAATAATTTGTAGGATTGTGACTACAATCGCTGGGATTTGAATTTCAGGTATCATACTAAGTGACTCCTCGTTTTTTTTAGGCGGAGTCCAAATCTTTAGATTTGACAGTGACTCAAATTTAAAGATTTGGACTCCCTATACCCCGATTTTACCACCTTGCTATAGATTAGCCAAACAAGGTCTAGTGAGAAATTGACTCATGGAGTCCAAATCTTTAGATTTGACCGCAAAATATAACAAATCTAAAGATTTGGACTCCGTTTTCTAAACCCATGAGGCCATTTTTATTGCCCAAGTGCAGGGGACATGGTAGAATAAATGTGGAGGTGTGATGATGATAGACCAAGATAAGAGGTGTGATGATGATAGACCAAGATAAACTAAAAGTGCAGGTATTTATCTCTGGGCGTGTCCAGGGGGTAAATTTTCGTCACTACACGCAGAAAGAGGCCAGTTCATTAGGGCTAACGGGGTGGGTGCGTAATCTACCCGATAGCCGCGTGGAAGCAGTGTTTGAAGGCAATTCTGAGGCCATTCATCGCATGGTGGCCTGGTGTTACAGTGGCCCGACGCTGGCCGATATTGAAAATGTTGAAGTAGATTATTTCGCCCCAACGGGTGAGTTTTCTAGTTTTGAAATTAAGTGGTAACGTTTGAGCAATTCCCCTCTGATTTACGGTTTGCCCTCCCCTGGCAAACCTTTGTAAAAGGCTCAGGTCAACTCGCAGCCGAGGCGGGGGTGTTACGCTTTAGTCACCCGCAAACACACCCCCGCCAATACAGCAACGCCCAACTAGACGATTATCAAACCCTAAAGCGCGCCGATTTTCTGTGGCAACCGCCCCTGACCATGACGGTGCGCGCCCGTTTCTCCCACCCCAGCGGCGAGTTGGTCGGCACGGCGGGCTTCGGCTTTTGGAATGACCCCTTCATGATGACCGATTGGCGCAGGCCAACCTTGCCGCGCGCCATCTGGTTCTTTTACAGTTCCCCGCCCTCCAATATGAAGCTAGATTTACACACGCCAGGCCATGGCTGGAAAGTCGGCACGCTGGATGCCTGGCATTGGCCGTTTTTCGCCTTGCTCCCCACCGCGCCCCTCGCCGTCCCCTTAATGAATATTGCGCCCCTGTATCGCCTCTGCTGGCCGTTAGGGCAACGCTCCATCAAAGTGAGTGAAGCCCTCGTCCCCGTTGCCATGACCGAGTGGCACAGTTATACATTGGAATGGCAACAAAAAATAGCCCGCTTTAGCGTAGATGGGCAAGTGATTCTGGCTTGCCACACCGCGCCACGCGGGCCGTTAGGTTTTGTGATGTGGTTGGATAATCAATATATGGTGGTTACGCCCTGGGGTCGTTTTGCGTCGGGGCTGCTCGCCTCTACGGGTGAGCAGTGGATGGAAGTGAGTCGGTTGGAGATGAAGCAAGACTTGGCTTCATCACCTCCGCCATGACGGTGGTGGCGTAGGTGCCAGGCGGCAGTTCAAAGGAAAGCATGAGGCCATCATCCCACCATACTTTGGGGTCGGTCAGGGGGAAACGATACGGCCGCCGTTCCCCGCGCAGTTTGAGGCCAGGCAATTTGAAATGTTCCAATGTCAGGTCATGCTGGTCTAGCATGGCCTGTTCGCGTTGACCAGGCTCGCCCTGCGGCATGAGGGTTTTCGTGCCGAACAGCGGCCCAGAGGGGCTAATCTCAAAGGCATCGGCGCGCGGCTGCTCTGTTGCCACATCCTCCACCACGAAGGCCGCGCCATTACGATGTATATACGCCACGTCACCCCATTCTAAGGTGGTTAAAGTAGCCAGGCGTTGCGTCAGCAATTCGTTAAAGAGTTGCGACTGAAAGGCCGAAATGAAGAACATTTTCAATTTGCTGGATAACCATTGCGTAATACCCTCCAGTTGCCCCTGCGCCTTAACAATAGAGGCTAACATCCGCCGTTCATCGGTCAGCAGATTTTGCGGCCATTTCGCCAGAGCCGCCTCCCATTGCCCCTCATCCACCAATTGACGCGCCGCTTGCACATCAGGAAACTCATGGGGCTGGGGACGGCCTAAATATTCGCTAATAAACTCGGCTTCATTATGTCTCACTAACAAATGGCCTAAGCGGTGAGTATTGCCGCGATTGCCAAAGCGTTGCTCACCAAAAAAGTTAGGCACGCCCTGCGCCGCTAAGGTGGTTAAAATAGCCTCGGCTTGCGGCAACACCGTTTCCTCAACCTCACACACTCGTAAGATAAAACGGTTGGCTTTGAGATGCCCAATTTTCAATTTATTACGATGACGGTTGATGGACAAAATTTTCACATTAGGCAGATTAATCTGCTCTAGGGTTTCGGGGGCAATGTTATCAATAGATAACGTTTGGCGGGTGATGGCGTAACTATCCTTCATACCTGCGTAGCCAATCAGGTTAGGTGAAATTTTGAGGGCTTGGGCCAGTTGCCGAATGGCATCAAAGGTGGAGAGACGGCGTTTTTCTATCTCCACATAAATATGCTGTCCTTCGCCACTGGGCAGATAAAGAGGAATTTCTTCCACGCGAAAATCTTCGGGGTTGGCTTTCAATTGCCCCCCAATACCAGGTAAATTTGTAGTTAAATAAGGCATGGGATAGGAGCGGAGTCCAAAGCCGTAGGCTTTGAGAAGTGGGTCAAAGCCTACAGCTTTGGACTCCGTTAAAGGTAGTTAAAGTTACGTCATTATGGTTTGTATAAAGGTGAGCATGGCGGCAAAATCCTTTGCCGCCATGAAGCCGTTCATGGTTTGCACAAATTCAGGGTAGAGGCGCATGGCGGCCAAGCTATGTAGCCGCGTTTGTAGGGCAGAGCTATCTTGACTTACGATAAGTTTATAAAAAAGGTTTAACTCGGCTAACGACGGGGGCTTGATTTGGGGCATCTCAGGGGGCATGACTTCATGATAATGCCAGGTTAGCTGAAGGTATGTTTCCAAAACGGCGAATAAATCGGGTAAAATGATGGGTTTGGGTAGAAAAACATCACAACCTAAATCTAAGCTCCGTTGTGCATCTTCGGCAAAAACACTGGCGGAAGCGGCAATGATGATGGGCCAATAACCCCACTCAATTTGCCGCAGATATTGCACCAACTCAAAGCCGTCCATGTCAGGCATCATCAAATCGGTAATGATCGCATCGGCACGGAAGGTTTGTAACTTCATTAATGCCTTGTTCCCGCTATCTGCCGATACGACTTCGAACCCCAAACCAGTCAATACATCCACTAATAACGTAATATTTTGTGACACATCATCCACTACTAAAATTTTATTTGGCCCACTTTTTAGCCCCTTAATGGGCAATAAGAAGTCAGAGGTAACCTGAGTGATTGGTTCAGATATTTTGACCACCAGGGGCAATTTTAGCTCAAACCAAAAAGTGCTACCCTGGCCTAAAATACTGCGGAGTTGTAATTCGCTGCCTAAGGTGGCGACCATGCTTTGGCTAATGGCTAACCCTAGCCCTGTGCCTTGCGCTTTATAATGTTGGTCGCCTACTTGTTGAAAAGGCTGAAACACTTTGACATGGTTGGCCTCAGCAATACCAATACCGGTATCAATGACCTCAAAGCGAATGAGAGCCTGGTCAGCCATGAGTTCTGGTGTGCTGACTCGTAAGGTGACAGAACCACCCGTTTCGGTAAATTTGATGGCATTACTCATAAGATTAAGTAATATTTGCTGGAGTTGTTGTTGGTCAGTTTGGACAAGTGCGGGTAACTCAACCAACTCAGTTTGGATGAAGACCCCTTTGACCTCGGCGCGAATGGCGACCATTTGCTGAACCGCTTCTATCAATTTAACTAAATCAACCTGAGCTACATTTAATTCCACCTGTCCCGCTTCAATCCGCGCTAAATCTAAAATGTCATTAATTAAGGTCAACAAATGGTCGCCACTTTGTTGAATAATCCGTAAATATTTGAGGTTTTGTGGACTAAGACCCATATCCATTTGCATCAGTTGAGCATAACCCAATACCCCATTCAGTGGGGTGCGGAGTTCATGGCTCATGTTGGCCAGGAATTTACTTTTGGCGCGATTAGCCGAGTCCGCTTGCTCTTTGGCTTGGTGTAATTCTAGGGTGCGGCTGGCGACGAGTTGTTCCAAATGCACCCGATAATGGAATAATTCGGCTTCATTTTGCTTGCGCTGGGTAATATCTTGAAACACAGAAATGGCGTATTGTAACTGTCCGTTACTATCAAAAATAGGGCGCGCCCACACCTCAACCTGAATCCGCGTCTCAGGGGCAATCTGCATTTCTAAATCATCGACATAATTGGTTTGACCATGTAAGGCTTGAATGGTGGGCAATTTGTCGGCGGGATAGGGTTGGTCAGTGTGCGCCAAATAACGGGGTAAGACTAACAACGATTCCCCAAAAGAGGTCGGAGCGGTGACAGAATCGGGTTCAATTTGAAATAATTCATAAGTCCGTTGGTTGGCATAAGCCAGGGCTTGGTTGGCTTGAAACACTACGACACCCACAGGCATAGCCTCTAAAAATTGAGTTAAACGACGTTCACTTTCATGCAATTTTTTGTTAGATTGCTCTGTTTCAGCTTTCAATATATTAATGCGATCAGCTAGGGCTAAGGACAAGAATAACATCATTAAGACCACGCCCACTTGATAGCCATGTTCGGTGAAACTTGTTACGGGCAATAAGCCGAGACGAGGCAAAAATTGAATGACCTGAGCGAAACCAAATACTGTCCAAGCCAACAAGAGATAACGGGCAGCATGATAACCCTGCCACCAAGCCCAAAAACTTATCCCTAAAATCACCAAGGGAGCGATAATTAAAACGATGATGCCTGGAATAGCCACAGGGGTACCCGCCATAAAGAGGAGGCCCATTAGTCCTGAAAAGGCAATATTGATGTATATTATGCGGCTTAAACGGGGCCAACTGGCCTTGACCTCTAAAAAGGAATGGCAAAAGAGCAAGGCAAAAACTAAATAAGCCACATTAGTAATGACTATCCCGTGGTAGTTCCACCACCTAAAATCGCCCCAAACATAAACCCCCATGCCCAAAACTGTCGCTTGATGTAAGATAAAGCTACCCAAAAAGGCCACAAAGTAGAGATAACTCAGCTCACGCAAAAATAGAAACAGCACTACGTTATAACCCAACATAATGAGTAAGGCCCCTAAATAGAGACCATACTGCAAATTTTGCTCGCCATTCGCCTCACCCCAAGCCGCAACGGATTGCATGACGAGTGGTACTTGGAGAAAGTAATTTCCCCGTAAGTGAAAATAAATGGTATAGGTTTCGTTAGGTTGAAATTGTGGGGTAAAAACAAAACGGTGATTTGGCACTTGGCGTTGGGCAAAGGGGCGCGTTGAACCTGTTGCCACATGCTCTAGCAAGGTTTGCTCAGGGCTGAATAGGTAATAATCCAATTCCTGCATGTTACTAAAGCCATAAACCAATCGCCAGGTTTGGTGGCTCTGGTTGATGACCTGCAAGCGCACCCAGCCCGTCGCATGAAAGCCAATATTCGGGGTCTCCGCTTGGCTTGGCACAAACTGCGCCGCATATTCAGCCGACATGACCTGCTCTAAGGTCAACTCACCGCTAGGGTCGTGTAAGGTTGCCACATGCAAGCCCAACGGGTAGGTCTCCTGCTCATCCGTTAGCATTATGGGTTCTTGCGCCCAGACGGAGCGCGGCCAAACCATGATAAAGCTGGTGAGGAAAAGCGTAACCGTTATGATTTGTATGGTTATTTTCATGGGGGATGATGCTATATGACGAGGCCATAAATTGGAGTCCAAATCTTTAGATTTGTTTGCGACTCAAATCTAAAGATTTGGACTCCTTTCAGCTTGGCTAAAAAAAAATCGTAATGCTCATTGTAGTTAAAATAAGAGGCAAGGGCAAATAGGAGGCTGATGCGCCTACTTACTATGGACGGGCAACCATTTTATGAGTATAATACGCGCTAGCCCAATGTTGGAGTCCAAAGCCGTAGGCTTTGACTCATTGGTCAAAGCCTACGGCTTTGGACTCCGCTTCATCCCATTATGTCCGCCGATATTATTATTTATAATGTAAACGGCTTCACCGCCAACCCCGCCCAGCCCTACGCTGAGGCCGTCGCCATTCAGGGGCAAAAAATCGTATTCGTAGGCAGCCTAGAGGCTGCCCTCACCTGGCGCGCCCCGCACACTCGCCTGATAGATGGGCAAGGTTGCACTCTCATGCCAGGCTTCATTGATAGCCATTATCATTTGGAACTTGGCTCGTTAGATTTAGACAGCATCCAATTAACGGAAGTACGTAACATGGCGCAACTTACTGAGGCCGTGCAAAGCTACGCGGCCGATAACCCTGACCTGCCCTGGTTGGTGGGGCAAGGGCTGACTTATACAGTAACAATCGGTCATGAACCCCTCACCCGCCAGGTGCTAGATGAGCTGGTCTTTGACCGCCCCCTGCTCATTTTTGCGTATGATACTCATACCGCGTGGGCGAATACGGCAGCGTTACGGCGTGGGAATTTATTACAGAATGGACAAATTATCAGCCCTAACAGCGAGATTGTATTAGGTGTAGACGGTTTGGCTAACGGTGAATTGCGAGAACCAGGAGCTTACAAACCCTTACTCAATCTCATTCCGCCCCATGATGAAGCTAAACGGCGCGTCCTGGTGAAACGTGGCTTGGCGGCGGCGGCGAAATTAGGTGTAACGAGTGTGCATAACATGGACGGTAATTTGGCGCAAATGCAATTTTACCAAGAGTTAGCTTCAACAGGTGAGTTGACTTTGCGGGTTTATGTACCGTTAGACATTAAACCTGAGACCCCCATCGAAGCTTTGGCGGAGGCGGTAGCCATGCGCGCTGCGTCATCGGCATTGGTGCGTGGGGGCAGTGTTAAATTTTTCATGGATGGGGTGATTGAGTCTTTTACGGGGTTATTACTAGAGGGTTACGCTGAACAGCCTGGCAATCTCGGCGGGGCGTTGTTTGAGGTTGACCATTTTAATGACATGGCGACGGCAGCCGATAAATTGGGGCTGCAAATTTTCGTTCATGCGGTGGGGGATGGCGCGGTGCGGCGTACATTGGATGGCTTTGAGGTGGCACAAAAAATCAATGGGCGGCGGGACAGCCGTCATCGGGTGGAGCATGTGGAGTTGATTCACCCTGACGACGTGGGACGATTTGCCCAATTAGAGGTCATTGCCTCAATGCAACCTGCCCATGCCCCCATGCACGCCGATGACTCCGATGTTTGGCCGTCACGCCTTGGCACAGCACGGTGGGGTTATAGTTTTGCATGGCAAACCTTACGGCAAGCGGGCGCACGGCTGGCCTTTGGCAGTGATTGGCCTGTGACCACTATTAGCCCATTTACGGGGATTTACACCGCCATGAACCGCCGCCCGTGGGCCAACGACCTGCCTGACCAACGTCAAACCCTGCCTGACACGCTCATGGCCTACACGCAGCATGCCGCTTACGCTGAATTTCAGGAAACAGTCAAAGGGCAATTGCAGGTCGGGCAATGGGCGGATGTGGTATTGTTATCTGACAATCTATTTCGTGTTCCTCCAGATGCAATTGACCAAGTAACGGTTTGGATGACAATATGTGATGGGCGCGTGGTGTATGAAAGTTAAGAGAGTAGCCGTTATAAGGCTTAAAGCCTATATAATGGCGATTGACTGAGGCTGTTTATTTATCCTTATAACGAGTATGCCATTCGTTAATAATACGGCTATAATTCGCGGCTACCCAAGCAAAATCATGGGGAATTACGCCAGCTACAACTTCTGGAGTATAGCCTTTAGGTAAAGTGGTGTTAGTCTCAGTTGTGGGATTAGTGGCTTGAATGGGGCTATTTTCGCTGTAAAGGGCCAAGGCTTGGTCACTAATACTCCAGTCAATAAAAGTTTTAGTGGCAAGTTGGATAGAATCTTTATTGATGAGAGCCATTACATCCATTTGCCACATTGCGCCTTCTGTCGGAAAAACAACCTTAAGTGTGTTGGGGTCAGGTTTAATTTGCTCAACAAAACTCACCCCAATCGCATATTTACCTTCTGAGACATGTTGGCAAGCGGCACCTTGATTGTTGGTAAATTCCCCTATATTTTGATGGAGTTGGTCAAGATAATCCCAGCCTAAGAGGCTCCCTTTAAGCTGTAAAAAGGTAGCTATAATCATGTAGCCAGGTTGGATGATTTCGGGGTCGGGAAAAGACAATAAACCCTTATACTCTGGTTTAACTAAATCTTCCCATGATTTGGGGGGGTCTAAGTTTAACTCCGCTAATTTAGTTGGGTTGGTACAAAAAGCAACCATGTGTCCTGACAAACCAATCCAGTATGGATTGGTATTTGAGTCACGGAAATCAGGTTTAATGTTACTTAAGCCATTGGGGGCATATCCCTTTAGTAAGCTACCCCACTCTAAAAATAATACCGAGCGGTGAGGCACTCCCCAAACAACATCAACTGCCGTATTATATTGCTCACTAAGTATTTGGTCACTCATAGTAAAAGGAGAAATATAGGCTATATCAACTAAAATTTTGGGGTATTCCTTTTTAAAGGCTGCAATATATTCATCACCCTGTTCTTTAGGAAAAGCAGAATAAATAACAATTCGACCCGAAGTAGGCGAATCAGACATCGGAATTTCGTTGTTAGATTTAGCCTCCTGATATTTGAGACCAACAATAAGCAACTCAAAGGCGACTAAACTTAGGAAAATTAAAAAGATGACACGTTTATTGAGCAGGTTTTTCATCGGTTTCCTCAACTTTAGCCACAGTGTTATCGGGTGGGGTAAAGCCCTCAGGCCAAATTGTTTGGCTATCATATCGCGCTCCCCCCATGTCAACAGTTATAGGAGCAGAAGGTATGTCCACCACCTTCATGGCTGCTTGAGTAAAATTAACCCCATAAAGGTCACTACCACCAAAAGCTACTTGGATTAACTTAGCATTGATAAACTTGGCCCCATGTAAAATCGCGCCACCAAAATCGGCGTGTTCTAAAGAAGCCTCGCTGAAGTTAGCTTGGCTTAAATCTGCGCCTGCAAAAAAGGTATTGTAAGTAACGGCCCCATTAAGCATGGCCCCTCGCAGGTTTGTCCCAGAAACATCACACCAAGATAAATCCGCCCCACTCAAATTAATGCCCCGTAAATCAGCACCCGCTAATTTGGACCCAGATTGACTGGAGGCTCTATCTCCTAGTTGTGCGCCTGATAAATTTGCGCCTACTAAATTAGCTCCCCTCAAATCAGCTCCTTGAAATTGTACTCCTGGCAATTGCGCGCCCCATAATTTCACCCCAATGAGCCGCGCCCGTTTAAGAATGACCGCATTAAAATTAACATTAGTTAAATTTAGGCCAGTTAATGTCGCTTGGGTCAAATCTGCGCCGGAAAAATCAGCCCCATCAACCTCAGCCCCACTTAAATTGGCCCGCTGTAAATTGGCCCCACTTAAATTGGCCCCACTTAAATTGGCCCCACTTAAATTGGCCCCACTTAAATTAACCCCAGAAAAGTTTATGTTAGCTAGATTAGCATTATGAAATTGAGCTTCAACAAGTATCGCCCCGACCATGTTTGCCCCACTTAAATTAATCCCATTTAAGTCGGCTTGTCTCAACTTAGTTTCAGTACATTGAGGAGGGCAACCTGTAGGTAAACGGCTGTTACTACAGGCTGATAATAATAGTAGTAATAAACTTAATTGAATTAAATGTTTTATCATTTTTTATGCCCTCTATAGTAAGGCTGCAAATAAACGAATACCTCTCACCCATTCACCGCCGACTTAATTTTCAACCCCAAAATTTAATATAGTCAAAAGTTTATACTCTTGCTGGTCCATAACACTAACAGGAATGGGAAAATAACCCACTTCTTTAATAACAGTATCAACATAAGTAAGATAAAAGCTGAGAAAGGCACGCAGTTCGGGTTTTTGTTGAAGGATAGAAGCATCGGTATAGATGTAAAGGGGGCGAACTAACGGGTAAGTCTTTCCATTCGTTACTGTATCGATTGAGGGCAAGATATTATCAATGGATACGATTTTCATGGTTTCAGAGTTTTGTTTATAGTAACTATATCCCACAAAACCTAGCGCATATTGGTTTGAGGCCACGCCTAATATAATGTTTGAACTTGTACCAAAAATAATATTAGGGGCATTAATCAAAGCATCGGATTGACCATCAAGGATTTTATCGACAATAAAATCAGCCCCTGAGCCAGGTACATCCGTAAAGCGTAATATAGTATTGGGTGGCCAGGTAGGGTCAAGGTTAGACCATTGTTCAGCCTTAAAAAGTACGGGTAATTGCGCTTGGGTCAAGTTATTAACATTCTCATTGGTTGGATTAATGACAATGGCTAACGCGTCTAAAGCAACTATGAAAGCAAAAGGTTTAAGCCCATTTTTACTACAACTAGCCAGTTCGCTCTCATTAATGGGGCGACTTGCATTCACAATATCTACCACATTCTCACTATTATGCTCACAAAAAAGTTTGAACCCTTCACCCGTACCCAGTTCACCTATTTTAATAGAGCCACTGAAACCATAGGTCATAAAAACACCTCCTATGGCATTGCTTAGAGGATAGACCGTAGAGCTGCCATTCATGAAAATAGTTCCCGTCATTTGAGGGGTGAGTTGAACCATAGGTAATCTAATCCGCCCCATGTCAGTTGAGGTTAAGGTTTTTTCAGTCAAAGCCTCTTTCTTATTTGGGTTTTTCATTATATTAGTAAAACGGGGGCCTAAAATACTCGCGAGTAAGGTGGCTTTACCTGCTGGCCAAATCGTATTACTATCAAAAGTGATACCACTTAAATCAGCATTTTTTATAATTTGCCCTCGTTGTAATTCATTCAAAGAACTTAAGAGTGGATCTCCTTGTAGGAGAGATTCATCTAATTCAGCTAAAAATAAGTGTGAACCATTAATATTAGCCCCTGATAAATCTGCCCCATTCAAACGTGAGCCAATCAAAACTGCTCCCACCATGTTGGCTTGGGCCAATTTAGCCGAAGTAAGATTACTGCCAATTAACAAAGTGCCAGCTAAAGAAGCTTCCGTTAAATTAGCCCCGGTTAAATTAGTAAGGTTAGCCCAAACCCCACTAAATTGCGTTTTTATGGCCGAAACCCCGCTAAAATTAGCTCCACTAATACTCGTACCATTAAGGTTCATTCCATTGATATTTGCCCCCGTTAAATTAGCCCGAGTCAAAGAAATTCCTGGCAGATTAACTCCATGCAAATCTACTTCCACGAGTTTAGCCTCATTAAAATTAACCCCCGCTAATTTGGTCGTGGTGAGGTCAACGCGCGTTAAATCAGACCGAGAGAGGTTGGCTCCTCTTAAATCCGTATCATCTAACAAGGTATTGCGTAAATCTGCGCCCGTTAAATTAGCCCCCACCAGTTTAGCATTACGTAAATCCGCTCCTTGTAGGTTAACCCCCGCCATGTTTGCGCCTGAAAGGTCAGCCCAACGTAATTGAGCCTTACTCAGGTCAGAATATTGCAAATCAGATTCGGTTAAATTGGCATAGTTTAGGTAAGACCCACGTAAATTTCGGCCTGATAAATTAGCCCCAATACAACTCGCAGGAGTAGAACTACTGCTGCTATCAAACAGTGATAGTTGACCATTGTCGCTAAAGAATACAGTAAAACCGCCCACAAATATCTTAAACCCATCTTCAGAAGTATTGCCCCTCCCCCCACAATCCACTGACTGAACAGCTTGATATCTAACCACCACCACTATTGCAATAAAAGGTAACAAAACTATCAGAAAACGGGTGACTACTAAGTAAATCAGGGAATCTATACCACGAACAAGGCTATTTTCATTGTTATTATTACTTTGGCTCATATCATCCTCATTGGTCAGTTATTCTTTACTATTTAACGAGTGACCATTGATAAATTGGGAAAGCGGTGTAACCCAGATGGCTACACCGCTTTATGGCTTATGTGCTTGTTAGCAATCACCTGATTGATTAACTCATTTAGGACTTACGCAAAACGCCAGAATAACTTCTGGAGTCCAACAAATAAGCCACGGTGGAGTCCAGAATTTATTCTGGATTCAGCCCCAATCAACCATTTTTGCGTAAGCCCTATCATTTTTAGGACTGGTGCAGAATAAGCGAACTGGAGCGACAAAGGGATTAGCTTTGACGCTCCTTTGGTGTAAGTCCTAATTTTAATTAGGCAGCAGCGGTAACAGGTTGTTGTGTTTCAGCAGGGGTAGCCTCTTTAGTGTTATTGGAAATAACCGCATTGACCACTCGATTGAAGGCTTTACGGTCTTTGTCTGCAGCCTTTTGAATTGCACTCATAACATGTTCGTGTCTTTCTTTATCTTCTGCCAAGAAAAGTTCGGGGGGAGTAGAGGTAGTTAAATTGCGCTTGACCAATTCAGTAAAAATATTTTGGCTAAGGACGCGATTTTCTTTTTTGTTGGGGTTTTCTTGTAAAGATAAAATAGTTTGGTACGTTTTTAATTCATCTTGTGCTTCAGCCGCTTTCCAACAAGCATTACAATAAGATGTAACAATCTCAGCGACTTGTGCTTTTAGCTCAGAGTCTTTATCCAATCCTTTATCCACCAACCAGAGCAACTCTAGGTTAAGGTTATGACAAAAATCACTCAGTTGGTCGGTTAAGGCTTTCGCACCATTATCAGAAAGTGTGGTTATCCACATTTGGAGACCTTTATTTTGGCTTAATGACTCAGCAGCCCAAGCTTGTAATAATTTAACCGGGTCAGGCTGTGATTTACGCCCAATCGTATCGCGAATAGTGTTGGTTTTGCCGACAAACCAATTTTTGGCTGAGGTTAGTCGACTAGGGCCAGCTTCTTTTTCTTCTTTGGGGGGTGTAATCATGGCTTGTTTATTCTCACCACGTTGGCGGTAGCTACGATAACCTGATACCCCAATTAACGCTACAACTGCTAAAACAGCTAATTCTAACATGAGAAATCTCCTTTAGTAACTAAGTTTTACATTAAAATAGGTTTTTAATAAACATTGATCTAGGCATGAAGGTTGATTTAGGTGGAAACATACCTTTTATAGTCGGCATGTTTAGGACAGGCCCTAAGCATTGTTCCGACCCTTTGGATGTTATTAGGTGGTAATACAAATTATTATTGAGTCGGCACCTCCGGTTTAACGGTTGGACTTACTTCCGTAGTGGTTGTTATTGTCTCTGTTGGGCTAACCATAGAAGTGGCGGCCATATCAGGCAAGGGTAGTAATAAAGGGTTATTGCTCGGAAGTAACATAACCTTGATATTTGGGGCTATTTTATCTATGTAGGAGTAATTAAGTAAACTAGAGTTATCAGCTAAAGCTGCTTTAATTAATTCTAAGGCTTCTGACTTGGCTTGTGCCTCAATCCGCACACCGTCTGCCACCCCTTTAGCCATGATTCGAGCTTGTTCAGCCTCATATTCCTTTTGTTTTTGCCCTTCTAAAGCCACCTGTTTATGCTCAATCGCCATGGAGTATTCAGGCGAAAAAGCAATATCGCGTAATACAAATTGGTCTAAAATTAACCCTTTGTTGGTAAATTCCTCTCTAAGGGTGCGGTCTAATGTATCCTCTAAATCTTTACGGGCAGAACTATTGACCTCCCGCACCGTAAATTGAGAAACTTGGGTCCGTACATATCCCCTAACTATAGGACGAACAAAATCATCCTCGTAACGATGTTGCCAATCTACATGGATGCGAATAACCTGAGTTGGATCTATCCGAAAAATAACCGAACAATCTAACGATACCTCTTGGCCGTCACTGGTGCGCGCTCGAATGGAGTCATTGCCCTGAGTTTGCCCCTCGGTTGGCTTGCTAGACATAGTGTAAGTTTTCCAATAAATAGGATAACGTTCCTCAGTTTCCAAAATAGGCACTATCCAATGTAAACCTGAAGTTAAGGGTTGTGAGCGAATCCCACCCGGCGAGACAATGGAAACGACTATCCCCACATTCTCTGGCTGAATAAACACTAAAGCCAAACTAATTAAAGTGATAATAACCGCAAAGAGTAAAAAACTGAGAATAGGAACGGAAAACAGACTGACTAAAGCCTTAAGAAAACCGTGCCTTAATAGGGTACGGATGAAATAAACTATCAAAAATACGACAAAAACAACCCAGGTTATTTGACTAATTACACTCAGTAAATTATCTAAATTATATCCCACATTCATAAACCACCTTTATTAACCATGAATAATGAGCAATTCACTTATTATTAAAAATTCATTACTCATTATTCATTTACGACTAACTTCAATAAAAACTCGCCCACGCAAAATAACGGTAGAAGTAAAAACCATATCCCCTGTTTTTATTTCTATCGGCTGTCGTTCTCCTGTCAAAATATAACGGTCAACGAGTGCGTTACCTTCTATAATTCTACCGTCAACTGGCACTACACTATACTCATCTAAAATGAGAATATCACCAATATTAAGTTTGGCAAAAGGAATACTAACTTCAATCTCATTAAATTTTACCCAAACAGACGTGGGTTTAGCATTAAGAAATTGATATAATACCTGACGATAGTAATGCTCTAACTCACCGAGTAACTTTTGGTTAAGTTGAGAGGCAGCTTGATTAAGTAAAGCAATTAGGTGATAACTCCAATCAACTAACGAGGCCACAAAGTAATACTCAAGAGTCATTGCCCCTAGTGTAATCGTAGAAATAAAGAAGCCAAATTTCAGATGTCCTCTATCCAAAAATTGTTCAAAAGCATCATCTAACACAGGGATGATACTATAAAGATTAAGGGGGACACTGGCTAAACTGAGCGCGCCATAACCTAAGGTAGCCCCACTGATGGATAACCCTAACGAAACGGAGGTAACAACAAAACGTTGCGCCACATTTTGGTCAACCAAACTTAATCTGGCTGGTGTTGAAGGAGACTCTAACTTATGAAATTCATTTAGCCAGACCTCTTTTTTATTCCCCTGGTGGCGACCAAAGGCTTTGGCACCCGCATAAGCCACACCACCTATAATCAACACATCAAAAAATAGCATCACATTCCTCAGAACTTTGGTGGTTAGACCTCTCCATGTTGCTAAAAACGTGTGAGGTCTATACCAACAGATAAGAAGTTAGCCCTGCCCTCGCCCTGTGGGTGAGGGCAGTTGTAGGATTCAAAATCTTGATTATCTACAATTATTCCATTAATTGTTTAACTATCACTTGATGGCTATTTTATTTTGAGTCGTTGAATTTCGGCCTGGGCCTGAGCTAACTCTCGGCCTAAATTTTGGTAGGTTTGGCGTTGTTTATACTTATCCCAACGCCACTTAATGCCCCCGCCAACAAGAAGACCTAAAGTAAAAGTAACGATGTCCATTGATTTATCCCTTATCAAAATCACTGCGCCGATGATAAACCAGCAGCTTGTAAAACTAAATATATGGGTGAAGTATACGTAATCAGCACATCAAGGTGGTCAATGGCAAGTGAACCACTCAGTTGAGCAAACCCTGCTCTATCTTGAATAACCAAATCAACTTGGCCCGTCTCAGGGTCAACATCTGTTACTACGAGCAAAATAGGAGCTAGGGATTTACTAGATTGTAAATATAAGTAAGCCTCTTGTTTATAGTGAATTTTGGCCGCGGCTTGGGGCGAAAATTTTGCCGTAACATACCCATCCGCTGAGGCGATAACTTGGCGGCTACTTTGATAAACAGGAATAACTGGGGATAAAAACCATCCTCCCCAGACTATTAACACTAATATAATTAAAACCATCCCTACTAATGAAGGATAGAAATTATCAGTTTTTAGTGAACGATTAGTTTCAGCAAAAGGTTTCAAAAAATCAATTATCCCCGATTTAAAATATCGGCTAAAGCCTGCATGACGCGCCCCACATCTTGGTTAGCGGCCGCTAATAACGCTTGCTGCATGTAAGCCAGTCGTAATTCTTTAGCTGCAAAATAGCTTGCTTGAGGGGGAGCAGGAATCAAACCCGCATGAATCAACGTGGCAAATAGCGTTAGGTTCGTGGGCTGATATTTAGCCGCGGTCATATCTTGTCGCCATAAAAAATATTGTCTGTAATATTCTAATTCAAAATGAGTGGCTGATTGGTCAACTGTTGCCCGTACTGATTGTTCTGTAATAGATGATAATGGATTATCGCTGGGGAGAGGCAATATTGTTTCTTCAACAGGTTGCGCTACCATCGCGTGAGCAGTGCCAGGGGAAGCCGTTTCATTAAAAGCATTAATCGCGCCCGCTAATGCGGTTGAAGCCGAATTTTTCTTTCTACCCGTTGGTTTCGCCACGATGTAAAACCTCTTCCACTAATTTCAAGTAGGCTGCTGCCCCATCACTGTGAGGCGCATAAGCAAATATATCTTGGCTGTGGGCATTGGCTTCACCCATCACCACTCGCTCAGGAATAGCGGATAAGACTAACTCTCCAAAAGCATGGGTCAATTGTTCCAGGGTGCTGGCGGCTAAATTCGTCCGATTTAAGCGCACGGGCAATAGTCCCATGAGACGAAGTTTAGGATTAGCACCCTTAATCGTTTCAATAGTTTTACGTAATAACCCTAGCCCAATCAAAGGAAAAAAGCCTGGCTCAATTGGCACCAGTACCTCATTTGCGACCATGAGCGCGTTGATAGTTAATAAACCTAAACTCGGTGGGCAATCAATAATAATTATGTCATAATTTGCCTGAACCGATTGCAAAGCCCGTTGCAATTGGTTTTCACGCTGAAAAACAGAAATTAACTCTTGTTCCGCCACCGCTAAATGAATATGAGAGGGTAATATATCTAAAATTACAGTACTGGCTAACTCAATAGTTCGAATCGCCTTCGCCACCTCAACTTTGCCCGTTAAAACCTCATAAACCGTTAGCCCTGGGTTTGGGCCAGCCACATAAGCCATACCTAAAAAAATTGCCGTTGCATTAGCCTGTGGATCTAAATCCACCAACAATACGCGTTGCTGACCATGACGGGCTAATCCAGCGACTAAATTAACTGCCGTAGTGGTTTTGCCTGTTCCCCCTTTTTGGTTGGCTAAAGCAATGATACGGGTCATAGCTTTTCCTCAATTAACTTTGAGCCATAATTTGGTTGAACAAAGCATCAAATTTAGCAAAGTCTTTGGTTGCCACATCTTGAATGACCTCGGTAACATGCTTCCATCGTTCTGACTCTGAGGCAAAATGCATGTCAGGCTCAGGTTTAGGCACTAAACCTTGATTGATAAGTTCAATATACAGCTTTTGGCTCACACTTTGTTGCTGTTTATCAGTTGGGTTCATTAAAATAGTATCTAAAACCCTGAAAGATTGCAACTCTTTCTGTATTTGCACCGCTTGCCAACAACTAGAGCAATAAGTGATAATGACCTGCTCAACCTTTGCTTTTAACAGCGGCTTTCTATCAAGCCGTTTTTCCACCAACCAGGCTAAATCAATATTAAGTTCTTCACAAAAGAGGCTTAATTGATTACTCAAAATCTCAAAAGCCTCATCCGAAAGAGCTAATAACCATTGTTGTAAATCTTGCCGTTGTTCCAACCGCTCCGTAACCCAGACCCGAAAATTTTGGGCAAGATTGACCTGTTTTTTACCACTAAAATGGTCACGCATCCCTTGAATTTGTTGATTCACTTGGCTGAGGGTGGCGGTACCTTTTTTACCCACATTGTCTAACAATTCTTTTGGTTCATTATTACCTTCTAACAAACTCCTTACCCCAACAACTCCAATCGCCACTAAAATAGCAATAATCAGTAATTCAATCATAATAAATAACCGTCAGTTTATCAGCTAATGAGAGTCTCACTAATTAGGTAATAAACTGACTAGCTGATGCTTCATAAAATAAATCATAGGTCATGGGATGAATTTAAGCAATATTCCGCTCAATTTCGTGATTTTCCGCCCCAATTGTCCACGTCTCAGCAAATTGGGCTAACATTTCAAATAATGTGGACAGTTGTAAAAAAAAACTGTTTGCTACAAAAATCTATTGACGTTGAATAAAAATCTGCTATACTATAGCATGAATTTTGTTAAATGCAAGTTTGATGTGGTCATAAATAAAAGATAAATGCGAGATTATCGCTCCTATTACACTGAACACACCCATCAACTGGTCGCTGACCATTTCGCCACCGACATCGCCATGGTTGGCTACACGTTTGATGGCTATACCATTTAATTTCAAACTAAACTCAGGTCAACATTCCTAAGCAACTCAATAGCTCTATTTCTTTTACTTTATAGGACTTACGCAAAAATCGCGGAGTTAGCACGCCCTCGTGCTAACAGTGACACACGAGGGCGTGTGTCACTCCTCAAAATGAACGGTTNAATCGCGGAGTTAGCACGCCCTCGTGCTAACAGTGACACACGAGGGCGTGTGTCACTCCTCAAAATGAACGGTTTTGCGTAAGTCCTACTTTAGTATAAACAAGTCGTTAAATTTGCATTTAACAAAATTCATGTTACAGTAAAGCGAATTTTTTTTATTCGCCCCCACTATGATGATAAAAACTGAACATGCTTTTTTAGTACCTAACCTTACATCAACCTCAACCTTGCAACTTAAAGTAACCTTATTGCAAGCTATTTTACAAGGCTATGGTTTCACTTTCAAGCCACAGGCTGTAGCCGCATTAGTTGATGACCCACCCACCTTCGCCCAATTAACACAATTGGCTCAAGAAGTAGGTATTCAAGGTCAAAGTTATATCCTGCCATTTGACGCACTCTTTGAACTTCCCCTGTTTTCAGCCCCCACCCTGCTCTTCTCTGCCACTCATTCCACCTTATTATGGCAACAACTTGGCCCATTATTACAACTATTGACCCCACCACAGGGGCGCGAGTGGCTAACCCGCGCTCAATTTCGTCAAACATGGGGCACTCCAAGTTACCCCCTCTCGCATGCTGAATGGCAACAAGTCGCCTTAACTGAGAGTTTTCAACAATTGCGCCTCAATTGGCTACGCGAATTAGAAGTGGAGGCGCGTGATATAGACCAATTGCTAAAAACTGCTTTGGCGGAAGAAAGTTGGCGCGGCCTGGCCACATTAGATGCGGCCATTCGTTTTACCACCCATCTAGCCCAACAACGCGCCCTCAGTTATGGCACAGAATCTTACACCGCCATTAAGGGGCTATACGAGCAAGCCTTAACCGAATCACCCACCACCTACCAAACTATCCCTGCTGAATATTGGCTAATTCGACCTAATGATGACCAGTTGCTCTTTCGTGGGGTTGCCTTGTTGGTGGTACAATCATGCCAACTCACCCCGCAAACTCAGCTTTTAGCCGAAGCCAAACCGTCTCGCCAACGTTTTGCTGATGTTGCTACCCAAAATCAAGCAGAAGAAAGTAGCCCCCAAAATAAAGCTATCTTACTCAGTCGCTTACCGCAATTGCTCCAACAAGATGGGCTATGGTCACTTTCTATCATCGGTGTTGCCATGTTAATGGCTGCACTGGGCGTGGTTTTACAAGCCCTCTTATTTCGCGGCTTCATGGATTTAGGCAGCTATTTGCCTGAATCCTCACAACGAGCCACCGCCATTGGCTTACTTTTTACCTTTGCCACCCTCTTATTATTATTAGAATGGTTCATTGACCATGCCCTATCAGGGTTGGGGCGGCGATTAGATGTGGGTTTGCGACGACAAATTTTAGAGTATTTACCCCGCGTCAATCAAAGTTATCTGCAAAATATCGCCACCGCTGACATGATGGAGCGCATTTATATTGTGCGCGATTTACATAACCTCCCCCAATTAGGCGGGCAATTGCTACGCCTCGTCTTTCAACTCTTGCTAACCTTGCTTGGTCTCGCCTTTATTGCCCCACTCATTTTGCCCTTAGCCATAATGAAAGTGGTACTCACTTTTTTAATCTTGTGGCAAGCCAGCATCTTTCTGCCCCGTCAACACTGGCAACAACGCAGTTATTTAGGCCAACTCAGTCGCTTCTATTTAGATGGCATGATGGGATTGATTGCTGTGCAAGTTCACCAAGCCACTCGCGCCCTATGGCGAGCCTACGAAACATTACTAGTTCGTTGGCTGCGTCAACGCTTCACCCTTTCTCAAAGTGAATTTGGGGTCGTTGCCATTGAGCAGCTTGTTTCAACCGCTTTATTAGCCCTTATTATATTAAGTTACATTTGGTTTGATGGTAGCCTCACTCAACTACCCCTGGTTTTATTTTGGAGTTTACAACTCAACATATTAGGGGGCCAACTTGTTTTTACCACCTTGCGTTATTTAGGCGAACAAAGTAAAAAAGAGCGTTTCAATCAGCTAGTCAGCCCGTCATTGGTCACTAGTCATTCACCAAAAAACGAAGAACAAATGGCAAATGACAAAGAACCAATGACCGCTGCCGCTATTCAATGGCAAGGGGTCAACTTTAGCCCCAATGAACAGCCCATTTTACGTAATATTGATTTAACGATTGACGCAGGCAGCCATGTTGCCATTGTTGGCTCATCAGGCGCGGGTAAATCTACCCTAGTGAAAGTGCTATTAGGATGGCACAAAGCCACGAGTGGTCAAATTTGGCTTGATGGCGAACCCTTAACCCCTGCCCAATTACAACAATTACGCCAAACTACGGCCTGGGTTGACCCTACCGTCCAACTCTGGAATCGCTCACTGTGGTACAATCTGCAATATGGCAGCGACCAAGTTCCCCTCGATATTTTGATTCAACAGGCCAATTTACGAGACAGTTTGGAACGACTCCCCAAAGGATTACAAAACGAGTTAGGTGAACGCGGCCGTCTGTTATCCAGTGGACAAGGGCAACGGGTACGTTTAGGGCGCGCCATGCAACGCCCTAAAGCGCGCCTAGCTATTTTTGATGAACCATTTCGTGGCCTAGACCGCCCCGAAAGATACAATCTATTACAACAGTCTCGTGCCTATTGGCAAGAAACCACCTTTGTTTGTGTCACCCATGATGTCAGCCACACCCTTAATTTTGACCAGGTCATAGTAATTGAAGAAGGGCAAATTGTGGAATGTGGCCTCCCCAGCGAGTTAGCAGCCCAACCTCATTCTCGGTATCGCGCCTTGTTGCAAGCCGAAGAAACATTACAACATGAATTATGGACGGCAACGGACACGCCCTGGCGGAGGGTGCAGCTGGCTGAAGGGAAATTTACGGAAGCAGTCGGTCAGGTAGTCAGTCGGTCAGCTAGTCAGTCAGTCAGCCATGATGAAACTGACACGCTGAACGCTGACAGACTCACCAGCTACGACGCTGACACGCTGACACGCTTCGCTTGGTCGCCAAAACAATTAGGGCGTGGGCTATTTACCCTCGCCCAAAAATGTGGCTATATCACTGAAAAAGCCATGAACCCCAATAGTAATGAACAGGACATAGTGCCTGAACCCATCGGCCTACATCTTGAAACATTGGCGGCGCGGCTAGGTTTGGAGGCCGAACCTGTTAAGGTAAACTACAATCAAATCAATTCATTTTTACAGAGTGGCGGCCCTGCAATATTACAGTTAAACAATGGGCAAATTTTATTATTAGTGGGCAGTAATCGTTGGTGGCTCACCCTGTTAACCCCCGATTTAACCAGCCAACGCCAACGTATCACCACCCTTAGCGCAGCCTTACGGCAACCGCTAGAGGCCACTCTCAGCGCGCAAACAGAAACCCTCTTAAACCACATGGCGTTACCCAAACAAACCCATGCCGCCACCTATCAAGCATTATTACATGAGCAACTCAAGGAACAAGAAGTAGCAGGTTTTTGGCTCTTACGCCCCACCCCCGCAGCCAAATTTTCCACCCAAATTCACCAAGCCTTTTTGCCACGCTATCTCTTCATGTCCACTTGGAGTGAAGCCTTGAATGGCTTTTTGTACCTCGCTTCATTTATCGTGTTTGGAATTGCGACGACTCAGCCCCATAGTTGGAGTTGGCTTGTCGTCGGGTTGTTAATTTTATTGAGCCGCGCCCCGTTTGAATTATTACGCTATTTGGGTGAGATTTTGCTTTCAGTTAATTTGGAAGGGCTGCTCAAACAGCGACTTTTCTACGGTATATTACATCTCCACCCCGATAAAATCGCCCCTTATGGTACGGGTCAATTTTTAGGCTGGGCCTTAGAGACCGAACGTTTTACCATTGCAGGTCGGGTCATTACCTTAATTTATGGTTACGCAACCTCTCTCTTGATTACTGCCCTCTTTTTAGCCTTTGGCGCGGGAGGATGGCTGCATGGATTATTACTCTTTATGTGGCTTATTTTTAGTGGCTTACTTACCTGGCAAACCTATCAAAGCTACCTCGACCAACATCAATTTTATCTGGAAATGAGCCAAGATTTACTAGAGCGTATTGAAGGACATCAAACCCGTTTAATGCAGGAAGACCCCCATCATTGGCATGAAGCGGAAGATGAAGCCCTGGCGCGTTATCTCAACTTAAGCCGTATTGATGACCGCCACCGTACCCGCTTAACCATTATTGTACCTTACGGTTGGCTCGTTTTTGGCTTAATCGGTTTAATATTTCCCTTTATTAGTCAAACAACAGCCAACTTCACTTTAGGCATAAGTTTTTTAGGGGTTCTGTGGGCTTTCCAACAATTACAATTATTAGCCCCCAATCTATTAGATTCGATTAAAGCCATTGTTGCCTGGCAACTCCTAAAACCCATTGAGCAACCTTTATATGAGTTAGAGCAACCGCCAAAAGCAGAGATGGCTAAACCCATTTTATCCACGCCCAAGCTAGGACAACCTATTTTAGAAGTCCAACGGCTTACTTTTTATTACCCTAATCGTCAACAACCCATTCTCAATGATTGCAACTTAACATTATATCATGGGGATAGAATGTTGCTTGAAGGACCAACTGGCAGTGGCAAATCCACTTTGGCCGCGCTGTTAGTGGGCTTACGTCCCATGGATTCAGGTTTATTACTATTACAAGGACTAGACCATCACTCCCTCCCCCAAACCATGTGGCGACAATATATTACATTAGTGCCGCAGTTTCAAGAGAACCATGTTCTCAATACCAGTTTGGCCTTTAACCTGCTCATGGGGCGCGCCTGGCCGCCAGAACCAACTGATTTGGTAGAAGCGGCCACAGTTTGCCATGAGTTAGGGCTAGGCTCTCTCCTCGCGGCCATGCCTCGCGGACTAGATGAGTTGATTGGCGAATCAGGCTGGCAACTTTCCCAAGGGGAACGCGGGCGGCTATTTCTAGCGCGAGCCATTTTGCAAAAAGCCCGCCTCATCATTCTTGATGAAACTCTAGCCTCGCTTGACCCCGAAAATTTGCAGACAGTTCTCCAATGTGTCCAACGACGCGCCCCCACCTTGTTAGTGATAGCTCACCCATAATGCTACAATATTATGCAAAGAAATGATTAGGATTTATTGCAAAAACAGGAGATAAAAGATGTTAGTAGAAACAACGATTATTAAATTTATCACTTTAGTACCGAAAGCAAAAGCAGCATTAATAGCTAAAGGAGCCACTGCTGGTAAAATGGGGGCGGCTCTGGCTGTCACTAAGGCTGCCACTGCTAAAACTACATTTGCCACAGCCGCAACTGCCGCACCTGTAGCCGCCGCCGTGACCGCAAAAACAGCCACCACCGCCGCACCTGTAGCCGCTACCGTGACCGCAAAAACAGCCACCACCACCGCACCTGTAGCCGCCGCCGTGACCGCAAAAACAGCCACCACCGCCGCACCTGTCATGGCTACAGCCACCGCCACACCTGTAGCCACCATGGCTACCGCAACTGGAGTTGCCGCTACTGCCGCAGCTACCGCAGCCACAGTAGGGAGTAAAATTACCACTGTCGCATCTGCAATAGCGGCTAAAACTGCCACTCTCGCATCTGCAATAGCGGCTAAAACTGCCACTGTCGCATCTGCAATAGCGGCTAAAATTGCCACTGCCGTTCCGATAATAGCGGCTAAAACTGCCACTCTCGCAACCGCAGTAGCGGCTAAAACTGCCACTCTCGCATCTGCAATAGCGGCTAAAATTGCCACTGCCGTTCCGATAATAGCGGCTAAAACTGCCACTCTCGCAACCGCAATAGCGGCTAAAACTGCCACTCTCGCATCTGCAATAGCGGCTAAAATTACCACTGCCGCATCCGCAGTAGCGGCTAAAACCACCGCTCCCACTATCACTACGGCAACTATTGCACCTGTTGCTCCCACCGTAGCTACCGTAACTACTACGCCTGTAGTTGCCACAACTGCTGCAACCACCGCGGCTCTGTCTTAGAGCATCAGTATATCAAGATTTTAACTATCTAACTCGCGCAGAGACGCGAAGTCGCAAAGATTTTTTTTATTTTTTTACCTCTGCGCGAGTACCAGATTTTTGAACTCTTTGCCTAGAGCAGACCAAAATCTTGATATACTGAGTTAGGACTTACGCAAAAATCGCGGCGTTAGCACGCCCTCGTGCTAACAGTGACACACGAGGGCGTGTGTCACTCCTCAAAATGAACGGTTTTGCGTAAGTCCTATGAGTATCAGTATATCAAGATTTAGCCCCCTCACCCCAGCCCTCTCCCATTGGGAGAGGGAGTATCTTGTCTCCCCCTCGCCCTTTGGGAGAGGGACGGGGGAAATTTAGTTGTTGCACCCAAATCTTGAAATACTGAGTATAAGTTTCAGGTGAAACAAAGTATAAAATACGCTCATTTCGCCTCATGGCTCTAATCCCCCACCTTCACTATAAACTCCAGGGCATCCGCCCCACTCGGTAATAACAGTCGTTGTCCATTACTTGGCTGATACCAGCCTACACGTAATTGATACACGCCCGTTGGCATATCAACAGGCAACCATAAACCATAATGGTCTGTAACTTTCTTGCCCACCGCCCAACTCGTGGTCGGGCGCGTCCAATGAACTGGCTGCCCGTCAGCCTGAGCTACCACCTCGCCCACTTGATTAACTAAATGAATAAAGACATGGTAATTTTCAGTGATAATTTGCTGAGTTTGCCATTGTAATTCAATAACCAAGCCGTGTCCTGCTTGAGCCTGGCTAGAATATGAAATTTGGCGTAATTCTATCCCCTCGCCAAATCGGGTTTCTGGTAGCAATGGCTGTTGCATTAAATGACGCGGCATCGCCCACCATGAAACCCGCTGCCCATCAAAATTTTCACTCCGTAATAATACACCATTTGCCAATAACGTCTGCTCAATCGCACTTTCCTGTGGCAACAAAGCATTGGGCAGCCAAACAATTTGCTCATGATCAGCCATGACCTGTTTGAGCCGTTGCTCAATATCCTGCGGCAAGGGAAAACCCCCATTATTCAGCCCTAGAACTATTGCCTGACCTTTATATAATTCCGCAAAGGGCAAGGTCAAATCAGGATTATTCAAAATAATCGCCTCATTAGGCTGACTCGTTTTATTAACTGAATTGACGGCTTGTTGTAATGGTTGCGAAGGCAAGGTGTGAGCATGGCCTAACAAAACAATAGTGCTGATTAAGTTGGTAAGAATAGTTACAAATAGTAAAAGGTAGCGCGGGTTTAAACTTGTGCTACGTAAATATTCCGCTTCTGATTTAGAAAAAGTATACCCTAAATTGATTCCAGTTAAAGCTATATTACAACATAGCAATCCGAATAACCCCCACGCCAAATGCCCCTGCCAAGCCCAAGCCACATCCAGGCTATTTTGTTGAATGAATGACCAAGCCGCCACAAAAGGTGAATATTGCCACTCAAAAAAGGTCGCAGGGTCAAACAGCGGCAAACCACCGTTCATGAGCGAGTCTTGGAAGGGAGCAAAATCAATCGTCACACTGAGCAGCTGTGGGATGAAGCTCAGTGTAGCTAAGGCTAGGTATAGCCACTTTGCCCAGGAGTCCGCAATCTTTTGCGGATAGCCCGCAAAGAATTGCGGACTCCGAGTCACAACTGCTTTTTCCGCCATCGGCGCGAGCAAAATGCACCAAAAAGGCAGCGTAGGTATGAGAAAGCGCGGCCCCCAGGCATAACCGCCATGCCACATGAACCATTTCCCATAGAGCAACAAATGTAACAAAATGATACTACTTGCCAAAAGGGTCTCGGCGCGGTGGCGTGGATAGAATAGCCACGCGCCAATAAAGGCCAGGCCAAGTATTGGGCTGTAGAGCAACAGGCCGCGCCCTGGGCTAATCAATTGTCCCATGATGCCCTGTAGCCATAACCCACTAAAGGTTTCGTTAGGCAAATAGCCCGTATTGAAGGGGTCGCCATAGCGAGAAAAATTAAAATACGCAATTGCCAGTAATATTAGGCCAACGGGTAGCCCAAAAATAGTAAGGTCAACGAAAGACCTCACAGGTTTTGAAAACCTGTGAGGTCTTGTTTGTAACAAATAAAGTGCGAATATCGGCACAAAAATGGCTTCGGCGTAACGGGTGGCAATATTCCAAGCTAAGGCCAGGCCCGCCAAAAAGAGCCAACTATTAATTACAAGTGGCTTTTGCACAAGAGTCACAACGCTTGCTTTGTTTACCCAAAGCTTGCTTTGCGACTCCTCAACGTTATTTATGCTAACACGATATTGAAATAAACAGTAAGCTGTAGTGAGGAGGAGTAGCCCTGAAAAGGGGTCGCTAAAAAGAGATTTAGCGTAAGGCCAAGCGAGGGTACATAAGCCAAACGTGAGGGCAACTAATAAACCTACTGCCTCACTGTAGCCTAGCCGAGTGAGGTAATGCGCCAGTAACATGGCAGTGAGTGTGGTGACAAAGGCGTTAAATAAAAGGCTGGTGGTGACGGGGCCGAAGATTGGCACAATTAGCCCTAGCCAAGTGAGGGGCAGCATGGCGAGTGGTACGCCCATGCCTTTGCGAGAATAAAGCAGCCCATCAAGGCCATAGGTCCCTTGTTGCAAGCCCATCCAACGGATTTGCTCCACGTCCACCGCGCCGCGCCGTAGGAGGTTTTCGGCGGTGGCGAACATGGCCAGGCCGTCACTAGAGTTGATGCGGGGGGTGTAGGTGAGCAGATAGACGGCAAATAGAAACAAACCGAGAGAGATGAGACGGTTATTCAAGCTATTTTTTCCCGGTATTCGTGGTGGTGATAGTGGTCACCCCCAAAAGTTGGTCATCATACACGCCGCCCGCGTTCCACCATGCCCAGCCCGTCGCGTTGGCATCCATTGCCCCTTGCCGTAACAGCTTCATTTCGGCCAGGTCATACCAATAGGCTTGCAGCCAGGGGCGCACTTTAACGTAAGGTGGCACAATTTTCGCGGCGGCCAGTTGGCTATTATACACCACCCCATACGGTTCGGCGGAGGGGTCATCGTAATCTAAATTACCCTTAATAAAGGTGGAGGGGTAGACCATGGGGGCTAAATAATCAATGTGGGGCGTTAAATCAATCACTCGTTGCCCAATATTCATGTCGTTATCAGGCGGCACCCACACGGTAAGGCCAAAGACATCTACCGAAATAAAGATAGGATAAGGGGCCAGGGCCGCGTCCATTTGGGCGATAAAGTTACGAATGGCGGCGGTGCGCGTCTCAAGGCTGTTTTCCTCTTGATAGGTAATCGCCTCCACCACGCCATCTGAGGGGAAGCGAATGTAATCAAAATTAATCTCATCAAAGCCAAAAGCAGCCACTTCCTGCGCCAAATCAATATTATATTGCCACACTTCGGGGTTAAATGGATTCGCCCAGGCGAGATTTTCGCCATCAAGCCAAATTTCGTTATTTTTATCAACCACCGCCAACTGAGGTTTGGCATGAGCGAGGGGGTCATCTTTAAAAACCACAAAACGCGCAATGAGATATATATTACGTTTATGTGCCTCCGTCACGAGTTCCGCCAATGGCAGCCAATCCGCCGTCACCACCTCATCCGCCTTACTTTCCGTTACGAGTTTAACAGCACTGTGCCACGCAATATGACCGTAATCTCCCTTTACATCTACCACCAACGCATTAAGCTCCTGACTTGCTGAAATGTAATCTAAAAATTGCAACATTTGGTCACGACTGCCCAAATAAGGTATCGGCACATAAATGGCTTTCGCGGCGAAAGGATTCAGGCTGAGGTCAAAACATGGCACGTCAACAGTGGCGCATGGTTTAGCCGTTAGCCATTGTTCAAAAACATTATTAAAGGTTTTTGTCTCAGGCGTGGTAAAAACACCCGTTGCATTAAGATAGACATAACCCCGTTGATAGCCCGCCGCTTGCACGATGAGGGGCGTTTGCGGCTCAATTTTGGCGGTAATAGTAAACAATCCGTTATCATCGGCGCGGCTGTGACTTGAACCGAGATAAAGGGTCGCTTGGGGAAGGGGCTGACCATTGCTTTGGTTAATGATACGTCCTTGTAATACGGCGGGAGCAAGGTCAAATTTGAGGTCGGTTTGGCCTTGATAAGTCAGCGTAATCGTTTGATAGCCTGGCCGTACAATGGTTAATTCACTCGGCACTGCCAAATGTGATAAATCCGCTTGACCCTGCGCGTCAGTGATGATGGTCAGGCCATTGCTAACGCGAATTTCGGCGGCATCCATGGGCTGATTAGTGAAACTATTCCAAACAGTTGTTTGTAGATGATAAGGTTGTAACGACAATTTAAGCGATTGCCCCGCCCCGACGGGCTGTTCAAAGGGCGCATATTCAGGCGATTTGAGCGTAATAATATCCTCTGGCACCAGGCGATAAAAGGTGAAGCGACCCTGCTTATCAGTCGTGACGGTTTGTTGATTTGCACCATAACCCGCGCTCAATTGCACCCGCGCCAAAGGTTCATCTGTCGTAATATTAACAGCTTGGCCTTGCGTGACAGTTGGCTCTATGACTAATTCTAACGGCGTGGTCAAATCGGCTTTGTCCCGCAAAACAATGCCCATCGTGGGGCTATAGCCGCGCGGTGATTGAATAGCAATCGGGTCATTGAGCCACAAATGATAAAACTGAAACATGCCCATTTTGTCAGTTTGCGTTATTTGCTGCCAACTTTCTAAACCCGCCTGCAAAGTAACATTCGCTAACGGTTTATGGCTCATGGCATCCAACACGCGCCCCGTCACTAATGTTGGTTCAAGATAAACGTCCACCTGCGGTTGAAATTGCCAGCGAGGGACAATCAGCGTGAGGCTGCCTGGGCGGTAGCCTGCGGCTAATACATTAAGCAATATGTCTGATTTTGCCAAGAACGGATTGGCGGTAAAACCTGCGCTAAAGGTTTTCGTGTCAGGATCAGGTTGTTGGGTAATCTCGGCGTTGGTTTCTAATATCGCTTGTGAAACCACTCGCCCCGTTGCCATATCTCGAAAGGTTACGGTAATAGTTTTGTAACGCAAATAAAACATAACCACGCCCATGACGGCCATGAAACATAACCCAACCAACATTAAACGGTTCTTCATGACGCAGATTATAAAATGAAACGACTATCAGGGCAATTAACGTCTGTTCAAGATAAGAAAATGGGACGCGGATTTTTCTTTTAGCTTTTTAAAAATCCGCGTCTACTAGTACACTGTTCATTTAGTTTTTTTACAATAGAGGTGGTATAATGTTTGACAAAAAAGGAGCCATTCTATGTCAAACAAAATATATCACATTACTTTAAGTGAAGCTGAACGCACGACCCTAACCGAGGTAACCCGAAAAGGGACACATTCGGTCCGACGCGTCAATCGGGCAAAGACATTGTTATTATCCGCCGCAGGGGAAAGCAATGAAAAAATTGCCCGTCAGTTAGGCATTACTACGGCCACGGTGTGCCATACTAAAGCCCGTTTTGTAACAGAGGGCTTAGAAGCGAGCTTAAATGAACGCCCGCGCTCAGGTCAACCTCGCAAACTGAGTGGTCATGATGAGGCTCTCTTGGTCGCCACCACCTGTTCCCAACCCGATGAAGGACACAGCCGATGGACGGTACGTTTGTTAGCTGATAAATTGGTTGAATTAGAGGTGGTGGAGCATATTTCACCGACCACAGTTTACAATATCTTGCAAAAGCAAGAACTCAAACCCTGGCAAAAAAAAGTTGGTGCATTGGGCGAATTGATGGCACTTATATCGCCCGCATGGAAGATTTGTTAGATTTGTACGAAAAACCCTACAATCCCGCTGAACCCGTTATCTGTATGGATGAGCGTCCTTACCAATTATTAGACCATGTGGAGCCACCCTTACCGTTAAAAGCTGGGCAACCCCAGCGGGAAGATTATCAGTATGAACGTGAAGGCACCGCAGCCATTTTGGTGGCGGTAGAACCATTAACGGGACGACGGTGGGTCGAGGTACGCCCCCACCGCACCAAGCAAGATTATGCTGAGTTTATGGCCAATATAGCCCAACAGTTCCCGCCTGAGGCCAAAATTCAAGTGGTGCAAGATAATTTGAACACCCACTCATATGGGGCTTTTTATGAAACCTTTGAGCCAGAGCAGGCACATGCTTTAGCCAACCAATTCCAGTTTCATTTCACGCCCGTTCATGCCAGTTGGCTGAATATGGCGGAAATAGAAATTTCGGCCATCAGTCG
>JFJP01030205.1_pt1 | contig 35336 bp, 35 predicted proteins | sample 431651 | NCBI WGS metagenome assembly JFJP01 (sample SAMN02602958, study PRJNA72255) | Microbial mat metagenome, whole genome shotgun sequencing project. | biome: fresh water; feature: sink hole; material: water; isolation source: purple microbial (photo- and chemosynthetic) mats found in... | reverse complement strand
TGTCCATCGCTCACCTCACTGATCGTCAAAGGGAACAAGACTCCTTGGATTCTATCCGAAAATAGTCTAAAACGATGTGGGTAATGGTCAGCTTTAGCAAAGAGGGGTTAGGGGGGATTTGGACCCTGCCACCCGTGCGAAATCCCCCCCGGTCCCCCTTTTTCAAAGGGGGGAGGTGAGCGCTTGTAGGGGCTTTACTCATCATTCCACCTCGGCCAGCAGATGTGCGTAGTCGGCCAGTCGCTCGCGCTGGGAAAAGCGGGTCGCCAAGGCATGATCGCCACCGGCTACCCAGTGGTTCAATAATTGCGGTTCGGCCTGGTGCAAGTCCCACAGCCGGACTGCCAGTACCTCAGCGTCGTCAGCCCGGAATCGGCCTCCGGAAACCCCTTCCTCAACCAGCAACCCGGCTCCACCGCTGTCCGGCGTGAGTACCGGGACGCCAGCGGCCATCGCTTCCAGAATCGCCAGCCCGAACGGTTCGCTGGGGCAGAGATGCAGCAGCAGATCAGCAGCGGCCAGTTCGGCAGGCACGTCCGCGCTGAAACCGGAGAAATGCACATTGGGATGACGTTCAGCGGCTCGCTGGCGCAGTTTCGCCAAATCCCAGCCGGATCCCAGAATGCGGAAAGACAGTGCGCCCAGTTCCGGGTGCCGATCCAGCGCATCCAGCAACAGATCCACTCGTTTGATCGGGTCAATCCGCGACACGATCACCACCCGCCGCACACCAGCGGCATCAAAAGGCGGGCGACGTGGGGCAGTCTGAACCCGCTCATCCGTCAGAAAATTCTCAATGACCTGAATCCGGTGGGGATTCACGCCGTGGGCGATCAAGCGCTCCCGCACGAAATCCGACACCGCCACCAGCACCACACCGGTCGGGTTCAGCAGGCGCTTGCGGCCATAACTGAGGCGCTCGTCGGTACCGCCATGCACCAGATGCAGATGAACCGCTTTGCGCCGGTACCAGACGTTGAGCGCCAGGAACGCCAGCGAATGCACCACGCCGGTCGCAATAAACGCCACCTGCCGATGTTTCGCCAGCCAGGGGCGCAAACGCTGCGCAAATTCGCGGGGACTGGCGAAAGATTCGCCGGGAATGCCCAACCGCCCGGCTTCGGCCAGCGCCGGACCGGGCGGCGCCAGCAGCACCGGCGCGAACCGAGCCTGCAAGCCTTGCAGGGTCGCCAGCGCCATCCGTTCCGTGCCGTACAGGTTGCCGCTGTGCAGGGCATACACCAGGGGAGTAACCATCCGTTAAGTTCTCCGTAACGCTCTTTTGAAAACCAGAGGCCATGATAACCGCAGCCAGCGCCCGCCTTTCGCGGCTAAAGCATCGCTGACTTCCGGTGCCCGGGCAACCCGATCCTGATCCAGGCGCACCTGCAACAGGTGCGCCGCTGCCTGTTCGCTGTCTTCGTATTTCTTGATCACTTCGGCGTAATAGCCGCCGCCGTGATAAACCTGCAACCGGTTGACGATGACCCCGAACACCCGGGGCGCGGCTTTCTCCAGCAACCGAGCCGCTCGCTTGAGTTCGCCCTTGAGCGTCTGCCGGGCGCTTACCACCAACAGCACCGCGTCGGCATAACGCGCCAGAAATTCGGTATCTGCGGACAGCAACACCGGTGGCGCATCCAGTAATATCAGGTCGTAGCGCTCCAGCAAGGGATCCAGCATCGCCGGAAAGCGATTGTAAAACGGCAAGTGGCGCTGCAAGGCCAGTCCTACCGCCATCCGATCCGGCAACTCCGCCTCAGCAGGCGCAATCGCCTGATCCAGCGGGATCTCACCATTGAGCACATCGATCAGACCCGGCCCCAGCACCGGGGTCATGTAGCGTTCATCCGGTTTCAACGCATTCGCCTCCACCGCAATCACCCGCAACCCATCGAGAGCCAGTTCCCGCGCCAGGTCCAGGATCAATTCCGTAACCCCACTACCCGCTTCCACCGAAGTCAACACGATCCGCCGCGTCCCGTGCTGACGACTTTCCCGACCCAGCGTCAGGATCAGCCGGCGCATCTGATCACTCCAGACCCGCCGGTTGCGCGGGTCACGTTTGTCCAGCAAAGCCGCGAGTGGCGCAAACTCCAGCAAGCGATGCACCTGCGCCGCGGTCTTGATGCGGGAATCTAGCAGATCCAGAATGATCGGCGTGATCAGACCCAAAGCGATGGCGGCCATTAACGCCAGCGCGACCAACTTCTTCGGCCCGCCGCCAACCGGATATTCGGGCGGCATCGCGGCCGATTGCAGGCGCAGAAACCCCGGTGCTTCCGATTCCAGCGTCAGAAAGTCAATGCGTTCGTTGACCGCGTCCAACTGCGTGCGCGCCCGGCTGATGTCCTGAGACAGATCCACGCCTTCATTATTATTATTGATGAACCAGGTGGTTTTTTCCTGTAGCCGCTGCTGTTCAGTCAACAGCGCCTGTTCAACCTCCCGCATCTCGCGCACGGCCGTCCGACGCTGTTCCAGCAACTGAAAACGGGCTTCGTCCAGCAATTTTTCCGAGGCAGTCTTCACCTCGTTCTCCAAATCCCGCAATTTGCGCTCGGCAACGGTGCGCAAGGGGTGCTGTGGCGACAGACCGCTAATTTCGTCCAGCAACTGCCCGCGCCGCGCCAGCAGGTGATACTTGAGGCTGTTCAATCCGCTGTCATTGGCGACAATTTGTCCGGCGGCCGCATCCAGCGCGGCCTTGGCTCCCGGATTTTGCTTGGCGTCATAGGCGCGTAACGCCACTTCTGCTTCGATCCGTCGCCGCCCCAAAGCGGCCAGTGCCGTCTGACTTTCCTGCAACAAGCGCTCGTAGGGGTTCTGGGTTTTGTCTTCAAAGCCGGTCACCCCCAGTTGTTCGGCCAGCGTGGCCCGCCGGGTGGATTTTTCCTGAATATCTTCCGCCAGCCGGGTTTGCCGTTCCCGCAGTCGCTCGAGCCGTTCGTCACTGGCAAACAAATCTTCTTTCTTCACCGTCTCCAGATAAACGCGCAGCAGGCTATTCAGCGTTTCTGCTAACCCGTCAACCTGTTGACCGGTGAGGGTCACGCCAATCAGGTAGGTGCCTTTGATCGCCCGGGCGGTGATGGCTTTAGCCAGACCCAGCGCGGCTTTGCGATCGGTCTGGCCGGGTTGCTGCCACAGCGACCGGTAGGAACCCAACGCATTCAGAGTGGCCAGCGCGATGTCGTAGCGGCCCAGATTGCGCGTCTGCTGATCCACATATTGCAAATACTGGGTGGTTGAAGCGAACTCTAGCTCCTGATCGCCCTTCAGAACTTTGGCAAAGCGAGTGGCGACATAGATATAGGCTGTCGTTTCATACTGGCGCGGCGGAGCCTTGAGCCAGGCGAGCGGTGCGGCGATGGCTCCGATGACCATCATGACGGTCAGCGCCAAAACCCAGCGTTCCCGCAGGCTGACCAACGGCTTGAACGCGCCACTGGGCGGAAGTGGCACCGGACTCGCCGCGGAACCTTCGGCAGGAGTCGCCGCCTCGCTCATTCGCCGCTCACGTTCGTGGCGATGCTCTGAATACTGAGCAGCACCCCTAACGGGTTGATTTTACTAATCCAGTATCCGACCTTGGCGATTCCGCTTTGCGGTACATAGACGATATCGCCTTCTTCCAGCGCGACATTCAGGCGAATATCCGGCGTCAGCAAGGTATCGAGTCCCACGGTTTTGCTCAGATTCTGACCCAGACGAATCACCCGAATATCATCAGTATTGGCGTCAACCGTTGGCCCACCCGCCTGCCCGAGGGCATCCAGAAACGACATCTGCGGGGTCAGCCGGTACACGCCGGGTCGTCTGACCTCGCCTAGGACATAGACCGACGTATCGTAAGCGTCCGGGACATAGATCACGTCGCCGCGCTTGAGACGGATATTCAGCGACAAATCGCCATTCAACAGGCGCTTGAGATCCATCCAGAGAATTTGATTACCGCGAATCACGGCGCAACGGGTCAGCACCTGCTCCGGGCGCAGAATGGGAAATCCTCCAGCGCGCGACAGCACTTCGATCAATGACGGATTATTCTCGAAAGGGATGATGCCGGGATTTTCAACGCGCCCCAGCACGATGATGCGGTTGCTGGTGTACTCGTCGATGCGGACTGTGATGTAGACCTCCAGATAGAACCGCAAGAGCGCCTGCTTGATCCGTTCGGTGGCCTGGTCACGGGTCAGATCCAGCATGTTGATCGTCCCGGCGAACGGCAGGGTAATGTTGCCATCCGGCCCCAGGGTATGCTGCCCGGACAAATCCGCTCGCCCGGCGACAATGACCGTGATTTTGTCGCCAGCGCCCAGCAGATATTGGCTGGGCACCTGCGACTCAAACAGCGCGATGGCCTCAGCGTTGGAAAACGTCGCTTTCCTTTCCGGCAGCTCAAACGTCGCTGGCGCGGCCTGAACCCTGGGTTGCAGATCCGGCGGTGCTACTTCGGGCGCAGCGCAACCCGCCAGCGCCAGCACGAGGAACTGCCAGTTCGCAGCCATTTCAACGGAGTCGCGCCAGCGCGGGGGCTTCATCATCGAAAATCGCAAACACTTGTTGCAGGCGGGTCAATTCGATGAGCGCCAGCACGCGCGGCGTCAGTTTCAACAGCACGATATCGCCGTGCTTGGCACGTGCTGCCTTGAAGGCCGACACCAGCACCGACAGCCCACTGGAATCCATGAAACTCACCTCGGCCAGATCGAGAATCAGCTTGCCGCTGCCCTGTTCAATGATCGCGAGCAACTGCTGGCGAACCTCGACGACGTCGGCCATCACCAGCCGGCCGGACAGCGCGGCAATATCAATACCTTCCACCGTGCGATGCATGACAAGCATAAATTGACTACCCTGATAAATGATAAAGTTCTGCCCCAACCGTTCCGTTCATTGCCCTCGCCCATCAAGGGAGAGGTGTGAGGGATCACGGGGCAGTTGAATGCTCATTTCCAACGTGTTGACGCCCTGGCAAGTCGAATAGGTCACGCCGTCCATGCAGGCGCGAATAATTGCTAACCCGCGCCCGCGATAATTCCAGGATTCGGGGTCCAGTGGGTCCATCACCGCGAAATCATCCGCCGCCGCCAGCACCTGTGGATCCATAGCCTGGCCTTCATCGCACACCCGCACATTCAACCGATCCGGCGTCAATTGGCACTCGACGATGATCGGATAGTCCGGCTGTTGCTGATAGGCATGTTCAACCGCGTTATTCACGGCTTCCACTACGGCCAGTTCAACGTGATCCCGCTGCGCCGCCGATAACGCCGTCAATCGGCACAGGCCACTGAGTGCGCTACCGATGAGATCGACACACTCAGCACGGCTGTTGATGATCAAGCGGATCGCCCGGGTCAGATCCATGGGGTGCGCTCCAGCACCAGCAGGCTAATATCATCCTGGTGTTGGTCATCGCCCTTCCAGTCGTGCAATGACCGGCTGACGTGTTCAATCACGGTGCTGAGCGGCAAATCCGCAGTCTCCTCCAGCAATTGGCCAAGACGCTGCCCGGAAAAGGATTCGCCAGCGGCATTTTCGCAATCGGTGATGCCATCCGAGTACAGAAATAACCGGTCACCCACCGCCAGTTCAATATCGACCGCGTCATACGCTACATCGGGCAAAAAGCCGACCGGAAAGCCACCCTGACCGACCTGCATGATCTGGCGACGGTCGCGCCGCAGCCAAAACGGTGGGGGATGGCCGGCCTGGGTCAGCGTCACTCGGCCCTGCTGCATATCCAGACAGCCGTAAATCATAGTGAAATACAGCGCTGAATCCAGTGACTGGAACCGCTGATTCAATTCACTGACGACCAGCACCGGCGATTGCGCCCAGGCTCGTTTGAGTAACTGCCGCTCTTCGGATCCCTGCGATAACAGGCGGTGAACGGTAAATGATAACAGAGCCGATGGCACCCCGTGGCCAGCGACATCCAGTTGATAAAAAATCAATTGCTGATTGCCCAGTGAAAAATAGTCGATCATGTCGCCGGCCAAATATGAACAGGGCTGAAACAGCCAATCGACGGTGACGCCGGGCAGACGGGTGGGGGGGGGCAATAACGCTTTTTGCAAAGCTGCCGCTGATTCCAGATCCTGGCGCACCGTCGCGTAAGCCCGCGACAGGGAACGATTCGTGTCATGGAGGCGCTGATTGCGCTCCGCCAGTTGTTGCTCCAGTCGCAGAATGCGTTCGCCCGCCCGCACCCGCACCCGCAATTCTTCCCGATGAACCGGCTTGACCAGAAAATCGTCAGCCCCGGCGTCCATGCCTTCGATCAGAGAGGATTTATCTTCACGACCAGTGAGCAAAATCAGATAAATATAATAATCGGTGCCCGCAGTACGAATGCGCTGGAACAGTTCCGGTCCGCTCAAGCCGGGCATCATCCAGTCGCTGATCACGAAACGGATGGGCTGTTGCTGCAAGATTTCCCACGCCTCCAGGCCGTTGCTGGCCGACACGACCTGATAGTTCCAACGTCGGAGCATAGCGCTGATGACGCTTAAAATACCGGGATCATCGTCGACGATCAGAATCTGCATGGGTTGACGATCCATACGGGGAAAGCACCTTGTCGGGGGGAGGCGGCTATGACTACACGCTTTTTTTGTATAGTGTAGTTTTTATTTGGGCTCTTCAACGGTTTTGGTCGAAGGTTTAGCCTGGCTGACTGGCCGACATCCCAAACTATCCTACCCCATCGCTTCGCGCCACCCTTCCCGGCTCACGTCAATCCAGCAAGGCCACGCTGTTGTCAGGCCGCTTTCGCTGGCGCGACGTTGAGGAGTTGCGTCCTTTCCCCAATGCACCAACAGATTTAATTAGCGCCTGACCGAAAAGCTTATTTATTTTTTATTATATTCAAACAACTATCGTGAAAATTATACTGAATCAGTGCCAATGAACAACCTCAACAGCTTACGCACGCTAAGCATGATGTTCCTGCACCTACAGCCGGCGCATTTTGATATTGAGAATCTGCACGCGATACGCGATTTGGCGCGGGGTCATGCCCAGCAACCGGGCGGCTTTCGCCTGCACCCAGCCCGCTTGTTCCAACGCGGCAATCACCCGTTCCCGCTCATCGCCATCTGGAGTGTCGATATTAGCCAGGGGAGCCAGGGGCGGTAGTGGCGTCCCTGATCCACGCGGACTGGCACCATCCAGTTCAATGACATCCTGCGCAATCACCCCGTCAGCGCTCATAATCGCGCTGCGCTCCAGGCAGTTTTCCATCTCGCGGACATTACCGGGCCAGGGATGCCGCATCAACACCCGAACGGCGCTGTCGGTCATGGACAGTTTCCGCCCCTGTTGCCGGGCGATCTTGTCCACCAGAAACCGCGCCAGATCGGGAATGTCTTCCGGGCGTTCCCGCAGGGCCGGCATGAAAATCGGCATCACGTTCAGCCGATAGTAAAGATCTTCCCGGAACTCGCCAGCATCGACTGCCGTTTCCAAATCGCGATTAGTCGCGGCGATAATCCGCACATCCACCCGCAACGTCTGGCTGCTGCCGACCCGTTCCAACTCGCCTTCCTGCAATACCCGTAACAGCTTGGCCTGAAAAGTGGGGGAAATGTCGCCAATCTCATCCAGAAACAGCGTCCCGCCCTGCGCCTGTTCAAAGCGACCCTTGCGCTGGTTGACCGCCCCGGTAAATGCGCCTTTTTCATGGCCAAACAGTTCCGACTCCAGCAGGTTGTCGGGCAACGCCGCGCAGTTCAATTTGACCATGGGGCCGACCGACCGGGGCGAATTGTAATGAATGGCGCAAGCGATCAGTTCCTTACCGGTACCGGACTCGCCGCGCACCAGCACCGTGGTATTCCACTTTGCCACTTGCCGCACCTGCTCAAACACCCGCTGCATCGCGATACTGTGGCCGACCATGCTGTCAAACCCGTGCTGGCCGCGCACGGTTCGCCGCAGACTGTCACGCTCGGCGGTCAAGACCCGGCGTTCACGCTCGACTTCCTGCGCGGCGCGCACACTGCGGGCAATCAGATTGGCGACCATCTCCAGAAAGCGGGCGCGTTCCGGCAACCATTGATCGCGATGCGGCGGCTGTGCGGCCAGCACCCCGGCATACTGGCCCGCGCCGGTACGAATCGGTACACCAATCAACGGCAATTCCCGGTCATACAGGTGCAAGCGGTCGAGGAAGCGCGGTTCATCGGCCAGGCGCGGCAAGACTACCCGTTCACCGCGTTCCAGCACCAGACCCATCACCCCCTCTCCCGGCAGATAACGCACCGGTTCGCTGTCCAGCAGCGGCGACCGGCCATGCACCGCGTTCACTAGTAAAGCGCCGCTGTCGGGGTCGATCAGCGAGACCATGCCGCGCTGCAATTCGCCATATTCATGCAGCGCGCCCAACACCTGATCCAGGGTTTCCCCCAGAGCGCTGGGACTGCTGAGAATCTGGCTGACCTGAAACAGCGTCGCCAATTCAATTTCCAGCAGGGCCGACCGATCCATCAGTGAATCTTCCACGAGGCCGCTCACTACGCCATGTCAGCATGGCGGATCGGCAATGAAATCCGCCAGCGACAGCCGGTGATGCAGTCGGGATCGAGGCGAATCACGCCGCGCTGTTCATTCACCACTTCCTGCACCATGGTTAGGCCCAGGCCGACATGCGTCGCGGCGCGCTTGGTGGTGAAAAACGGCTCGAAAATTTGCCAGTGCAAGTGCTGCGGAACGCCGGGACCGCTGTCTTCGATCACGACGAAAACCGTGCGCTCTTCCAGGCCGGTGACGATGCGCAGTTCCCGCAGTTCATGGCGGTTGCTTTCCATGGCGTCCAAGGCATTGTCGAGCAACTGTTTGAACATACCGCGCAACCGACTGGCGCGGGCGGTAATGGCCGGCAAAGTCGGCGTGGGTCGCCAGTCAACGACCATCCCACCAGCTAACAAGCGCTGCTTGTCCAGTTCCAGCACCTCGCGCAGCAACTGATTGATATTAACCGGTGCGGCGGCTTCCGGGGGCACTTGGGGAACTAGGGTACGCAGCCGCTCCAACGCATCGCGACCCGCGTTAGTCGCGCTTTGCAGCGCCTGACGCAGCGCCGGATCATTCTGCGTGTTGCGACGCGCCAGCAGATCAGAGGCCGCGGCGATCAGGTTCAACGGTCCCTGCATCTGGAAAATCACCGCCTGTAATGCCTCGCGCATACTGCGCACCCGCTCCTGCTCGGCCAGCAGGGCGCGCATGGCGTTCATGCCGACGGCTTCCTGCTGACGCTTGAGGGCGCTGATGTCATTGATCATCACCAGCAGGCAGGTCGGTCCCGTCGAATGCACACAGTGGCCGCAATGGGCGGCGGTATCTTCCGGTTCGCAGAACCAGACCCCGGAGCAGGAAAACCAGCGCGGCTCGCCCTGATTGCCGGGATCAAAACTGATTTCCCGATCACGAAAGGGTTGCTCTTCGTGGGCATTGCGGGAGAGTCCTTCATCCACGGTTTCGCGTAACACGTCCAGGAACTGCGGGCTAGTGATGTCGGTAAAAGCACGATTGACGTACAGCATCCGGGCATCGGCGTCCATGATGCAGACCGCCGTCGTCAACTGACCGACCACTTTGGCGAACACCCAAGGAGGCAAAATTTCCGTAGCAGATTGCGCCTCGGGCAGCAGGGACCCTGGGCAGCCGAAACTATTGTGATCGTTATTCGCCATGGCGAGGTACTCAGCATCTGATGGTGGCTCGATGGGAAAAGGGGATGCAAGTTGATGACCAGTTGTGGAACGCAAAAGGCTAAACGGAACCGTAGACGGCGAATAGCCTGTATTCTGGATGCAGCATTCCCCACAATCAACCGGTAGTTGTCGTAAACCGCACAAATTTTTGGGTGGGTGCTGGACGAAACTGCTGCCGATAACGCCCTAATCATGCTGAAAATAGGGAGGGTTAGGGTCATTGGCGCAGTTGTTGCCGGAAAGATTGAAAACGTGGAGGGTTTATGCGCGATTACCTGCTCATTCTGCTGGGCGCGGCATTGGTGAATAACGTGGTGCTAGTGCGGTTTCTAGGGTTATGCCCGTTTATGGGTGTGTCCAACCGGATTGACGCGGCTTTGGGCATGGGGATAGCCACGACTTTCGTGCTCACGCTGGCGGTGGCGGTCAGTTGGTTGTTGGAGCATTACGTCCTGGCGCCGCTGAACATTCAGTTTCTACGCATTCTGGCGTTCATCCTAGTCATCGCCGCCTTGGTGCAGTTCACCGAAATGTTCATCCGCAAGGCCAGCCCGTCGCTGTATCAGACTTTGGGCATCTATTTGCCACTGATTACCACGAATTGCGCGGTGTTTGGCATTGCGCTGCTGAATATCCAGCAGCAATACGACTTTATCAGCAGCCTGCTGTACGGCCTGGGATCGGCGCTGGGTTTCACGCTGGTCATGGCGCTGTTCGCCGGAATTCGGGAACGGTTAGCCTTGGCCAATGTGCCGGCCGCTTTCGTCGGTGCGCCCATCGCCTTCATTGTGGCGGGACTGCTGGCATTGGGATTCATGGGTTTTGTGGGTTTACCGGTCCGTTAAAGGAGAGGGAATATGATCGTCGCTATGGCTGCCTTAACCAGTTTGGGGCTGTTTTTTGGCTTGATGCTAAGTCTCGCCGCCCGCATTTTTCGCGTACCGGTCAACGCCCAGCGTGAAGAAATTATGGCGCTGTTGCCGGGGGTGAATTGTGGACAGTGCGGCTATCCCGGTTGTGGGGGCGCGGCGGATGCGCTGATCGCCGGTCAGGCCGCGCCGACTTTGTGCCCACCCGGCGGTGCGGCGCTGGCGCGGAGTCTAGCGACCGCCCTGGGTCAGACGCTGGACAGCGCGGATAATGGCCCGCTGTTGCTGGCCGAGATTGATGAGGGTCGCTGTATCGGTTGCGCCCATTGCGGGAAACAGTGTCCCACTGACGCTATTATCGGTGCGCAAAAACAGATTCACAGTGTGTTTCAGGAGGCCTGTATGGGTTGCGGGCTGTGTGTCGATGTCTGTCCGACCGAATGCCTGCAACTGCGTCCGCAAACCCCGACGCTGGCGCACTGGCTGTGGCCGAAACCGGTGTTGGAAGGAGTCTAAGATGAGTCGCCATACGTTCTGGGGCGGTGTGCACCCGCCCGGTCAAAAACATCTCAGCGCTGAGCGGCCGATCGAATTAATGCCGATGCCGGCGCGCCTGTACCTCCCCTTACAGCAACACGCCGGGGGACCGTCGTTGCCGGTGGTCACCGTCGGCCAGCGGGTGGGCAAAGGCGAATTGTTGGCCAAAGCCCAGAGCGCCACGTCCGCCCCGCTCCATGCCCCAACTTCGGGAACGATTGCCGCAATCGGCGAGTTCACTGCGCCGCATCCTTCCGGGTTGCTGATGGCGACGATCACGCTGGAAGCCGACGGCGCGGATCAGTGGATCGAGCGCGAACCGTCGCCCGATCCGTTTCATCTCGAACCCGCGGAAGTAGCCCGGCGCGTCGGGGCGGCCGGGATTGTCGGCATGGGGGGTGCCAACTTCCCCTCCGCCGTCAAACTCGACAAGGCGCGGCAGGCCAAGGTGCATACCTTGGTCATCAATGGCGCGGAATGCGAACCCTATATGAGTTGCGATGATCGCCTGATGCGCGAGCGGGCGGCGGAAATTGCGGATGGCGTCGCCATCATGTTGCACGCCGTGCAAGCCACCCATGCGGTGATTGCCATTGAAGACAACAAGCCGGAGGCGTTGCAGACGATGCGCGACGCCTGCCGAGCCGATGCGCGCATGGAAGTCCGCAGTTTGCCCAGCCGTTATCCCGCCGGTTCCGCCAAACAACTCATTCAATGGTTGACCGGTTTGGAGACGCCAGCGGGCGGACGCGGCACCGATACCGGATTGCTGGTGCACAACGTCGGCACCGCTTACGCCGTACACCGCGCCTTGCGTTATGGGCAGCCGCTGATTTCCCGAATCGTGACGGTCAGCGGCGGGGCGGTGGCGGAACCGCGCAATGTGGAAGCGCCGATTGGGGCACTGGCGGCGGATTTGCTGGCGTACTGCGGCGGGGTTGACACGGACTGTACGCGCCTGTTAATGGGCGGGCCGATGATGGGGCAACCGCTGCCCTGTGCCGAGACGCCGGTGGTTAAAGGTACGAACGGGATTCTGGCGCTAACCGCCGAGGAATTGGGCGAACAGCGTCCCCCCGACCCCTGCATCCGCTGCGGCCGCTGTGTCGAAGCCTGCCCGATGGGCTTGTTGCCGGTAGAAATGGCCAACAGCGCCCGCCAGGAAAACTGGGAAGGCATTCAGGCGCTGAAGTTGAATGATTGCATGGCCTGCGGATCCTGCGCCTATGCCTGTCCGTCGCGCATTCCCCTGTTGCAATACTTCGCCTTCGCCCGCAGCCAACTGGCCGAACAGCGGCGGCAGGAATCCAAAGCCCAACACCTTCGGCAACTGATGGAACAGCGGCAGGCGCGTTTTGCCCGAGAGGAACGGGCTAAAGCTGAAGCGGCGGCGCAGCGGCGGGCGGCGAAGCAGTCGCGGGCGGTGGCTACCACGGATGACGATGATGATTAGCCGGCGCTTTCCAATAAGGGCTGCAACATGAATCCCGCGACCTTTGCCAACCTTCCGCACACCCATAGTCAGGACAGTGTGCCGAAGTTGATGGGTAAAGTGCTGTTGGCGCTGTTACCAGCGACCCTGTATGGCCTCGTGCTGTTCGGCTGGCCCGCGTTGAATCTGCTGGCAGTAACGGTGCTGGCCTGTTTGCTGGGGGAAGCGGTGTGCCTGGGGCTGGCCGGGCGGTCAGTGCGCCTGGGAATGCTGGACGGTTCCGCGCTGTTGACCGGGGTGCTGCTGGCCATGTCGCTCCCCCCCTGGGCACCGTGGTGGATCGGGGCCATTGGCGGTGCTTTCGCCATTGTGATCGGCAAGGGGGTCTTCGGCGGAACCGGTCAGAATGTGTTCAATCCGGCGATGCTGGCGCGGGTGATGCTGCTAGTGTCCTTCCCGGTGCCCATGACCACCTGGCTGGAGCCGCAGTCGTGGCTGTCGGGTACCGCGCCGTCCTTTCTGGAAGGCTTGCAGGTGACGTTCGGCCACTGGGTGGCGACCGATGGCGTTACGGGTCCGACGATTCTTGGCCATATTCGCACGGAGTTGGGGATGAATCACGCCTTGAGCCAGAGCTTGCCGGGACATTATCAATCGGCGCTGGCCGCCGTGGGCTGGACCGGCGGCAGTCTGGGGGAAACCGCCGAACTCCTCGTGCTGCTGGGAGGAGTGTGGCTGCTGTGGCAACGAGCCATCACTTGGCACATTCCCGTAGCGATGCTGGTCACGGTGCTGACCCTGGCCAGTGGCTTTCACCTGGCGAATCCCGAACGGTTTGCTGATCCGTTGCTGCATCTATTGTCGGGGAGTCTGATGCTGGGCGCATTCTTCATTGCCACCGATCCGGTGACTTCACCGCTCGCGCCGGTGGGGCAAATCGTGTTCGGCATCGGTTGTGGCGCACTGGTGTACATCATTCGCACTTGGGGCGGCTACCCGGAAGGCATCGCGTTCGCCGTGGTGCTGATGAACGCGGCAACGCCGTTGATCGACCACTACTTCCGCCCGCGCATTTACGGACGCACTTGGCGCGGCGAGTCCCGACCCATCCGGGGGAAATCATGAACACGGATTTCCGGAACTCTCTGAGCTACCCCATGGCGCTGCTGGGCGGTGTGGCGCTGCTGACGAGTGCGGCGATCAGTGTCGCGGACTGGCTGACGCAGGCCGATATTGCGCAGCGGAAGCTGGAGGACTTGCAAGCGACGTTGCAACAGGTCGTGCCTGCCGCATCTTTCGACAACGATCTGGTGCGCGACACGGTCACGCTCCAGGCTGGCGACCGAACCGTGATTGCCTACCGGGCGCGGCGCAACGGCCAGGTGCAGGCGGTGTGCTATCAGGTCTCGGCACCGGGCTATGGCAACTCAGCGATGGTGATGATCATGGGCGTGGATCGGGCTGGGACGCTGTTAGGGGTACGGGTGATCAGCCACGCAGAAACGCCGGGACTGGGCGATAAGATTGAGGTGAGTAAATCCGACTGGATTTTGAAGTTCAACGGTCGTTCGCTGAACGATCCGCCGCCGTCCGGCTGGGCGGTTAAAAAGGATGGCGGAATTTTCGATCAGTTCACTGGTGCCACGATCACGCCACGGGCTTTGGTGGGTGCGGTCAAAAGCGGACTGGAATTCTTCGCGGCGCACCGACTGGCGCTGCTTGATGAGGCTGTTGCGGGAGGAACCCAGAAATGAATGACTATCGCCGGATTTTCGCCGACGGTTTATGGGGCAATAACGTCGTCTTCGTGCAGATGCTGGCGCTCTGTCCGTTAATGGCCGTCACGACGACCGCGACGAACGGGTTGGGCATGGGCCTGGCGACGACCGGCGTGTTGCTATCGGCCAATGTGGTCATTGCCAGTCTGCGGCACTGGATCGCCCCGGAAGTGCGGATTCCGGTTTTTGTGCTGCTGATTGCTTCGCTGGTGACGTTGGCCGATATGGCGATCAATGCCTGGCTGCACGAGTTGTACAAGGTACTGGGGCTGTTCATTCCGCTGATCGTCGTCAACTGCTGCGTATTGGGTCGCGCCGAAGCGTTTGCTTCCCGGGAACCGGTACTCGCTTCAGCCGCCGACGGTCTGGCGATGGGTCTGGGGTTCACCATGGCGCTGATGGTGATTGGCGGTTGTCGGGAAGTGTTGTCGCTATTGTTGGGCCAGAGCTTTGCCTTTCTGGAAATTGTGTTAATCCAGGATTACTCCGGCTTTTTGCTGATGCTGCTGCCGCCGGGCGGGTTTCTGGTTCTGGGATTTCTACTGGCTGGCCGCCGGTTGCTGGAGCGGCGTCGGCCATCACTGACCACTGATTGAGGAGGCTGATCATGCAAGTGAGCATCGCTTACGCGGAACCGGGGCAACCCTTCTGGCAATTTGTCGAAGTGGCCGAGGGCAGCACCGCCCAACAGGCTATTGAAAGTTCCGGCCTCCTGACCCGCTATCCGCATCTGAATTTGAAAAAGAACCGGATCGGGATTTTCGGCAAGATGACCAAACTGACCGCCCGGCTTGAAGCGGGCGACCGGGTGGAGGTTTATCGGCCGATTACCGTCGATCCGAAAACCATCCCGCAACGGAAAATTGCGCTGTTAGATGACGATGAAGACGATGATTGAATGAGCGCCACTGCTTCACGCCGTTAGCGCCAGTCCTCGCGCCAGTTTCGGCAAGCGTCCATGCAGTCCCATGGTTTGGCGGGCGAACGCATGTTTAAGCGGTGGCAATGCATCGAACGCCAACAGCCCCAGAGTGCGAGCAGTGCGCACCGGCCACAGGGGATTGGCGAACAGCCGGTTCAACGCATCGGTGAACGCCAGGGTTTGCCGCTGATCCCAGCGTCGCCAGTCGGCGTAACGATTCAGCGTTGTCACATCGCCAATATCCTCGCCACCGCGCCACGCTTCCGCCACGACTTCCGCCAGTGCCGCGACATCGCGGAGACCCAGATTGAAGCCCTGACCCGCGATGGGATGCAGGGTATGCGCGGCGTTACCCATGATCGCCACCCGCTGACGGGCATGTTCCCGGGCTTTCAGCAGAAACAGGGGATAGGCTTGCCGCCGACCCACTCGCTGAAAAGCCCCCAGCCGGTCGCCAAATCGTGCCTGCAGCAGCGCGATGAACCCGGCGTCATCCAGCGCCATGACCGCCGCGACGTCCGCCTCGTTCACCGTACACACCACCGCGCAACGCTGCTCGCTCATTGGCAGCAGCGCGATGGGGCCGTCCGTCGTGAACCGTTCATACGCCACGTTCTGATGCGGCAGCGTCGGCGTCACGTTGGCGATGACCGCCTGCTGACCATACTCCCAGCGCAGGGCAGCGATGCCCAGTTGTTCTCGCACCAGCGACTGTGCGCCATCCGCCGCAACCAGCAAGCGGGTGCGGAGTTCTGCGGTTCGGCTCTTGCCGAAGCGGATTGTCGCGCAAGCCGCTTCCGGTTCAACAACTACTTTTTCCAACTGAGCCGGACAGAGCAGTTCGACCCCGGGCAACTTCGGCAATTTCGCCAACAACGCTGCGCCGACCTGTCGCGCTTCAGCCACATACCCCAGCGCCTCTACCCCTTCCTCACGGCTATCAAGATGGGCGAAACCGGGACTGCCACGTTCAGAAATATGAATCCGCTGAATCGGCGTTGCTGTCGCAGCCAGCGTGTTCCAAAGGTTCAGCGTTTGGAAAATGCGCCGGGTTCCCTGCGCCAGCGCCAGGGTGCGGTCATCGTAGGCGGGATGGGCGCTCACGGTCAGTGGCGCGGCTTCAACCAGTCCAATGCGCAAATCCAGCCCCTCCAGCGCACAGGCCAGACTGGCGCCGACCAGGCCGCCGCCGATGATCAGCAAATCATAATCCAGTTGAGACATACCGGTTTTTTATCTCCGAAGTTGACTTAAATAGGCGAGCAATATGAATTCATCACCGGCGTCATCTGCCACGCTACCGTTCATGCATATCCAAAATATGCACCTACATAAAATCCAGTTAATTGATTTAAGGAAGAAAGAGTTGACTGCCTAAAAGTAATAAATGCACATAACCATCATATAACCATCATAAAATTGTCATTATTTATCGGTATAATTTTCGCTTATTCATCTATATAATTTCACCGGAGTGCCTCACTGCCTAATGACTATTCTGGAATAGCCAGGGAATTTTAGAGTTATGAATGAAAAAAAATCCTTTGTGGTCAACCTGATTGGGATTCCTGATCACGAGCGCAGCATTCTCAAAAATATCTTCAAGCTGTCCCTCTACCGGGCTTATACCTATACGCTGGCGTTAAATGGCGATGTAGGTCAGATAATGCTGGTTGATGCGGAAGATCCCGAAGCGCTGGCGGCATGGCAATCATTGACCGTATCTGGGAAAGTTCGTTCGCTACTGCCCTATCCACCGGAGAGTCCGTCTCATCCAGCACTGACCATCATGATTGCCAGGGAGCAGCCAGCGGCTCAGTTTCCCCACTGGATTCGTCGACCCTTCGTCGCGACCAGGGTCCTCGGTGCCCTCGACCAAGCGGCAGCCTTGCCGGTCGAACCGGCTCCGTCCCCAGTCAGTCACGCGGAGCCGCCGGCCATCATCCAGCCGCCCAGTCTCATCGTCTCCGCGCCGAAAGCGCTGGTGGTCGACGATAGCATCACGGTCAGAAAACAGGTTGAACTGGAACTCAAACAGTTCGGTGTCGAAGTCGATACGGCTGAATCCGGGGAGCAGGCTTTTGAACTCATATCCCTAAAAAATTATGACGTAATTTTTCTTGATGTCATCCTGCCTGGCATAGACGGTTACCATATTTGTAAAGCGATTAAAAAGGAAAAAACCACCAAAAAAACTCCAGTCGTTATGTTAACCAGTCGATCATCGCCTTTTGACCGAGTGAAAGGGGCTTTATCAGGCTGTGATACCTACCTGACTAAGCCGGTCAAGCAATCGGCTTTTCATGGCGTCATAAAAAAATACCTGAAATCGACCTCGAAAATTCAGGACGCATTGCCCAATGTTTAAACCGTGCGATTTGACCAAAATTCCGGTTCAGAAATGAGGGTAGCTGGCCGCTAATCCATGAATGATAAAAAGCGTTTTGCCGTTGCTCTGATTGGTGTTCCCGAGTATGAGCGAACGATTATTAAAAGCATTTTTAAGCTTTCTCTCTACCGGGCTTATACTTATATATTGACGACCGAGGGTGATCCGGGTCAGATCATCCTTGTCGATGCTGATGATCCGGATGCGCTGGCGGAATGGCGGGTTTTTCAGCAACACGAACACCCTGATGCATCGACTACTGTGGTTCTAGTGACCAAACAGCAGACCCCGAATCAGGCACCCTGTCAGATTCGCCGTCCACTGGTTGCGACTCGCGTTCTGAGCGTGCTGGACCAAATCGCCGTTCGCCTGCTGGCTGATCCTGAACCGGAGACTCCATCCGAGCAGAACCAGACTGATTCCGCGGAAACCGGAGCCATTTATTCGTTAATGGCGCTGGTGGTGGATGACAGCATCACCATCAGAAAACAAATTGAGCTGGAATTACAAACCCTTGGCATCCGAGCCGACATGGCCGAGTCGGGTGAAATCGCCGCCAAACTACTCATTCAGAATAGTTACGACTTGATCCTGCTCGACATCATCTTGCCAGGCGTCGATGGCTATCAACTCTGCAAGGCGATTAAAAAAAATAAAGCCATTAAAAAGACGCCGGTTATCATGTTGACCAGTAAATCTTCACCCTTTGACCGAATTCGGGGAGCGTTATCGGGATGCGATACTTATCTGATTAAACCACTCGATCCCTCCAGTTTTCATAAAGCGGTTTCAAAATACGTGAAACTATCCTGAATGTTATTGCTAACCACTCCATCCGCGAGCGTTCCAATGACTGGATCGCTCATTACGGCAGGAGTCAATGGAGACTTACCATGGCTATTCGAAAAATTCTCGCCGTCGATGATTCACCTACCGATCTGGCAAACATCAAAACAATTGTCACTGACGCCGGATTTACCGTGGTCACTGCGACTAATGGCCGGGAAGCCGTTGAGAAAGCCAAACAGGAAAAACCGGATCTGATCTTTCTGGATATCATTATGCCGGATATGGATGGTTATGCCGCCTGTCGCCTGCTTAATAATGAAAACGACACGAAAGGCATTCCCGTGGTGTTTGTGACCAGCAAAAACCAGAAAGCGGATCGCCTCTGGGCACAAATGCAGGGTGGCAAAGGCTTTATTACGAAGCCCTATAACGCTGACGCCATTATCGATCAACTCAAGGCACTGGCATAAAAACCGGCCAGGAACCGCTCAGAGATCAGCTCCCGTGAATCCACTATCTGACCAACCGCCGCACCGCTGGCTGCCTCCCAGTGAGGCGCTCAATCACTTCAAGCCTCCGCCCGGCGTGCTGGCGGGCACTCCGGCAGCCCGTCGCCAATCGACGCGCTATGGCTTTCGTCTCGGTGATTTCGGGTTGCTGATTGAACGCAATACGACCAGTGAACTCTTGGAGCCAACACCCATTTACCCCTTGCCCGGTGCGCCGGAAGGGCTGCTGGGTCTGATCAACCTGCGTGGCAATCTGGCACCGGTCTTCAATCTGAAACGGATTCTCGGTCTGAGTCTGGAAAGTAGTGATGAAAATCCCTGGCTCCTGGTTCTGGATCAGGGTGAAAACGCAGTTTGCTTTTATATCGACGGTTGGCCGCAAGCGGTAGTGATGGATCGCGCTTTGGATCGGTCGCCGCCCCTGCCCCCGCGATTACATCCTTATGTCAGCAAGACCTATCTGCAGGCGGGTCGGGTCTGGCTGGAATTTAACCATCGCCACTTCTTCCGAAACCTGGCCGGTCATCCCACCCTGGATAGCTCGCCGACTGGTATATGAACCGCCTCCCTTCAGAATCACTTCAGAGAGTTTCGACTATGCATTCATCATGGCGTGGTTCCAAGTCCATTCACCGGATGTGGCGCTGGCTATTCTGCTGGCCAGATGCGTTAGTGCGACTGGCGCTGCTCTTGGGATTGATCTTCCCCGGAGCTTTATTAGCCGGAGAACCGGGAGTCACCCCAACGGTGATTCGCGTGGGCGCATTGATGCCACTGGGCGGCGACGATGAGATCTACGGCATCAACATGAAAAAAGGCATTGAAGCCGCGCTGACCGGTCAAACGGCCCAAGGACGAAAGCTAGTCTTTGATGTGGTTAATGATTTCGGTGAACCTATTACCACGGTGATTGCGGGCAATCAGCTTATCGAAAAGGGCGTCTTCGTGATGCTCGGCAATGTCGGCACGCTCACTACACTCAAGTTAATGCCGGTGTTGGCGTCTAATCAGTTGCCCGCGGTGGGGTTCTATACCGCCGGGGAAATGGGCGAAGCCCGGGAGATACTGAGTTTTCGTCCCAGTCCTACCCAGGAAATTGGAACACTCATTAGCGCTGCGGTGGCTGCTGACGTTAAATCCTCCCGGATTTGCGCTTTTTTGCAGAACGACGCCTATGGTCTCGCGGGCATCGCGGGATTAAAAACCGGTCTGGCTAAATTGCCGGGAACCCAGCCCATCATTGACAAGCTTGATCATATCGTTGACATGACGATGGGGGGCATTAATCCGGCGCTCAATAACCTAGGACCGGTCGGGTTTTATCGCCGGGGTACGGTCTATCTGCGCGATGGCTATCAATCGCTTAAAGCCTGGGAGCAAGCCACCGGCGAGACGTGCCAATTAGTTGTGTTAGTCGCGGTTCCCCGCATCGCTGCCGACTTTATCATGTACGCCCGCTATAAGAAGGAACCCTGGGTTTTCGCCGCGCTTTCGATGACTGCCGCTGGCGATACATTGCCGAAACTGCTCCGGGAAAATGATTTTCGCGAACCGATTATTATGACCCAAGTGGTTCCGGCGCTGGATGCGGTATTACCCCTGTTAACCGATGCCAAAAGCGCCCTCAGCGATGCGCTTAATCCACTGAGTCTGGAAGGGTTTATTGTCGGGCGTATGTTCCTGTCGATTCTGCGTTCAATGAATAGTCCATTGACTCGCGCCAACTTTCTCCAAGCCGCCCGCCAGCAGCCTTTTGACGTGGGCGGGCTGAAAATCGATTTTACCGACGGCAATCCAGGCTCCAATCTGGTGTCGCTGACGGTATCGGACGCTGATCGACCCCGCATTCTCACGCCGGGGGATTGGAAATCGCTCCTGTCGCGTTAACCGGTCGGGCGGATTTTATTCACAGATCTGGATTTTTTTATCCAAAAGGCTGGAAAGAATTATGGGTAATCAGAACATTCGGGTTCGTTTGACCTTGCTGATCGTTGTACAACTGGTCTTCCTCATTCTGGTCGGGGTCATCGGCTATCTGGGGATGAACCGGATTGGCAGCAATGTGAGCCAGGTCAGCGCCATCACCGTGACTCAGGTGAATCTGGGAGCGCTCACCGAAGCGGTGCGTAACGACCTGTTGGGTCTGGTCAACCGGCTGGTGCGCGGTAGCGTGACTTGGGAGGATGCGGAAGCCGCATTCCCCCAGGCTACCGATGCCGTTGACCGCAACTGGCAACGTTACCTCGAAGGATTGACCGCTCGCCCCGAGGGGGTTGAGGCCAACATTGAAATGGTGCGTGCAGTCAATGCCGAATTAACCACCCTGATTGAGCAGCGCGACCGTGCCCGCCTGAACGTGTTCGTCGCCAACGATCTCGACGAAATGATCGATCCCTTTTTCAAGTCGATACTGGTTTCAACCACCCAGGTTGCCGAACAATCCAGTCAGGCGCTGGCTGAAGCTCAACGCACCGGTCAGCAGTTTCAATCGTTGATTGCGATTCTGGCGGTCGTCGGGCTATTCAGTTCGGCACTAATTGGACTGGCGATTTATCGCTCCATCGTCCGACCGGTCAACCGGATCGCCGAAACCGTGCATCAGGTCAACGCCGGCGACTATATCGCCCGCACCGAACTGCAAGGCAGTGATGAACTGGGTCAACTCGGACGGGCATTCGATCAGTTACTGAACGAACGAGTGGCCGCGCTGGTCGGTGCTGAACAGGAAAATGATCGGCTGAATGACTCTGTGATCAATTTGTTACAAGCGGTTTCGCAACTCAGTCAGCGTGATCTGACGATCAAGGTGCCGGTGACTGAGGATATGACCGGGCCGGTAGCCGACGCGCTGAATCTGCTCACCGAAGAAACCGCCCGCGTCCTGCAACGAGTCATCGAGATTTCCGAACAGGTGGCCAGTGCGTCCGACATGGTGAAAGCGCAATCGGCAACGGTCATTGCGGTCGCTGATCACGAACGGCAGGCGGTCGGGCAGACCGCGGTTGATCTGGCCACTGCCGCCGAGGCGATGCAGCAGATCGCCCAACTGGCGCAGAACTGCAATACCACCGCCGAGACCGCGATTCAAACCACTCAGGCAGCGCTGCAAACGGTGACGAGTACCGTGGACGGCATCAACGGCACACGCGATACCATCCGCGAAACCGAAAAACGCATCAAGCGCCTGGGCGAACGTTCACAGGAAATCACCGGCGTCGTGAACCTGATCAATACCATCGCGGAACGCACGCATATTCTAGCGCTGAACGCCAGTATGCACGCAGCGTCAGCCGGTGAAGCCGGACGTGGGTTCGCGGTCGTCGCCGACGAAGTGCAGCGGTTGGCCGAAAACGCCCGTGAGGCGACCTCGCGCATTTCGACCCTGGTCAGCAATATCCAGATCGAAACGGCGGATACGGTCACCGCCATCAACACGGCCATCAGTCAGGTCGTGGACGGCAGTCGTTTGGCGGAACAGGCCGGCGATCAGATGCGACGGACTCAGCACACCACGTCCGAGTTGGTGACGGCGGTGCGGCAGATCGCTGACCAGTCGCGTGATCAGGCTCAACTTAGCAATGAACTGCTCGGTCGCGCTGCGCAAATTCAGGACAGCACCCAGCAAACCCGTCAGCAACTCGAAGAGCAGAACGTGCAAACCAATCGGTTAGTGGAATTTGCCCAGGGTTTGCTCAGTTCAGTGCGCGTGTTCCGGTTACCCGCGTAGACACATTCGTTTCAGGATCATCAGGATAGCCAACGTGTGGGAACAACAGGTCGAAGCGCTGGAAGCCGAAGTGGCCATGCTGCTGAGCGTTCTGGAAACGTTGACCGATCCTGAATCGGAAGATGCCGTCGATTCCGGGATTCACGGTTATGTTGAACAGGTCGAGCGCATTGCACTGGCGTCCGGCGACCTGGGCTTGCTGGGCTTGCAGGATGCCGGTCTGCTGTTTCAGGAAAAATTGGCGGAATTGCCGACCCGCGCCCGGCCTCTCACGGATGCGGAACGGGAATGCCTGGAAACCTGGCCCATGCTGGTGATGGGTTATCTGGGCGCACCCGGCGATCCAGACACCAGTGGCGCACTGGTTGATGGATTGCGCAGTCCGGTTTGGGAATCACCGCTGTCGGATGCAGACGCAGCAATTTTACTGGATCTGCTGCGACAGTCTCCCATCGAAATCGAACCGGAACCCGGCGAAGCGTCCTGCCCCGTCGCTGAACTCAGCCTGGAATCTGAACCCGAGGTAGCGCCGGAACCGGAACCGGAACCCGAGGTAGCGCCTGAACCTGAACTTGAACTTGAGATAGCGCCGGAACCGGAACCCGAGATAGAACCGGAACCCGAGATAGAACCGGAACCGGAGATAGAACCGGAACCGGAACCGGAGATAGCACCAGAAAAAGCCGCCCAGGAAGAAATCCCGCCTTCATGGAATCCGCCCAGCAGCGCTGCTCAGGAACTGCTAGATATTCTGTGTGCGGAAGTTGTGCAGATTGCCGAGACCATTGCCGAAATTCTGGCACCGGCGGCTGATCCTGATCATGCGCCGGAAATACGCAGCGAGGCGTTGCGGGAACACGCCGAGACCCTCGAACGCTTGGGCGAAGCCGTCGCGTCCATTGGTCTGACCGGGCTGTATGAAGTCTGCGTTTTAGTGCAAATCAACCTGATCGAACTGGCGGAAAGCCAGATTTTGCTGGATGCCGAACACTGCCAGCACCTGTCGGCCTGGCCAGATCACGTCCTCCGCTATCTGCGCACCCTGCATGATCCTGCCACCGGATCCGCCTTAACTGCCTATTTACAGTGGCCGCAGTGGCCGCAGCCCCTGGGGATTGACGACGAACCGGGTCTGCTCGAACGGCTGACCACGGCGGAACTCCTGATACCCGAAATGCCGGAGCAGGATGCGCGACTGCGCCAGGCACAACCTGAAGATGTCGCACTGACCTTGCCCGACGATGTCAACCCGGAACTGCTGGATGGACTATTGCTGGAATTGCCGGGTCTGGCTGCCGACTTTTCTGCGGCAATCCAGCGCTTGGCATTGGGTATCGGTCATCTCGACGATATGAAGGCTGCGCAGCGTATCGCGCACACCTTGAAAGGTGCCGGCAATACGGTTGGGGTGCGCGGTGTCGCGACGCTGACCCACGCGATTGAAGACATTTTGGCCGTCCTGTCCCGATATGAAACGCTGCCGAATCGGGCTTTAGCCGACCTGCTGCTGAATGCCGCAGATTGCCTGGAAGCGATGAGCGAGGCGCTGCTGGGAGCTACTGCGCCACCCGCCCAGGCGCTGGAGGTGTTGCAAGCAGTATTGAACTGGGCAGATCGCCTTGAGCAGGAAGGGCCACCGCCGGAAGACGCCTTACCGACAACGGCGACTGCTTCCACAGCGTGGCAACCCGCGCCAACGCCGGTCGCAGAATGGCCGGAAATGGTGATGGCCGCATCGTTGCCAGATGCCGGTGCACCGCTGGAAACTGCGGAATTGTCGGCGGCGGCCGCTCCTGAAGCTACGTTGCGCATTCCCGCTCATCTGGTTGATGAATTGCTGCGCCTGATGGGTGAAACGCTGATTCTCACCGGCCAGTTTCAGGAACAATTCCAGAAAACGGTCGCCCGGAACCGGTCGCTCACTGAACAAAATCGGCGATTACAGTATTTGGCCGCCGAACTGGAGCAACTGGTCGATATCCGCAACGTCGGTTCGCCTATGGCGTCTGCGCAGCGGTCGGGGCATTTCGACCCGCTGGAATTGGAGCAGTACAACGAACTGAACACGGTGACCCATCGCCTGCTGGAGGCGGTGGCCGATTCCCGCGAACTGGGCGATGCCCTGGGCGAGAGTTTGACGGCGATGGACGCGATGCTGACGGTTCAGCAGCGCCTGCAACGCAATAGTCAGAACGTGGTGCTGCGCACGCGCATGGTGCCGGTGCAAACCATCGTTCCCCGGCTGCAACGCGCCGTGCGGCAAACCTGCCGACTGGTGGACAAAACGGTGGAACTGGCGGTGCGCGGCGCAGAAACGCTGATCGACGGCAACGTACTCAATGAAGTGGTCGATCCATTGATGCACATTCTGCGCAACGCGATAGATCATGGCATCGAGTCCGCTGAACAGCGCCAGCAGTTGGGTAAACCGCCGCAGGGGCGGATGACCCTCGAGATCACCCGCGCCGGCAACAGTATTGTGCTGCGTTGTCAGGACGACGGTGCCGGTCTGGATTTGCCGATGATTCGCCAGATTGCGACCGCCCGTGGACTGATTGCCCCGGATAAACCATTGAATGACGAAGAACTGACCCGGCTGATTCTGCTACCGGGTTTCTCGACCCGCGACGTGACCACTCAGACCTCGGGACGCGGCGTCGGCATGGATGTGGTGTACAGCCGACTGCTGGCGATGAAGGGTTCGCTGCGCATCCACTCGCAACCCGGTCGGGGATGCCTGATGGAGTTGCGCCTGCCGGTCACGCTGATTGCCACCCACGGCTTGTTGGTGCGCATCCGCGATCAGGTGCTGGCGATTTCCAGTCGGGGCATTGAACAGATTGTGCATCCGGGACTCGGTGCCATTCGGAAACTGGGTTCGACGCCGATCTTTCAACTCGGCGATCATCTCTACGAATTCACCGCACTGGCGGAACGGCTCCAACTCCCACCAGAGCGCCGCGCCCCGGCTCGCGTGACCCCTGCGGTGTTGCTGGTGCGGGAAGATTCCGGCAACCTGCGGGCGGTGGCGGTCGAGAACATGACCGACAGCCGGGAACTGGTGGTCAAATCCCTGGGGCCGTACATTCCGCCGCTGCACGGGGTCATTGGCGCGGCGATTCTCGGCGATGGCAGTCTTGCGCCGGTGCTGGATTTACCCGACCTGCTGCGGATGCCGTCGATGGGTCAATCGCTGTCCACCGCAACCACCCAGGCGGTGGCTCCTGATGAACAGCGCCCGTTTGTGTTGGCGGTCGACGACTCCCTCAGCGCTCGCCGCGCCCTGTTGCAATTGATCAAGGATATGGGGTTTGAAGCACGCGCCGCCCACGATGGCCTGGAAGCCATTGAAATCATCAACAACAAACGTCCGAGTCTGGTGCTCACGGATATGGAAATGCCGCAGATGAATGGGATGGAACTGACCGCGCACCTGCGAACTAACCAGGCGACGCGCGATGTGCCCGTGATCATGATTACCTCGCGTTCGACGGACAAGCATCGGCGCGAAGCGGAAAACGCCGGCGTCAATCTGTATGTGACCAAGCCGTTCCAGGAAGAGGAACTGCTAGGGCACATCCACCGCTTGTTGCATCCAGCATGAACGCATTACCACCGATGCCCACGGCCAACCTCGACCAGCCCAGGGTGTTGGTCATGCTCGATGACCGTCACTGGTTGCTGCCGCAAACGGAGGCGTACTCGCTGGAATCGCTGCTGGACATTGATTCGGATGTTCAATCCGGACTCAGCCTGGGTGCTTTGGCGCTGGCTGGTCAATGGTGGCCGGTGTATAGCCTGTCCGGTGAGTTGGCGTTGTCGGCGATGCTGCCCGAATCGCGCCGTTTATGCCTGTTGCTCGACAATGGCGCGGATCGTTTCGGTCTGGCGGCCGACCGGGTGGAGATGCTGAAGTCTGCGCTAACCCCGTTCCCGCTGCCCGCCTGCATGGCGACGCCGGGGTCGCCCGTGCAGGGGCTGGTTCGGCTGGAGACCGGGCTGGGCTATGTGACTGATACGGAACGACTGGCTGCCTGGCTGGCAGCGCAGATCGAGGATGCAGAGTATGCCAAGGTCTGAACCGGGCGTTCGCGAAAGCCGGGCCTGGCGGCTCACGCTGGGTGAAGGCGTACAAGCCGCGGTCAGTGAACGCGAATTGGTGCATCTGGTGGAGAGTCCAGCGCTATTGACCGTGCCGACCTGCCCCTATTTCTGTCAATGGGTGCTGGTGTGGCATGAGCGCTTATTGCCGACCCTGGATCTGGCCGCCTGGCTCCGGGGAACGCCAACGGCTCGTGGCGACCGAACCTTGGCGGGCATCGTGGCCTATCAGTCCGCGCCGGACACCATACTGGATTACGGCGCGTTGTTGCTGACCGAAATTCCCGAACGCCTGCGGGTGACTGACGACCAAGCCTGTGCATTGCCTGAGCATCCCGGCGGTTGGCGCGAACTGGCCTGGTCTTGTTTCCGCCAGGGTGAAGCGGCGCTGCCGATCCTGGACTTGCCGCAGCTCTTCAGTAGGGGTTTGCTGAACCGCTGACCGGATATGGCCGCTTTTCCAGCGTTTCACCGTCAACCGCCCAGTTCAGCAATAATTTCGTGCAGCACTTTCTGGGTAGATGCTGATAAATCAAGGAATTCCAGCCCTGCGGTAAACCAGCCTGGATTTTCATCTTCACCGCTCCAAACGGTTTTTCCCTGAAGCTCGCAACTTTCACGGCGGCCGCTTTCCAGCGAGGCTTCCATCCGCAACGGGATGACCTCGCCCATGCGCAGCGCTTCGCTACCGATGAGTCTCAGCCCGCCCAGGCTAATATCAACAACATGACCGAGCAGGCGTTCATCGCGCCGGTCATAGACGCACAAATAGAAATGAGTGCTATAGCGCTCGTACTGGCGCTGATCTTCCTCACTCCAGTCATTTTCAATCGCCCAGTCCGACTCTTTCTGTGGTTCCGCCATTGTTTAGCACTCCCGGTAAAAACCGCCATTTCGACACGACAGCGACAGGATCATTTAACTTGTCCACACTTTATAATTATATCCTGTTTTTACCCTACAGCGACACGGGATTAACAGCATTGATCAGATCAATCCCTATCTTCTCATCAGCGCCTCAATGTCATCGATGGTTTTGGGCGCGGCGGCAGTCAGCACTTCCGGTTCCCCGTCGGTCACCAGCACGTCGTCCTCAATGCGGACGCCAATCCGTTGCCAGCGTTCATCCAGATCAGTTTCCAGATGAATACCCAGTTGCGCCCAGCATTCATCAACAATTTGACTGCCCGCTGGAAAGTAAAGGCCGGGTTCAACCGTTATCACCATGCCCGGTTCAAACACCTGCCACTCTTCGCCGGTTTTATAACTGCCTACATCATGCACATCCATGCCCAGCCAATGACCCGTGCGGTGCATATAGAACGGCTTATACCTTTCTGCTTTAATCACCGCGTCTACATCACCGTGTAGCAAACCCAGTGCGACTAAACCCTCAGTCAGGACGCGAACTGCCGCATCGTGCGGTTCGTTGAAATGGCAGCCGAGCCGAACCTTGTCAATCGCGGCTTTCTGCGCCGCTAGCACCAGTTCATAAATAATGCGCTGTTCCCCGGAAAAGCAGCCATTGATCGGGAATGTGCGGGTAATATCGGAAGCATAGCCGTCCAATTCCGCACCCGCGTCGATCAATAATATATCGCCGTCCCGCAATTGAGCGTTGTTCTCAGTGTAATGCAGGATGCAACTGTTATCGCCGCCCGCGACTATCGCTGGATAAGACCAGCCTGCGCCGTTACGCAGGAACGTGTGAAAAAACTCCGCTTCAATCTCGTATTCCATCATGCCGGGCTGACAAACCTGCATCGCTTGACAGTGTGCCTGGCAGGCAATACGCGCCGATTCACGCATCACCGCGATTTCCTCAGCGTCTTTGCAACGCCGCATCGGATGTAATAAATGCTCCAAAGCGATAAAAATCGCCGGGGCTTGTACGCCAGTGCGGGCTTTGGCGCGGGTTTGATTGAGCCAACCCAGCACTTTCGCATCAAAGTCCGGGCGATAACCGATGGGGTAGAAAATCCGCTCGCGATTCTCCAGGAGCGGCAACAGAATATGATCAATCTCCGCGATGGGATGGGCATGATCGGCGCCATAACGTTCCTTCGCACCTTGTGGACCGGCGCGGCGGCCATGCCAGATTTCCATTCGTGGATCACGGTCGCGACAAAACAGCAGGAATTCCTGCTCAGCACCGGGAATTAGCGCCGCGATGGCGTCCGGTTCCGGGAAGCCAGTCAGGTAGTAAAAATCGCTGTCCTGACGGTAGGGGTAGTGAACATCCCGATTACGGGGCGTTTCCGGGGCGGCCGCCAACAGGGCGACGGAATTCGGCCCCATCTGTTCCATTAATGCACGGCGACGGCGGGCGAAAACTTCGGGGGGAATGGCGCGAGCGAACATCGGCATGAGTTCCTGGTTTAGTGCAAACGGGTTGGCGAGGGTGCGGTGGATTGTTGGATATCCTGCTGGATCATTAGCAGACCCACCCGTAAGTATTCGACGACCTCCACAAAAGCCGCCTCATCGCTTTCGCCAGTGGCGTCCGTGTCGAAACCGATCTGGGCAATATCGGTGACATCATCCAGAAATTCCCAGCTTTCTTTGGATAAAGCGCCGTGTTGCTCCGGCTGACTCATGCCGAGACCGTACAGCAGGCCGTGACACCAGTGGCCCAGCGCATTCACCCGCTGCCGTAGGGGCGCATCATCATCGGGCAGCAAGAGCTTCACGGACCAGTCGGGCGAGTTCATCTGGGCTGCCCCCAATTCCAGCACTTTCGCCAACAGGTTGCCCACCGATTCCGACCATGCACTGCCATCGGTCAAAGCCTCCTGGGCGTAGTGTAGCCAGCGGTCACAGTCTAAATGGGCGTCGAAGCAGAGGATGCCGCATAATAACCCGTGCAATTCCGCCGGATCGATCGGATCGAGCAGTTGGCTTAACTGGTCGAAGAGTGGTGAATCATCTGACATAATGGAACACTCCAGCGCTGGCCAACCGGAACCGGTCAAGGGCATTGATCCTAACATTGCCACGCATGAAGCCCCAAAAAAATGCCTCTGAATTTGACCCGATCAGAATGAAGGTTCTATAGTATTTCCATGGATCATAAAAACACCAACGAAAACGCTGCACCGTCGTCATCTGCCGTGGCTGATTTGGCTCTGCTCGCTGAACGGGTCGAACACCTGGTGAAGCGCTGTGCACAACAGGCGGTGGAAAACCGGGAGTTGCGCGAGCAGACCGCAACCTTGCAAGTCGAGCACGATGCCCTGCGCGAGAAAAATGAACAGTTCCGCACCCGCATCGACGCGATGGTCGTGCGGCTCAGAGATCTGGAGCAAACTTCATGAGCAACGAGACGCACAGCGTCAACGTGCAGTTGATCGGTTATGAATACCGGTTTGTCTGTCAGCCGGCCGAGCGCGATGAACTGCTGGAAGCCTCACAGTCGCTGAATGAACGGATGGAGGCGATTCGTGAGCGCAGCAAGCACCTGAGCCTGGAAGCGGTGGCGATTATGGCGGCCTTGAATCTCAGCCATGAGTTGTTGCGCCAGCAACGCGAGACTGCCGAAATGGATGCCGCCATCGGCCATCAAGCACGGGATTTATTGCAGAAAATTGACGCGGTTCTTTAACCGGGCCGCATCAAGTAGAGTATAATCTTTCGTGTTCAATCGATTTTAGTTCGGGCGTTCTCTGCAGTGTTCGAGTAGTGGGCTGGGTAACCCCTTGATCCTAATTGATTATACCCGGGGAAGCCTGATACGCCCCTCTGCTCCCCACTTGAACCACTCGGTTCAAGGGCAAGGTCCGAGACGGCACAGGCGGAGGGCGCCCCCTCTTCATTCAAGCGATGCTTTGGCATCGCTTTCTTTTTTTCCATGAATCCACAATCTTCATTTTCCGACGATCTTCGTCAACGCTTACGCACCCAGCGCCTTCATCTATCGGTTGCTGAACGGCAAGCGGCGGTGCGGGCGGCGGCTGAACGGTTGGCGGAAAGCGCCTGGTTTGCCGAAGCCGCCAGCATCGCGGGTTACTGGGGATGTTTTGGCGAACTGGATCCTGCGCCGGTGCTGGAACACGCCTGGATCCAGGGAAAAGCGGTTTATCTCCCGATTCTGGCTGGCGATGTGCTGCAATTTGCGCCTTGGCAACCGGGCGTCACGATGCGCCGCAATCGCTTCCAGATTCCCGAACCGGACGTGTCTCCCGCCGACTATCTGCCGCCCTCAGCCCTTGATTTAGTGCTAACGCCGCTGGTGGCTTTTGATGCAACCGGGACACGCTTGGGTATGGGTGGCGGATTTTATGACCGCAGTTTCACCTTTCTGCGCGATCCGAACTGGCAGAGTCACCGCCCCCGGCTGGTCGGGTTCGCTTACGAATTCCAGCAGGTGGAGCGGCTGGTTCGGCAACCGTGGGATGTGCCGCTGGATGCCGTGGTGACGGAAATCGCGCTCCAAGTTTTCGTATATAGCAGTCCTATGCCAGTTATGGAAAATCCCCTCCTTGGGTAAGGAGGGGTGGCGCGTCAGCGCCGGGGTGGCGCGTCAGCGCCGGGGTGGTTCGAGGCGGCGATTCCACAACTCATTCAGGATCGCTATAGCCGCTAACGGCTTGCATCCAGAAAGAGCCGATAGGCCGGATTGTCAGTCTCGGCGCAGCAGGGATAGCCAAGTTCATGGAGGTAGCGCAAAAACTGGGGGCGTTCGGTCTCCGGTACCTGGATGCCGACCAGCACCCGTCCGTAATCCGAACCGTGGTTGCGGTAGTGGAACAGGCTAATATTCCAGTCATGCGCCATGCCGGTCAGAAATTTCAGCAGGGCGCCGGGTCGTTCCGGGAACTGGAACCGGTAGAGTATTTCATCGTGAAGGCCGGGGGCGGGGCCACCCACCATATAGCGCACATGCAGCTTGGCCATTTCGTTATCGCTCATGTCGATGACCGGATAGCCGTGCTCCCGTAACGCCTCGATAATGCGGGTCTTTTCCTCCTCGCCCTCGCCGAGTTGGATGCCGGCGAACACCTGCGCCTGTCGGGAATCGGCATAACGGTAATTGAACTCGGTGATGGCGCGTTTGCCGATGGTTTGGCAGAACTTGCGGAAACTGCCCGGCTGTTCCGGGATCGTCACTGCCAGCAGTGCCTCACGCCGTTCGCCCAGTTCAGCCCGTTCAGCGACATGCCGCAACCGGTCAAAGTTGATGTTCGCGCCGCAGTTGAGGGCGATGAGTTGTGCCCCGGTTCCTCCGGTGCGTTCCACATACTTCTTCAGTCCGGCAATGCCCAGCGCTCCAGCCGGTTCGGCAATCGAGCGGGTGTCGTCGAAAATGTCCTTGATAGCGGCGCAAATTTCATCTGTGGACACGAGAATGACGTCATCCACGCTTTGTTGTGCCAGGCGAAAGGTCTCTTCACCCACCTGCCTGACCGCGACGCCATCAGCGAACAAGCCCACCTGATCCAGCGTTACGCGATGACCCTGTTTCAGTGCTTCATACATCGATGCGGCATCTTCGGGTTCTACGCCGATAATTTTAATGTCCGGACGCAGAAACTTGATGTAGGTCGCCACCCCAGTGATCAAGCCGCCGCCGCCGACTGCGATGAAAATTGCCTCAATCGGATCGGGATGCTGGCGCAGGATTTCCATACCGATGGTGCCATTGCCCGCAATCACATCGGGGTCGTCGTAGGGATGAATGAAGGTCAGACCTTTTTCAACTTCCAGTTGCCGGGCGTGTTGGTAGGCTTCATCGTAGGTATCGCCGAACAGTACGGTTTTGCCGCCCCGGTCGCGCACCGCCTGAATTTTAATCGCCGGGGTGGTGCGTGGCATGACGATGGTCGCCTTGACGCCGAGTTTCTGAGCGGCTAAGGCGACGCCCTGGGCATGATTACCGGCGGAAGCACAAATCACGCCTTTTTCTAGCACGTCGGGTGCCAGACCGGCCATTTTGTTGTAAGCGCCGCGCAGCTTGAAGGAGAACACCGGCTGCAAATCTTCGCGTTTCAGCAGTACCCGGTTATGCAAGCGCCGCGACAGACGGGGCATGACGTCCAGTGGCGATTCAATAGCGACGTCGTAGACGCGGGCCGTGAGAATTTTTTTGATGTAATCGTGCATAATGTGTTGAAAGACCCAGAGGAAAATACCGCCATGTCTAGCGATGAAATGAAAAAACGCGCCGCCGAAGCCGCTATGCAGTATGTGGAAGAGAATACCGTAATCGGTGTTGGTACCGGTTCAACGGTCAACTATTTTATTGACGCCCTGGCGCGGATCAAATACCCGATTGAAGGGGCGGTGTCGAGTTCGGCGATGACCACCGAGCGGTTGAAGGCGTGCCGAATTCCGGTGCTGGATTTGAATGCTGCCGGACCCTTGCCCTTATACGTCGATGGTGCGGATGAAGTGGATCGTCATTTGCGCATGATCAAGGGTGGCGGCGGGGCGTTGACCCGCGAGAAAATTGTTGCTGCCGCCAGCGAAAAATTTGTCTGTATTGCCGATCAGTCCAAGCTGGTTGACGTGCTGGGAGCCTTTCCCCTGCCCGTTGAGGTGATTCCCATGGCACGCAGTTATGTCGGGCGCGAGTTGTTGAAGCGTGGCGGTCAGCCGGTGCTGCGGGAAAATTTCATCACCGACAACGGCAACCTGATTCTGGATGTGTATAACCTGCACATCCTGGAACCGACCCGACTGGAGGCGGAATGGAATAACATTCCGGGCATCGTGACCGTCGGGCTGTTTGCGCAACGACCAGCGGATGTGCTGTTGTTGGGAACGGTGGATGGCGTAAAAGTTATGGAGCGTTAAATGAGGATGCGTTCTATAAAAAAGGATTAACGATGCGCACTCCAGAAATCGTGGCGTTGGTTTGCAGGTCTTCCGATAGCAGTACCGTACAGGACGCTTCACGCGCCGCCTGAACAATCATCGCGTCCCAAAACGACAATAAGTAAATGATCCGCAGATCAAACGCCATCATGATCAAGGGAACGGAAGCGTTGATCACCTCAAAGCCGCTGTAAAACCCTAGATGCTCACGAATCAGTTCGGGGGGCAATCCCAGCTTGCGAATAGCGGTAGCAGCAAATTCCTGTAGAACCTGCGTAGACACGACGCCGGTGCGCGCCAGTCGGTGTTCCCGGATGATCGCAATGGCTTGTGCCTGTTTTACAGGTTCGTCAGCAGCATCTGCGTAAACCAAAACATTCGTGTCAATGAAGCTATGAACGGTCATGCAATTCATCCCGATTAAACCGCCAACCGTCCAGCCGTCCAGGGCTGTTCTGAGCAGATTCAACGAACCTTTCGACCTGAAGCTGATTCTGATCAGCGCTGGCTAACTGTTCCAGGTAGTCGCGCACTACTTGGTTGAGACTTTTACCCATCGCCCGGGCCGCCTTACGCGCTTGTTCCACTATATTCTCATCAACCACCAGCGTAATGTTCATCTTGTCCTCACACACTTTTTAAAAATAACCACTTGTCGACTGAATTCCGCCTGTTTGGATCTATCAGTGTGCCATCTGCGCACCGTGATGGTGAATATGGCTGCATAAAAAAACGGGCGCTGCCCGAAGGCTGCGCCCGTCCGCCCTTACGCCTGTGATCCAGGCTTAGAAGTCAACGCGGGTACCGATGGAAATCGCATTCTGATCGCCATCCGGGAAGCTGTCATTACTACGGCCAATGTACTCGACCCAGACCCGGGTGCGCCGACTGAAGTCATACTGGTAGCCCACCAAGTAATTGTCGATCGTGTCATCGAAATCTGAAAGGTTGAATCCGGTATCAAGCTGTCCATAAGCACCGCGGATGGTGTTGTTGCCAAATTTATATTCGCCCGTCAGGTACCAGTTACTGGCGTCATCGCCGTCAAACAAGCGAACGCCATTGTACTTAACATTACTAAACAGACTAAACTCGTTCAGCGTACCCTGTTCGTAGATAAAGCCGACGCTGAATGGACCTGCTGAATAACCCAGACCGATATTCCATTGATCCAGATCCAGATCCAGATCCACATTGGTACCATCCTCAAGCTGACCTAAAAAGACGTTGTCGCGGCCTTCAAGCTTGATATAGCTAGCACCTGCGAAGAAGGGACCGTTGCTGTACTTGGCGGCGATATTCCAGAGATCAACGCTATTCGAATAGCCCGCGTTATCATTCTCGTTACCATTCATGACCAGCATGAGTTCGCCAGTGAAACCGCTAAAGTCAGGGGTGGTGTAATACAGGCTGTTATCAAGCCGGAACAGGGCACCTTCACCGAAACGTTCATCCGGGTTATCAGTGAGCTGGAAGCCGTTAAACGAGCCGCCCAGAAAAGCGCTGCCACCCAACGACCGGTCGGTATTGAAGATATCGATGATCCCAACGACGTGGTAGTACGGCGTTTCCTGGGTACCCAGCGACACCGTGCCGAAGCCGCCCTTGAGACCCACGAACTTGGGTCGGTTTCCTTCAAAGCTGCCACCCTCAGTCAGATCCACCCCAAACTCATACTGGTAAATGGCGCTTAGTCCGCCGCCTAGATCTTCCGAACCCTGGACGCCGAGGCGCGAAGAGTTGTTCAT
>JFJP01037243.1_pt1 | contig 35381 bp, 36 predicted proteins | sample 431651 | NCBI WGS metagenome assembly JFJP01 (sample SAMN02602958, study PRJNA72255) | Microbial mat metagenome, whole genome shotgun sequencing project. | biome: fresh water; feature: sink hole; material: water; isolation source: purple microbial (photo- and chemosynthetic) mats found in... | reverse complement strand
GCATATCAAAATGATATTCGTCGGCTATGAGTACCTCTTTGCGGCTATTACGAATGATGGCGTATACCCGTAAGGTATATTTTACTATTTCAACACTCATGTTGCATGTATTTCGTTATCAAGGCTTCTATTTCATCCAATTGTGCAGGTTCGAACCAGTGATAAGATTTGTCGCGCCTGAACCATGTTAGCTGGCGGCGCGCATATTGCCTGGTATTGGTCTGTATGTTTTCTACGGCAGTTTTAAAACTAATACTGCCATCCAGATATTCAAAAACTTCTTTGTAGCCAACGGTATTCAATGCATTGAGCTGCCTGTGGGGCAACAATGATTGTACTTCCTGCAAAAGTCCATTCCTGGCCATTTCATTCACGCGCAAGTTAATACGCTCATGCAGCAAGGGGCGAGGCAAATCGAGACAAATTTTGAGAATATCAAAATTACGCTGTCGTACGCTGCTGGTAAGAAAACTGGAATAGGTTTTACCGGTTTGCATGAAAATCTCAATGGCTTTGCCCACCCGTTTCGGATTGTTGAGGTCAGCTTTATGGTAATATTCAGGATCTACCTCCAAAAGTTTTTCTACCAGATAATTCAGCCCTTTGCTTTTCAAATCATCATCTACTTGCATACGTATTTCGGGCAGAATAGCAGGTAAATCGTCGATTCCCCGACAAACTGTATCTATATAAAACCCCGAACCGCCAGTAAGCAGCACCATGGGATATTTTTCGAATAAAACCTCAAGTTTGGCCAGCACATCCTGCTCGTACATACTCACGTTGTAGCTATCGTGTATGCTTTGGGTGGCAATAAAATGGTGTGTTGCTGAACTTAATTCTTCGGGCGAGGGACGAGCCACGCCAATATTGAGTTCGCTATATATCTGGCGCGAATCGGCAGAAATAATTTCAGTCTGAAACCTGTTGGCCAGATTTATAGCCAATTTGGTTTTCCCCACTGCAGTAGGCCCTGCCAAAACTACAAGCAAAGGTTTCATTATAAACTCAATAAAAAATTCATGGTGTCTATATCGTCGGCATAGTCGGTGAGCTCAGGAAACTGGGCTTTGCCCGGGCGAATGGCTTTGGCATGAACAGTTTCGGAGCATACCACACATTGCACCTCGTGGCTGAGCGATTCTATTTCCTGCCATACCGCCTTCTGGGTTTTATAAAATTCGTAATGCAACACACCCACATCGGAGTGCAGCGAGGCTGCTTGCCTCCATATATAAAAGTGCCCATCGGTAAATGGTTCTCCATTCATGAGGTATATGGCTTTGCGGTAATCGTAGTTATTGGCAAATTTGTTGTGAAAACGGTAATGTTCATACTTATTGAAAGCGGCAAACAAAGCTTCGGCATTGTAATCGATAGGGATGTACACTTTGGAGATACTTCTGCAGCCAAGTCCAAAATAGAGAAATACGTCATCGGCCAGGTTTTTCAAATCCTCCTCAGTCTCATTTCCAGATAGCACCGCTACCGAGTTTCGGTTGTTGCGGATGATGTGAGGATATTTGCCAAAATAGTAATTGAAATAGCGCGAAGAGTTGTTGCTGCCGGTAGCAATCACAGCATCAATGCCACGTATCAGATTTTGTTCTATGATCATGCGACCGGCCACTTGCGGAAAATGTTTTTCAAAAAAATTCTTTATCCATAATGGCAGCACCTCATCTTTTGAAGATGTTTTCACCACGGCAATATGTCCGCTCATGAGCACACACAGCAAATCGTGAAAACCTGACAAAGGAATATTCCCTGCCATGATGAGGGCTATACGTTTGGGTTGTAACACCTCAGGAATTTGATACGAATCAGCCCAGTTCTTAAGTTTTGGTGCCTCGCACATATAAGCCAGCGCCCGAAGTGCACTTTGTACCTGTTCCTCGGTAAACCAACCATTTTTATGCTTTAAGGAAGCAGAAATCTGCGAAAGTTCTGCCACCTCGTCGGCGTACTCAGGCAAAGATTTATTGAAACCAACGGCACTGAAAATTTCAGCCAAGCGACAGAAAGCCATCAGTGTAATATGCGTGTGAGGGTTTGCTTGCAAAGTATTACTATAATTTTGGTGTAAAAAGTATGAGGGTAAGTGTACAAAATTAAAAAAGCCATCTGAAAAAAGAAGCTTTCAGCACAGGTAATCTGAACTTAGGTCCAGAAACATAACTTGCATGATACAAGCTGTGATGAATTTTTTTTCTCAGATGGCCTGAAAAGTATTTTCAAGAAATACCAAAAGGTATTATTAGAACAAGCGAGGAATAAGCTCTACCACACGGTTTGAATAACCCCACTCATTGTCGTACCAAGCAAGGATTTTAACCATTTTACCCTGAACCATAGTGCTTTGTGCATCGAATATAGAAGAGTGTGGATTGTGAATGATATCAACCGATACGATTGGATCTTCGGTATATTCCAAAATTCCTTTCATTGGGCCTTCAGCAGCTTTTTTAATAGCAGCATTCACCTCTTCGATAGTCACTTCGCGGCTAAGGTTAGCAACAAAGTCAACCAGCGAACCTGTTGGGGTTGGAACGCGAACAGCAAGACCATTCAGTTTGCCTTTGAGCGCAGGAATAATTTTACCTACGGCTTTAGCGGCACCAGTAGTAGTAGGAATCTGAGAAATGGCTGCACTACGTGCACGACGAAGGTCATTGTGAGGTGCATCAAGTATAACCTGATCGTTGGTGTATGAGTGAATGGTAGTCATCAAACCGTTTTCAACACCAAAAGAATCGTTCAGTACTTTTACAACCGGAGCAAGGCAGTTGGTAGTACAAGAAGCGTTAGAAACACAAGTATCAGTAGCACGAAGAGCGTCATCGTTCACACCCAATACTATCATGTTGTCAATTTCGTCTTTAGCAGGCACAGTAAGAATTACTTTTTTGGCACCATTTTTAAGGTGGTCGCCATATCCGCCTTTAGCGCTTTCGCGGCTAACGAATACACCGGTAGACTCAACTACTACATCAGGGGTAGTAGACCAAGGAATATTTGCAGGAGATCTTTCAGCAGTAACTCTGATAGCTACGCCATCAACGATGATATTTTCAGCATCGTGAGATACAGTACCATTGTATCTGCCTTGAGTTGAGTCATATTTGAGCAGGTGAGCCAACACTTTTGTGCTGGTCAAATCGTTGATACCAACTACCTGTAAATTCAATTCCGGACGTTCTTTGATGATTTTGAACACGTTGCGACCAATACGGCCGAATCCGTTAATTGCTACTTTAATTGTTGACATAATTTTATAACTTTTTAGGTTTATTTCCGAACCAAATTTACATAGAAATAAATTTCTATCAAAAGAATATTAAGGCCAGTCGCCAATTTTGGCAGCCATAAACGCCTAAAACCAGCGTTGCAAACGAGTGTAGATAGCAGTAGATTCAAAACGTGCTATAAAACATATTTTTATGCATAGCAGATTCTCAGTTATCATTTCTTTAAATAGCCTTGCTTTTGCCAATAAAATTATGCTGTATCAATTTATAGTAAATAATTATCGTCGGTATTCATAGAGATAAGTTAATTTTGAAAAATAATTCGTACAACAAAAGTTCGCTTACATTAAAATGGTATATGTTTTGATACTGCATAGTTTATAAATGTATACGCTAAGTAAAATAACCTCGCTTTTGTTGGCTATAAACAAATAACCAGTATATATAAGCAAAAAATGGACTCAACCAGACAAGCAAAAATATCCAGATTATTACAAAAAGAACTCAGCAGCTACTTTCAGCGTGAAGCACGCAACACCTATGGAGCCGGCATAATTTCAGTAACAGTGGTGAGGGTCTCGCCAGATTTATCGGTAGCAAAAGTGTATTTGAGTATTTTCCCTGGGCACAATCAGCCGGCTGTATATAGCCTAATAGAGGAGCATGCACGACAGATAAGATTTACAATAGGACAACTTATAAGACACCAGTTGCGCGTGGTTCCCGAGCTTGCTTTTTTTATTGATGATTCGTTGGAATATGCGCACCGAATAGATGAACTTCTGAAAGAATAAACCTTACCATACATGAAAAAAATTGCATTAAGTATACTTTTTTTTTACGCCCTGGTGTTCACAAGCAACGCTCAGGAGTCGAAGTTTAAATCACTCATGATTTATCAGTTTACAAGGCTTATAGGATGGCCAAATGCTGATGCAAATAGTACTTTCAAAATATATGTGTATGGTGAAACTAAGGTATATGAGAACTTGAAAACCTACACTTTAAACAAGAATGTTGGTACTAGGGGAATAGAAATTTTTTTGGTGAAAGAAATAAGCCAAATAACAAATCCCGATATTGTTTATATAGGAGAATTTAAAGCCAAAGATATAAATGCTGTAGCACAGCATGTTGGTGCACAAAGTTCAGTACTGATTATTACTTCAGCAAAAAATGCTTTAGACAAAGGCTCAATTATCAACTTTGTAACCAAAGACGATTTGATACAAATAGAAATCAATAAAATAGTGGCGCTCAAACGAAGTCTGCAAATAAGTAAGCAGGTAGAAAAATCTGCGGTATTCGTAAAAGAACAGTAACCATATAATGCTACGCCTAGCCTTTTCCTTCTCCCGCAGATATTTTTTCGCTCGTACAAATAAGAGTGTGATCAATATTATATCCGGTATTTCCATGCTGGGTATCGCAAGTGGAACCGCGGCACTTATTATTATTCTATCCATTTTCAACGGGCTCGATAATTTAATCAGATCCCTCATCGACTCCTTCAACCCCGATATTGAAATAACTGCAAAACAAGGGAAGTTTTTCGACACCTCAACTCTACCCACCCAGCAAATTGGCGTATTGCCCGGAATTGCCCACTATAGTATAGTGCTCGAAGAATCGGGGCTACTGGAATACGACGGGAAACAATTCATAGCTCAAATAAAAGGAGTAGACCAGAATTTTGAAAAAGTGACCGGTATAGATACCATGATGTATCGTGGGGAGTTTAATCTATACAAGAACGAAATACCTCAAGCCATTGCAGGAGCAGGGGTGGCATACCGGCTGCAAATGTCTCCCAGTATGCTTTCGCCACTCAAAATTTGGTTCCCGAAGCAAGAAGCCACATATACACTTGACCCAACCGAAGCCTTTAATTTGGAAGTATTGGAACTGGGTGGTGTTTTTAGTATACAGCAAGAGTATGATTCTAAGTATGTGTTTGTTCCTGTACATTTTATTCAACAATTATTGGAGCGTCCCAATGCTGCATCGGCAATAGAAATAAAACTGGATAAGCATGCTAACATAACTGAAGTACAAGCGCAATTGTCTGAATTGCTGGGCGAAACATTTTCAGTAAAGAATAGATTGGAACAAAACGAAGCATTGTATAAAATGATGCAAACTGAAAAATGGGCTACCATTGCCATTTTTGCCCTCATACTTGTGATAGCATCGTTTAACATGATTGGCAGCCTGACTATGCTCATACTCGATAAACAACACGATATAGGAGTTTTGAGTTATTTGGGTGGAAAATTCAGGTTTATACGAAGTATCTTTTTATACAACGGCTGGCTCATTACACTGGGGGGCGCATTGATTGGTATATTTGTAGGAGGTTCCGCCAGCTATATGCAGCAACGTTTCGAACTTATTAAATTTCCGCAAGAAGGCAACTATATCATCTCATCATATCCGGTAAGTATAAATGCATCTGATTTTGTACTGGTGATTCTTACGGTTTATATTATAGGTATGATTATCAACCTGATTCCACTTAGGCTAATTCAATCCTTCACGAGATAAGAAATATTTCATTTTATCTATAAGGTCGTTGATATGGAAGGGCTTGCTGATATAATCATCCATTCCTGCCGACAAGCATTCCTCTTTGTCACCAGCCAGCGCATTAGCAGTAACAGCAATGATGGGTATGTGCGAGTTTGACCCAAGTTCTATTTCACGAAGTTTAATCGTTGCTTTTATCCCATCCATTATCGGCATTTGCACATCCATAAGTATAATATCGTATTTGGTTTTTGCAAACATATCCAGTGCTTCTTTTCCATTGGCAGCTACATCCACGTTTTTAACAGCTTTTTGAAGGCTAAGAGCCACAATGCGTTGGTTAATAACATTGTCTTCTACCAACAATACATTGGCCTCATACAACTCAATCTGCTGCTGTTTTGTCTTGCCAACCAACATGATATCAGGAAGTACTTTGGTTTGATTTCCACCGTATACCAATGTATCATGTTTGCGTTTGAGTGGGATTAAAATTTCGTATAGGGTATATGATTCAGATAAAGTAATACGCATTTTCCCGCCAAGAGATTCGAGCAAATCTACACTCACATTCAAGTCTACCAAATCAATGTACTTGCGTTTATCGAGATTTAAAAGCTCTTTAACTGAGATTTCACGAACTTCATCAAGCATACGCATAGTAGGGCGAAGCAATTTATCTGCTCTTATTTCTATGAGTGTATCCAATTGGTCATTGAGTTCCCTCTCAACAGAGGTATTGATGGTAAGCTGCAGCATCTCTTTGGACTTATACTTCACAAAACTCTCAAATACATTCAGTAATACTTGCTTCACTTTGATAGAGTTACCGATAAGTTTATCAGGGATTTTAGAGGAATAATTGGATTTAAATTTGATATCGGTAGTAGTTTGAGCAAATAGATTGATGGTACTGTTGATGGTAAGTATGAGGCTAAAAGCGAGCGTATTATTAGTTACATTTTCGGAGGAAGGTTGAACTTTAGAGAGCATATCTATGCTATTTACTACTGAAACCAGGTTATTAGCAGATGCTTGTATGGTATCCAGATAGTCATTCTGAACTTCGTCCAAATTGCTTCGGTTCATTACAGAATTCAGCCCAATTATATTATTGAGTGGGGTGCGTATTTGGTGCGAAAGACGTGAAAGGAACTCATTCTTTTCTTTATACTGCGCCTGCGCCTGAATCATGGCTTTGTCAATTTTCTGGAAGTTAGTAATTCTCATAAATTCATAAGAATACATAAATAAAAAAGAAGCCACAAACAGCCCATTTGAATAAACCAGATGATAATACGCTACACCTTTGGCGCCAAAAATCAGGTATAATGCATTGAATATAACTAAAAAGATCAAATTGAACGAGATACATGATCTCAGACTAAGTATAACAATACTTATAAAAGGTATGATGGCAAACCAACCAGGATTGTACTCTTCGAAAAAGAATACCATGAATAGGACTAATACACTCAGGTATAATACCATCGCATAACCATTTCTATTATATTTCTCGGGTTTTTGTTTTTGTAATATGACTAGGGATAGCAAAAACAAGGCACTCATTATTAAAACAATAGACTCGGATATACCTCCAAAAACCATCCGACTGATGCCTAGCACCAAACAAAGTCCCACAGATACAATACCTATCAGGTGTATGAGCACTATTTTATGTAAGGTTTCACTGTCGAATCTGTTTTCAAGATTGGATATGAATAACTGTGTTAAGTCTTTTAAAAACTGAACCATGGTGTTTATTCAGGTATATGGTATAGGGTAAAATTAATGATCTTTTTTGAAAATTCTAAATTTGTATACTAAAATATCAAAAATGAGTTTTAATTTGTAAAGTATTCTATTTTTAGACCCGAAATTTTAATCAAAATTTTTGAGTCAATGAGCTACTAACTTATTAATTTTGCAATAGTACGGATAAATAATACGAAGTATCTTTCCAATATGAAAAAAATTGCTGCATTCTACAGAAGAAATATCATAATATTGTTGATTGTGACAGCAGGTGCTCGCTCGCTATCTGCTCAGACTGATTCTATAGTGGTACGTACCAGTATAAAATACTCTGCAGAGTTCAGATTCAAAGACGGGGTATATCTTACATTCGAACATTTTAAGAATAACAATCCTATCCCATACCGGAATATCATAATTCCGAAAATACCTGATATGACGCTTCTATCTGACTATTTACTTTCAACCGACAGTATTTTATTTTCAGACGTAGACGGAAAAAAATACAGAATAGCTGCCAATGAAATATGGGGTTATTCCAAGAATGGTTTTCCACAAATATTGTACAACGGAGAATTTAACCGTATACCAATACTGGGCGCCATATCGCATTTTGTTGCCAATAAAACTATCATTGTGGATCGTTATCAGGATCCATATTCATACAGATATGGCACCACTACTCGATCGCAAATACAGAATACAGAATTGTACGAATACCTGCTGGATTTTGAAACCGGAAAAGTTGCAGAATTTGGCGAAAAATCGGTTGAAGTTATACTCATGCGCACACCTGAATTATATGATGAATTCAACGAACTATCGAAATCAAAAAAGAGAAAACTTAAATATGTTTATCTACGAAAATACAACGACCTCAACCCTATATTTATCCCCATTAAATAAAAACACATTGACATGAAAAATATTATCGCAATTGTATTATTAGCAAGCATTATAAACAATATGCAGGCCCAAACTGCCACACCCGATGCCAGGCAGCTTGCACTTTTTAAATCTTCGAAAATGTACGTAGTATATGACCAGTCTATGTTTAGTACCCTTTTCAACGATTATATTGATACAGCCATGCAAGAGCATTGGACCATGCCCGTTCCATATGAGTTTATCACCCGAGAAAAATATTTGCAATACAACAGAAAAGAAACAAACTCCTTTCTCACAAAAACCAATATGTCGTTCAAAGACGATAAACAAAAAGTGGTATATGAGTTTCTGAATATCATGCTGGGAACAGCTTCCGGACAGGAAGTAAATATGCCCGATCTGGCAAATTTTCCGCTCTGCTACAAAGGTGCTCCCGAGGAAGAATATGTATACAAAATGGGAACTATACTCATTTTCATGCAAAACCATATTAAACTCTTAGAAGAAAATCCCAAGTTGAGCGACAAATCCATCATAAAACATTATAACAAAAATAAGGAAGATATAAATGGAAAAACACTATACGTATTGCAAGAAGAACTTAGCTTGGATGTAAATACGGTAGAGAAGATCAAGAAGTACTATCCATACCCGGTGGTAATAGCCACACGCAATGAGATAAAGCAAGTAATAGAGGCACGCGATGCCAACGCCATGATCCTGCATCTGGTAGGCCCACACCAAGATAGCGAAAAACGCGAAAGAATATACAAAACGGTACTTGGTGCTGCCGACGGCAAACTTTACTATTGGGATTACCACAAAATGAGCGACAATAAGCCCGAAGGCATGCTTTCATCTGACTTCAAATCTATGGCAAAATAGCCATTTATAATTTTTGGTTTCGATTGCACACTATACTTTTTAGTGCCATGCATTTTACATATATTTGCATCCTCAATTTTAAAATACGATAAATAAATGTCAGACGATAAGAAGATTATCTTCTCAATGGTAGGTGTGAGCAAAACATTTCCACCACACAAAAAAGTGCTCAACAATATTTACCTGTCCTTTTTCTATGGTGCCAAAATCGGCATCATCGGTCTGAACGGCTCCGGTAAATCTTCGCTACTGAAAATTATAGCAGGACTCGTGAAACCAGATGAAGGTGATGTTGTTTTCTCCCCGGGATACAAAGTCGGCTTTCTGGAGCAGGATCCAAAGCTTGATGACACCAAAACTGTAAAAGAAATTGTGCAAGAAGGTGTGCAAGAAATTGTGGATATTCTGAAAGAATACGAAGAAGTAAATATGAAATTTGCCGAACCAATGTCAGATGATGAAATGGAAAAGCTCATCAAACGCCAAGGCGAGCTTACCGACCTCATAGAACATCACGATGCATGGGAAATTGACAATAAATTGGAACGCGCCATGGAAGCCCTTCGCTGCCCCGATGGCGATACATCCATATCTGTACTTTCAGGCGGTGAACGCAGAAGGGTCGCACTCACCCGCTTACTACTTAGCCAACCTGAAATACTTCTTTTGGATGAGCCTACAAACCACCTCGATGCTGAATCTATAGAGTGGCTTGAGCAACACTTGCAACAATACGCAGGTACTGTAATAGCCATTACCCACGACCGTTACTTTCTCGACAACGTAGCCGGATGGATACTTGAGCTTGACCGTGGCGAAGGCATACCCTGGAAAGGAAATTACTCATCTTGGTTAGAGCAAAAATCGACTCGCCTGAGCCAAGAGGAAAAACAAGTGAGCAAACGCAGGAAAAACCTTGAGCGTGAGCTCGAATGGGTACGTATGGCTCCCAAAGCCCGCCAGGCAAAATCGAAAGCTCGTTTATCGGCATATGACAAACTGATGAACGAAGATGTAAAACAAAAAGAAGACCGCTTAGAGATTTTTATCCCCAATGGTCCGCGTTTGGGCGAAAAAGTAATTGAAGCCAAAGGTGTATCCAAAGCGTTCGGCGAAAAACTTTTGTTCGACGATCTGAATTTTACACTTCCCCCAAATGGCATTGTAGGTATAATTGGCCCCAATGGTGCAGGCAAAACTACACTTTTCAGACTCATCATGGGACATGATACCATAGATGGTGGCCAATTTAGTGTTGGTGAAACTGTAAAAATAGCATATGTTGACCAACAACATACCAGCATAGATCCAGAGAAGTCAGTATATGAAGTAATTTCGGGTGGTGGTGAAGAGATAATGCTAGACAAGAAAATGATAAATGCCAGGGCTTATGTAGGTCGTTTCAACTTTTCGGGTGCAGACCAAGAAAAGAAATGCGGTGTACTATCTGGTGGTGAACGAAATAGGCTGCACTTAGCTCTTACCCTTAAGGAACAAGCCAACGTGCTGTTGCTAGATGAGCCAACCAACGATATAGACGTGAACACACTTCGTGCACTCGAAGAAGGCCTCGAAAGTTTTGCCGGTTGCGCCGTGATAATCTCACACGACCGTTGGTTCCTCGACCGGGTTGCTACTCACATTTTAGCCTTTGAAGGAAATTCGCAGGTTTACTTCTTTGAGGGTGGATACTCTGATTACGAAATAAACAAACGTAAACGCTTAGGCGATGAAGGTCCGAAACGAATACGTTATAAAAAACTCATTCATTGATTTTCCGATCTGTTAAACATTGAGATACAAGATATTGATCGAATAAACAATCAGAATATAAATCAAAATCGGATTTAATAATCTTAAATTTACAATTTAGTAATGCCGATTATTTAAAATTTTGGGCATCTTCTTGTATTTTACTCCCTCGAATAATAGAAAACTTTATGCCTGAATATGAGCGTTCTATAATTCACAATTTCAGAAGATTCTTTTCTTTGAAAAACATGTTCCATTTTAAAAAATCGCACAAGTAGAACTGATAAACAAATTTAAAACAATGAAATACAAATTTTTAGTAAGCATTCTTTTTCTTGTATCTCTGCTAGTTCCGGCACAGTTACTTGCACAAAAAAACAAGAAATTCAAAAAGCCGATAAATGTAATTTTACTCATTGGCGACGGCATGGGCACTTCACAAATGAGCTCTGCGTTTTATTATGGCAACGGTACAAATTCGTTTGAGGAATTTCCATTCACAGGATTTTCGAATACGTCATCAGCTACCCATAAAATTACCGATTCGGCAGCAGGTGGCACAGCACTTGCATCCGGAACCAGAACGTACAATGGTGCCATTGGACTAAACACTGATTCTCTTCCACTCCAAAATATTGTCGAATTTGTATCGCAATACGGATTGAGTACAGGCGTAGTAGCTACCTCATCAATTACACATGCTACTCCCGCAAGTTTTTATGCACATACAAAATGGCGCAATATGGAAGAAGATATTGCAAAAGACTTGGTAAAATCTGAAATTGATTTCTTCGCAGGGGGAGGCATAAAGTTTTTTAACCAAAGAAAAGATGGCCTCAAATACCTGGACTCATTGAAAATGCATGGTTTTGAAGTAGATACTACCTCACTTCCGTTGCAATTCAAATCTGATCCTGCTAAAAAGTATGGTTTCTTGCTTGCATCAAAAGAGCTCTCAAAAACAGCATCGCTCAGAAACAATTTTCTGGCCAATGCAACACAAATGGCCATAGATCATCTTTCGAAAAATAAAAATGGTTTCTTCCTCATGGTGGAAGGTTCTCAAATAGATTGGGGTGGACATGCCAACGATGCAGAATATTTGATAAATGAAGTCCTGGATTTTGATAAAGCATTAAAAGTGGCGCTCGATTTTGCTAAAAAGAACAAAAACACACTTGTAATTGTGACCGCTGATCACGAAACAGGAGGCTTTACGCTAGCAGCAGGAAAAGAATCATACGAAGATGAAGACACATATAACAACATCTCTCCAACATTTGCTACCGGAGGCCACTCGGCGACCTTGGTTCCGGTTTTGGCATTTGGCAAAGGTGCTTCAAAATTTGTGGGATTTCAGAAAAATACCGACATTTTCGATAAAATGAAGGAAACATTCGTAAAAGGCGAATAATAGCCCGCCAGCTCAGCAGCTTGCAAGCTGTAAGTGTTATACATTATATTTATGTTACAACCTGTCTTTTTTCATGCTTTATGAAAAAGACAGGTTTTATTTTTGCCCCAAATTATTAATCAACACAAAACTAATGTCAGGATATATTACTAAAGAGAAACTATTCACTGCAGAATGGTTTAAAGTATATAGCTATATTATTATTGGTGCACTTATGCTGGCAGTAGGCTACGTATTTTTTATAACCCCACACAAGATTGTACCGGGTGGCATATTTGGTATTTCTATAGTATTGTATCATAAGTTTGGCATTCCCATCGGTGTCATGTCACTGGCTTTCAATATACCCCTCACATTGCTGGGAACCAAAATTTTAGGGCCTAAATTTGGTGTAAAAACAGTTACAGGCTTTGTACTTACAGCAGTTTTTATTGATCTACTCACCTATTACAACGGAACTAAACCCCTGGTTCCCAACGACATTCTACTTTCGTCTATATTCGGTGGTTTGCTCATAGGAGCCGGTGTGGGTCTCCTATTCAAAGCAAGGGCTACTGCAGGCGGAACATCCATCATAGCCCTAATTCTCGAAAAATACACCTACATGCCACTAAGTCAACTCACTCTTATAGTAGATTCCATTATCGTAAGCCTAAGCCTTGTAGCATTTCAAGATTGGACAATACCGCTATACTCGCTGCTGGTCATATATATTCTGGCTAAAACCATAGATGTAGTTTTGCAAGGAGCGGCGGGTCAGAAAGCGGTAATTATTTTCTCCGACAAATACGAAGAAATAGGCAAAGTACTTATAAATAATATTCAACGCGGAGCCACACTTTTTGAAGCTACCGGTATGTACTCAAACAACGAAAAGAAAGTGGTTTTCAGCGTAATGGGACGTCGCGAGGCAGAAATACTAAAAATGCATGTAAGGCGAATAGATCCAAAAGCCTTTGTAACAGTAATAGAAGCAACTGAAATACTGGGCAAAGGTTTCAAATCGCTTACTCCAAAAGCAGACTAACAAAGCCTTGAATCTTAGAATCTCAGAATAGGTTATTAAGCGCAATAGCTTTCCGAAAGCATCATTTTTCGGAAAGCTTGAAAACAAATAGCTACATTGATAACAAGCCTTAAATCGCACTTTTAATGCAGTTTCATCAATAAAGTAAATTTCTAAACATTTGATCATCCAATATTAGCGCATCCTATACTTTCCAAAAATGGTAGGTTAGAAGGCTTCCTTCCTAAAAAATGAATGATTTGGTCCATTTCGTCCACAGTAGATCCCTTCGAAAGTATATCTTCACGCAGCTTAGTACCATGTTCAATACTAAATACACCTTGTGCACGAAATACAGAAAAAATGTCCTCTGCATATACTTTTGCCCACATATAACCATAGTATGCAGCAGCATAGCCACTCAAGTGGCCAAAGCTACATTCAAAATGAGTGCCCTCTTCAAAAGGAAACAACAATAACTTATTCTGAAGATTACGCACCACATCGTTGATTTGCATAGACTCATCAGGCAGAAACCTATCATGAAGGGTCATATCGAGCACTCCATAAAAAAGCTGTTGCAAAGTATCAAGTCCAGAGTTGAAAAGTTTCGCATTCACCATTTTCTGGTGCAATGCTATTGGCAACACTTCGCCAGTCTGGTAATGACGAGCAAATAAGCTGAGTGATTCGTATTCCCATGCCCAATTCTCGAAAAGTTGTGAAGGAGTTTCCACAAAATCGCGTGCAACACTTGTGCCAGCCATCATCGAAAATTCTGAAGTAGTTAGTAAACCATGCAATAAATGCCCAAATTCATGAAAAAACGTAACTACATCTCTGTGTCCCAGGAGCGAAGGAGTATGTGCAAAAGGCATTGGAAAATTGCAAACGAGCGCTGCTACCGGAATTTTTTTCTGATTGTCGGCCATGTATTTGCCAGGCACCATTGGAAACATTGCAGCATGTGAGAATTTATTGTCGCGCGGATACAAATCGAGATAAAACTGACCGATAACTGCCCCATTCTGAATAACTTCGTAGAAACGAACATCGGGATGCCATACATACGGGTGCTTACTTTCTATAATACTCACGCCAAATAACTTGTTCGCCACCTCAAAAGTACCTTTTACTACTGATTCCAACTCAAAATACTGTTTCAGCAACAAATCATCGAGCTGATAATGCTCACGCAATACCAAATCGGTCAGATAAGATGCTTCCCACTGAAAAACCAAATTAGGTAAGTCCCAATTCAACCTTTTCTTCACTTCAGTAAGTATTTGTAAGTCAGAGTTGGCTTTATTTCTAACTTTCTCGAGCAAATCCATTTCAAAATTCCACACATTTTCTGGCAATTTTGCCATTTTGTTGTTCAAAGCATACTGAGCATAAGACTGGTAGTTAAGTTGGCCAGCCAGTTGTTTTCGTAGAGCAATAATCTCATTCAGTACATGAGAATTGGTATCGGAGGCTCTGTTCATGAATTTCATAAACAGCTGTTTTCTTGCATTTTGCGAATGAGCATATTTCATAAACGGACGATAATCCGGGTAGCTCATTCCAATGCTATAGTTCCCCTCAGGAGTTATACGCGCCTGCCTGTAATCATCCGGAAGTCCGGCCATATCAGATTCATCCAGAATAAGATGGTCGTTATAATCGGCTATATTCGATTCAAAAATCACATCCAGTTCAGAAAGCCTGTCCAAAATATTGTGCACTGCTTTGCGCTTTTCTTCTTCCAGATGTACACCATTGTTTTCGAACTCACGAATCAGATTGTTCAGCAATCGTTTTTGTACCGGGCTAATATTTTCGTACCCCAAGGCATGTTCAGTATTTTTCAGGAAACTATAAATATCCTTATTGAGCCAAAGCTGATTCATAATTTTCCCGATACCTGCCATTGATTCTTGAGCAGCCAAGCGCGGCTCCTGAAGAGGTAGTACAAAAGCAAGTAAATTGATAGTACCAAGCAACTGGTCAGCATTTCCAAATATATCATCTATAAAATGGATCCTTTCAGTCACCGAGGTGAGTACATGCGAAGAAGTATTGATTTCATATAACTTCTGATTTACAAACACTTCAATGTCTGAGGTTGCCATACGAATATCCTCAGCCGAAATACTTGAGTATCTAATATTTAATTGATCTGCATTAAACAAGTTCGTTTTCATAATATATTTCAGTAATTTTTTTTAATACATTTTGTAAAAACCATTAGCTTTGTATGAGAGCTTGCTAGCCAATAGTTGGTGATGCGATTCCATACTTTACCCACAAACCCCTGTACATACAAAGAGAATGTAAGTATAATGAATTTTGCCAGTAGGTACAAATTCCGAAACTTCGAACATACTTCAACTAATATTTAAAAAGTGTTAATATTGATTTGCATTTTATATTAGAAGTTATTTATCTTCGGTACGAGTTTTGAACTTAAAAAACGGAATTGCACTGAAAGAATTTTTGTTGTATTTTTAAAAATATTAAACCCTAGCTAGCATATGCAAAAGATATGCAAGGTAAATAAATTGCTTTAGAATGATGGATCGAACATTGAAAATAAGCTGGATTGCAGGTATCATTGCAATAGTGTCACACATCACCTTTGTAGCCACTATACTTATGGTAGCAGCTTACATGATGAGCTACATAGACATTTCAATCATGGAATTCTACGAATCGATATTGATAGTATCTTTTCTTATAAGTCGTGTAGCTTTTATTATAAGCACCACCTCATTGGTAATACACAAAAAGCAACGCATTTGGCTTGGGATAGCCTTAGGTTTGTTTGGTCAAATAGGGTTAACCATTACTATGCTCATACCGCGACGATATATTTAATATGTCGGTTAAATTAGGTTTTGTTGGCCAGGTTCTTTATATCTTCTATAAATTCGTATATATCATTCAAAGCATCAGTTTCAGGCACATCAAACACAAAGCTCATAGCACGTGATAGTTCTTCAACTTTCTCGAATTTTTCAACATTCGACCATATAAAAGCCGCAGAATCATTCAGAACATACATGAATTCCATTTGAGCAACATTGTTTACTATGGGCACAAGTATAAGTTCATTTTCAATATGATATTCCAATAAATTATTTGGTTTTTCTAAAATCATTTCATATATTTCCACAGGTTGTACAAATTGGGATTTATGCAAAAATACGCAACAAAACAATAATAAATTTCGTACAATCAGAAAATTTTCAAATAAAAAAATCGGGTGACATGAGCAGATTAACAAATTCTGAACTCATCAGGAAGATGAATGAGATGCAACAAAACCAAGCAGATATAGCCACAGGACAAGATTCTGACAATGTGCAGACCAGTACCGAAATTCTTGAGAATCTGAAAAATAAGGACAAACAATTTAACTTACATTTTGCCCGTGCTATTACCAATAACCTATTCAAGCCCATCAACGATTTGTGGTTCAGGCCAAAATACGTAGGATTTGAAAAACCACTCGTGCGAAACAACCCCAAGCGACCGCTCATATTTGCAAGCAACCACAGCGGAATGGCTTTTCCGTGGGATGCCATAGTATTCGGATACAACTACAACGAAAAGGTAAATTATGATAAAACCTCTATTCGTGCTCTGTCCTCGCCCATGTTATCTTTTTCAAAATTCATGAATCCGTTTCAGTTAGAAGAGCTCTGGCACAGAGTAGGTGCTGTAGATGCTACATTTCAGAATTTCGAAACCATGATGTACCAAGAAGATGCTCATGTGCTTATATATCCCGAGGGAGTGCCCGGAATAGGGAAAGGTTTCGATAAAAAATACCAACTTCAGACATTTCGCACATCATTCGTAAAAATGAGCGTCAAGTACAAGACTGAAATACACCCTGTGCATACCATAAACGCCGAATATATAGACCCATACACCTATAGCTCAAAAACAGTAAATAAATGGGTAAATAAAGTAGGCATCCCGTTTTTGCCACTAGGCCCCATCACCTTACTTTTACTTTTACAGCCGTGGGTGTTTTATATTGCATTTCCGGCACAACTTACTTTTGTAAAAGGCAAAGCCCTGCGCCCTTGGGAGTGGCTCGAAAAACCAGAGAGTGAGCTCACCAATGAAGATTTTACACAACTAGCTGAGAAAGTACGCACCCGCATGCAAGCCGAAATGAATGAAGCAGTAAAGCAATACGGGCAAAAACCTTACGACTGGGGCAACCTGCTGAAAGGCTTGCTGAAAAACTGGAAACTCATTCCCCATGTACTTCCGCTTAGCTGGCCCATTAGTTTTATAGAATTCGACCGTAGATACCAAAATGGTGAAATAGACGTAAAGCTAAAAGTAACTCCGCTTCGACTGCTGTACTGGATGATACGAAATCCGCTTAGTTTTGCATTTTTTATCCCAATACTTGGCTATATACCATTGGCAATCAATGGATACCGTGGCAATAAAATAAGCAAGGCGCCGGCACACCACCGGGTGGTAAAGTAAAATATTGACCCCGGACTTAAGAATGTTCGTTTAAAACGAATATTAATGTATACATTTGGATATTTATTACATCAGTGAATAATCACAATTATGGCTTCTCGTCAGCACGAATCTATTAGGAATATACTCAACAGCGCCGCCAAACCATTAAAAGAAAAAGGCAAAACCCCAGAAATACATCACATGAGGCATCTCCTCGAAATGGGTACGTTTTTCTACCTATTGCCTTGGGGGGTACATCAGAAACAAGTACAGATAGAAATAAAAGGCAGCATAAACCGCATAGATGCCGACCTATTGGTTCCCAACAATGCCGACAGGAACAAGATTCTGCTATACTTTCATGGAGGAGGCTATACCATAGGCTCTACCCACTCGCACCGTTCAATGGTTGGCAAAATTGCCAAAAAATCAGGAGTTGTAGCACTATTAGTAGATTACCGCAAAGCTCCCGAAAACCCATTTCCAGCAGCCCTTGAAGATGCTCTTTCAGCATATAAATCATTGCTGAACAGGGGAAAAAAACCAGAGAACATAATCATTGGAGGCGATTCAGCCGGAGGAGGGCTTACCATAGCCCTGCTGGTAATGCTCAAAGAGAAAGGCCTACCACAACCATCGGCAGCCATATGCCTGTCTCCTTGGGTAGACCTAACAGCCACAGCCGATTCTATATACAACAACTCAGGCCATGATCCACTGGTAGATATACTCAAAATGAAAAAATTTGCCAGACTTTATGCCGGCGATTTCCCGCTCAATCATCCCCATATTTCACCTTTATTTGCCGACCTTACCAACATTGCCCCGCTTCTGATACAAGTAAGTACATCAGAAATGCTTTATGACGATGGCCGCAGACTCGCAGCCAAAGCTACTGAATCGGGTATAGATGTAACCTTACAAACATGGGACGGCCTCATGCATTGGTGGCACCTCTTTCAGCGCATAGTTCCCGAAGCCGGAGATGCTGTTGATAAAATCACGGTGTTTATCAAAAATAAGCTTAATACCTGAGTTTATAGTACAATTTATTTTTCCCGAACACCTATATAACTATTTTTAAATCAAAAAAAGGATGGACATATATGTTATATAATATATAAAAAAATCCTATGCATGAATAGTATTTTTTTAAAAATTGTCATATCTTTCGGCCATAATTGTTTGGTTAAATTATTTATTATAAATGCTTTATTTATTGGCAACAAACAAATAAGGCACCACAAAGAAAAACTCAAAATTTACCAAACCGGGTTATAGAAACGAAGTTTTACAATTTAAAATATTACATCACATGGAAAGTTTATTCAAAAAATTTGTGTACACAGGCGTTGGTCTTATTTCTCTTACCAAAGACAAAGTTCAAAAAACCATAGACCAATTGGTAGACGAAAACAAGATCTCAACATCTGAAGGTAAAAAACTGGTTGAAGATTTCTTCAACAACACCGAGTCTAAAAGAGATGAACTTGAAGGCCAACTAAAAACAGCCGTTGAAAAAGTAGTGAAAAATTTCAGCCTTGCTACTTCTAAAGATTTGACCGCACTCGAAAAAAGAATTGAAGAATTAGAAGCTGCTCTTTCAGAAACAGAAAAGAAAGACCATACTGAACAAGCCTAATTCAGAAACTTTTTTATACTAAAATAAAATGGAAAACATATTCAAACAATTCGTTTATACAGGCGTAGGACTGGCATCTCTTAGTTCCGAAAAGTTTCAGGAGTTTGTAAACCGCCTAATAGATGAGGGGAAGGTAAAAAAAGAAGAAGGCAAAAAAATTGTAGATGAGTTTCTGGAAAATACAGAATCTAAAAAAGATGAACTCGAGACACAATTTAGCAGCTTGGTTGAAAAGATAATGAAATCTTTCAAATTTGCCACTACCAAAGACATAAACGTACTCATAAACAGAGTAACAGTGCTTGAAGCAATGGTAGCAAACAAAAAACAAAGCCTGCAACATACCGAAACCGACGAAACTAAAAAAAAGGCTAAAAGCAAAAAAACGGAGTAACCGAAGTTTTACTACATAAGTTTGTAGATTGCTAAAGTAAAATAACAGGCTTTTGCCCGAGTTTTATAAAATCCGGCAGTCGCATTTTTCATGCTACTGCCGGAATTATTGCTGTTTAATATAAAGAAGTAATTGGCATATCCCTGCCAGTGCATTTTATTTAAACGGCTTTTTTGTTATATATTTATAGTGAAAACTCAAGCATATATTGTTTACTACAAATCAGAACATTAGACCAAAAAGGTTTTACAAAAGCAGCCGCTCATGCTTATAGACAGAACAGTTAGTAATATCAACAGGCTAACCCAGGTAATAAATACACTGGCAAAGTATAGTTTTGAAGATATTGTAACGAGCACTGCCCTAAAGAGATTTGTACCTACTAATCGTCAGCTAAGTTGGCGCAGGCAAGACAAACTGGTTTTCGAGTATACCCGTTGGGAACGAATACGCATGGTGATTGAGGAGCTTGGCCCTACCTACATCAAATTTGCACAAGTACTCAGCAATCGTCCGGATATTCTACCTGTAGCCCTCATCAAAGAATTCGAAAAGCTCCAAAATCAGGTTCCCCCATTTCCTACTCCTCTTGCGCGCACAATCATTGAGAAAGAACTAGAAAAGCCAATCGACGAAGTATTTAGCTACTTCGATAACCTGACTATTGGTGCGGCAAGCATTGGGCAGGTACACCGTGCCAAGCTTAAAAATGGTAAAGATGTAGTTGTAAAAGTGCAACGCCCAGGAATTTTCAAGAAAGTAAAAACAGATTTGGCACTCATGCATGAATTTGTAAAACTGACTGAAAATTATTTCATCAACAATGGAATTCTTAATCCGCTCGAAATTGTTGAAACCTTTGAACAAACCATGTTGCGCGAACTTGACTATACGACCGAAGTACGAAGCATAGAACAATTCAGGAATATATATAAATACTACCCAAAACTTCATATACCCGAACCTCAAAGCGAACTTTGCACCAAACGTGTGCTCACACTTGAGTTTATAAGCGGCTGCAAAATAAATGATGTACAGCAACTTAACCTTTGGGGCATAAATCCCAAAACCATTGCAGAAGAAGGGATGAAAGTATATTTGAAGCAAATATTTGATGTTGGCTTTTTTCATGCCGACCCACACCCCGGAAATATACTCATAAAGCCAGATGGCAACATAGCGCTTATTGATTTTGGTATGGTTGGCAAACTTACACGCAATCAGAAATTTGCATTTGCGGGTATCATGCTGAGCCTATCTAATCGCGATGCCAAAGGTATGGCCAGCAACCTGCGTAGGTTAGCCAGCAATAGTGAAATAAACGATTTGCAAAAATTTGAAAATGAGCTTGAGGAACTCATAGAAGATTTTGTGGTTCTGGATGTTGGCGAAATGAATATGCGCGACCTCACAGGACGATTGCAAAAAGTGATTTACAATTACAAATTGGAACTCCCCGGCAATATTTTCCTTATTCTCAGGGCTTTTTCAATACTCGAAGGTATAGGAAAAGAATTGCACCCGAAGTTCAGATTTCTCGACAGCCTCAAGCCCTATGGTGTGCGCATAAATGCTGAGCAGTTTTCGCCCAAAAATATGAGGTCGGAACTCAATTTTGCAATATCGCAGTTCGCAAGCCTTCTATATACATCACCGGTAGATATCAAATACATACTCAAAAAACTACGAACAGGTGAATTTTACTCCCATATAGAACATCATGGGCTAGAATACCCGCTCAAGAAACTAGATTCTATAGCCAATCGTTTTGTATTTACAGTGCTTATAGCTGCACTATTACTTTCATCTTCTATTATTTACAACTCTCCTTCGGCCATACATGCGGCCAAAATTTTCAATATTCCTTATATTTCATTCATAGGTTATACCATCTCAGTGGTGTTAAGCATTATACTGATGCTAAACATTTTCAGAGGTAAAAGAAATGGAAATAAGCATTAATAAGCTTATCTTGCATTTACTTAAACCAATCCTTTTACTATGAAATATTTCTTCACTGCATTATTCATCTGCTTTTACATTTCATCTCAGGCGCAAGACACTGTTGCTTTGAAGCAAACTTTTAAGTTTTCACCATTCATAGTCAAAAACCCCGAAAAGAATATAGAAAGAGCCGGATTAACCATTAAATCTTTGGTGAATTTTGGTTTTCCGTATGATCATTTTCGTGCATCCGATTATTATTTTGAACTCGCTTTATACGACAGCAACAACAAACTCATTTACTTCTCAGACAAAGGACAAGCCATAAAAGCCCGTGAAGAATTTGCAACCAAAGGAAAAGCCAAGCCAGAAGAACTCAGTTTTTTTATTTTTTGGGAAAAAATACAACTGCCCCCCGGAAAACATAATATAAAAGTAAGCATAAAGGTAAGTTACGAGGATTACGTAGTAGGCACATTTTATAATAAATTTCTGGCAATAAACATCCCCAAGCTAATACTGCCCACCGAGCAGAAAGTAGAATATTCCAAAGTATTTGTGAAAGACAATACCACCTACAAAGGCATAAGAGGCGTAGCCTTGTATATAGATTTATGGGTAAAATATGCTACATGGCGCACCCGCGGCATAGCATACGACAACGATTTGTTGCAAATAAATCACAGTACAAACATGTATTCTGCAGAAGATATGCCCTTGTTGCCAGCAGAAAGCAGCGTGTACGACTTTTTGTACAAGGCTGCAACCGAAACAGAAACCGATTCTGCCATAGTAAAATACGTTCAATTTTTGCCTTACCACCTCATTCAATCATCTATGGGCAATCAGTCGGCAACCATTATCACAGAAAGCTACATAAAAGGATTTTTTGAAGATAAACTCAATCATTATAACATACCAATCACCTGGTTTCAACCACAAAAACAAGTAGTTCGCTTAGATGTAGACAGTATCTCCATTGCATTTGGAAAATACGATTACTCATCGGCCATAGTTCGCATTTTCTCGCGCACAGGCACTAATGCCGGTCGAGGTTATCCGGATACGTATTGGATGGCTGGCCACGGCGAGATGTCTGAATACGATTCAGACAGATATAAAAACAGTTTCTCAGCACCACCCGGTAACATTCACTTTGTGACTGTAGACCACAACCAATTATTTATAAAACTATACGACTACGATGCCATAGGCGCAGACGACCTGCTTGGTGAGTTTGCAATGGACAATAGCCCCGGAAACAAAAACATACTTAAACGCTACAAATCTGAACATACCGAGAATATTATCATCCATTTCCGTAAAGAAAAATTATACATACCGGATAGTACAGCTTTTTACTTTTACTTGGCTAAAATGGATGGAGTTTCGGGGTATATGTTTGAAATAAAACCAATTACAGACATACCCGAAAATCAGAAAATAAGTACAAGCATACACGCCGGCCCCGAAAACTTACCACTTTATATGTACAACAGCGAATACCCAAATTGGCAAAATTCGGAAACAACAGCCGTTGACCTGAACGAAACGAAAACCACCAGAAAATATTTCATTCCGGCTATAGAGCTCGACGGGTCCAATAAGATACAATTAAAACACATCTTTACATTCCTTACAGCGGGCGTAAACCATTCATACCAACTAGATGCACAAACCGAAATACGCGATTTTGAGCTACAAATAAAAAATATCGCAGCTGGCGATGAGGATGGTGTATACGGTTATCGGATCACCACTTCAGCCAGATACAACGATTATTATCAGAATTACCGTTCACAGTTGGTATGGAAAGCCAGTATTGGGCAACAAGATACAAGTATAGGTTTCACTCATACACTATACCCGGGTGAATGGTCGATTTTTTTGCCTTTTACTCAAATAAATAAATACAAGTCTCTTGCTCCCACCCCTTGCAAGTTGGCCATACAAACCACCAAAGGTACATCTTTGGGAAGCACCACCTTTAGTATACCTGTAGTAGAAGGTGTTTTTTATGAATTAAAGAACATAGAACTTACACTCGAACGACCTTTGAATGAAGGTACATGCATATGTGTGGGAAATACCAACCAATTTGTATGCAGCCAGGGTAAAAGCACATCGATACATTTTGACAACGTGTCTATAAATCTATACGAAAAAGATAAACTAAATGTGTGGGTGGAATATGGCCGTACCAATTCGAACAGCGATGATTTGGTACAAACCAATATAAAACAAAGCAAATGGAAGAAACTAAGCAAAGGCTATACGCTGAAGAAAAATAAATACACAGGAAAAATAAAAGTTAAGGCAGACCTATTTAAGTACTAATCAGCAAATCCTTTTACCAGATCTTGCACCACCACCGACGCACAAAAGCAACCAAAAATGGGAGGCATATATGAAATAGTACCCACAGTAGAACGCTTGTTAACGCCCATTTGTTCAACTATAGAACCTTCAATTACCTTCTCGCTTGAGAAAACCGCTTTGAATCCTTTGTGAATATTCACTTTGTGAAGCATCTTTCGCAGCGCCCTTGCCAAGTTGTCGTCGTGAGTCTGAGAAATATCGGCTACGCGAATGAAAGCCGGATTAAGTCGGCCCCCTGCACCCATAGAGCTCACAATCTTGCGATTGCATGCCAAAGCTGCAGTAACGAGCTGAAATTTTGGGGTGAGGGTATCTATCGCATCAACTATATAATCAAACTCACGAGCGGCTAGTTCTTTCATGGTTTCATCTACCAGATATTGGTCAATAACCTCCAGATTTAAGTCGGGATTCAAATCTTTGAGCCTGTGAGCCATTACATGCGCCTTTTTCATGCCTACGGTGCTATGCAACGCGGGCAACTGTCGGTTTATATTGCTTACTTCTATTACATCGCCATCTACTATAGTCATATTTCCTATTCCGGCTCGGCAAATCATGTCAGCAGCAGCTCCACCTACCCCACCAAGACCAACAACAAGCACATTTTTGTTTTTCAGGAAAGCCAATTTTTCCTCACCCAAAAGCAATTGGGTTCTGACAAGCCAGTCGCTTTGCATTATTTTTCAGCCTTAAAGCAAGAAGAGAAATTATCCATGATTTGAGCTTTCAGTATATCAGTAGGAATAAAAAGCAATTTGGCAGCCTGCTCATATATGTCTTCAATACTGAATCGGCTATCGTCCGTTTCAAAGAAAAGCCTGTCCGGATTGATGGAAGCAATGCATTCCACAGCTTTGCTATTGGGTTGAAACAGCATTTCGCCAAAAGACAAATAGCAATTCATATCAATAAGTTGCTCGGCAATAGCCCAGTTAGCATTGTATCCGTGTATAATCCAAGGCAGATTCATGTCAGATTTTTTTCGAATGGCCATCAGTTCATTGTAAGCTTTTACACAATGTATTACCATTGGTTTGCTGAGTTGCTGTGCCATTTCTATTTGCTTGTTGAAAGCATAAGTTTGCAGCTCAAGGTTAGCGTTTACGTGCTTATCGAGCCCAACCTCGCCAATAGCAAGCATTCGCTCATCAGATGTATGCGCCCACAGCTCCTGCAACTGTGCATCCACGGTTTCGGGTTGTACATCCCACGGATGAAGGCCGAAGCAATACCAGTCAAAATCCAGAAAAGACAATTTGTGCAACTCATGCACTTGCATACTTCGTATCTGAAGAGCAGTTTCTTTATTTTGGCGATGCGTATGAATGTCAATATACATGGCGATATTTTTTTATTAAATTTGAATGAGTGAAAATAATCCACGAACTTTAAACACAAATTCACCTCAAATATAAACTTTATGAATAATCTTACAAATACTATTATTCCTGTATGGGTATTTGGAACCCTGCGCAAAGGTGGCGAACTGGCTTATTATATGGACGGTTCGCTGATGAAAGGTTTTTATTATTGCCAAGGGCAGCTTATGATGAGCGAAAACGGAAATGCATTTATTGATATTGAGGCAGGAAAGGCAGCCACCCTGGGTGAGCTGTATTATGTAGACTATGCATGCCTGCAACGTATTAACCATCTGGAAAGTAAATCGGGCGAATTTCCGAAATCGTATGATTTGGACATGATACAGATTTTTCCTTTCGATTCTGATCAAAATACCGTGTTTGACATAAAAAACGCACAATGGGCATTTTTTTACAAACGAAGAAGTGAGCCTGTAAAAATAAAAAATGGCGACTGGCTCCAGCGGAAACGCCCTATTGAGGAGTTAGGCAAATTTCTATCTACCGAAACACATGTGCCACACACCGAAAACGATGTACTCAACTATATGAAAAAATATTTGTATGAATGGTAAAAAATACGGAAACTCAAACTTTCAGTCCTAGTACCATAATATCATCAATCTGGTGCAAATTCCCACGCCACTTTTGATGTATATCTATCAGGCTGCTTTTTTGCAAAGCCATGGGGAGCTGACTAATTTCGACCAACAAATCTTTAAAATTTTTGATCAGATATTTCCGTCCCGATTCACTGCCAAACTGGTCTGCATACCCATCGGAAAAAAGGTACATAATATCGCCTTTTTGCAATGCAAACTGCTGAAGGCTAAAGGATTCATTCATTTTATTTGAAATACCAATACTAATGCGATCTGCAGTCAATTCGGTAATTTCTTGGTTGCGCACCAGAATAAGCGGATTGTACGAACCTGCAAAATACAATGCATTATCATTTAAATCTAGCATAACCAAGGCCATTTCAAGCCCATCTCTTGCTTCCTTTTCTTTTCCACTTTGGTGCAAAGCCTGTACAATACGACTGCGCAAAACACCAAGCATTTCATTGGGCATAAATCCTAAATCACTAGCTGCCAATTCATTTAGAATAGTAATAGACAAAACACTCATAAAAGCCCCCGGTACACCATGTCCGGTACAATCGCCAACAGAGGCAAAAATCCTGTTTTCTTTCCGGAAAAACCAATAAAAATCGCCACTTACTATATCACGGGGCATATTCAGAATAAAATAGTCAACAAAACCAAAATGAAGAATATCAGTAGGCGGGAAAAGAGCTGTTTGAATTCTGCGGGCATACACAATGCTATCCATCATATCCTGATTTTGTTTTGCAATCATATCCCTTTGAGCATATACTTCGTCTCGTTGTGCTTCTATGATATGGCTTTTCTCTTGTATCTCATCGCGTTGGGCTTCAATTTCTTCTTTTTGCTGCAATATTTCGGCGTTCTGTAGACTAAGCAACTGATTGGCCAACTTTTTGGCCCGTATCTGCCTGATGAGAACTATCATAAAAACGCCAGTGGCTAGCACTCCAAACATCATGAGAAAAATAATAATTTGCTGCGATTCCTTTTGCGCGTTAAGCAGTTCGATCTTAGTTTGCTTTTTAGCAGACTGATATTTTATTTCCAATTCGGCGATATTCTTTTTACCGGTTTCGGTGATTCGATTACTTAACAATTCGTAATATTTTTCGTGATAATGTAGTGCTTGTTTATGGTCGCCAATACTTTTGTACAACAAATATTTTTGCTCAAAGGCCATTTCCTTTATAATTCCCAAATCCACAGTATCTACAATATCCAGGCATTTATTAAGCCTGAGGAGGGCGTTTATGTAATCACCATCCATTCGGTAAAGCGCACCTATATTTAAGTGTCCTGTGGCTACACCTTCTATATCGCCAATTTTAATCGCCATTTCGAGGGCAGCTTCATAACTTTTGAATGCATCCTTATATTTTCCTTGATACTCATACACAACACCAATATTGTTTAGGGTGCTACTTATGCTGAAACTGTCTTTCAATTCAGATTTCAAATTCAGAGCTTTGTTGTAATAAACCAAAGCTACATCATACTGCGATGAGCTACGAGCCAATATTCCCAAATTATTATAGGCATTCCCAATTTTGAGTTTGTCGCCTTCTTTTATTCTGAGCTCAAGTAAATTTCTGAAATAGTATCCAGCATTGGCTGTATCATCCTGATAGAAAAATGCTTCACCCAATAATTGGTAAGTCAGATCATTATAATACAGACTATCAAGTGATTCGGCAATTGTTAATGCCTCTTTGGCAAATATAATGGCTTTCTCGGGTGCATTGTCTACATAGTAGTTAGCCAAGTTTTGAAGGGTTTTCAATTTTTCAATACCCCTTTGCTTGCTTACAATCAGTTCAAGGCTATCTGTATTCAAAGACTGCCCATATAGCATGGAAAGCTCTAAATTGAAAAATCCCAAAACTACAATTATCAATTTTATGTACAAGCGCATTTCAAATGATTTTGGCTGGAGCAATTTAAAAATAAATCCAATAATACTTACTTATTTTAATAATTTTGAATCCTATTTTTTTTGGACAAACATTGTATGCAAAGAAAGGCATGCATTACTAAATTAATTTCAAAATGAATTATGATATATCTAATATTTAGCATTTTAGCATCAGGACTTATTTTTGTTATTTTTAAATTGTCCGAAAAATTTTCAATCAAAGCGTTTCCTGTACTGGTATACAATTACATTGTGGCGGCCATCATAGGGTTTATATTTACCGAAGAGCACAATCCGTTCAACGGGCTATCTGGTTTTGGAATAGGAGTCTCAGTATTTTTAGGGATAATTTTTATTTTGGTATTCATGCTTATTGCCTACTCTTCGCAGAAAGCCGGTATGAGCAAAACAGCAGTTGCCAGCAAAATGTCCGTCATTGTGCCCATTATGCTTGCCATATTTCATTACGACGAAGAAGTAACCTGGCTGAAAGTACTGGGGATATTGTTGGCAATACTTGGACTAGTGCTAACATCCTACAAAACTGAACGAAATTTAGAATCGAATCGTACATTTATCTTACCCATTTTCATATTCCTTGGTGCAGGGCTTGTAGACTCTACCATAGAGTTTGCTCAGCGCGAAGTCATTAACGCAGTCAATATGCCATCATTTTCAATCTTGCTTTTTGCAAATGCTGCTGCAGTAGGCATACTTTTGCTTATATTTGTTTCTAAATACAGAAAGCAGTTGTTTCACTGGAAAAGTATTTTGGCCGGTATGACATTGGGTTTAGTAAATTATGGCTCCTTCTATTTTTTGGTTTCAGCTCTCAAAGACAAACCTTTCGATGATTCAATAATTTTTGGATTGAATAATATTGGAGTTATGCTTTTCAGCCTTGTGGTTGGCATGCTGCTTTTTCGCGAGCATCTTACCACTACCAACAAATGGGGAGTTGCCACATCAATCAGTGCCATTGCAATACTTATGATAAGCAGATGACGAAATGACAAGCAACAACGATATATATCTGACCATAAAGGAACCTGCCAAGGGAGAGTTTAAAGACAAAGGCAGCAAATTTCTTTCATTTATATATCCGGCTGAAAATGAATCCCAGATACAAAATATTCAAAAAGATCTGAGAAAACAGTATTTCGATGCCCGCCACCATGTATATGCATACAGGCTTGGTGCAGATGGGAATACCATGAAAAGCTCTGATGATGGGGAACCTTCAAACTCATCGGGGCCACCAGTATTGGGTCAAATACGCTCGTATAACCTTACACAGGTATTGGTAGTGGTTGTTAGATATTTTGGTGGCACGAAACTAGGTGTGCCCGGGCTTATACATGCTTACAAAACCGCAGCTAAAGAAGCCATTGAAAATGCAGTGATAGTAGAACGTGTGATTGAATTGCATTTTTGCATAAAGTACGAATATGTGCATACCAACGAAATCATGCGCATAGTAAAGGCCGAAAACGCCCGTATCACCAGCCAAACATCCGACTCGCAGTGCATGTTGCATGTAGCGGTGCCGCGCAGTAGAGCCGCTATGGTGCTAGCCAAGTTTGAAGCCACTCGCAAGGTCACTATATTGGAGGATTGAATATGGAACTACTCAAAAACTTATGCAGAGTAGCATCGCCATCAGGCGAAGAGTATCATATGTACAATTACCTCAATGGATACCTTACTCAATATGGCTATACATGGAAACAAAAACCCCGTTCGTACAAAGCAGGAATGCTGAATGATAGCATGGTTTGGGTATTTGGGAAACCACGAACAGCCATGCTGGTGCATATGGATACTGTAGGGTTTATGGTTCGCTACAACCACGAGCTCATTACATTGGGTAGTCCGGCAACAATAGAAGCCGCTAAACTTACAGGATACGACCGACATGGAAAAATAGATGCAACACTCTCTACCCGCCATCCACAATACAACCTTGCTTACACAGCTTTTCGCCCCATAGAACCGGGCACATCACTTACTTTTCGACATTATTTTGCAGACGATGGAGAGACCATACAAGCAAATAATCTCGACAATAGGCTGGGCATCTGGCTGGCTCTGCGCATGGCAGAAATCATGGAAGACGGAATTATAGTTTTCACCACCGGCGAGGAAATAAACCAAAGCAATGCAGGATACCTTTGCACACAAATCTTTCTGGAATATACAGTGGCTCAATTTTTAATAGCTGATGTAAGTTGGGTGAGTACTGGCATTCACATGGGGCAAGGCGCTATTATTTCGCGTGCCGATACTGCCATACCCAGAAAACCATTTTTTGATAAAATAGTGGAAATAGCAAAAAAATCTCAATCACATTATCAAATCGAAATCGAAAACCTGGGAAGCACCGATGGTAAAACGTTGGCTCGTACAGGTTACCCCTTCAACTGGTGCTATGTAGGTATGCCGGTGAACAATATACATGGACCTGTGGAGCAATGTCATAAAATAGATATTTTCTCAATGTTTTATCTTTATGCATCTTTGTTCAATAAATTATAAAGTTTCATATTAAATTTGCATCATAAATTATTACATTTATAAAAAAAGTAATATGGATAACATTCAGGTACTGCTGGCCGAGGACGATTTTATAAACCAGAAAGTTGCAATACTTACTCTGGAAAAACTGGGTGTAGTGCCGGACTTGGCAGACAATGGTAAAATTGCAGTAGATATGAATGCAGCCAAAAAGTATGACGTAATACTTATGGACATTCAGATGCCTGTGATGGATGGAATTACAGCTACCAAAGCCATCAGGAAATATGAAACCGACAATAACGTCGAATCTAAAGTAAGGATATATGCCCTCACTGCCAATGTGTACGACGATAGAGAAGAGGAATACCTGGACGCAGGTATGGACGGTTTTATAAGTAAGCCTTTCAGAACAGAACATTTAAAGAAAGCTCTCGGGATTTAATTATTCCGAGGGTTTTCTGTTTTATGGCCCGGCAATTAACTTTAAATATTATATATAAGCGAATGAAAAACAGAAGTTTAGTTTCAATTACAGATTACAGCAAACAAGAAATTCTTTATTTGCTTGATTTGGCCCGGAAATTTGAAAATAACCCGGTGAGCAATTTACTTAGCGGAAGAGTAATTGCCTCTCTATTTTTCGAACCCTCAACCCGTACCCGGCTAAGTTTCGAAAGTGCGGTGCAACGCATGGGGGGCGGCATCATCGGTTTTTCAGATTCAAACTCTTCCAGTGTTACCAAAGGCGAAACCCTGCGCGATACCATTCGTACAGTAACCAACTATTCAGACCTTATAGTAATGCGCCACCCACTAGAAGGGAGTGCCAAATTTGCTAGTGAGGTTTCTACGGTACCTGTTGTAAATGCAGGCGATGGCGCAAACCAGCACCCTACCCAAACCATGCTCGACCTTTACTCTATCTACAAAACTCAAGGAACCCTCGATGGACTTGAAATTGCTCTTGTAGGCGATCTGAAATACGGACGTACCGTGCACTCTCTGCTTATGGCCATGGCCATGTTCGATACACGATTCCATTTTATATCGCACCCAAAACTGCAAATGCCCGACGAATACAAAATTTATCTTAAAGAGAAGAATATTCATTTTACAGAAAGCGCAGAGTTTAATAAAAAAGTGGATAGTGCCGACATTATATATATGACACGCGTTCAACGAGAACGTTTCTCTGACCCAATAGAGTACGAAAAGACCAAGGACACCTACGTGTTGCGCAGCAACATGTTGCAAAGCACCAAGCCAAGCATGCGTATTCTGCATCCACTACCCAGGGTAAACGAAATACATATTGAGGTTGACAATGACCCACGAGCCTATTACTTTGAGCAGGCACTCAACGGGGTTTTTGCCCGTCAGGCTATCATTGCCACCATACTTGGCGTAGATCATTTAGTAAAATAATTTTTATAAAAAATTGTATCCGATCATGAAAAACGAACATACATTACAAGTAAATGCCATTGAAAACGGCACTGTAATAGACCATATACCTGCTCAACAATTGTTTAAGGTTATTAAAATACTTGGTCTTGATAAAATTGAAAACCAAATAACTTTTGGTACCAACCTAAGCAGCGACAAATTGGGTAAGAAAGCCATCATCAAAATCACTGGCAAACAGTTTGAAGAAACAGAAACCAATAAAATTGCCCTCATTGCCCCCAACGCAAAGCTCAACATCATAAACGACTATATAGTAACCGAAAAACGGGTAGTAAAAGTACCTGCTCAAGTAGTGGGACTGGCCAAATGCGTAAACCCTAAATGCATCACCAACAATGAGGAAATTACAACCAAATTTACAGTATTTCAGACCAATGGGAGCATTTCGCTCAAGTGCCACTATTGCGAGAAAATTACTGACCAGGATCACCTGAAAATAATAGTGGACTAATCGAAGGATTTGTTTTATAATGAACATTGTCAGAGTCTCAAAACTTTGACAATGTTTCTGAATATTTTGAAAAGGCCATTCAGCAAGCTATTTTATACTTGTCTCACCCCAAAATCTGTAGAACAGGTATTAGGGTTTCCAGTTGCCTTTTTAGCAATACTCAATGGTTCATATTTCTGTGCCTCATTTCTCGCATCTCAGTTTAAACTAAGCCATTCTTTGAAAGCGGTTACGTTCTGCCGTGAAATCACTATTTCAGTATCTGTTTTGGGATTTAATTCAAGTTTTACTTTGTAGTTGAAATATTGGTGCAATTTTACAATTGACCGAGCCGCAACTAAAACCTGCCTGTTGGCTCTAAAGAAAGTACGTGGTTCCAGTTCTTCTTCCAACTGGTCTAAGGAAGTCTTAATCTGGTAGTGGTTACCATCAAAAGTATGAATTTCTATTAATTTTTCTTTTGCCAGAAAATACGCAATCTGCTCCACAGCAATCATTCCAATTGCTGGCCCCATATCCACCAAAAATCGAATTCTATATCTGGTTTTAGGCGAATTCATGCTTCTAAGCCAATGCGAGTCCACTATTCTATTAGCCTGTATTTCAAATAATTTCCGAAATTTATTCAAACTCTTAAAAAGTCGATCTTCAGATATAGGCTTCAAGAGATAGTCTATACTATTTAGTTCAAAAGACTTTTGCCAATATTCGTCGTACGCCGTGGTTAATATTACCGAGCACGATACATCTACCTGTTCAAATATCTCGAAACTTATACCATCAGCGATATGAATATCAAGAAGTATGAGGTCCGGAGTATTGCCGGATTTCAGAATTGCAACTGATTTCTCAATACTATCAGCTATTCCAATTACTCTGGTATTTGGCTCCCATTTCATAAGCATTCTGTGCAAGCGTTGAGCTGCTTCGTATTCATCTTCAACTATTAATACACTAAGCATGAGTATAATATTAGAATTTTCAAATCAGATTTCAATTTCGGGCTATGTTTCAGGTTGAATCATACGTTCAGACATTTAGGTAAAAACAAGAGACCCATCATTATTTTTATAGATATGTAAAAGAGGTATCTCAACACAAAAACTGGTATCAGTCTGGCTTATATGTACTGGAAGGGAAGATAAGAACTTGTATCTTTCAGTTATATTGTGAAGTCCATGCCCGGTACCAGCGCTATTTGGGCGTTTTTGCAAATTATTTTCCACAGCCAAGTACCCGGCTTGTGATAAGTACAGACGTATTTTCAAAGGCTTATCTACTGAAAAGACATTGTGCTTTATACAGTTTTCAATCAGCATTTGTAGGCTTAGAGGTGGTAAGTAAACATTTTGATGAATTGAGTTATTCCATTCAATTTCCAGGGAAATACTTTCTTTGAATCGCATTTGTTGCAGGTAAAAGAATTTATTCACCACATCCAATTCATCAGTAAGCAATGCAACTTCTTTTCTTGAGGGGTTTAAACCATATCTGATTACATCGGCTAAATGCAAAATATACTTTTCGGCATTTGGGTTTCCTTCCGATATGCTTAGCAATGTGTTTAAACTATTGAAAAGGAAATGTGGATTAAGCTGGTTTTTAAGATTCTCATATTGTGCCTGCACATTAGACTGCTCTAGTATCTGTGACTTCTGGAAATGAACCCTCCATTGCCCAAGGAAGAAAATTGCTTCGTGCAATGCAGTAAGAAAATAACTAAGCAGCACGACAATAACTATTTGCCAAGCTATATCCTCATCTTGCTTATGCGCCTGAGGGGCAAAGTAGTATGCAATAAAATTGAGAACAGACACCAGTGCAACTGCCATATTAATGGCAAGAACTTCAATTATCAGATGCTTACGTGGCGCTAAGTGCCAGGGATACTTATTCCATAAATACTTGACTATGTAGGTGCACGAAAACCAATAAGCAGAGGTAATGATAATCGCAATTGAAAAATGCATAAGAAAATCAATAGCGCCCCCTTGATAGGAAGAAACTTGAAGTAATGCAAACCCGAGTCCCACAATTGGAATTCCAAAATTTCGTAACTGCTTGCTTATTTCGTCCTCGTTGTACATCTGATTATTGGTATAAAATCGGCAGTATTTGTTAAAAGTTAATTCGGTATAAAAACATAGGATAGAAACCTGTTTGATAATCAGTTACAATACTCTGCTTTTTGACATTGTATGTTTGAGAATACACATTTTTATAATTGGTGAGGTTCTGAAAATCTACTGCAAATTCCTGACTCAATTTCCTGAATTGTTGTTTAAAAGAAAGACGCGCATCCGTTCTGAAATAATCATCGTATCGTTGTTCGTAAGCCTCCGACCATTCGTACACCGCTTCACCTTTTGCTACAGAAGCTTGCAAATCTATAGGCACATATCTTTTGCCACCGGCATATACAAGCCTCACATCTAAGGCTATCGAGAATTTAGATGTGATAACAAATTCATACCCTCCCAAAACATTCAGAATATAATTGTTGGCAAAAGCGGTATTTCTGGTCACACCATTATATCCTTTGTAAGTAGACTCATACACCGAGATAGTAGAAAGGAAATAATAGTTGTTGCTTAGGAACCGCTCCAAAGTGAGTTCAACACCATAGTTTTCTCCGGAGCCTATATTTTCCATGCTATCTGGTGACCAAATTCCAAAATTGTCGCCAGTATTTATGAGCGAAAAGTCGGGTTCAACATGCGTTACAGGTATATCAAATAAGTATTGGTAAT
>JFJP01011098.1_pt1 | contig 35401 bp, 26 predicted proteins | sample 431651 | NCBI WGS metagenome assembly JFJP01 (sample SAMN02602958, study PRJNA72255) | Microbial mat metagenome, whole genome shotgun sequencing project. | biome: fresh water; feature: sink hole; material: water; isolation source: purple microbial (photo- and chemosynthetic) mats found in... | reverse complement strand
CCGCTGCACATCCTGGGCACCGACGGCTTCGGCCGCAGCGACAGCCGCCGCGAGCTGCGCGACTTCTTCGAGGTCGACGCGCGCTACATCGCGCTGGCGGCGCTGCACGAACTGGCCGGCAACGGCACGATCAAGCCCGCCGTGGTCAGCGCGGCGATGAAGGATCTGGGAATCGACCCCGGCAAGAAGAACCCGCACGTCGATTGACAAGTCGACGGACAAGTCGACTGACAGGTCGACTGGCACATCGACTGGCACATCGACAGGCACGTCGACTGAAGCGTCGATAAAGGAAGTTGGCACGTCGACTGAAGCGTCGATAAAGGAAGTTCATGGCTCAGGAAATCCGCGTTCCCGAAGTTTCGGACGGCGTCAAGCAGGGCACGGTGATCAGCCTGTCGGTCAAGGTGGGCGACAAGGTGACCGCCGACCAGACGCTGCTCGAGATGGAGACAGACAAGGCGGTCGTCGCCATTCCGGCGCCGTCGGCCGGCGTCATCGCCGGGATCCTCGTGAGCGAGGGTTCGGTGGTGCAGGTCGGTCAGGTCATCATGACGCTCGAGGAGAAGGGCGACGCGACGGCGGCGACGGGAGAAGGGCGGCGCGACGGCGGCGGCGGCGGCAAAGCCCGCCGAAGTTGCCGCGCCAGCACCTGCGGCGGCGCCCGCGGCCGCGGCCGCGCCGCGACCCGCCGTGCAGCCGCTGCCGCCGGCGGTCGAAGCCGCCAGGCCCGACCGCTTCGCCGGCGTTCCGGTCGATCTGACCACCGTGCGCACGGGCGACGCCGTGGCCCCGGCCGCGCCGTCGGTGCGGCGCCTGGCCCGCGACCTGGGCGTGGACATCTACCAGGTGCAGGGCACGGGTCCGGCCGGACGCATCAGCGAGGACGACGTGCGCGCCTTCGTGCGCGCGACCATGCAGCGCATCACCGGCGGCGGCGCGCAGCCGTCGGTCACCGGCGAATTCCCCGGCCTGCACGCCCAGCGTCCGCTGCCCGACTTCACCAAGTGGGGACCGGTGCACAGCGAGCCGCTGTCGCGCGTGCGCGAGATCACGGCCGACGCCATGGGCTACGCCTGGTCGACCATCCCCATGGTCACGCAGTACGACCGCGCCGACATCACACGGCTGGAGGCGCATCGCCGCCGCTTCAACGAGAAGGCGCCGGCCGAGGCCAAGCTGACCATGACCGCGCTCCTGCTGAAGGTCTGCGGCGCGGCGCTGAAGGCGTTCCCGCGCTTCAACAGCAGCCTGGACCTGGCGCACAAGGAACTGATCCTGAAGGACTACGTGCACATCGGCGTGGCCGTCGACACGCCGAACGGACTGCTGGTGCCGGTGATCCGCGACGCGGACCACAAGGGCATCGAGCAACTGGCGCGCGAACTGAACGACGCCGCCGCGCGCACCCGTGAGCGCAAGATCAGTCCGGCGGACATGGAAGGCGGCACCTTCACGATCAGCAATCTGGGCGGCATCGGCGGCACGGCGTTCACGCCGATCGTCTACGCGCCGCAGGTGGCCATCCTGGGCGTCTCGCGCTCGGCCCACGAGCCCGTGTGGAACGGCGGCCAGTTCACGCCGCGGCTGATGATGCCGTTGTCGCTGACCTACGACCACCGCGTCATCGACGGCGCCGACGGCGCCCGCTTCCTGCGCTGGATCTGCGAAGCCATCGAAGAGCCCCTGAACCTCGTGATGAAGGGATGACCCCCGTGAGCGATGCCATTCCCGCTTCCGCCCGGCTGGTCGTCGTCGGCGCCGGGCCCGGCGGCTACCACGCCGCGTTCAAGGCCGCCGAACTGGGTCTGGAGGTCACCCTGATCGATCCCGCAGTCAACCCGGGCGGCGTCTGCCTGTACCGCGGCTGCATCCCCTCGAAGGCCCTGCTGCACGTGGCGAAGCTGGTCGACGAAGCGCACGAGAGCGCGGCGATCGGCGTGACGTTCACCCGGCCGGAAATCGACATCGACCGCGTGCGCGCCTGGAAGGACGGGATCATCGGCAAGCTGACCGGCGGCCTGGGCCAGAAGGTGACGCAGAAGAAGCTGACCTGGGTGCGGGGCACGGCGAAGCTGAAGGACGCGCACACGCTCATCGTGACGACGCACGACGGCACCGTCGGCGAGATGACGTTCGAACAGGCGATCCTGGCCACGGGTTCGCGACCGATCATGCTGCCGGGCGTGACGAAGAGCGACCGCATCCTCAACTCGACCGGCGCCCTGGAACTGAAGGACGTGCCGGCGAAGCTGCTGGTTGTCGGCGGCGGCTACATCGGGCTGGAGCTGGGCTCGGTGTACGCGTCGCTGGGCAGCGCGGTGACGGTGGTCGAGATGACCAACGGCCTGCTGCCGGGCTGCGACCGCGATCTGGTGTCGGTGCTCAAGCGCCGGCTCGACGCGAAGTTCGCCGCCATCCGCCTGGAGACGAAAGTCGCGAAGCTCGAGGAACAAAAGGACGGCGTCGCCGTAACCTTCGAATCGGCCAAGGGCGAACAGACGGTCGAGACCTTCGACAAGGTTCTGATCTCGATCGGGCGCCGTCCCAGCACCGGGGATCTGGGCCTGGAGACCACGAAGATCGAGCGCGACGCGCGCGGTTTCGTGACGGTGGACGGGCAGCGGCGCACGGCGGAGCCGCACATCTTCGCCATCGGCGACATCGCCGGCGAACCCATGCTGGCCCACAAGGCCTACGGCGAGGCGGAAGTAGCGGCCGAATCGGCGGCGGGCCGCAAGGCCGTGTACGATCCGCGCGCCATCCCGGCGGTCGTGTTCACCGACCCGGAGATCGCCTGGTGCGGGCTGACCGAGACGCAGGCCCGCGAGCAGGGCCTGAAGGTGAAGACGGCCAAGCTGCCCTGGCGCGGCAACGGTCGCACGTTGACGCTGGGCCGCGAGGACGGCATCACCAAGCTGATCGTCGACCCCGACACGGACCGCCTGCTGGGCATGGCGGTGGCGGGGCCGGGCGCCGGCGAGCTGATCGCCGAAGGCGTGCTCGCGATGGAGATGGCGGCGGTGAGCGAGGATCTGCGGCGCACGATCCACCCGCACCCCACGCTGTCCGAGACGGTGTACGACGCGGCGCAGTCGCTGTTCAAGCCCTGACCGCACTCGATGGTGGTCTGACGACGGGGAGACGGGCATGGCGGGACCGAAGGGCTGCTTCAAATCTTGCCTGCTCGGGTGCGGCGGCGTCGTGGCGCTGCTGGTCGTGGGCGGCGCGATCATGGCCGGCCTGGCCTGGCGCGGCCTCGACAAGGGCTCGCGGGTCACGGGGGATCTGCAGCTCGGCGGCGAGGTCGCTTCCGGATCCGTCGCCGGCGGCGAGGTCGTTCCCGACGAACCCATGACCGACCGCGCCGCGCGCCTGACCACGGCGCACGGCGGCCGCGTGACGCTCAACCTCGGCGAAGGCGAATTCCACCTGCACGCCGCCGCCCCCGGCGAGGGTCTGCGCGCCACGGCCGATTTCGACACCGAAGTCCACCACCTCGGCGAGCAGTTCGCCGTCCTGCCCGACTCCACCTGGGAATACACCCTCGAGTGCCGCCAGTCGATGCCCGGCCTGCAGGCCCTGTTCCGCAACCTGCTGGGCGGCAACACCGACGCCAAAGTGCACGTCTACCTGCCGCCCGAAGTGCCCATCGACCTGGTCCTGCGCGCCCGGCGCGGCGGCTGCGAAGCCGACCTGGGCGGTCTGTGGCTGCGCACCGGCGACCTGCAGTTCAGTCAGGGCGGCATCGAACTCGAGTTCAGCAGCCCGCTGCGCGAACCCATGGACAGCCTTCGCCTGAACACACGCATGGGCGGCGTGTCGGCCGACCGGATCGGCAACGCCTCGCCGCGGGCGCTGGACATCGACTGCGCGATGGGCGGCGCGAACGTCGACCTGCGCGGAACCTGGCGGGGCGACTGCGACGCGCGGGTCGCGATCCGGATGGGCGGGATGAGCCTGCGGGTGCCGGAGAACATGCAGGTCGAAGGCGGGAACGCGCCGCCGCTGAAGCGGGCCGCCGGCGAGATCGAGGTGCCCGGACCCGTGCTGCGGCTGAAGGTCGAACAAAGCATGGGCGAGGTCGAGGTCCGGCGTTGAGTCCGACGGCCGGAATGGGCGTCCGGCCGCGCTCACCGCTTTCGCGTTCAAATGATATCGATAATCAATAAATCCACTCCCGAGCCCATCTCCTGACCTTGAATTTCTTTCTCATCAACAACTTACGAATTACAGGGTTGACAGCCCCGGTTTGTCCTCTTTAAGCTCTCTTTATAAGGAAATGAAGCGTTTGCGCTTCCCGCCAAGGTCCTTCGCAGACGGGGAACTGCCGATGACGCGGACTCCCGCCGGGCCCACGCCCGACGTCAGGAACGGCCCGGAACCCGGCGACAGCCAGCCGGGTGCCGTGGTGGGCGCCGCGGCGTCGGACGCGCTGACGGAGGCCGTCAACCGGCTGTCCGAGCAGAACGCGCACTTCATGGCCATCCTCGACGCGCATCCCGAGCGCATCAGCGTCGTGGACCCGGCCACCAACCGGGTCCTGTACGTCAACCGGCACTACCGCGAACGATTGGCGCGCGATCCGGTGGGACATGTCTGCTACGAGGAATTCCGCGGCCTGAACGCCCCCTGCAGCTTCTGCCAGAACGCCAAGCTCGCCACACAGCCGGGGCTGCCCCACTACTGGGAATTCCAGGATCAGCACCACGAACGCGACTTCGAGATCACCGACCTCATGATTCCCTGGACCGACGGGAGTCTGGTCCATTACCAGCTGTCGGTGGACATCACCGAGCGCAAGCGGTCGCAGCGCCAGCTCGAGGCGGTCATCGCCGGCACCGTGGACGGCTTCTGGGTCTGCGATCTGGAGGGCCGCCTGCTGCAGGTGAACGACTCGCTGTGCCGGATGCTCGGCTACGCGCGCGACGAGCTCCTGCGCCTGACCATTCCCGATCTCGAAGCCGTGCTCACGCCCGCCGAGGTGGCCGAACGCATCGCCGTGGTGGTGGCGCAGGGGTCGATGAGCTTCGAAACCAGGCATCGGCGCAAGGACGCCGTGGTCATCGACGTGGCCGTCCGTTCCACCTGGCTGGACATCGAAGGCGGCCGCCTGTTCGTGTTCGTGTCGGACATCAGCGAGCGCGTCCAGCTGCAGCGGCGACTTGAACAGAACGTCAAGGAGCTGGCCCGCTCCAACGCGGAACTCGAGCAGTTCGCCTACCTGGCCTCACACGACCTTCAGGAGCCGTTGCGCAAGATCCAGTCGTTCGGCGACCGTCTGGCCACCACGCTGGAAGACCGCCTGGACGACAAGAGCCGCGACTACCTGACGCGCATGCGCGATTCGGCGGGACGCATGCAGCAGTTGATCAACGACCTGCTGACCTACTCGCGGGTCGGGGTGCGGGCGCAGACGTTCGCCGAGATCGAGCCGGACGAGATCATCGGGCTGGTTCTCAGCGACCTTGAGTACCGGCTCGAGCAGTGCTCGGGGCGGGTCGAGGTCGGGCCGCTGCCGCGGCTCGAGGCCGATCCCACGCAGCTGCGGATGCTGCTGCAGAACCTGATCGCCAACGCGCTCAAGTTCCACCGGCCCGATGTGCCACCCGTCGTCACCGTGAGCGGCGAAACGCGGGGCGACCAGGTGATCCTGAGCGTCGCCGACAACGGCATCGGCTTCGACGAGAAGTACAAGGACCGGATCTTCAGGATCTTCCAGAGACTCCACCCGCGGCCGCAGTACGAAGGCACCGGTCTGGGACTGGCCGTCTGCGAGAAGATCGCCATGCGCCACGGCGGCACGATCGACGCCGCCAGCCAACCCGGCGCCGGCGCCACGTTCACCGTGACACTGCCCCGGCGCCAAGCCCCCAGGGAGAACTGAACCATGTCCGCGAAGAATCCCATCACCCTGCTCTACGCCGAGGACGACGAAGAGGATCGCGCCCTGGTGCTCGACGCCATGAAGGAGAGCCGCCTGGCGAACCGCATCGCGACGGTCAGCGACGGCGAAGAGCTGCTGGACTACCTGTACTGCCGCGGCCGGTATGCCGATCGCTCCGACGAACTGCCGGGCCTCATCCTGCTGGATCTGAACATGCCGCGCCTGGACGGGCGCGAGGCGCTGCGGGAAATCAAGAGCGATCCGCGTCTGCGGCGGATACCGATCGTCGTGCTGACGACCTCGAAGACGGAAGAGGACATCCTGCGCACCTACGATCTGGGCGTGAATTCGTTCATCGTCAAGCCGGTGACCTTCGAGGCGCTGGTCGAAACGGTGCGCACCCTGGACAAGTACTGGTTCGAGATCGTGGAACTGCCCCACTAGACCGGCCGCCACACTGGAAAGAGCCTGTTCATGTCGACCGCCCGCGCCATCCGCATCCTGCTCGTCGAGGACGACCCCGACGATGCCCACCTCGTCCGCTCCCTGCTCGAGGAGCAGGAGGAGTCCAGCTTCGCCGTGAGCTGGCACCAGTCGCTGGCGGCCGGTCTCGCGGATCTGGCCGCCGCGCCGTGCGACGCCGTGCTGCTGGACCTGTCCCTGCCCGACAGCCAGGGCTTCGACGGTCTGCGCGAGATCAACCGGCTGCACCGGGAAGTGCCGGTGGTGGTCCTGACCGGCCTGAGCGACGCCGGCAACGGCCTGGAGGCCCTGGGTCTGGGCGCCGAGGACTACCTGCTGAAGACGGGCCTGGACCGTAACCTGCTGTCCAGGGCCCTGCGCTACGCGCGCGAGCGGCGGGCGCTGAACAATCAGCTCGAGGAACTGCGCGAGCGCGAGCGCCACGATCGCGAACAGGCGGCGTTCGCCCGGCTGCTGGCCCCGCCCCGCACGTCGGTCACGGCCCAGCTCTACGGATCGTCCGAACTGCCGGAATCCTCGCCCCAGTTGTACGCGGAGCTGGTGCAGCGGTACGGCGACCTGCTCGATTCCCACTTCTGCGAGGCGCCGCAACAGGGCGAACGCGCCATCTCGCGCGAACTGCAGACCATGTCCGAGAGTCTGGGCCTGATGTACGCGGGCCCCCGGGACGTGATCAGGATCCACCAGGAAGCGTTGAGGCGGGGCACCGCCTCGGCCACCGACCTGGTGGCGCGCGCCATGGGCAACGAAGGCCGGCTGATGCTCGTCGAACTGATGGGCTACCTTCTGGCCTACTACCGGTGCCAGGCCACCGGTATCCACCTCCACCCCGCCGCGATGACCCGGCCGCGCGGCGCCGCACCAGCAAAGGACAACTGACCTTGGTCACACTTGTCTTCGAACTCTTCGTCACCGGACGCACCCGGCAGTCGCAGCGCGCGATCCAGAATCTGCGCGCGTACTTCGCCGATTTCCCTGACGTCGAGTATGAACTGACGATCATCGACGTGATCGAACAGCCTGACCGGGCCGAGGAACGCCACATCCTGGCCACCCCGACCCTCATCAGACTGGTGCCGCCGCCGCCCCTGCGCATCATCGGCGACCTGTCCGACCGCGAGATCGTCCGGCAGACCATCGGCCTGCTCAGCAGCGCCGATGATTCATCCAACCATTCCCACCAGGGCGAGGATTCCAGCCATGAATGAAAAGCTATCGCCGCTCCCCAAGCTGCTCACGGGCATTCCCGGTTTCGACAGCATCACCAACGGCGGTCTTCCCCTGCACCGCACCTCGCTGCTGTCGGGCACGGCCGGCAGCGCCAAGACGGTCTTCGGCAGCCAGTTCCTGGCCGCCGGCATCGAACAGTTCGACCAACCGGGCGTGTTCGTGACCTTCGAGGAGCCGCCGGCGGACATCCGGCGCAACATGATGGGCTTCGGCTGGGACATCGAGGCCTGGGAAGCGCAGGGCAAGTGGGCCTTCGTCGACGTCTCGCCCCTGCTGACGGATGAGACCGTGATCGGCGGCGAATACGATCTGGGCGCGCTGCTGGCCCGCATGGAGAACGCGGTCAAGCGCATCGGCGCGCAGCGCCTGGTCATGGATTCCCTGGGCGCCGTGTTCACCCAGATCGCGGAATCGAAGATCGTGCGCAACGAGATGCTGCGCATCACCACCGCCCTCAAGAAGCTGGGCGTCACCTCGCTGCTGACGGCAGAGCGGACCGAGGAGTTCGGCGCCATCGCCCGCTACGGGATCGAGGAGTTCGTCACCGACAACGTGGTCGTCCTGCGGAACAACCTGGAGGACGAGAAGCGGCGGCGCACGATCGAGATCCTGAAGTTCCGCGGCACCGACCACCAGAAGGGCGAGTATCCGTTCACGATCCACCCCCGCGGCGGCATCATCGTGCTGCCTTTGTCCGCGCTGGAACTGAAGCAGCAGTCGACCGACCTGCGCATCACCTCCGGCAACGCCATCCTGGACGAAATGTGCGGCGGCGGCTTCTTCCGCGACTCGGTCATCCTGGCCTCGGGCGCGACAGGCACCGGCAAGACGCTGACCGTGACCCAGTTCATCAGCGGCGGCGCCGCCAGGGACGAGCGCTGCCTGCTCTTCGCCTTCGAGGAGAGCCGCGAGCAGCTGTTCCGCAACGCCCGCGGCTGGGGTCTGGACTTCCACGCACTGGAGAAGTCCGGCGCCCTGCGCGTGATCTGCGCCTACCCCGAGGTGGCCGGCCTGGAAGACCACCTGGTGAGCATGAAGTCGGAGATCGAGAGCTTCAAGCCGAACCGCGTGGCCGTCGACAGCCTGTCGGCCCTCGAACGCGTGGGCTCGGCGAAGGGCTTCCGCGAGTTCGTGATCGGCCTGACCTCGTTCATCAAGCACCACGAGATGGCCGGTCTGTTCACCGCCACCACGCCGACGCTGCTGGGCGGGGCCTCGGTGACCGAGGCGCACATCTCGACGATCACCGATTCCATCCTGCTGCTGCGCTACGTCGAGATGTACGGCGTGATGCGCCGCGGCATGACCGTCCTGAAGATGCGCGGCTCGATGCACGACAAGGAGATCCGCGAAGTCTCGATCGACAGCACGGGCATGCACATCGGCGCGCCGTTCCGGCATGTCTCGGGCATCCTGGCGGGAGTGCCCGTCCACGCCTCCGAGCGTGAGATCGCGCGCCTGAACGATCTGTTCGACCAATGATGAAAGCGGATCCCATGAACCGGCGCGACGACCTGGACGTGCTGCTGATCGAGGACGACCCGGACGACCGCACCCTGGTGCGCGAGGTGCTGTCGGAGATCACGCTGGGCGATTCCCGGTCCGGCCGCTACCGGCTGCAGGACGCCGACACGCTGGCGGGCGGTCTGGCCGCGCTGGGCCGCACCCACTTCGACGTGATCCTGCTGGATCTGAACCTGCCGGACGCCGATGGACTGGAAGCCCTGCGGCGCATGCTGGAGGCCCAGACCCTGGCGCCGGTTCTGATCCTGACCGACCTGCGCGACGAGATGATGGGCGTGGCCGCCGTGAAGGAAGGCGCCCAGGACTTCCTGGCCAAGGGGCAACTGGACGCGAACCTGCTGGGACGCGCCATCCGCTACGCCGTCGAACGGCACCGCATGCGCCGCGAGGTGGCGCTCAAGGCGCGCGAGCTCTCGGCCAGCGAGGACCGACTGCGCCTGCTCATCGCCAGTTCGGCCGACGGCATGATCATCACCGATCCGCTGGGCACCATCGTCTTCGCCAATCCCGCGGCCGAAACGCTGTTCAACCGCAAGCGCGCCATCCTGCTCGGCAGCCCCCTGGGCCTGCCGGTGGACGGCAGCCGCACCGAACTGGAAGTGGTGCGGCCGGACGGCCGGAATCTCACGGCGGAGATGCGGGTGGTGCCCGTCGACTGGCAGGGCGCCGCCGCCTACCTGGCCACCTTCCGCGACATCACCGCCCACAAGGAGACGCTGCGCCAGCTGGACGACACGCGCGTGCGGCAGTTGATGGTGCGCGACCAGTTCCTGTCCCACGTCTCGCACGAACTGCGCACGCCGCTGACGGTGGCGCAGCAGTGGGTGGCGCTTCTGAAGGACGGGCTGCTCGGGCCCATGACCGCGGAGCAGAGCAAGGCGCTCGAAACGATCCTGCGCAATTGCCGGCATCTCGAGAAACTGATCGAGGACCTGCTGGAGGCCACGCGCAGCGACAGCGGCAAACTGCGCGTCGACCCCCTGCGCACGAGCCTGCCCGCGCTTGCCGAGGACGCGGTGGCTTCGGTCCGCGCCGCGCAGCGCAGCGAAGTGGTCACGTTCAGGCTGGAACTGCCGGAGCGGCTGCCCGAACTGCTGGCCGATCCGGGACGCGTGCGTCAGGTGCTGATCAACCTGCTCAGCAACGCCGTGAAGTTCACGCCCGCCGGCGGCACGATCACCCTGACCGCGGAGCCGGACCCTGAGTCTCCCGACGAACTGCGCATCTCCGTCACCGACACCGGCTGCGGCATCCCGCCCGAAGAGCAGGAGCGCGTCTTCGAGCACCTCTACCAGCGCGAGATGGGCGCGGAAGTCAGCCGCCGCGGCCTGGGCCTGGGCCTCTACATCTGCCGGCAGATCGTGACCGGACACGGAGGCCGACTCTGGGTGGAGAGCGAAGTCGGCCGCGGCAGCACCTTCCACTTCACGGTGCCGATCTTCTCGTGCCGCGCCCTGCTGTCGCGTCTGCCGACGCCGGCGGGCGGCATCTCGACACTGTGCCTGATCGGCATCGACGCCCGGGCCGCCGACGGCGGCGTCCTGCAGGGCTTCGAGGCCAAGTACCTGGACGCCGTGCGCCGCGTCGTGGCCGGCTGCCTGATGTCCGACCGCGATCTGCTGCTGCCGCGGCTGGTCTGCGACGACCGCGGCGAACTGGTCTTCGTCGTGGCCGCGGCCGACGCGGCCGGCGCCGCGGTCCTGACCGACCGCCTGCGCCACCAGCTCGCCGCCGCCGGCGATGCCGGCCAATCGCGCCTGGAGTTCACGATCGATGCCGCGCCGCTGGCGTTCCCGTCCCTGTCCAGCCGGTCAGCCAACATCTGGCTGGAGGAAGCCGCCGCCGCCCTGGAAACCGAACTGGGACGGATGACCGCCGCCGCCGGCCGTTCGGTGCACTGACGCGCAGACGGCTGCCCTGCCGCCGGTTATCCGGATCGCGTGATTGTTTCCCAGGTGATTTTGCGGCTGTTTTTTCTAAAGCAGGCCATCTCCCGTCCGATTACTTTGCCGGCCGACGGCTGCGCCCGCACCGCCGCCCATCCACGACGCCGCGCGTGCCACGCCTGCACGACCCCGGCGTGAGGCGAAAGGTTCCGGCATGAGTCGAGCCCGCATCCTGTTGGTGGACGACGACCCCGAGCTGCTCGAGGCCGTCCGCATCCGCCTGCGCGCCAACGGTTACGAAGTGCGCACGGCCAGCGACGGCGTGCAGGCCACGCGCCTGGCCCGCCTCGACCATCCCGACCTGGTCGTGCTGGACATCGGCATGCCCGGCGGCGACGGCCACACCGTGGCCAGCCGCCTGAAAGCCGATCCGGCGACGATGTTCCTGCCCATCATCTTCCTGACCGCCCGCACCGGCGAAGCCGACTTCGAACGCGCGCGTCGCACCGGCGTCGACAAGTACCTCGTCAAGCCGTTCCAGGTGAACGAACTGGTGCTGGCCGTCGATGAACTGGTCGAACGGGTGGCGCAGTCGGCGGTGGTGTAGGGGCAGGGATCGGGGTGGAGGCGGTGGGGGCTGTCATCGACCGGGACAACTCCAGGCAGTAGAAAGCTGGCTCCCCGGTCGGCAATGGCCCACACGATCGTGTCGTCGATCGTAAGATCTTCTGGATCGAACTTATCTACGTAACTATCACCGGTCCAGTTCTTGAAAAATGGCCGATCAGTCTTGCCGTTGATGCGCCAAGCCTGTGATGAATGCGTGATGGATGGAGTTTTGCAGAAGTTCACCTACTGAAACGCCCATGTTTGCAATATAGTACTGGAACACGTCAATCATAGCGCAAACCCTGCCCATCCATCATGCAGGGCAAACGCCATTCACGGCAGCCTCCCAGCCACGATGTGCGCAATCCCAAGAGTCTGCCTCGCCACCTCGACCTCGCTGAACCCAAACTCAGCCAGCAGATACGCGTAGGCGCCGCCGGCAGCACCTTGGGCGGCTGCGTGGGTTCGCCGATGTGATCGAGGATGCGCATCGGAGAGGAAATCAGGCGGCAATTGCGCTCGCTGGGTTATATCAAATAGTACAGGTCACGAGTGCGGGATACGTGGCCGTCGCAGCGAACTTCGTTGCGTCGGCCGCTCGTTTGTCGGTAAGCTGAGATGGTAGTTTCCAGGGGAGGAAGGGGGAAGCCATGTGGAATCGAATTGCGATCACGTTGATGTTCGTGGCTATCGGGACACCGGCCTTCGCCGAATGCGATCCCAACGATCCGGTGACCGGAATTCCCGATCTGAGCTACAGCACAGTCGTCTGGAACGCGGGGGCGGGCGGAACGGCAACTTTGCTCGTGGTACCGGATGGCTCAGGTGCGCCGTTCACGCAGGCGCGCCGACCCGATGGCACGCTGGTCAACGCGACGATCGAGTTGACAGTGGCCGACCCTTGCGGACCTGTCGCGAACTTTTCCCGCAACGACATCTGGCTGGAGTCCGCCGTTGGGAACTTCGTCGCCTGTATCGGTGGCACAATCGCCGATGCCAACACCGATGCGTCCGGCTTGACACGCTGGACGCTGCCGCTGTCTGCGGGCGGCAGCAGTATGGGACCGTGCGTGATCGTGATCAACGGCTCTCCGGTGTACACTATGCCGACACTGGACCTGCACTTCAACAGTCCCGATCTGAACGGCGACTACGTCGTTTCTCTCGCCGACATCCCGGTGTTTTCGGCAGCGTACTACGGAACATTCACGTTCGCGGCCGATCTGCACGCCGATGGGCAGATCGACCTGGCCGATATACCCCTGCTTGCGCGGTCGATCGGTAAGGCTTGTCCGTAACCGGAAGAATTAGAGGAAGTCGTAAAAGCAATGTAGTCAACGCTTCCTGGTGGTGGCGCTCCTGGCGGCCGGCACGGCCGTGGCTGCCGGGCGTCGCTGGCGATAGGCGCGCGCGGCAGGGGCTGTCGCCGGCGGTGGGAGGCGGTGATGCCGACGAGCAGTTGCGCCGGCGCAAGCATCGCGTCCGCGCGAGGCTTCCGTGCGAGACTCGCCGGGCTCGCCGACTTGCGCCGGCGCAAGTTTCAGCGTGCGGCTGCCGTCGGTTGGTTCACGTTCGGGTGGAAATGTGCAAGAGGTGGGCCGTAGGCGTTTCGTTAAGGTCGACACTGGTCACGGTGCAGCGGGTCAGTCGACCAGCGCGAACAGCGGACCCTTCCCCGGCCGTGCCGAGAAGAACCTGACGCGATGCCGGCGGAGATCAAGCTCGCGGCGGGAGGCAGTCATCGACTTGGATGAACTGAACATAAAGGCACCTCCGGGTTGGGGAGGGCGCATCACGCGTCGCAATCACGGGCGGGGAAATGCGCGCGGGGTCGGCCGCTTGCGATTGACGGGTGGGTGGGTGTTGTGGGACGGTCTTACGGTGCCGGGGGGCAGCGATCGGGGGCAATGGTAGTTGATTCGACTTTCCTCTCATTTGAGCCATGGGTTCTCGCGCTGACCGCGCTATTCACGCTGCCGGAAGCACGTAGAGGAGACGTTTTCGCAATCTTGGGCAGGGCGTGGCGTCACAGGTGCGATTATGTACTGGACCACGCCGCCAATCCTTCGGGAGGTCGATAATGTCGACGGCGACGGCGACGGCGTTAGTGCGCTGGTGGCCTATTGCCCTACTGCCACTTGTCGCTACGATTCTAGTCGGAGCGATCGCGCCAGTGGTGCATGCGGATACAGATGGCTACTCTTGCGGATTTGCGGCCAGCGATTCTGCCTACGCATTGAAATCGTTGAGCACACAGACATCCAACATCCGCAGCGCGATTCTGAACCTGAGGTTCCACAACCTCGTCATCGAAGGCACGCCACCGGGGACGACGGGCTGATCCGACGCACAGATCACCGCTGCGATTGCACGCGTTCGAGCCGACTATGCCCCGCTTCAGATCTACTTCAACGTTACCTTATCCGCAATGCCCGTGACGAGCGAGTACTACTATAGCAGTCACTCGGTTGCATCTGGGAATCTGGATCAGCGCTTAGGTCCAGAACTGGATACGGTCGATGTGATTCTGGCCTTCGCAGTGCCGGAGGCGATACGACCAGAGGGCTATTCTTGGGGCGCCGACCAGCCGACGTATCCACCCACACGCTGTCTCGTCAATATCATCGCCGACGAGGATTTTCCGGTGCTGTCGCATGAGATCGGCCACTGCTTGGGCCTGTTGCACACGAACGAATTTGCTGGGGTTCCCGGCACTTGGTGTGGCCCAGAGGTGCGATGCGCGACATGTCAGGACCTGGTTTGCGATACCGAATATGATTGGTATCTAGAGAGTCCAATGTGGATCCATGTGAACAGGGAAAACTGCCAGTACGACGGCGAGATCCCAGGATACGAACCACCGCTCCATAACATTATGGCGTACACTTGGCCGCGATGTATGACCGGATTCACGCCCGGCCAGGGCGAGAGGATGCTGCGCGCGATAGAAGTAGCCCCTCACCTCCAGAGATGCTTGTTCAGTCTTGCGTCCGCGTACGAAAACAAGTCTGCAGACACCAATCTTCTGTACACAGGCTCACCATACAGCATCGTCGCGTTCGACTACGACGGCGATATCGACAAGGACCTGTTCATCACGATGCGAGACGACTTCGGTTCGCTACAACAGCAGGTGCTGCTAACAAGTGGCGTGCCTCAGTTCCAAGACAGGACTGCGTACGACATTGCTCCGGGTGGCCAGCCTCAGGTCGGCTTGCGCGGAGCCACCGCCGCCGACTACGACAACGACGGCCGCGTCGACCTCTTCGTTGCCGCCGCGACTCAACCGCGTCTCTATCACAACAACAGCACTCCGATAGTGGCATCGCTCATGGACTACGCAAGCGCCTCGGGCCTCAACGCCCTGGCCGATAGCTCCTACGCCGGCGCTTGGGGTGACTTCGACCGCGACGGACAGATCGATCTGTATGTCTGCCGCGGCGACGGAGGCGGCAGCGACCCGACCTCGGTAAACCTGAGTCCAGTCCGGGGCAGGCTGCTGCGCAATGACGGGCGCATCTCGGGTACTTTCGTCGACCGGACGGACAGCCTGGGCAACGACGGAAGTGCCCTTGGCGCCTCGGTCACGGCCTCGTGGGCTGACATCGATGGCGACAAGGACCTCGACCTGTTCGTGGGTGATTTGCGCGATGCCGGAGCGGCAGCCTCGAGCAGGCTTTACTTGAACGACGGAGCCGGCGGGTTGACGGATTCCTTCGACGACCGGTTCATCGGTCTCGATGTCGAAAACGTGAACAGCGCCGCCTGGGCCGACATGAACAACGATTCGGCCCTGGACCTCGTGCTCGGAAGCGAATCTTCGGCCCCGACGGTGTACATCAACAACGGCAGCGGCAATTTTGCCGCGGTGGATCCGCTGCCGGTAGTACTCACCTCGGCTTCCAATGGCGCGCGCCCGGCGGACCACGACCTCGACGGACGGCAGGACCTCGTGGTGCTGCCGCGGGAGAGCAGCGACCACCGCTGGCTGTTCTGGAACCGCCTGGTCGACGGGAATGCGACCCTTCTTGATCAGTCCTACAATGTCGGCTTCACGAGCACGGGCCGGGTCGACGGCGTTGTGATCGCCGATTTCAATGCTGACGGCGACAGCGACATGTTCTTCGGTCGCCCTGAGTCCACCGACGACTACTTCTACCAGGCCCGCAGCTTTGCCGGAGACCCGCCTACGGCCCATTGGGCGGGCGTTAAGCTGGTGGGCGGCGGCGGCAACAACCGCAGCGCCATCGGCGCCCGGGTGCGCTTCTCGTATTTCGACGGCCAGGATACTTTCCAGCAGGTGCAGGTCGTCGACGGTGGCAGTGGAAAGGGCGGACAGGCCGACAATGTGCTGATTTGCGGCCTGGGGGCCTGGAACTCGATGGTCGCCGTGCAAATCACCTGGCCGGGCGGCTACGTCCATACGTTCAACGTGCAGCCCGATACCGTAACGACGATCGTGGATACCACCGTCCCCGAAATTACCACCGGCAAGACTGCAGCCACGCACTATCCGTATCCCCACGGTTGGGCTGACTGGGAATTCACCTGGGAAACAAATTTCAGCTGCGACCCAGCGCGGGACACGGTAACGATCTCGAATTGCACCGGCCAGCCGTCGGAGTGCCAGACCGGGACCATCGTGCTGACGGCGGCGACCTACGGCGTAGAGCATTCGGTGCTGGCCAAGGCCGGTGGCGGCTACAAGCACAAGCTGATCTGGAGGGACCGCCAGTGCATCGCCACGTGCGTGCATAATTTCACCGTCGAGAGCGCGACGGACGACGGCCACAAGAGCACCAGCCCGACGCGGAACCTGACCGTGGGCGTGTGCATTGGCGACATGGAACAGTAGCCTGGAGGTGAGCCCCATGACGAAGCAAAGAGCAATCGGTCGGATGTTAGTGGTTCTCGGCCTCCTGGCGGGAGGTCTGACGACCGAAGTCGATGGGCAGCAATCTGATGGAGTGATCGGCGTAGTCGGCCTGACCCCGGCGCGGGAACACGCCTGCGCGGCCGCCTTCGTGCCGCTTGCCGAAGGCAAGGCCCTGTCCGGCGTGATATGGTACAATAATGACCGGACCGTCGCGTTCCCGCGGGTGTTTCTTTCTACCGCGGGCGAAGAGGGTCCCGGCCGGGTGGCGGAAGCCACACTTGCGGCCACGTCGGTGACGGGAGTCTCATCCGGGTTCAGTGAGCTGCTGTTCGCCGAGCCCCAGGCGAGCGCTACGGGCGGCGTCTATGTGATCTTCGAGATGCCGGCGTACGCGGAACAGGTAGGGCTCGGCGATGGCGGCGGCCCGGGCATCGGGTATCGCGCCGGAAGCTCGGGGCTGTCCGGCTGGCTGAGCGCCGAAGGCGTGAGCTGGGTTCGCATGCGTCCGGACTTCCGGTTGGCCGTGAACGCGATCGTGGTGGACGCGGCGACGTGCCAGAAGGCGGCACAGACGGCCAAGAGTCCGGCGCCGGAGCTGGCGGTGCAGCAAACGATGCTGTCGCCGGCCAGCCCGAACCCGTTCAACCCGGCGACGAAGATAAGGTTCACGCTGGGCAAGGCGGGGCCGGTTTCGCTGGCGATCTATACGGTGCGGGGTGAGTTGGTGACGAGGCTCATCGACGAGCACCGCGCAGGCGGATCGCACGCGGCTGAATGGACGGGGCTGAACATGCGGGGCCAGGTCAGTCCAAGTGGCGTGTACTTCGCCCAATTGAAGGCGGACGGGCTGGTGATGACCGAGCGGCTGACCCTAGTAAGGTAGCCGGCGATGGACAGGGGGCTAGGCGTGGCTTCCGCGCCCTCCCCCGATGCAGGTGGGGATGATCATGTTTCGGTTGGCTGCAATTGTCATGTTGACGGTGCTCGGCGCCAACTCGGCGAGCGCACGGACGTGGCACGTGCGTAAGGACCGCACGGGGGACTCCACGGTCATCCAAGATGCGGTGGATCATGCTGCTGCCGGTGACACAATTCGAATTGGACCTGGCCGGTTCGAAGAGAAGCGGCCGTATACCTCGTATCCGCCAGCCAATGCGGAGAAGTGGACGTTCGACGTTTACGTCGCCGTGGACGTCGCCGACCTGACGATCATCGGGTCCGGGTCAGATCAGACGATCATCGGGCCGCCGGCGCCGTTGTGGGTCAATCCTGAGCAGCCAAAGGTCATCTGCGCGTTCTCTCGGGTGCAGCGACTGGTTGTCGAGGATCTGGCGATGGAGAACGTGTTCGGCGGCATCTACAAGGAGGGTGGCGCGTTGGAAGTGCGGCGATGCCGTACCCTAGGCTGCAGGGTGGGCATTTCGACATGGAGTGAAGGGGGTACGATTGTCGAGGATTGCCGAATGCAGGATCTCGATTACGGCATTATTGGCGCCTATCCGGCGCGAAATTTGACGGTTGCGCAGTGTGAGCTTGTGACGTGCTCGGCTTCATTCGATCACGTCGTCGGCGCCGCTGTAGTGGATTGCACGATTGACGGATACTCCGTAGGCTGTCAGTTCGCCAACAACTCGACAGGAAGCGTCGTCGGTTGCGTGTTTACTAACCAGAGCAACGTTGGAATTAGTGTGATTTCTGGCTCTGTGGTCGACGTAACCAGCAACCAGGTATCCGGGAGTGCCGTGAATCTCTTGGCTCGCAGCGCGGCAGTAGTATCTGGTTGGAACAATTACCTTTCTGGAGGGTGGTACGCGACCATCTGGATCTCCCGCAGCAACATTCAACTGCACGGGTGTCAGATTCTGCACGTGTCGGGCCCGACGGTACTGGTGGACGCATTCCTGTATTCTCCGACCCAATACCAGGATATGACCAACAACTATTGGGGCACCGACTCGGCGGCCACCATTGCGGGTTGGATCGTCGACGGGAACGACGACCCATCCGTCTATGGCGTCGTGCAGTTCGAGCCGTTCCAGGGGCAGCCCGTGTCATCAGAATCCACGACCTGGGGCGACCTGAAGGCCCTCTGGAGATAGATACATCCAATTGATCTCTCTGCATTCTCGCTGCGCGCCCCGACCGGGGAGCCAATCATCTCCGGCCTAGAAAACGGAGCGCGAGAAGTTTACAGAGGCCCTCGGCCGTAATGGCACGAGGGTCTTTTTGTAACTGTACGCAGGCCATTGAGTTGCGGGCGTGGCAATCCGGCTTATGCAGCGGCCGGAAATCGGAGAGATTTCGGGAGAGGTATCGAAGGTGCGGGAATCGCCACGCAACTGTCTCTGAGTCTCAGAATCGCACACTTGGATCATTTTGGTTAACAGCCAACCGGATCGTGTCGGGCCTAGTTATTCCTCGCCCGTCGGCGGACGAGACCGACAACGAGGACCGCGAATCGGTGGTAGTCGCATACGGCAGGGTCAGCCTGCGGGTTGAGGACTGAAGAGGTCCCGCGGAACGTATCGAGCATCTTTTCGTCCTGCGCCAAAGCTCGGGTCCCTTTGGAGCCGCCCTGTCGCGTGGAATGCCGCCCGGCGCCCGGGTGGTGCTAAAGTCGCCGGATCGCGAAAGCGACCCAACTAGGGCGATGGTACCATGATGTTACGCACGGTGTCCTCCAGTTAAGAGATCGTCGGGCCAATACAGCCGAGGGCCTCTGCTAATTTCTCTGCACCCGATTTCGAGGCAGAAGATAACCTTCTTGGTGCGCACCTCAGCCCCGACAGTCAGTAAGGGGACGGCCAGGAGGTAACCAGGCCGATGCCGAGGTTGAGGCCGGCCGGACGCGAGTCGTAACCGATCTGAATGACGAAGGTGTCCGAGGTGCGGAACATCGCGCCGAACACGGTATTCGTCGCCGTACCATTCTCGATACCGTCGATCCAATAGTTGCCACCGTCGCCAAGGATCCCGAATTCGTCGTGGTACTGCCGGTAGCTGTCGGTTTCGCTGATGCCTGCGCCGAGATAGACGAAGAACTGCTTGCCGTAGGCGTAGGTTACGCCGGCATTGAACGTGTCGTACGATTCATCCGACTTCAGGAACTGATCACCCCAGTCCTCGGATTGTCCGATGGAAATGTTCTCGTAGTAGTTCGAACTCTCATACGTCATCTGCCTGCCGAACTTGCCTTCGATGAACCATCCGACCTTGCGGGGAATGACGCGGTAGATGGTCAGACCCAGGTACTGGTCCGCCGGGATGTTGGTCACCCAGGTACCGCCCAAGATGCCTGAGTCGGGCAGGTTCCCGACCGGCGCGGCCGTCGCAGCCGTGGCGGCCGTCAAACACAGCAACAATGCCAAGGGGAACAGGCGAGTCGCGGTCATCATGTCGGTCTCGCTTTCGGAGGAATACTCATGATGAAGCAGGGATACCCATCGCCACTCCTGCGTCGGCAATCGCCGGCAAGGGCATGCTGCGTCGACCGCGGCATCCGTGTCAACCGGTGAATGGCCTGGTTGGGGACTGCTCCCCCGTCGTCCGCCAACCCCGTCGCCTGGTCCATCTCCGACCCGTCCACGGTCGCGACCGTCTGGTCGAACCCAAACGCGAGTTGCGGGGGCCAGCACGCCGGCAAACTTGCGCCGGCGCAAGTGCCGCGCGCGATGGCCTTCGCCCCAACACCCCCAATTGTGCTATGATTGCTCCGTACAGGCCCCCGCCCGGGGTTCGACCGCGTCGCCGCCCGGGCAACACCCCAATGACAAGCAGTACCCGGATGCGATTGACCGCCTGCCTGACCCTTGGCTGCCTGACTCTTGGCGCCGCGCTGCTGTGCGCCCCCGCTGCCTTCGCCGTCGACGTCACCTTCCAGGTGCGCATGGCCGACCAGGTGCAGCTTGGCGCCTTCGACCCGGCCCAGGAATTCGTCGATGTGGCCGGCAGCTTCAACGGTTGGGGGTCCAGCCCCCTGACGCCCCTGGCCGACGCCGACGGCGACACGGTGTGGGCGGTGGTCGTGGGCGGCTTCACGACCGGGCAGGTCATCGAGTTCAAGTTCCGCCTCAACGGGCAGTGGGACGGCACCGAGGAGTTTCCCGGAGTCGGCAACAACCGCTCCTACGCGGTGCTGGCGAGCGACAACCTGATCGACGTCTGGTACAACGACTACGCGCCCGCGGGCGGCGGCGGCAGTGACCCCGTGCCCGTGGGCCCGACGCACTGGTGGAACGACACCGTCTTCTACGAGATCCTGGTGCGCAGCTTCAGCGACAGCGACGGCGACGGCATCGGCGACCTGCCCGGGCTCACCGCGAAGCTGGACTACCTGAACGACGGCGATCCGGCGACCACGACCGACCTGGGCATCACCGGCATCTGGCTGATGCCCATCAACAACGCGCCCAGCTACCACGGGTACGATTCGCTGGATTACCGCTCCATCAACCCCGACTACGGGACGATGGCCGACTTCGAGGCCTTTCTGGCGGCGGCGCATGCGCGCGGCATCAAGGTCATCATCGACTACGTAATGAACCACTGCTCGAACGAGCATCCGTGGTTCGTGGCGGCGCGGCAGAACTCGCCCACCTACCGGGACTGGTTCCGCTGGGCGCCGACCAAACCGGACGAGACGGGGCCGTGGGGCCAGGGCGTGTGGCACTGGAACCAGTCCGGCTGGTACTACGGGCTGTTCTGGAGCGGCATGCCCGACCTGAACTACGACACGCCGGCCGTGAAGACCGAGATGCTGGACACGGCGGCGTGGTGGCTCGAGGCCATCGGCGTGGACGGGTTCCGGCTCGATGCCGTGCTGTACATCGACGAGGACCCGGGCCTGCTGCAGACCACGCCCTCCACGCTGCAGTTCTGGCAGGACTTCAACACGCACATCAAGGCGGTCGAACCGGGCGCGCTCTCGGTGGGCGAAGCCTGGACAGCCAGCAGCACCGTGGTGCAGTACGTCACCAACGACAGGCTCGACCTCTGCTTCGAGTTCGACCTTTCGTACGCGATCCTCGGCGCGGTCAACGGCGGCAACGCCGCGGGCCTGGGCGGCAAGATGGCGCAGGTGCATGCGCTGTACCCGTACCTGCAGTACGCGACGTTCCTGACCAACCACGACCAGGACCGCTCGTTCAACGTGCTGGGCTTCGACCCGGGCAAGGCGAAGGCGGCCGCCGGACTCTACCTGACGCTGCCGGGAGTGCCATTCCTCTACTACGGCGAAGAGATCGGCATGGTCGGCAACGGTGCGCACGAATACATCCGCTCGCCGATGCAGTGGACCGCGGGCGCCGGCGCCGGCTTCACGACGGGAACGCCGTGGCAGGCCCTCAACGCGAACTTCCCGCAGTTCAACGTGGCCACAGCGCAGCAGGATACGCAATCGCTGCTGGCCTGGTACAAGCGCCTGGTGCACGCACGCAACGGATCCACGGCGCTGCGGCGCGGCAACTGCGCGATGCTGGCGGTGTCGGAGCCGGCGGCGCTCGCCTACGTCCGCACCGACAGCCAGCAGACGGTGCTGTGTCTGGCCAACACGTCCGCGGGTGCGCTGGCCGGCTTCACGGCCACCGCCTCGGCGGCCGCATTGGCGCCCGGCGATTACCTGGCCGTCGACCTGCTGGACACCGCCGACTCGCGCACGATCACGGTCGCGGCGGACGGCCTGATTGCCGGACTCGAACTGGATGGCCACGACGTGCGGGCGTACGAACTGACGGGCGTCTCGGCGGTGGACCCGCGCAGCGATAACCTGCCGCGCACCGGCTTCTACCTGGAACAGAACCATCCGAATCCGTTCAACCCTTCGACGACCATCCGCTTCGCGTTGCCCGAGGCGGGCCGGGCGCGGCTCGGCATCTACGACCTGGCGGGGCGGGAACTGGTCGTGCTGCTGGACGGGACGCTGGCCGCGGGCGCCGGGGAGATCCGCTGGGACGGCACCGACGGCCGGGGGCTGGCGGTCGGTGCCGGCGTGTATTTCGCGCGGCTCGAGACGGATGGCGGCACGCGACTGGCGAAGATGACGCTTGTGAAGTGAGTGACGGCGACGGCGCCCGTCCTTTGACCCACCGCCAGGATACCCTACGTTCGCGAGAATTCCGGGGCATGATACCAGGGGCATCGGGTAGGGGACTTCATGGAGACCCGACGACTTCTCCGTGTGTGGTTGATGGCCTTTCCACTTCTTCTCGCGGCGGGTTTCGCGCTGTCGGCGACGCATTCGGACGCGCCCGGCGGCACCGACAAGGTGGCCCATCGGCTGCGGCAGTGGATACAGATGGGCGGCCGGACCGTGGGTCGGTACCCACGTCGGCGTGAAGGCCGCGCCCATCACTTAGCCGGGCGGATTGCGATCACCGGGAAGATCGGGTTTGGGAGACACACAACAGAGTGATACAGTCGCCTTTGAAGGGCGACTGCCCGCCATGCCATGTCGCCTGAGCCTCTCCCGCAGGAGCCCCCGTGCCACCATCAGGCCGCGAGCAGGACATCTATGATGCCGTGACCCTCCTGCTGGAGCGCATTGCCGGCGGCGAATCCGGGGCACGAGCCGAAGTGGTGCCGCTGCTCTACGACGAACTGCGCCGTCTGGCGCGGGCGCGCATGGCCCACCTGGCCCCCGGACAGACGTTGCAGCCCACGGCCCTGGTGCACGAAGCCTTCCTCCGCCTCGAGGGGCACCCGGCGCGCGACTGGCAGAGCCGACGCCACTTCTTTTTCGCGGCGTCGCGGGCCATGCATGACATCCTGGTCGAATCGGCGCGCCGCAAGGGCAGCCTCAAGCGCGGAGGCGCCCTGCAGCGCATCGACCTGGATGGCCTCGACCCGCCCATCGAAGCACCGGCCACCGACATGTTGCAGCTGGAATTGGCCCTCGCGCGGCTGGCGGCCGAGGATCCCGACGGCCACGAGATCGTCATGCTGCGCTACTTCGCGGGCCTGACGATGGAGGAAGTGGCCGCCACCCTCGGCGTTTCGCTGTCGACGATCGAGCGGCGCTGGCGCTTCCTGCGGTCCTGGCTTGGTGCCCGCCTCGAGGAATACCGTGGCGAGTGAACGCTGGGAGAAACTGGAAGGCCTGTTCGCGCAGGCCGTGGCCCTGACCGGCGCCGGACGCGACGCGTTCCTGGCGCGTGAGTGCGGCAGCGATCCGGAACTGCGCTGCGAGCTGGAGGCCCTGCTCCGGCACGCCGACGACGACCAGGATGAAGGCGCCGCCGGCCGGGTGGTGGCGGCCGCCGCCCGGTCCGCTCCCGCGGCGGCGCCGGACATTGCGCAGCACGAGATGGGACGCCGGATCGGCCAGGGCGGGATGGGCGAGGTCTGGGAGGCGCAGCAGCTGCAGCCGGTGCGGCGGCGGGTGGCGATCAAGGTGATCCGCTCGGGCCTGGATTCTCAAGAGGTCCTGCGGCGGTTCGAACGCGAGCGCCAGGCCCTGGCCCTGATGTCCCATTCGGCGATCGCCCAGGTGTATGACGCGGGTCTGACCGCGGATCAACGCCCCTACTTCTCGATGGAATTCATCGACGGTGTCGCGATCACGCACTACTGCGACACGCACCGGTTCGATCTCCGCGCCCGTCTGGATCTGTTCCGGCAGGTCTGCGCCGGCGTGCAGCACGCGCACCGCAAGACCGTGCTGCACCGGGATCTGAAGCCGTCCAACATTCTGGTGACCGGCGAAGACGGACGGCCGGTGCCGAAGATCATCGACTTCGGCGTGGCCCGTGCCACGGAGCGGTCGCTGACGACGGAGACCCTATTGACCGAAGCCGGGCTGCTGGTCGGCACCCCGGACTACATGAGCCCCGAGCAGGCACAGGGCGAGGCTTCGGACACCCGCAGCGATGTCTACTCGCTGGGCGTGATCCTCTACGAGCTCCTGGCGGGTGCGTTGCCGATCGACCCGGCCGAACTGCGCAGCGGCGGCGTCGAGGCCATGCTGCGGCGGATTCGGTGCGACGTCCCGCCCAGGCCGAGCGCAAAGGTCAGCGGTCTCGGCGAAGCCGGACTGGCCGTCGCCGCCGATCGCCGCACCAGCCCGGCGGCCCTCCGCCGGCAACTGGCCGGCGATCTGGACTGGATCACGATGAAGGCGGTGGAGAAGGATCCGGCCCGGCGCTATGAATCGGCCCACGATCTGGCTCTGGATCTGGAACGATTTCTGGCGGCGCAGCCTGTCGTCGCGCGACCGCCGTCGGCCGCCTACCACCTGCGCAAGTTCGCCCGCCGCCACCGGGCCGGGGTCGGGGTGGCCGCGGTCGGTCTGCTGCTGGTCATGGGCTTCGGGGCCGTGATGGCGGTGCAGGCCGACCGGATCGCCCATGAACGCGACCGCGCCAACATCGAGGCCGGAGTCGCCAATGAGCATGCCCGCTTCCTGGAGGATGTGTTCCGCAACGTCGATCCGGACCGCATGCGCGGCGAGGAGATCTCGGCGCTGGACCTGCTCAACGGCAGCGCGGCCCGCATCGAGTCGGAACTGGGCGACCAGCCGGAACTGCAGGCGCGCCTGCTCTATTCGGTGGGCAAGGTCTATCGCGAACTGGGCATGCAGGCCGAGGCCCGCCGCACCCTGACGCGCGCCCTGCACGTCAGCGAGCAGACCTTCGGGCCGGATGACCGGCAATCGGTGCTCGCGGCCAGCACCCTTTCGAATGTGCTGAGCAGCCAGGGCTATTTCGACGCCGCCATCCCCCTGCAGCAGCGTGCGATCGACGGGCTCACCAACGTCCGCGGGTACGACGACCGCTCGACCCTGCGCGCCCGCGACAGCCTGGCCAGCACCCTGTTCCAGCAGGGACGCATCAGAGCCTCACTCCGCCTGTTCGAACCGCTGGTCGAGGCGCGCATCCGGACCCTGGGGCCGCAGGACAAGGACACCCAGTACGGCATCGCCAAGCTGGCCAGAGCGCGTCACCGATTGCACCCGTCGGCGGAATCGCTGGCCGCGTGCGCGGCGGCCCTGGCCGGGATCGAGCGCCTGGCCGGCCCGGACCATCCCAACATTTTCCAGTACGCCGGCATGCTGGCCGCCATGCACCTGGAGAGCGGCAACCTGGAGCAGGCTCTGGTCCACTACCGGCGCGCGTGGCAGGGGCTGACCCGGATCCTGGGGCCGGACCATCTGGATCGTCTGGAGATCGGCGAGGGACTGGCCCGAACCCTGGCCCGCCAGGGCGATCTGGTCCAGGCGGCGGCTATCCTGGAAGATGTCGTGGCTCGGGAGCGCCGCACCCTGCGGCCGGCCCATCCGGTTCTGGTCCGCGGGATCGGCGCCCAGGCCGAGGTGCTGCGCGATCTGGGTGAAACGTCCCGGGCGCGGCAGCTCTATGCGGAAGCCCTGGAACAGGTCGCGGTGGTCGATCCCCTGACCCGGAGCGACAAGGTGGCGCTGCTGAACGGATTGGCCGAACTGGAACGTCTGGACGGTAACAGCAAGACCGAAAAAGGGTTACGGGCATTGGCGCTGGCCGTTCCGACCCTGCCGGACGACTGAACGAACCCTCCGGCATCCTTCTATTCAAAAAAAGATTAAATAAATCGCCATTTCCTGACGGGTTTGGCCAGCCGTTCGCGGTGGTCCTGGTGCTGGACGAACTGGTCCCTCCGCACGAGCGGAATCACCACACCTGCAGAAAGGCGAACCCGTGCCACGCTCCACTCTTCTCAGAATCCTGATAGCCGTTCAGCTGCTCGGAGCCGGCTACCTGGCCGGCTGCGGCGGCAACGAAGCCACGGCGCCGGCCGCAGTCCGTGATTTCAGCGGAACCTGGGATCTCGACTTCACCGTGGCGGCCAAGGCATGCCCCAATCGGCCGGTCGGAACCACCGGGATCGGGCGCATGTCTCTTGCCCAGCAAGGCGCGGCGATCACGCTGACGCTGGCCGGCGGCACCGCAACCGGAAACGTCACGGGCAGCACGGCGCGGCTGTCGATCGCGGGCGGCAACAGCAGCCAGGATTGGGAGTTCACCCTCAACGAGGCTGGCGACAGGATCAGCGGCACCGTCATCACCGATTTCGGCGCGCCCGACAACTGCACCGAAACCGTGGATTTCAGCGGCGTGAAAGTCGATCCGAGCGCGTTCACGGTGACGGCCAGCAATCCTGCCAATGGTTCGACCGGAGTCTCGCTGGTCACCGCGGTGGAAGTGACGTTCAACGGAAACGTGGACCCCAGCTCCGTCTCGGAGGCGACGTTCCAGCTGGTCCGTAACGGTGTGTCGGTGGCCGCGACCCGGACCAGCGACGGCGCGACGATCCGCCTGGTCCCCGTCAATCCCCTGGCTTCGTCCGCAAGCTACGCCGTGAACGTCGGGGCCGACCTGATGTCGACCAGCGGCGCCCGCCTCGGCTTCGTCTTCGTGGCGGGCTTCTCGACCACGAGCCAGGTGCTGGACATCGCTTCGGCGGTGCCGGCCGACGGCGCGGTCAATGTCGCCGTCGATGGCGTCATCACCGTGAACTTCAACGGCACCCTGGATGCCGCGACCGTGACACCCTCCTCGTTCCAACTGAGGGACGGCAACGGTCAGGATGTCGGCGGGGAATTGAGCGTGTCGGGAGCGGTGCTGACCTTCGACCCCCTCTACAGCGCGTGGCTGGCCGACGATACGAGCTTCACGATCACCCTGACCGCGGCGATCCGCGACCAGGCGGGACGGCCGCTCGCCGGCGGTCGCACCCTCGGCTTCCGCACCGCCCCGCTCATGCACCTGGTTTCGTCGACCCCCGCGAACGGCGCCACTCTGGTCCGCATCGAGGATGCCCTCACGATGGTCTTCGAGTTCCCGGTGGACCCTGCCACGGTCAACAGCAGCTCGGTGACCGTCACCGCCGACACCTGGGTCAACAACCAGTACCAGCCCACGATCACCGGCAGCCTGTCGGTCTCCGACCGGACGGTCACGTTCACCCCGACGGGCGGCGTCTGGCAGGAATACGAAACCGGCTACCGGGTCTGGCTGACCGGGACGATTCGCGGCACGGGGAACCAGCGTCTGGACGGGAATCCTACCTTCTCGTTCCGGACCATTTTCTTCGACCAGGCCTTCGCCTATCGGATCTTCGTCGAAGGCCTCGACGGGGAGCGGCATCTGCAGGTGTATTCGAACTACTGGTCCCTGATGCAGTCCTCCCTCACGGAGTCCTCGTACTGGCAGTTCATCCGATTGGGCGATTGGGGTTGGGCCATCAGGAATCTCTGGCCCGAAACGGCCGGCAAATACTTCGATGCGATGGATGGCGTCCAATCGATGCGTCTGGTCGATACCCCCCCAAGCGGGGGAGTCTACACCGGACAAACGTGGACTCCGGCCCGGTACAACAACCGAGGCGGCAGGCAGGGACCACAAGAGAGCCCCGGCAACTACTACCTGAGCAGCCAGACTTTCGGCACCGACGAGGTCCTGACCGCGAAGTTCGTCGACGCCCGTCAACAGTGGGAGTGCTTCCTGGAAACCCGGCAGGCGCTGGTCCACCAGTTGTGGTATTTCCGGCGGGACTACAAGCTCTAGGGATCCGGGAACATGGCGAGCCCCGCACGCCTGAGGGGTGCGGGGCTCGCGTCCCGTTCGAAATGTGACTGTGAGCCGAGTGGCGAATGGCGCCCGACTTGCGCCGGCGCAAGTGCTGCGGGCGCGGGAGAGCCGGGCGAGTCGAACGAATCAAATCAGCGGGCCCGAGATGCATCTGCATAAACGGGCCGGTTGGCTTTGACCGGATCGCGCAACCGGCGGCGCTGAATGGTCCGCCCTTCGCACACAAGGCGACCATTCTTGAATGCCAAGTGGGGCGCAACCTCCATCCGTCCGTGGAGCGCTTGTCGGGCTCGCGTCCCGTTTCCAACCCGAGCGCTACCGCCCGCGCCCCCCGCCCCGCTTGGCCGGCTTCGCTGGCCGCCCACCGGGCCGCGGCGGACGCGAACCCGCCGACTTGCCGGCCGCCCCCGCATTCCCGGGCGCGGACCTGGCCGCCGGCTTGCCCGCTGGTTTGCCCGCCGGTTTGCCCGCGGCTTTGCCCGCGGCTTTGGGCGCCGCCCCGAACGTCGAAGGCCTTCCTGAAGATCTGGGCTCCCCGGTGCGCGCACGCCCGCGCGCGTTCTCGGTCGGTCCCCTCTCGGACCGTTCCGAGGACGACGACTTCGGGCCGCGGCGGCGTCCCGGGTTCGGGCCGCCCCGGCCGCGGTCCGGAGCGCGTTCCTCTTCGGCGATCTTGCGGCCGCCTTCGGCGGCGGCCTTCGCGGCCTGGCGTTCCTTCGCCGCCGCCTTCCGCAGCACGGCCGCCTTGTCGTTCGCGGACAGCTTATTCTTCGCGGCCAGCCGGCCCTTCACGGACAGACGGGCCCGGCCGGGTGCGCGGCCGATCCTGACCACGTCGGCGGGGGTCTTGGCCTTGCCGCCGCCTCCGGTCGCCGGACCGCGCGCGCCGGGCTTGGTCTTCGTCGAGGTCACAGCCATCCCCTTTCCGGGCGGCACCAGGCACTCCGGCCCGTTGCCGATCAGGTCATCGCGTCCCATCCGGTGCAGCGCTTCGCGCAGCAGCGGCCAGTTCTTCGTGTCGTGCCAGCGCAGGAAGGCCTTGTGCAGTTCGCGTTGTTTGCCGCGCTTCGGGACGACCACCTCGTCGCTGCGGCTGCGCGCCTCACGCGTCACCTTGCGCAGCGGATTGCGTCCCGAATGGTACATCGCCGTGGCCGTGGCCATGGGCGACGGCAGGAAGGTCTGCACCTGGTCGGGGCGGAAGGCGTTGGCCTTGAGCCAGAGCGCCAGGTTCAGCATGTCCTCGTCGCTGGTGCCCGGGTGGGCGGCGATGAAGTACGGGATCAGGTACTGCTTCTTGCCGGCCTCTTTCGAGAACTTGTCGAACAGCGCGCGGAACTTCTCGAAGCTGCCGATGCCCGGCTTCATCATCATGTTCAACGGGCCGTCTTCGGTGTGTTCGGGCGCGATCTTCAGATATCCGCCCGTGTGATGCTGCGCCAGTTCCTTCACGTACGCCGGCGAGGTGGCCGCCAGGTCGTAGCGCACACCCGAGGCGATCAGCACCTTCTTGATGCCCGGCAGTTCGCGCGCCTTGCGGTACAGGCCGATCAGCGCCGAGTGGTCGGTGTCCAGGTTCGGGCAGATGGCCGGATACACGCAGGACGGCAGGCGGCAGGCCGCCTCGATCTCGCGCGACTTGCAGGCCAGCCGGTACATGTTGGCCGTGGGGCCGCCCAGGTCGGAGATGACGCCGGTGAAGCCTTCGGTCTTGTCGCGGATGGCTTCGATCTCGCGCAGGACCGATTTTTCCGAACGGCTCTGGATGATGCGGCCCTCGTGTTCGGTGATCGAACAGAACGTGCAGCCGCCGAAGCAGCCGCGCATGATGTTCACCGAGCCCTTGATCATCTCCCAGGCCGGAATGCGCGCCTTGCCGTAGCTGGAGTGCGGCCGGCGCGCATAGGGCAGGTCGAACACGGCGTCCATCTCGGGCGTCGACAGCGGCACCGGCGGCGGGTTCAGCCACAGGTCGCGGTCGCCGTGGCGCTGCACCAGAGCGCGCGCATTGCCGGGATTCGTCTCGGCGTGCATCACGCGCGAGGCGTGGGCGTAGAGCACGGGATCGTCGCAGACCTGTTCGTAGGCCGGCAGTCGCACGACGGTGCGGTCGCGATCGCGCCACAGCTTGCGCGGGTCGGCCGCGCCCGGCTGCAGCGGCGCGGCGTCGGCCGGGCCCACCTCGGGGCCGGCGTGCGGTGCGTCCAGGGGCGGCATGGAACAGGCGCGATCGGGGGCTTCGCCGTCCGCGGCGGCTTCACCGTCACCGGTCGGGCAATCCGGCTCCATCATGTACGGGTCCGGGTGCACGATCAGCGCGCCCGGCGTGTCCAGTTCGGTGGAATCGAGTTCCACGTATCCGCCCGGCACGCCGCCGCGCATGAAGGCGGTGCCGCGGATGTCCGTCAGCTCGCGCACGTTCTGCCCCGCATCCAGCCGGTGGGCGATCTCCAGGATCTGCCGCTCGCCGTTGCCGTACACCAGCAGGTCGGCCTTGGCGTCCGGCAGCACGCTGCGCCGGACCTTGTCCGACCAGTAGTCGTAGTGGGCGATGCGCCGCAGGCTGGCCTCGATGCCGCCGATGATGACGGGCACATCCTTGAACGCCTCGCGGCAACGCTGCGCATAGACCAGCACGGCGCGGTCGGGGCGCCGGTCCGCGGCGCCGTCCGGCGTGTAGGCGTCGTCCTTGCGGATGCGGCGGCTGGACGTGTAGCGGTTGACCATCGAGTCCATGTTCCCGGAAGTCACTCCGAAGAACAGGCGCGGCCGGCCCAGCGCGGCGAACGGTTCGGCGCTGTGCCAGTCGGGCTGGGCGATGATGCCGACGCGGAACCCCGCCCTTTCGAGCGCGCGTCCCACCACCGCCATCCCGAAACTGGGGTGGTCGATGTAGGCGTCGCCGGTGACGACGATCACGTCGCACTCGTCCCAGCCCAGCTTGTCCATTTCGGTGCGCGACATGGGCAGTTCGGGCGCGGGCGAATCCGCGGCGCCCGGTCGGGGGGCGCGCACGAACAGCGGGATGGCCTTGGGCATGGTCGGTGCGGTCATGGTGGTCCCGGGTTGAGGTCGGGCGGCGCGGGCGCCGCGGTGCGGGGTGCCCCCAATATGGATCGTTTCGGGGGATTCGTCATCAAGTTGGCGGTAAAGGGCGATTTACGCCCCGGTGGCGCGGCTTGCGCCGGCGCAACGCGACAGCCTGGTGTCTGCCGCCGGGCAATCGGGTGAGCCGCGGGTCGGGATTCGCTTCCAACGCCAGTGCCCACGCTGACCGAAATCCCCCCATTCGGGTATTGATAACATCGTGATTTTATATCATAATCAGTGCGGTAAAAAGCGTTTTTGTCTTGTTTATGATTTCGCAACTCAACTTCAGCCAAGGAAACCACCCGTTTTGTCCAGAAGCGCCCTTTTCCGCCCGACGGCCGCCACACTCGCAATGACGGCCGCGCTGTTGTGCGCCCCCGGTCTGGCCTCGATCTGTCTGGCCTCGACCCCGGGCGCCCCCGCGCTGGTGGTCGGCCCCGGCGCGCACGTGCGTCTGAAGCCGGCGACACGCCTGGCGCTGGACTGCGACCTGCTCAACTTCGGCTCGTTCACCGCCGCGCCGGGCAGCCGCGTGGTGGTGCGCGGGTACGGCACGCCGGTGCTGCGCGGGGTCGCCGCGTTCGCCGACCTCGAGCTGGGCTTGCATGGAACGGCGTCGCTGTCGAACGACGCCGCGGTCGACGGCCAGCTCATCCTCGGCAGCGGGCGGCTCTTGCTCGCGGGGAATGACCTGTTCGCGGCGGCGATCAGCGGCGGCTCGGACGCCAGCTACGTCGTGACGCCCGACACGCTCGGGCGGCTGGTGCGCACGGTCGGGTCCGCGGCGCCCGTGGCCTTTCCGGTCGGCAATGCATCCTACAATCCGGTCACCGCGCGCATGGCTTCCGGCACCGACAGGCTCCGTGTCGCCGTCCTCGACGAGCCGGACGCGGGCGGGCTGACGCCCGACGCGCACCTCGCGCGTGCCTGGGCCGTCGCTTCGATCGATGGTCCCGGCTCGGGCGGCGATGTCGCCCTGACCGTGCAGTGGAACGACGGCGAACAGGGCCCCGCCTTCCAGCGGGCGGTCGGCGGTGCGAACGGCGCCCTGGCCTGGCGGCTGGTGGGCGCCGCGTGGACGCCGCAGTCGGGTGTGCTGATCTCCGACAACGGTCTGTTCCCCGCGGTGGCCACGCTGGCCGCGGCTCCGCAGGGCCTGTGGACTCTGGGCAGTCAGAGCTGGGTCTCCGGCGTGGAGACGGGCGACGCCCCTCTCGCACTCCAGTTCGCGCCCGTCTGGCCGAATCCCTTGCGCGGCTCGGCGACCGTGCGCTACGGGCTGCCGCGGCGCGGACGCGCCACGATCGATGTCTACTCGGTGCGCGGCGAGCGCGTGGCGACCCTGGTCGACGGTGACCAGGACGCCGGCTGGCACTCGGCCCGCGTCGATTCCCGCCGCATCGCCAGCGGCGTCTACTTCCTGCGCCTGCAGTCGGGCGGCGAGATGGTCTCCAACAAGGTGGTCGTGGTCCGATGAAGCGCTTCTTCGCCTGTGCAGCCGTGATCCTCGCCGCGAACGGCGCCCTTGCCCAGGGCGTGGGCATCAATGCGACCGGCGCGGCCGCGGACACCTCCGCGATCCTCGACCTGGCCTCCACCAGCAAGGGCCTGCTCGTGCCGCGCATGACGACGGCGCAGCGCGCGGCCATCGTGCTGCCGGCCACCGGCCTGGTCATCTACCAGACCGACGGCACGGCGGGCCTGTACTGGAACGCAGGAACGTCCGCCGTCCCAGCCTGGAAGCAGGTCGGCGAAGCGGGAGCCGGCGGCGGCGGGCAGTGGACCACCAGCGGCTTGAACATCTACTACAGCGCAGGCAATGTGGCCGTGGGCACGACCCCGGGCGGGTTCCGCTTCGCGGTTCAGGACACCGGCAACGTGTTCCGCGTGCAGGCTGACAGCCCCAACGGCGTGATGGCGAGCCTGGGCGGCTTCGGACAGGTGCAGGTTGATGCGCCTGGCATCGCGGGAGGCCGCCTGGCGCTCCTGAACAACGGCAATCTGGGGCTGGGCGTGACCAACCCGACGAACAAGCTGAGCTTCGCTCCGACCATGGGTAAGAAGATCTCGCTGTACCCGGGTACGACCGGCGACGTGGGCTTCGGCGTGGCCGGCAACCGTCTGCAGATCTACGCCGACAACCCGAACGCCGATGTGGCGCTGGGCTGGGACGCGAACGGTATCTTCAACGAGCGCTTCGCCGTGAAGCCGAACGGCGCGCTGGCTGTCAACGGCGATATGGGTGCAGCCGGGCAGGTGCTGCAGAGCAACGGCAGCGGGGCGGCGGCGACGTGGGTGTCACCCCCCGTTCGCACGACGGTCTACCATGCGACCGGATCCACCTCCATTATCGACAACGGAAGCGGGTCTTCAGTGCCGGGCCTGGAATACGGCGTCGTCACCTCGGTGCCGTCCTTCATTGTCGTTTCGTTCACGGTTCCCATGCGCAACACGTCATCGTCCAGCTCCACGACGGCGGAAGTCGGTATCCTGATTTGGGGAAACCTGGGCATGAGCTACCTCTATACCCTGACCGGTGGAGCCAGGTCGGTGGCCAGCGGCACGCACATGATCCCGGTCGCCGCCGGGATGCACTTGATAACCATCTACGGGAAGGTGCAGTCACCGCAACCGGGCGTGGAATTCGGCTTCTCGGGATCCCAATGGGGAAGCGAGATCGTGCTGACGGTCATACCCCAGTAGGAACGCCGACGGGGTGCCCGCGCCCCGCACTGCAGTCAGGGATTCCGTTCGATCTGCCCGAGCAGATCAAGCCCGTCCCACTCGCCCCAGCGGTCGGTGATCAGCCCGTCGCGCACGCGGATGATCTCGATCCCCTTGAACACGATGCGCCGCCCGGTGGGTGACAGACCCAGGTACGGCGCCTTGTGCGTGCCGACGGCGGTCCAGCGCACGGCGACGGTGCCGCAGGGGGCGTGGCCGGCATCCGCAGTTGCGCCGGCGCAAGTGCGTGGACCGACCGATTCCAGGTCGATCACCAGGTCGCGCACGGTGGCCTGGAAATCCGGAAAGGCGGCGTACAGCCGCACGATGCCCTCGCGGAAGCCCTCTTCGACCCAGCGACGGGCCAGGGCGGCCAGCTCGGCGCGCGTCTGTTCGCCCATGGCGTCCTCCTCAGGCTCCCGGCATCGCCTTGATGCCGGCCAGCAGGGCCGCGTTCGTCGGGTACTTCTCCAGCAGCTTCAGCATGCCTTCCATGGCCTGCCGCGGCGGCACCGCGACCGCGCGCTTGCGCAGAAGGTTCACGATGGAGATCTCGTCTTCCGTGTAGAGCAGTTCGTCGCGGCGCGTGCCGCTGGTGCGGATGTTGATGGCCGGGAACACGCGCGCCTCGGCCATCTGGCGGTCCAGCACGATCTCGCTGTTGCCGGTGCCCTTGAACTCCTCGAAGATCAGGTCGTCGAGGCGCGAGCCGGTTTCGATCAGCGCCGTGGCGATGACCGTGATGGAGCCGCCGCCCTCGACGTTGCGCGCCATGCCGAAGAATTTGCGCGGGATCTCCATCGCGCGCGAGTCGAGCCCGCCCGACAACGTGCGGCCCGAGCCCGGTCCGCGGTTGTTGAAAGCGCGCGCCATGCGCGTCAGGCTGTCCACCAGCAGCACCACGTCGTGGCCGCACTCGGCCTCGCAGCGCACCTGGGCCATGGTCAGCTCGCACAACCGCACGTGCGACTCGACGGTGTGGTCGTTGTTGCTGGCCAGCACCTCGGCCGGCACCGAGCGGCGGAAGTGCGTGACTTCCTCGGGGCGCTCGTCGACCAGCAGCACGACCACGCGCGAATCGGGCGTCTCGGCGCAGATCGCCTTGGCCAGCTCCTCGAGAATGACCGTCTTGCCCGTGCGCGGAGGGGCCACGATCAGCCCGCGCGTGCCGCGCGCCATGGGCGCGAACAACTCGACGATGCGCATGGTGACGCCGCCGTGGTCGCCCAGCCGGAAGCGGCGGTCGGGGTTCACCGCGAGCAGCTTCTCGAACTGCGTGCGGCTGCGGTACCGGTCGTAGGGCACGCCGCAGATGGAATCCAGGCCCACGAGCTGCGGCGAACGCTTGCCGGTCTTGACCGGGCCGGTGATGGTCGCCCCGTGCACCAGGGCGAATTTCTGGATGGCCTGCCGCGGCACCAGCACATCGTCGGGTGAGGGCTGGAACGACTTGGCAGGGTTGCGCAGGTAACCGTCCCCCTTCTGGGAGAGGTCCAGTACGCCGGTCGTGGTGTCGGACATGCGGATCCGTTTC
>JFJP01037498.1_pt1 | contig 35422 bp, 29 predicted proteins | sample 431651 | NCBI WGS metagenome assembly JFJP01 (sample SAMN02602958, study PRJNA72255) | Microbial mat metagenome, whole genome shotgun sequencing project. | biome: fresh water; feature: sink hole; material: water; isolation source: purple microbial (photo- and chemosynthetic) mats found in... | reverse complement strand
GTACTGCTACAATTGCTGAAATGCTTACTAAAGCAGACGATGCTAACGCATACTTTATGGTGACCGGCGTTATTAAATCGATAGCAAGTGACGTTTACGGGAACATGACTTTACAGGATGGAGCAAGTGAAATGTATATGTATGGATGCTATCCTGGCTTTGGAGCGACCGGCGATTTCAGAAAAGGTTTGGTGACTGCCAAAGTACTTAAAGTGGGTGACACACTTACTGTAATTGCAACAAAAGGTTCTTTTCAAGGAAATCCACAACTTGCAAAAGGTTTTTATTTTAGCCATGTAAGTGCTCAATAAGGATTTATTCAATCCAAATCCGCCCAATTTCCCTATCGAAGTTGGGCGGTTTTTATTTTCGAGAATTTAGTTCATAAAAAAACCTCCGTTTTCAATAAATGAAAACGGAGGTTTTTCTGATTTTGAACGTACTACATATTTAAAGTTAAACTAAATATCAAATTCCGGATTTTCTTCTGAGGACTTCAATTTGTTTGTTCCACAATAAGATTAAATCTTCGCGATCGCTTTCTACCACATAATCGGTAACCAAAAGCGACAATTGCCTTGTAATGGCTTCTTTAACAATTCTAATTTCAAAATGATCTTCGGTGCCTTCATCTTCAATCCACTGAAACCGAATAAAACTGTTTGCTTTTTTATCGATAAGGCGAGCCGTTTGCTCCACTCCTTCCCAATTAAAAGTGTAATTTTCACCCTCTACTGTTACTCCGTCGGCAAACCATTCCGCTAAGCCGAGTGGTGTTCCAATACTCGTCCATAATAACGGAATAGAGGCATTTTTCAGCAAGTATTCAATACACAAATTCTTTTTCGACATCACGTCTATGGCTTTTCAATCATTCCATTCTTAAAACGTTCGCAATATACAGCAATAATGTCGATGATAAAAATTTTTTTTCAACAATTAACTTATTTGTTTAAACTTGATTTTTCGAAACAAAGCGGTAATAATTGTTTTACATTTTGGATAACGAAAATTTCGTCGGTTCCATATAAAATGACTTCGATATCCGAATCAAATCTGGTTTCACTTTCGAGCATCACTTGTCGACATGAGCCACAGGGTGTTACAGGCGATTTTAGAAATGCGCCATTGGTAAAAGCCGCTATAGCAATGGCTTTGACCCTAATTTGCGGATACTGCGCATTGGCATAAAATAGGGCTACTCGCTCGGCACACAAGCCCGAAGGATAAGCAGAATTTTCTTGATTGTTACCCGCAAAAACAACACTATTTGCCAGTTCCACCGCTGCCCCTACCTGAAAGCCTGAATAGGGCGCATAAGCATTCTCAAGCTGCATTTTAGCCTTTTCGACCAACAGCTGTTGACTCTCGGATAATTCATTAAAACTATAAACCGAAACTTTTGTTTCGACAATTCGTTGCCACATATTTTAAATTTATTTAATGTATAGTGAATTTTGAATGACAAATGTACTAAAAATTTGTTTTACCTTTGCTATCATTTTCAAATCAACAACAGCCGTATTTTTTTTTATCTTTCGGCTACGCCTACAAATGACAACAAAACAGCGCTATAAACATATTATTGACTGGTTCATAATCAATCAACTCATTGCCGAAACGGAACTTCATCACAGCAATCCTTACGAACTTCTTATTGCGGTTATTCTTTCGGCACAATGTACGGATAAGCGCGTAAACATGATAACTCCGCGCTTGTTTGAGGCTTTTCCAACGGCTGAAGTGATGGCAGCAACAAGCTCTGAAGTGGTTTTCGATTATATCCAATCCATTTCATATCCCAACAACAAAGCAAAACACTTGGTGGGAATGGCTAAAAAATTAGTATCCGATTTTGGAAGCGTGGTGCCCGAAGATGTCGATTTATTACAAACTTTGCCAGGCGTAGGACGAAAAACAGCCAATGTAATAGCGTCGGTTATTTACAACAAGCCTGCTATGGCTGTCGATACGCATGTTTTTCGTGTTTCTGAACGAATAGGTCTTACCACCAAATCGAAAAATCCGCTGCAAACGGAACTCGAATTAATCAAACACATACCTCAAGATCTTATTCCACGAGCACATCACTGGCTCATTTTGCATGGGCGCTATGTATGTGTGGCTCGCAAACCCAAATGCGACGAATGCGGCATAGCGGAGTGGTGTCGTTTTAATATAGAAGGTAAAAATTAGAAATTAGAAAAATAGAGTTATGCTTTTTCAACCAAAACTATTGAGTACGCTAAAAAACTACTCGAAGGAACTTTTTTACGCCGACTTAATGTCGGGAATTATTGTGGGTATTGTAGCTTTGCCATTGGCCATTGCTTTTGGTATCGCTTCGGGTGTGTCGCCCGAAAAGGGACTTTTTACAGCCGTTATAGCCGGATTTATCATCTCGCTTTTGGGTGGTACTAAAGTGCAAATTGGCGGGCCTACCGGTGCATTTATAGTTATTGTGTATGGTGTAGTTCAAGAATTTGGAGTTGCCGGATTAGCAATAGCAACCATTATAGCAGGTATTATGCTTATTGCAATGGGTTTACTCAAACTGGGAAGCATTATTAAGTTTATTCCGTATCCGGTAGTGGTAGGCTTTACGAGCGGCATTGCGCTCACCATTTTCACCACACAAATAAAAGACCTTTTTGGTATGAACACTGGTGCTCTGCCAGGAGATTTTATTCATAAATGGGTAATTTACAGTCAGCATTTCGACTCAATAAATTTTTGGTCGTTGGGCGTAGGTGTTGTTTCTATCGCTATCATTTTTCTTATGCCAAAATTTTCTAAAAAAATACCCGGTTCGCTTATCGCAATTATTTTGCTTACACTAGTGGTTTATTTTTTGCGAAACAAATTTGGAATTACGAGTATAGAAACCATTGGCGACCGCTTCACAATCGACCCCTCGCTACCCAAAGCAGAAACCCCTGAAATAAGTTTTGCAATTGTACAAATGCTTATACCTACCGCCTTCACAATTGCCATCTTGGGAGCCATAGAGTCGTTGCTATCGGCTACAGTAGCCGATGGTGTTACAGGCAACAAACACGACTCCAATACGGAGTTAATTGCCCAAGGTGTTGCCAATGTTGTAACGCCACTTTTTGGTGGAATCCCAGCCACAGGCGCTATTGCTCGCACCATGACAAACATAAATAATGGTGGAAAAACTCCAATTGCAGGAATAATTCATGCTATTGTATTGTTATTGATAATGCTATTTTTGGGAAATTTAACAAAGCATATTCCAATGGCTTGTTTGGCAGGTGTGTTGATTGTGGTTGCCTATAACATGAGCGAGTGGCGCACGTTTAAAAATTTGCTCCGAAATCCCAAAGCCGATGTGGCTGTGCTGATAACTACCTTTTTGCTAACCGTTATTTTTGATTTAACAATTGCTATCGAAATTGGTTTACTTTTGGCCGTCGTTTTGTTTATTCGTCGTATATCCGAAACTTCAAACGTATCTGTATTTACTGATGAAATAAATACAACAGACTATACCGAAGTGGGCGATGCTACCGAAAAACTTTCGATACCAGAAGGTGTTGAGATTTACGAAATTGAAGGACCATTCTTTTTTGGTGTTGCCAGCAAATTTGAGGAAACGATGAAACAAATTGGCGATAAGCCCAAAGTTCGCATAATACGTATGCGTAAAGTGCCGTTTATCGATTCCACAGGCTGTCATAACTTAGAAAGTTTTATTAAAATGTCGAAAAAAGACAAAACGCAAGTCTTGCTCTCGGGCGTAAACGAGCGTGTACGCTTGGTATTGGTTAATACGGGTCTTGAAAAAATGCTTGGGCAGGAAAATATTCTTTCGAATATTAACGATGCAGTAGAACGTGCTCGAAAGTTAGTATCAAAATAATACTCACTTTTAATAGCCTACCATCTTTTCAGTTCGTTGTAAACGCGCTGTATGGGTAGTCCCATTACATTGAAATACGAACCTTCGATATGTTCAACACCAACGTAACCAATCCATTCTTGCACTCCATAAGCACCTGCTTTATCGTAGGGTTTAAAGTTTTCGAGGTAATAATCAATTTCGTTTTCGGATAAACTGGCAAATCGCACCTCCGAAATTACGTGAAACACTTTACGCTTTTTATTGGTACGAATACAAACGCCCGTAATTACTTCGTGCATTTTACCCGAAAGTTGTTTAAGCATTCGCTTGGCATCCGCTTTGTCGTGAGGTTTTCCGAACACTTGCCCTTCGTGCCATACTATGGTGTCTGCAGTAATGAGCAATGTCTCGTCGTCGATAGTATAGGCATCTGCTTTTTTTTCGGCTAGATACATGGGTATATCTACACCAACAATGTCGCTCGGATAGGATTCGTCGACATGTATTACTTTTACGCTAAATTCTACTTGCAAACCGCGTAATAATTCTTGCCTACGTGGCGACTGAGAAGCCAGCACAATTTTGTATTTTTCGATATTTCTTAAAAGTGTATTCATTTTATTAAAAGTTAGGACGAATTGCATTCATAAATAAATTGATCTTGAGAATAATACAAAAGTACTATTTTTTTTTGTTCGATAAAATTAGTTTTGTAAAAAAACACACGATTATGAATTTTATTCAAGTTGATTTGATTATAACTCCTTACGAAGAGTACATTGCCGACGTGCTTGCTGCCGAATTGGGCGAAATAGGGTTCGATACTTTTGTTCCAACAGCCAATGGCTTACAAGCATTTATTGCCGAAAAACTTTTCGACGAAAAAACCTTAAATACAATTATTTCGGATTTTGTATTCGAAACATCAATTGAATTTAAAGCCATAGCCATCGAGTCGAAAAATTGGAACGAAGAATGGGAAAAACACTATTTCGAACCTATTATTATTGATAATGAATGCGTTATACACAGCTCGTTTCACAAAAATGTACCAAAGGCTAGCTACGACATTGTTATAGACCCTAAAATGGCTTTCGGTACAGGGCATCACGAAACTACAAGTTTGGTTATTGGTGAGCTATTGAGTATGTCTGTTGAAAGTAAAAAAGTATTGGATATGGGCTGTGGAACGTCAGTGTTGGCAATTTTAGCAGCTATGCGTGGTGCCAAGGAATTAGTGGCAATTGATATTGATAGTTGGTGTACCGAAAACTCCATCGAAAACATTGCAATGAATAATGTAGCCGGAATTGAGGTAAAACAAGGCGGAGCCGAACTGTTAGAAGGTATGCATTTTGATATTATTTTAGCTAATATTAATCGTAATATTTTATTAGCCGATATGGAAAAATATGCCAATTGCCTTACTGCAGGTGGCGAACTTTATATGAGTGGATTTTATAGCGAAGACATTCCACTAATCGAAGCCGAAGCAAATAGAAATGGACTGGAATTGCAAAAATCGAAGTTGAAAAACAATTGGGCGGTTGTGAAAACTGTAAAGTTGTAAGTTGTTAGAAACTCGGAATCATTAATAAGATTATCTTGCTGATAATGGCGGGTAAAAACATAATGGAAATGCCAACAATAAGCATTATTTTGCCCCGTTCATCTTCGTCCATGTCAAAAATGATGCGACAGCCTTCCCATACAATATATACGGTGTAAACATTGAGTATTTGCAGAAAAAATAAGCTTGGAATAATGGTTGTGATAATTTTGATTGGAAAAACTACTGCAAATGAATAAGAAACCAATTTTTCGATTAGATGAAAATAATCCGTAGTTGGATGATTTTTTTTGAGAAAGGTAGCGGTAAAATACCGTGCAAGATAAAAAGTGCTAAAATAAGAAATGAGGGTGATAACAGCGTAAACAAATCCGACTTGAATCGGTTTTGATGGAGCGTAAAGTGTTTTAAAAAACAACACTAAAGCAGCGCTAATAAACAAAAGCGGTAAAAAGTATTTTTGAAATGAATTCTGCTTTTTTTCATTCAAAACAACTTCCCACGATAGGGAAGTAGCTGTCATTAATCCCCATGTGCGCTCTATAACAAGCTGAATGTTCGTTTTCATTTGTAGCTTTACACTATTAATTTCGCTAAAAAATGTCCGTTATTTGCTGGAATTTTATACCTTAAAAATTCGGCGTGCAAAATTACAACTAATTTTCTATTAATAAGCTACTGATATTTTTATTTTGTAAAAAAAAAATATGAAATATTTAAGGCTCAAAGAGTGCACAAAACAGCATCTAAAACGTTATACTCCTAAAATATTGCTTATATTTGCGGACTTTTACAAAAAACTGTTGAAATATGGATAATGAAAAAAGACTTTCGATTACTGGATTAGTTTATAATCAGACAATTGTAGGCACTTACGGATTAGTTTTGAGCGAGATAGATGGCAACCGTCGTTTTTCGGTAATGATAGGCGAACCCGAAGCCCAATCTATAGCAATGAAGCTAAATAACAAAAAATCGCCCCGTCCACTTACGCACGATTTGATAAATAATTTATTAAATGTGCTCGGCACAAAACTCGACAAGATACTTATATACAATATGATAAGTGATGTGTTTTACTCCGAATTGCATATAAGAAAAAATGACGAGGAGATTTTAATCGTTGATGCTCGCACTTCGGACGCCGTGGCCTTGGCTGTGAGAAGCGATGCCCCTATTTATATTAGCTCCGAAATTTTAGATATTGTAGGTACCGTAGTCGAAACGTTGATTCCAGAAAGTAAGGAAGAAACAGAAGAGGAAGTAAATGCAGAAGATTTGACTTCCGACGAACTCGATTTGCTCAGCATGTTAGATTTAGAGGAATTATTAGGCATGGCATTACACGAAGAAAAATATGAACTAGCAGTGAATATCCGCGATGCTATAAAGCGGAAAGATGAGAAATAATGTTTCAATTTGAAAATATGAAATAACTGCCCCCAACCCCTAAAGGGGAGTAAGAAAAAATACTATTCGAAACTATTTTACATCCCCTTTAGGGGCTTGGGGCAGTATAAAAATAAATTTCTAACTTTAAAAATATATGAGCTTAAAAATCAGATTAATAATAATGAATTTTCTACAATTCTTCGTATGGGGATCGTGGATGATGACTTTGGGACATTATGGATTCGTAGAAAAACAATGGGATGGCGCCGAATTTGGCTTGGTGTTTTCCACTATGGGATTTGCCTCGCTTTTAATGCCTACCTTATTTGGCATTTTAGCCGACAAATGGAAAGCAAATTATGTGTTTGCCATTTTGCATCTACTATTTGGTGCAACTATGTGCTTTTTACCCTTGATTGATAATCCAATACCGTTTTTTTGGACATTATTATTGGCAATGAGTTTTTATATGCCTACCATTGGACTAAATAATTCGATTGGTTTCAAGATTTTGAAAGATGAAGGAAAAGACCCTACTACTTATTTTCCACCTATCCGTGTTTGGGGTACAATCGGCTTTATTGTTGCCATGTGGATTACAAATATATTCACAAAAGAGTGGGGTTTTGGTCAAAGTATTAAAGTCTCATTTATTATATCGGCTATTTTTGCATTCTGCTTATCCCTCTTCTCGTTTTTCTTGCTGCCTACACTAAAAAAGGAACCAATTATAGTGAGCAATGTAAAAAAAACGTGGACACAAAAATTAGGATTGGAAGCTTTTGTTTTATTCAAACAAAAGAAAATGGCACTCTTTTTTCTGTTTAGTTTGTTGCTTGGTGCAGCTTTGCAACTCACAAATGCTTACGGTGATAGCTTTTTGCAAGATGCCAATGTGTTTGAAATTGGTGGATTGATAAATAATTTTTCAACCATAATATTATCTGTATCACAAATATCCGAAACCTTATTTATATTGGCAATTCCATTTTTTATGAAAAAATTTGGGATTAAAAATGTGATGCTCTTTAGCATGATTGCTTGGGTGCTACGATTTGGATTATTTGGAATTGCCGAAAACACCGAAATAGGATTTGTATTTATTATTTCGTCCTGTATAATTTACGGGTTGGCATTCGATTTTTTCAACATTTCGGGTGCATTATTTGTCGAAAAAAATACCGAATCAAGAATTCAATCATCGGCACAAGGAGTATTTATGCTAATGACTAATGGTGTAGGTGCTGTTTTAGGTAATATTATTGCCGGATTAGTTATAGCAAAATGGTTTGAAGACCCAACAACACACGTTAAAGATTGGCAAGGAATCTGGTTTAGTTTTGCTGCTTATTCGATGGTTGTAGCCTTATTATTTGCAGTATCGTTTAAATACAAGCATAATCCGGAAGAATTAAGAATTAAGAATTAAGAGTTTTGAAAAACATTTAAGTAATAGGACGAATATAATATAGCATTTTAAATCCCCTCTCCTTTAGGAGAGGGGGGCAAGAGAGGGAACTGCGGTCTGCAACAAATAAAATTATGCGACATTATTTTATTCCACTTACTTAGTAATTCCACTTTGAGAGATAAAAAATGATAGTATGAAAAAAAACAATATTGAAGATCAAATATTAGTTATTTTTGGTTCGAATGGCGACCTTTCAAAACGGAAATTACTTCCTGCTGTTTTTCAGTTATTTATCGACGGCCTTCTGCCCGAAAGATTTATTGTACTTGGTGCTGGTAGTCAGGAAAAAGATGAAATAGCCTACCGAGCAGATGTAAACGATGCGCTTAAAACTTTTGCAAAAAATTCGTACATCGAATACAGCGACAAGTTGGATGCTTTTCTCCAAAAAGTATTTTACCAAAAAGTAAACAATCAAACAGAGGAAGATTTTGGGGCATTAAAAAGCTATATCGACAATATTGCGCAAACACTTAACATTAAGCAAAATATAGTATACTATTTTTCAATACCTCCTTTTTTATACGAAGTAGTAGCAGCAAATTTGGTAAAATTTGGACTTAACAACGAAGAAAATGGTTGGAAGCGCATTATTGTCGAAAAACCATTTGGATATAGTTACGACTCAGCCATCGATTTAGACAAAAAGTTACACAAGGGATTTAACGAAGATCAGATTTATCGTATCGACCATTATTTGGGCAAAGAAACAGTACAAAACATAATGGTTACACGCTTTTCGAATGGATTTTTTGAACCTATTTGGAATAGAAAGTATATTGACAGAGTTGAAATTACCGCTTCCGAAAAAATTGGTGTAGGAGATCGTGGTGGTTATTATGATACTTCGGGCGCTTTGCGCGATATGATTCAAAATCATCTTTTGCAGGTAATGGCTGTGGTGGCTATGGAGCCGCCAGCCGTTTTCGATTCGGATTCGATACGTAACGAAACCGTGAAAGTACTACAAGCTCTTCGTCCTATTCCTTCGGGCAAAGTGGCTGATTATGTAGTACGAGGTCAGTATATTTCGAGTGCAGTAGATGGTGTGCTTCAAAAAAGCTATCGCGAAGAAAAAGGTGTTGCCCCAAGTTCAAAAACAGAAACTTTTGTGGCGCTAAAATTATTTATCGACAACTGGCGCTGGGGCGATATTCCATTTTACATTCGTACGGGTAAACAACTCCCTGAGCGTGTAACAGAGGTCGTAATACACTTAAAACCCGCTCCACATCAACTCTTCAAGCAGCTTTGCCTAACCGAGCCCAACAATATGATTATATTGCGCATCCATCCAGATGCAGGGGTTGCTATCGATTTTGGCATGAAAATACCTGGAGCCGGATTTAAAGTTCAGAATGTAAATATGGCATTTCATTATTCCGACTTAGCCGACAAAAAAATTGCAGAAGCTTATGAGCGACTTATATTAGACTGTATGATAGGCGATTCGACACTTTATGCCCGTGCCGATGCCGTAAAAGCAAGTTGGAAATTTGTAGATACCATTTTGAATGCTTGGAAAAACGACACTGAAATTCCACTTTATTATTACGATTGCAATACATGGGGACCAAAAGAATCGAACAATCTCTACGATGATAAATTTATGAAATGGCGCAACCCTTTTAGCAAATTTAAAACAGAATAAAAGAACAGAATAAAAAGATACGATAAAAAGATACGATAAAAACACAATAAAAACACATAATATTTCTACTAATTTTTATGCAAATTAATCTTCAGGTTTTCGAAAACGGAACTGCAGCTTCGTATGCTGTTGCCGAACTTATTAAAGAAAAAATCAAAGAAACACCAGATTCGAGTTTTTTAAACATAGCCATTTCGGGAGGTACAACACCTCGTATGCTTTTCGAACTGCTTGGAAATGAATACGGTTCATCTATCGAATGGAAAAAAGTTCGTTTGTTTTGGGTGGATGAGCGCTGTGTAGAACCAACGGACAGTGAAAGTAATTTTGGCATGACTTACGATGCTTTTTTGCAAAAAACCCTTGTGCAAGGCGAAAATATATTCCGCATGCGTGGCGAAGAAATTCCCGAATATGAAGCCGAAAGATACAGCAATTTGTTGTTAAAAGAATTACCTGCAAGCGGTGGTTATCCTGTTTTCGACCTAATTTTGCTTGGAATGGGTAACGATGGACATACCGCTTCTATATTTCCAAACGATATGTCGCTGCTCGATTCGGAACTTTCGGTAGCTGCCACAGTAAATCCATACACATTGCAAAAGAGATTGACGCTAACAGGAAATACAATCAACAATGCCAAACAGATTGTATTTATGATAACCGGCGAAAGCAAATCGAAAATTCTGAAAGAAATTGTTGAAAATAAGCCCAATGCTAAAAATTATCCGGCAGCACATATTGCTAACCCCAAAGGGAAAGTTGATTTTATGGTAGATAAAGCTGCTGCGGCAAGATTGTAAATAGAGACGAAGCACGATTTTAAAAAAAAAAGAGACGGAGCGTGATTTTTAGAAAGAGACGGAGCGCGCTTCGTCTCTACAAGAGCTGAAATAATTCGCTGAGGGTATATACGCTTGATTTTGAAGATTTCGCAACTTTTTGCATGGCTTGAGCTACTTCATTGGCATGGATAGGGCGATAGTTGCGTAATAATCCCAAGCGATTTATGAAAAACATTAGCTGAATGGCTATTTGTTCCATCTTACGTTTTTGCTGACGATTTCCATAGAGCTGGCCAGGTCGTAAGATGCTCAAAAATTGGAAGTTAAGCATACGTACAGCCTCATCGAGTTTGCCTTTCATGCTCAAATAAAAATTTCTTGATTGTGCTTTTGCACCAGCCGACGACACCAGAACCAACTGTTTTACACCATTGTCTGATGCTATTTTTGCCATTTCGTACTGATAGGTAAAATCCACCTTATATTGATTTGTTTTTGAGCCAGCCACAGCCAAAGTAGTTCCTAAACACGAAAAAAGCACATCGCCTTGCACCAATTTAGACCATTGAGATGGTTGGTCAAAGTCAACCACATATTCTGTTAATTTCGGGTGATTTAGCTGTGTTGGCCGACGTACAAAAATAAGCACGGCAGCGTATTCATCGTTTGCAAGTAACTGATTTAATAGTGCGGCTCCTACCATTCCGGTAGCTCCAAGTAAAATTGCTGTTTTCATTTTCGCGATTTGTATTTTTCGTAAGTTGCTAATGTTTTTTCGACATAATCTACTGTAATTCGTCCACGGAAACGTCCATATTTAACCACTTCGTCGTTGTAAAATTCAGGTTCCGACTTTTTCAACAAAAAAGTTTCTACATGTCCGAACCATACATTTTTGTTTTTACCGTATTTTTCGGCTAATGCCCGAGCATCGAGTATGTGAGCAGGGCCAGAATTGTACGAAGCAAGAATAAATTTTATTCGCTCCTGTTTATTTTCAATTTTCGAAAATGTAAGATTCAAACTCTTGATATACTGTACTCCAGCCTCAATATTCTTTTCGGGATTCATAATATTTTTACGATTTAAGCCAAAATTAGAAGCAGTACGGGGCATTAGCTGCATAATACCGGCCGCTCCCGCCCACGAAACTTGTGTAGAATCGAAACGCGACTCGTGAAATGCCACCGCAGCCAATAGCCTCCAATCCCAGTTTATCTCTGGTGCATATTTTTTAAACAACTTGTCGTATGGGGAAATGGATCCTTTTGGAATTTTAATTTTTTTCTGTGTAAAAAATAGGCTATTACGAAGATATTTAAAATTCAAATTTGAAACAAGTAATTCATTATCAGAAGTTTTACTCCAGTCATCAATGGCTTTTCGGAGATAAGCCGATTCTTTGCGAACCAACCAACCATTTCGCTGTGAAAAACCTATTGGAAGGCGCACATCTAATTTCTTATAATAACTTTTATACAGTCGGGCTACTTTAACATCGGCTACGGTATATGCAATTTTTCCAGTGGCAACTTGTTCAATTAAATCTTCTTGAGTAAGGGAATCTTCTGCATGTTCTATTGTAAAATTTAGTCCCGTTTCGTCGTTTAGTTGCGTTATTCGTTGTTCATAAGCCGAACCCGAAGCCACCGTAATAGTAATGTCTTTAATGTCAATAGTATTTTTAAATGTTTTTATATCAAGTGGTTGCACCAATACTTGATAGCTGTCATCGAGCGGTAGTACAAAATAAAATTGCTTTTTGAGGGCTTTTGTTTGATGAAAATTATAAGCTGCAATATCAACAATTCTATTAGCAAGTAGTTCGGTTAATTCGGTTTCGCTGCTTGCCTCAACTACTTTCAGAGTCAATTTTAGGCTATCAGCTAAATTTTGAGCCATTTCGTAGTCGAAACCCATTGTTTCGTCGCGATAATAAAAATAGGAAACAGGTCCAGCAATAGTTCCAATACGTAAAGTATCGTCATTCAGAATAGTTTCGAGATCCACTCCCTGATCGGTATCGGCAGTATCGATTTTTCCAGAACACGATATATCTAAAACGATAATTGCTATTAAAATAAAAATGTTGTGAATTTTCAAGTACATAATGTGATTTATAGCGATTCAATATTCTCAACTTTTATTCCTTCGTGAGCTTGTAAATGCAAAAATACCTGAGCCGTAGCTACCACATCTTTCTGGCAATAAGTAGCAATTCGCTGTACATTTTTTTCGAGGTAGTAAACATTTGCCACCTGACTTCCATCGATGTCATCTTTTGGCGTTGGTATTCCGAACACGGCGGTTAACAATTTTAGAGCCGTATAATTCTTATAATCACCAAATTTCCAAAGTTCCAGTGTGTCGATAAAACTCATTTCCCAAGGCTTTTTCCCAGAGATATTTAAAATGGCTGGTAATTTTATTCCATTTATCAACATGCGTCGACAAATATAAGGTATATCAAACTCTTTAATATTGTGGCCGCAAAGGGTATGCTCCTTCGAAGTACAAAATTTTTGAATTAAAGCAGCAAAATCTTGCAAAATCTTCTTCTCATCGTCGCCCGCAAACGATTTGGTACGAAAACACATTTCGAGACCTTTGAAATAGATAAAACCAACAGAAATACATACAATTTTACCAAATTCGGCATAAATGCCCGCACTGCTCGAAAAAGCTTCGTTAGGGGTAGTTTCGTCGGTATATTTCTCGGGCATCCGCTTCTGTATCATTCGAAATTTATCCTCCCAAAGATGCACTAAATCTTCCGACATTTCATTTAATTCAGCCGTTTGAGGAACTGTTTCAATATCCAGAAACATAATTTTTTGTAGCTCCGTGTTTGTCATAATATTTAGTTTATAGTCCCGTTGCACGGGATGTCGAAATACGCCATTTGCAGTTTATAGTTTATAGTTTGCAAAGAGGATTTATTTTTCTTTCAAATTTTTTTCGATATAATTTGTGAGAATTTCGATAGCAATATGATTATTACCACCTTGTGGAATGATAATGTCGGCAAAGCGCTTTGTGGGTTCAATAAATTGCACGTGCATGGGCTTTACTGTTTGCTCGTAACGTTCCATTACTTTATTCACCGAGCGCCCACGTTCTATAATGTCGCGATTGATAACTCGAATTAACCTATCGTCGGCATCGGCATCTACAAATACTTTTAAGTCCATCATCTTTCGCAATTCCGTATTGGTAAGCACCAAAATTCCTTCCACGATAATTACATGACAAGGTTTTACAGGAATAGTTTCCTTAGCGCGTGTACAAGTTAAATACGAATAGATGGGCTGCTCAATGGTTTTACCTTTTCGAAGTTCCTTTAAATGTTTGGTAAGCAACTCAAATTCAATAGAATCCGGATGGTCAAAGTTAATTTCTAACCGTTCTTCGAGCGGCAGATGACTACTATCGCGGTAATACGAATCTTGTGGAAGAATAGCTACTTCACCTTCGGGTAGTCGTTCAAGAATTTTGCGTACAACAGTCGATTTTCCCGAACCAGTTCCTCCCGCAATGCCAATTATCAACATATTTTTTTTGTATAAAAATGATTAGATACGAGGCATAAAAATAAGTATTTTATTTCAAAAAAATGCACAAAAACAAATATACAGTTTGCAATTTTAATCAATACAACACTTAAATTGTTGTTTAATAGGTGTTTAAATAGATAATCATTTTTATATTTGATACAGTAAGATTGAATAATAAAACACTTGTAGCGTAGTTAGTATTGATTATAGGGTCGCCATTCGTAGCAACCAGCATCTGGTAAACCATCGCTAAAACGGTTTCGACCATTCAAATCGAGCGGGTATTGCGAAGCAACTGAAGGGTCAGCAATTTGACGTGCAGGCGATACAGAATCGGGCGTAAAATCAAAGTACTTTTTCTTTTCGTAATCAAATCGAGCTTGTTTGAAAATAGTATCGCCATTCTGATACCAGCGAATATTCTGAAACTGCGTTTGTTCGTATTTTATCGTGCGTTTGATATACGAATTTCTAAATTCACCTTTATAGTCCTTTATAAAGCGACTGGCAATGGCAAATTCGTTTTCGATAGTACCCGAAACAATGCAATTTGAAAATTCCGTTTGCATGGGTGCTGTTCGTTGCAGCCCCATAATTAGCACTGCAGGATATTTATCGCGCGTACTGGGTTCGAAGCTGTTATTTGCATAATAATTGGCAATGGTTGATTGTATAAATACATGTTTTCCACCACTCAGATATACTGTGTAACTACCAGTATTTGAAATCTCACTGTTTGTTACTGTTAAATTGGTATTTTGAGCCACTATACCATAATATACAAAGTTGTGAATTCGACAATTTTCAATTGTTATGTTTGGCAAGTTATCTCTATCGGTATTTGGAGAATAGATGCCAACATAAGCGCTGGTAATGTTGGTGTTTTTAATGTTATGTACGCCGTTTGGCGATAACAAATAAACGCCTCCCCATTGTCCAGCAACATAATTATAAGGCACAGGGTCGATAAATTTGACTTTGTCCAAGCGGTCGCCACGCATTTCTACAGGCTGATTAAATGTTCCTTCCGTTTTCAAATTTCCATAAACTATCAGATTTGAATTATTATGAAAATACAATCTACATCCAGCAGGAAGGGTTAATGTTTTGGCAGTATCAACTACCAAATCGCCATAAATGAGGTAAGGTTTATCATTTTTGAAGGTTGTATTTGCTTTTAAGACCTCATTTTTAAGTAAGTACATATTTTGTCCGAAAGCTTCTAACAATACTTGTTGCTTGTTACCATTAAATTCGAAAATCACCGAATCTTCAATCAAAACCGGATTGTTGTCGTCGGAAGTATCAATGGTTGTTTCTACAAAAACATACATACTGTCACGCGCACTAATTTCCAAATCGGTAAAAACATTGTTTGCCGAAATTGCCCCATCCACATTTAGCCTAAATTTAGAGCTTGTACCTTTTGCCAAACTGATACGCCCGATGCGCAAAGCGCGATAATTATTGTTGTAAATTAAAAATTTTTCGGTTGTACTGCCCAATGAAGTAAAAATAGTATCGAAGGTAAGCGTATCGGTCGAAAAGTCGATTTTGTTTTCGGGGTCAGTTGTAAATAATTCGTCCTGACACGAACTAAAATTAAAAAGCAATAATCCAACAAAAACTGCTGACAGTAACTGTTTTAAATTTTTTAAATCATTAAAAAAAGATGCTATTATACCGAATGAAAACATTTAGTTCCGAATTATTAAATTAACTTTGTAAAAAATTAAAAAACACATAAAATATAATTAATATGGCAAGTCGCAAAAAACTTAAGAAAACCATTCATTTTGTTAGCTCCGAGCTCATTACAGATGTCTATTTTCGATGCTTGTTAAACAAAAAAATAGACGAAACGGCTGTCGAAACTATAGTATTGAAAATTGTAGGCACTACGCGCGAATTTTGTTTGCGAGCCAACAAACCAGCTGGTAATGGCAATTCAACATTGGTTAAAGCCTATTATCGAAGCCTTTACACATCATGGAATCAAAAATTAGCTGAAATTATAAAAGACATCGAAAGTATTTAACAGCAATTCGTTTTTTATTCGAAATTAAACGTCAGGGTTATTAACCTTGACGTTAATTTTGAAATCGCCTGTGTGTATACTTTGTTTTCTTCCTTCATCGACCCCGTATCGCGGCTTTCTAAGGGCGTTAGCATATTATTAAATCCAAGAGCAAATTTGAGCTCAGGAGCTAGCTTGAAAAAGCTAAAATAAATATCGCAGCCCACACCCACCTCCACAAAAGGGTCGAAAGGTTTTAATAAAATTGCCAAATTATTATCTCTACCCAAATCGATGTAAGCACCTGCACCGCCAATAAGATACGGACGCAAATTACCATATCGCTCCGCACTGTATTTGAGATAAATAGGTGCACTAACCAAAATAGAAGAAGTTACATCGGGATTTGGCAAGCTATTGGTATAACTCAATTCTCTGTCGCCAATGTGCATGGTAGGCGTAAAACGCAAATTCCAGTGGCTTGCAAGCATTAAATCGCTAATAATACCCACCGAAAACCCGGGTTTTAAACTCGACACATCAGCCTGATAGACTTTTCCACCAATATCCATAAGGCTTGGTGTAATACCAAAATCTAAGGTGTTAATACCTAATGAGAAACCAAAATGCAACAATTTATCATCGCCACGATAACCGCCTTGGGCTTTTAATTTTCCAAAGCCGACCATAACAAGAAATAATAACAAGAAAATCTTTTTATTTTTCGACATACATTTTTTACCGTATTTACCTACATTTAAACGCTTTTTACTGTGTATTATTGCACAAGAAAAAAAATCAAAAATGTTTATTTTACGGCAATAGTTTCAATTTCGACCAAAGCGCCTAATGGTAAATCTTTTACAGCAAAAGCCGAACGAGCAGGACATTCCGATTGATAGTATTTTTTATACACCTCATTCATACCTGCAAAATTACTGATGTCGGAAAGAAAAACGGTGGATTTTACAACATCGGCAAATGTATAACCTGCTTCGGCAAGAATTGCTGCAATGTTGGAAAACGACTGCTCAGTTTGCATTGCAATTTCTGTTGCTTCAATTTTACCAACTTTAGGATTGATGGGTAACTGACCCGAAATGTAAAGTGTTCCGTTCGCTTCCACAGCCTGACTGTAAGGACCAATAGCTGCAGGAGCATTTGTTGTATTAATTATTCGTTTCATAAAATAAAATTTGATTTATATGCCCCCTAACCCCCTAAAGGGGTAATAAGAGCTGGTTATTAGTTATTTATCTCTATTTTTTGAAAATTCAAAAAAAATTAATCAATTATTTCACAAAAATCAGAAATATGTTCGTCGACGTAGGCTGCAATCAAGGCAGTTTGCTGCTCTTCCATTTCGAAATAAAGCTCCTCGAGGTCGTCGAACACTTCAAAATCGACATACATGGCGTTAAATTCCTCTTCGGTAGTTTCGCGTTCGAGCTCTTTTTTGTTGGCATCGTAAATTTCTTTTGCTTTGTAAACGAGTTTTCCAAGTTCCACAGCACCAAATTGTTTCATTGCTTTAGCAAATGGATTCGCAAAAATATAGGCACCATATCCGTTTTGAATTAATTGTACAAAACCACCATCGCGCATTTCGGTCGAAAAATAATGCCAGGCTAATAAAGTGTGTTGCAACCCGTTTAATTTATGCATGTTTTCAGGAGTCAATTCACCATCAACGGCCTGTAAATAAGCATCTATAAAAACTTGAAGAAATTCGTCCATGCCTTTTTCGACAGCCTGGGCTATTGCTTTGTCGTGTATTTGAATCATAATAATAGCTGAAATTTTGTTTATAGTAGAATGGAAAATACAATTGAATTGCAATTTCTGTTCAAAAGTAATGCTTTTTGGTGATATATTTAGTATCAGAATAACTTTAATACATCAACATCTTTGAAAAAAAACGCACAAAATTGTGTTATTCAATTTATTTGTATATCTTTGACCCCGAAAAGAAAATGTAGTACCTCCTTTGTAGTTTTTTTATTACTTACCCTCCGGTTCGTTTTGATTAAGGCATTTGACACTTTACTTCTCTTTTTTTACAATTTAAAATTATATTTTTATGAACATTTACGTAGGTAACTTAAGTTACAATGTTAGAGAAAACGACCTAAAAGAAGCAATTGCAGAGTATGGTCAAGTAGTTTCATGCAAACTTATCATCGATCGCGACACTCGCAGATCTAAAGGTTTTGCATTTGTAGAAATGTCTGATGACGAAGCTGCAAAAAAAGTAATTGCTGAATTAAACGGAGCTGAATTTGATGGCCGTCCAATGGTTGTTAAAGAAGCGCTTCCTAAAAACTAAATTTAGTTTTCAGAAAATAAAAAGAACTTCTGCTATCGAAATGATAGTAGAAGTTTTTTTTGTATCTAAATCATGCTTTCATAAGTAATCGAAGATAATTAATGATATGTTTTATTCTGACCCCCAACCCCCAAAGGGGGCTAAGACATATTCTCCTCAAAAGATACGAGAAAATAAAAGATACTGCGTCTAAAAGCCTCCGCCAGCTGGCGGATTGGGGGTCACTTGACAAATAAACTAAGAAACATAACATTAATAAATTTCATTTAACATAACACTACTTCAAATACAATGTAAAACTCATTTGCGTAATTTTGAAATCGCTTGAAGACTTATATTCTACCGACAAATTGCTTATTAACAACATATAGGTATTGGATTTTTGAACTAAAAGTTTGTTTTTAAGCGTCTCATTTTCATTATCCAAAACAAATAGCTCAGATACGATTTTCTGAAGTGGAAATGAAAATTTGCTTGCTTTTAGCATATCAGTAATTTCAATCTTATTTTTAATAAATTCTATTTTAAAGTTTTTATCCAAAAATACCAAATTACTATCTTCATTTATTTCAAGATTAGTTATCAGGTATTTGTACTCATTTATATCATACACTTCTTTAGAGCTATTTGACGTGTAAAACGATCGTGTTTTTTCGTTAAGCGTATAATTATTTACGCCTAAAGATTCTGTAATCTGAAAAACGCCCGCCAGTTTACGCTTATCATTAAAGGTTAGTTTCCAGCTTTCGAGCCCAAAATTAGTAATGTAATAATATACTTTGTCCGAAATTTCGGCTTTAACACTGTCCTTGATTGCTATTTTATCCGATTTGTTTTCTACTAACTGATTATTTACAAACAACTTATTATCAATTAATAATGTCGTTAAATCTTTCTCAACAACACGCTTTGTGGTAGCAAAAACACTCCATGGTCCTACGGATACGAGCAACAAAACTGCTGCAAACGAAATAACCAACCATCGTAAATGCTTCGAATGGGTAAAAAAGAGGTAAATGCTTACAGCGTAAAGCCAAATATTAAAAACCAACACATACAATCGGTTAATAGAAATGCCATAATCGTCGATGCGACGTGCCAGCCCTACCGACATTAATACAATTAAGGGCAACAACAAAACCGAAAAATACCTATTAAGAAAGCGCACAACACTATTTTCCGAAATCGGAAAAAGTAGAAATTTTGCTAAATAACCACCCAATGCTAAAATGGAGACCAATGTTGTTACCCAGCCGTTTGGCAGCTCCCAAATCACAATAATTTTTATCAAGTAAAAATAAAGTATCACTAAATACAATCCCAAGATAGGCAACAAAACATTTAAACCAAGAATTTTAAGAAATTTTGCATAATCAGGCGTATCATTGTATAATTGACTTTTAGTTGGCAAATTCATTAAAAAGTAAACGGGAGCCACCATTAAATAACACACAACCGCCAAACTACCATACACTTCGCTCTCAACTTTTACATTAAAAAGTACATTAACTGCATAAATGGCTAAACTTAATCCACCTTGAATAATCGACACGTAAATGAGAGTTGTGATAATTTCGCGGGAAATTTTTTCAGTAAAAATCCAAAATGAAGCATCTTTATTTTTCCGAAAATAGAGTACAAATGTAATCGACAAAAGTGTTGCAAACAGAATAGCAGCAAATTGCATCATTTCCCATTCCACCTTATTGTTGAAATAGAAAAAAGAATAGAGTGCAATAGATGACAAAGTAAGGAGGAGTGTCCCTATTCCGAGTAGCTTGTTTTTGGCATTTTCCAAAAACAAAGTAAGTGAGAATGAGGCTATTGTAGCCAAAATAAAAAAGCTCCAAACATTAAAATCCTGTTCGAAACGCTTTACATTAATTTCGAGCAGCGACATAATGGCAAGTCCAAAAACGGAAATTAATACAAGATAAAAACGAAGCACAACGGCTATAAAATCAGCTAATAATGATTTGAAATTGAGTTTTTTCATGTGTGTGATAATTGTTTGTTTAATTCTGTTCAATTTGACTTCTTGCAAAGATAAAAAGTTTTCGGTAAAAAACACCTTTACTATCCACCTATTCGTAAAATACATTATCTATAACATAGTGCAACAGTATTATTTAAAAAATAACATGAATTACTTGTAATAGTAAAGTTGTTTACCTTGTTTTTTACACACAAATTCTTATAAATATACCCTAACGAGATAGGTATGCAAAGCATATAGGATAGATATAGGATAGATACAGGATAAGCCAATATTAAATTGCAATAATATGCAATAGGATTTTATAAATATGCAAAAACTTTTTTTTGGGGGGTATATTCCTCAGTCGAGATATTACAGAGGAGAGGAGTTCAAATTAAAATTCCGTTGGACAACTTAGAAATGAAATAAAAAGACTTAGTGTTTTTCTAAAATATTGTAATTATCTTTGGAGTTTCAAATTGAAAAACCAGCGAAATTCCATTTTATTAACAAATTGGCTATGGTTAGTAGCCAAAACAAAGGAATATTTTCAATTCGTTGTATATCAATGGTATAGCAAAATAAAAACATCTGCATAAATGCGATGTATGTTCAGTTAACTGGGTATAGCCAAATTTTACTAAGCATATATAAGTGTTAGCAGTAAGATTAAAAAATGAGAAAAATACTGCAATTTTGTATTTGACGTGCAAATTTCGACACGAAAATGAATAAATTGCAATTATTGTACGTATATTTGCAGAATAATTACACAAAAACATGCAAAAATGATTATAAACTTTAGTATCCAAAATTTTGGGTCAATAAAAAGCAAACAAATACTTTCTTTTGAAGCGGACAAATCAATTCATTTAGAAGATTATTACGTAATTAAAGAGAATGGATTGAGATTATTGAAACTAGGGCTAATTTACGGTGCTAATGCATCTGGGAAAACAACAATTCTCAAGGCTCTCCAATTCTTAAGAGATATTGTTTTAGAACCAGAGGCAAAAAAAACAGAACCTCTAAATTTCAAACCGTTTCTTTTTGATAAAATTTCTTCTAAAGAAAATACAATACTATCTATTGACTTCATACAAAAAGAAAAGAGATATTATTATGAAGTTGAATTTAATGAAAATGCAATAGTGAATGAGACATTGAATCACTATAATCCAACTAAAGCTAACGTTTTTAAAAGAACAACAGATTTAGAAAAACAATATTCGAGCATCTCTTTTGGAAGCAAAATTAAAACGAGTAAAACTTTTGAAAAAACGCTTGAATCAAATACTCTTTGGAACAATACTGTTTTGGGAGGTTTTCTCAAAACAAATATAGAAATGACAGAGCTTAAGGATGTAACTGATTGGTTTAAAAATTACCTTAGACCATTGATTTATACCAAAACAGAATTAGATAGTTTTGTCACTTCTATAATTGATAAGCAAGAAATTAAAAAAGAAGATGTTGTTACCATATTAAAAAAGGCTGATTTCAATATATCTGATATTGTAATTCAAAAAGAAGAGGAAGATATCCCAGATGGATTAATCGAGTTTCTTGAAAAGCAGATAAAAGATTCTGGTGATAAAATTAAAGCATTAAAGAATAAAGGTAAAATTACTTCTGTTAATCTAGAATTAGAGCATACAGTTGGGAATAATAAATATTCACTTCCACTAAAACTTGAATCGCAAGGAACTGTAAGATATTATGGATTTGCTGGAATTTTAAGTCTTTTGCTGAAAAAATCAATTGCATTTCCAATTGACGAGTTAGAAGCATCTTTACATCCAGATCTATATGTTCATTTCTTACTCTCATTTTTAGTAAACTCAAAACGATCACAAATTATCGCAACCACTCATAATAGAGAGATATTAAATAATAAAGATATCTTTAGGGATGATGTTATTTGGTTTACAGATAAGACTGATGAATGTGCGACAGAGCTATATTCACTTGCAGATTTTGATAGTTCGGTAATTAGAGACACAAGCAATGTATATAATGCGTATAAAATTGGAAAGTTGGGTGGGGTTCCGAATCTAGGTGATTACTTTATAGATATTACCAATGAGGAAGACTAAATCAATTCAACCCAAAGGAAAACAAAAATTTGCATTTGTTGTCGATGGCGAATGTGAATTTTGGTATATCCACATGCTTAAAAGAAATGAAAAGTCAATTAATGTTGATTTAAAACCAGAAATTCCACAAAAGAAAAAAAATTATGATCAATTCAAGAAAGTTGTTGAGCTATCGGCAGATTACGACAAAGTATTTTGGATAATTGATTTTGATGTAATAAAGATTGAGACTCTTAAAGCAAAGAGAGGAACGAAAACTGCACTTCTAGAATTTAAAGAGTATTGTGATGAAATTAATAATAGCTTTGAAAATGTTGTAGTTATAATTAACAATCCTTGTTTAGAGTACTGGATATTATTACATTTTGAAACAACTTCTAAGTATTATGAAACTTGTGACGGAGTTACAAAACAGTTGAAGAAATATTTACCTGAATATAACAAATCACAAGTGTTTTATACAAAACAAGACAATGATATTTATTTAAGATTAAAACCGCTATTATCAAAAGCAATTACTAATGCAGAAAGATTAGAAAAGTTTGACTTTCATAATCCAGATTCAGGGATGAGCGAAATGCAATTGTTCTTTAACACGGAGCAAATTAAAAAGATAATAGGAACAAAATAAAATCCTACTGCTAACATCATAGGACTTAAACGCACCACCCCGAACGCAAAACACCCCGCCAAGCTGAGCTCTTGACGGGATGTTGTGATTTAGTTGCACTGATTTGATATAGTTTGGGGTTTTCAATTCCAATTTTCAATTGCAAAATTTTAATTGAAATTTGAACTGCTCTCAATCTGGAATTTAATTTTTTATTAATTTTGGAAAATACTTAGATTGTAGTGCGACTTGTTCTATAATTAATAAAAGACGAGCTGCCGAAAGTGCAAAAATAAATAAAGGAAAAAACTTTTTATAGTTTTTAGATTGAAAATTTGCTTTTGCGGTGAAAAAACGCTATTTTTACCGCAAATTATGCAGTGAAAAATAATTATGTATATACACGAAAGAGAAAACTGGTACAATTTTGTTTGGGATAATGAAAAGATTTTACCAATATTAGCCTCTGTAAGACATTTACAAGGTAGATTGCTCGGACGTATGGAAAGATTGGGTTTCGACTTAATCGAGCGCGCAACATTGGAATCTCTAATTTTGGACGTTATTGACACGTCTAAAATCGAAGGTGAATTTCTTAATCCTGAACTTGTTCGCTCGTCCATTGCTCAAAAATTAGGTATTGAGGGAGCTGAGTTTGCAGCTACACCACGAAATATTGAAGGCATTGTTGATGTTCTATTGGATGCAACTCAAAATTATGATAAAACACTGACTGACAAACGACTTTTTGGTTGGCACAACTCACTATTTCAGTCAGGCTACAGTGGAAATATAAAAATTGATATTGGACGTTTTCGATTGGGTGGAATGAAAGTCGTTTCTGGAGCGTTTGGACGAGAAAAAGTGCATTTTGAAGCTCCTACTCCCAAAAGAGTTCCATTGGAAATGGCTATATTTCTGAATTGGCTGAATGAGAAGAATCAGATGGATTTAGTTTTGAAATCAGCTATTTCGCATTTTTGGTTTGTTACCATTCACCCCTTCGATGACGGCAATGGACGACTTGCCCGAGCAATTATGGATATGTTTTTAGCTCGAAGTGAAGGAAGTAAAATTCGGTTTTACAGTATGTCTAATCAGATTTTCAAAGAACATAAACATTACAATGAAATAATTGAAAAAACGCAGAAAGGAACAAGCGACATTACGACTTATTTGCTTTGGTTTTTAGAATGTTTCGAGAGAGCGTTACTCGCAAGTGAAAAGAATTTGGAGATTATACTTGACAAATCACACTTCTGGGAAATACATAAATTCACCACTATTAACGAGAGACAACGAAAAACAATTAATTATTTATACGACAATTACGATAAGGAGGTTGGATTTTTACGAACTTCAACCTACGCAAAATTGGCTGATTGTTCAACTGATACAGCTTTGCGTGATTTACAGGACTTGGTTGAAAAGAAAATTTTGAAATCGGAAGACACTGGAAAAAAAACCAATTATCTGATTGTAAGCCCGAAGAATTTACGGATTCCGAAAATATCAACAACAAAATAGAAACAAGCATCTACCCCCATAACATCTTATGTACATATTCCGGTGATACCCGTTCACGTTTCCCGGTGATATCCGTTCACTGTTTGTTCAAAATTAACAATAACAAAACTTTCAACTGAAATAAAATCAGCTAATAATGATTTGAGAATGAGTTTTTTCAAGTGTGTGTGACAATTGATTTTTTTTTCGATTATTATTAAACGAGAAATTTTGTATTGATAAAAAGTTTTTGTGAGATTAGGCAATATGAATTACTTTTGCACGAAATTAAAAACAAACAACAATGTATATTTTCGAAATAGAACTAAAAGTACGCGACTACGAATGCGACATACAAGGTGTGGTCAATAATTCGGTGTATCAGAATTATTTAGAACATACGCGACACGAATTTTTGGAACAAAACGAGGTGAGTTTTGCCGAACTCCACAATCGAGGTATAGATGCTATGGTGTCGAGCATCGAAATATCGTATAAAATGCCACTAAAGCCCGGCGATTGGTTTGTTTCAAAACTTTATGTGCAAAAAGAAGGTGTGCGCTACATATTTCATCAGGCGATCTATCGAAAAAGCGACAACAAGCTCGCTATCAAGGCAAAAGTACATGCTGTGGTGGTTATTAATGGCAAATTGGGCACATCGTTGCCCGAATTTGATAAATTGATTGACTTAAAAATATAAAATAGCAAAAAACTATTTTATTGATTTACTTGTTAGATAATAAAATTGAATAAAAAATAATATAATAAGATATAAGAAATTGAATATGAACGAATTTTTAGAAATTGAAGAAAAAATTGTGCGCATGCTTCGCACTGTATACGACCCTGAAATACCTGTAAACATTTACGATTTAGGATTAATATACAAGATTGATGTAGAGGAAAATGGGGTTTTGAATATTGACATGACGCTTACAGCTCCAAGCTGCCCTGCAGTTGATTTTATAGTTGAAGATGTGAAAATGAAAGCGGGTAGTGTAGAAGGCATCACAAATGTAGTAGTAAATATTGTTTACGAACCTGCTTGGGACAAAGAAATGATGAGTGAAGAGGCAAAATTGGAATTGGGATTTTTGTAAAACAGATAGATTAAAGAACAAAGATTAGAGAATAAAGACTCGTGTATAGTTTTGTTTATTATTTAACCCAATTTTCGAGATGCGAAAAAAAAACGGTGAAGTCAATTATTGACTTCACCGTTTTTTTTGATACTAAAAATTCAGAACTTAGCACTTCGAACCTTACTCTATTTTGACATGATTTTTTTAGAATAAGTACCTTCTTTTGAGATAACAGTTACGATATACACTTTTTGTTTATCGAGAGGTAATACGACCATCCCATTTGCACCTATTTTTGTTGAAGCCACTAACTTACCTGTAATGTCAGTCAGTTTAACAGTAGCGCCTACTTCTTTCGAGAGGTTAATAAACAGGTTATTATCAGCAGCATATATATGCTCATCGGTTGCAGTTGAAACACCATCTACATTAATTGGATTTGTAATAATGCGGAAGCGTAAAACGCTGGATGTTGTATTTGATGCAGTAAACGAGTAGGTAGAACCAGTTAATGTAATATCAGTCGTTACATCGTCGATCATATCATACAAATAGATACTAGCATATTTTTTCTCGGTATTTTTGTGATTGAAAGTAAGCGTATAATTTGTTTCTCCCGTAGCAGCGCGGAACTTTAATGCTGTGTTGTCAAAATTATCAACAGCATTAATTTGGTAATCGTTGTCAGCTTCGGAGGCAAACAAACGAGCCCTTCCAGTTGGAGGATACATTTTAATACCATCAAAGCCATTATCAAATGTACGCGTATATTCATCGGAACTAAAGAGCCAGACTTTATCACCCGCAGTAACTCCGTTTACTGATATTATAGTTGAAACAACATCTTTTTCGCTTACTTTGGCTTTCTTTACTCCAGGTGCACGTTGCAAATCGGTATTTCCCATAACCACCGAGCTATAATTCATATTAACATAGGCATTGGAAGTGGAATTAATCACTTTTATCATCATAGAGCTCATCGACGGAACTTGACGAGGAATACCAGCATAACCTGCTAAGTTTTTTGGGATAGAAATATAGCTACCCGGAATATCCCCAATTTTTGTAGGACTTGAAAACCAAGCATTATATGTACCCGTATTATAGAGATAAACAGTAGCTTCCATATCACTTCCAAATTCAATTTGACGAATGTCGATAGCAGCAGTGTAAGGATTTGCAAATAAGATTTGTCCGGGGTAAATGGCGCCAACCGTTTTAGGCAACATGCCTGAACTAAAGTTACTATTTACCAATTCGCCCGCAAAAGTAATTGTCCGTGGTGTTTGGAAACACAATTCGTATCCATAAAATGGCATTACCGTTGACGAGTTATTTAATTGAAGCCAGTGATTTGCAGTTGTAGTTCCCGATTCCAATTTTTCGCGCACATAGCCACCATAAAAAGTAGGTAACACAGGAAGCGAACGCAACGGAATACCAAAGAATTGCCAGTTATATTGACTACCAGATGGTTTTGTTCTATCCCAAGTTGATTTCGAATACATTTCGACCGAAGCATTTACAGGGTTGCCATAACTGTTTAAGAAAATTAGCGACCCGTTTGCAGCCGTTGAACTTGCCTTGATTAGAATGCCCGATGCACCAGCCGAATTGGTAACAGTACCAAGCACAGTCATTGTACGAGTCGTATTTATTTGGAGCTTTTTACCCGAATTAACTGTAAGATTATTATTCAAAGTAAAATCTGTATTTAAACTAACACCAACAGTATTATCCACTGTCATATTGTATCCTTTATTATCTAAGAATACATTATTTTCGATTGTTTGAGCAGCAGAACCACTGTAGATAAAGTTTGCAAAGTTAGTATAAGCATCAAATCGTCCAGCTGTTGAACTTATTGTGTTTACTAATTTTATTGTACCGTACAACGAAACATTGTTTGCATTGTTTACTTCCAAATTATAAACTAAATTATTAAAGAATGAAGTAGCAGGAATAATTTGAGCAACCGAACCAGCAAAAATCACTTTCGAAGAAGTAGCCGAAGCATCTATTTGGGCGCCATTTGTAAACTGCAATTCGCCTTTAATGGTGAGTGTTTTACCGTTAGTAACAACGCGATAGGTATTTTGAGCATTAATGATATTCATTACCGAACGATCGACATCCATGATACAATGATTAACAGGCACTGGATCAAATTCGATAGTAGCATCCGTTGCTGGCACTAAGTTTCCTGTCCAGTTCGAAGCGGTTCCCCAATCGGTTGAAGTAGTACCTTTCCATTTGTTCACATTACGCTCCCAGGCTCCCACCGTTGGTGTTAAAGCTGGTCGCGAAAACAAACCATAATCATTTCCTATTCCAGTACCCGTTTCGGCAGTGAGCGTTACACCCACCTTATAATCGGTAGCAGTAGTAGAACCCAAGGCTCCAGTAAAGGTTGGATCTTGTTCTAAGCTATTTACATCTTGCCCAATTCCACTTTGAATAGCGGCCAACGAAGTATATGGAGTGCCGGCATAGTTACATAAAAGCGCACCTGTACCTGTGGCTAAATAATCGTTGTAATTTACAGTAAGATTGGTTGTTCCAACTATCGAATAATTCATTGCCGCATGTGTACCAGTGCCTGTTGATCGCGAACGAGCATTGTAGAATATATTGTTTCGGTAGTTACGTATTCCAGTTTCGTTACCCGAGAACATAGCATACGATGAGTTGTTTCCAGCAGTTGCACCACCAATATAAATTGTATTGAAGTACAAATAAGTTGCCTGAGAAGTTCCATTCACATCATAAAAGCCATAAACAATATTATTCGTAGCATTACCAATTGAAATAATATTATTAGAATAAGTAGTTACGCCCGAACCAGCACCTATACCAATTAAGGAGGCAGCTGCATTGGTAGTGGAAAGACTGTGTACAAAATTTCGGTCAACTGTATTTGTACCCGAAGTAGCACCTTGATAATAAATACCAGAAATAGAGCCAGCAAAACTTGCGTAGGTATTGCTTAAATTGTAGATAGTATTGTTTGTAACTGTTCGGTTGGGAATGCTATTTATTAAATTAATACCAACAACAGGCATTTCGAAAGTAGCTGCGGTATTGGCATTAGCACTTGATAAATCGCGAAGTATATTATTAGTTACCGTATTTGCAGTACCAGCCGAAATTAAAATACCATTAATTCGGCCACGCGTTCCTGCCGTTGTATTTGTAGTCGCATTTTTTAAATTTGCTATTGTGTTTTCATTTAAAGTGATAGCTCCTGTTCCTGCCGAATTAATACCATAAACAGTTTGCGCATTGCCGGTTGACCCTGAAGTTGCTTGTACACTATTAGCAGCAGAAGTGCTTCCAATTGTGTTTTTGCTAATTGAAGTAGCACCAGCTGAAGCCGATTTGTTAATAGCCACCAAGTTTGTAGCATTCGAAGCCGAACTATTAGCTGCTGTAATTGAAGCAACAATATTGTTCTCACAATTAACAGTGCCGCCACTTGAGATATTAATACCATACACAAAACCGGCATTTGTGGCATTTGTAACTGTTATCGAACCAGTACCAGTTGCAGCTCCAATTGTATTTCCAGTAGTTTTACCTACATTAACAGCCCCAGAAGCTACTTGAATGCCAGTCCAAAATGCATTAGCCGAATTTGCATAACTGAAACTTCTAATTGTATTATTATCAATATTACTTGCAGTAGAAGTACCAGCAGTTATATTAATAGCCTGAAAGATATTGTTATTACTATTCGTTTTTGTCCAAGTACCCGTAGCACCAGCAGCATTTCCACCAATATAATTATTCGAAATTACATTATCGTTGCTGTTGACATCTTCGACCGTAATCACTTTGTAAGTAGCAGCGGTTGTAGGTGCAAACGAAGTTGTTTCGTAAAAACTATTACCAGAAATATTTGTAGCTGAGCTATATGGTTGAATATTAACTCCATTCGAACTGCTTTCTTTGCGGAAGAAATCGAAAAATTCGTTCGAGGATATTTTGTTTCCTGTGTTTGGAAAACCAACGGAACCAATTGATAATAATGCATTTAAAGGACGATTGGCATCTGAAAGTGACGTAATTTTGTTTAGTGTAATAACATTATTGTTGTTACCACTGCCAGCAGTTGATTCGTGCAAAAGGACCAGAGCTGTAGATGCACCAGTAGCCCCACCTTTGATAGTACAATATCTGATTGTATCGCCAACAGCTGCTTCGCGCAACCTGAAAGTAGAAGTGCCAGCAGTGGTGGATAAATTAGTATTGGTAAACGTAAATTCATAAGCAGCACCACTTCCATTTACCCGACCATCGAATGTTACATTATCGGCACCATTCAAATCAACTAACGGTGCAGCTAAATTTCCAGTAACGGTTATACCACTTCGGGTAGGATAAACAAGAATGCGCGAATAACTTGCTGCACCAACTCCACTTGCATTGAGCACTGCCGATGCAGTTTCGGTGGTATTTCCACGGAATTTTATGATCATATCGCCCGTGTAAGTACCAGCATTAATCACATCGAAAGCTCCCTTTAGAGTGGGGTAGGCATTTTGATATACTGTACTATACCAAATCTCCACTGGATTAGAAAAGAACTCCCAAGCACCCATAGTTGGAGTTACACGCGTAACATCTTCGTAGTCGGAAGGTATTGCAGCTAATGTAGTTCCCGTAAGTTGCACTCTGGTTTGATAATCTATTGGCAATGTACCTCCTAAATTTACCAATTGAGGATCTACATCTAAACTATTTGCATCGAATCCAGTTCCTGATTTCCAAGTTGCAAAATTATTATAGGTTGTTCCACCGGCAATTCCAAATTGTTGAGCAAACTGAAAATCGTTATAATTCATAGTAACATTAGTTGTACAATTCAGATATACAGCATAATGCGAAATTGTCCCAGATAAATTGGTGCGACCATCCCATAAGATATTATTACGAACGTCGAGTGTAGTTGGACAATTTAACGAGCGGAATGCATAAGAATTAGAAGTGCCAGTCTGAGCAACGCCCGAAAGGTAAATTGTATTGTGATAAAGTTTTGCATTATCATTCGTATTTGTCCACATTCCCCATATAGAACAACCAGTGTTTATATTGCTTCCTAAATAAACAATGTTGTTGGAAGCAGTAAAACCGCCATCGTACAATGATATTCCATGCAAATACGAACCCGTTGAACCTGTAAGATAGCCAGGAACTACAAATGTATGCACGAAATTTTTCGAAATTACAGCATCTATAGCATCTGGTCCATCGAAATAAATGCCATATAACTCAATTTTGCCGGTAGCAGTCGTTTCAATATTGTAAACCTTATTTTTGGTTATCGTTTGAGCATTACCTGCGGTTTTACTTATCACCGAAATTCCAACAATAGCAGCGTTTGTGTAGTTAGCTCCATTTGATAAACCAGTTGTTTCTATTTTATATACCGTATTGCTTTCAATAGTATTTGCTCCAGCATTCGAGAAAATGCCGCGAATACGAGAAGAACGATTTGTTTCTGTTGTTTTATTGTTTAAGTTAGCAATCGTATTTCCCGAAATGATAATTTCACCGTTACCCAAGTTATAAATTCCGTATACTAATTGAGAATTACCTGTGGCATCCGAAGTAGATTGAATACTACTTGCTGTAACTGTACTTCCGATTATGTTGTTGGAGATTGTAAGCGCACCCGCAGTAGCTGTTTTGTGTATGCCGTAAAAATTGGTTGCATTTGTAGAAATGCTGTTTGCTGCTGTAATACTACCAATATTATTGTTGGCTATTGTTATGTTTTGTGTTGTAGCTATGTAAATACCATATAAAGAGGCGTTGTTAGCACCACCTGTAAATGTTATTGAACCAGTTCCAGTTGTTTCACCAATGTTGTTAGCAATAGCAGTTCCGATACTGGCAGCTCCACCAGCAAGGTAAATACCAAACCAATTAGCTGCTCCTGAATTGGCATAGCTAAAACCTTTAATAGTATTATTTTGAACGCTGTTGCCCGAATTTCCAATGTTCAAATAAATAGCATTAAAGGTATTGTTAAATGCGTTAGTTTTACTCCAAGTACCCGCTGCATTGGCAGCATTACCACCAATAAAATTTCCTGAAATAGTAAAATTGGTAGCAGAGGTATTATTTATTCGAATAGCCGTATGCTCAACTGAAGCAGTTGGAACAAATGAAGCTGTTTGATAGAAACTATTTCCAGTAATAGTGTATCCATTAGAAAACGAAGACACATGAATGCCATTCGAAGCCGTTCCTAATAATAGAAAATCAATAAAATTATTGTTTCTAATTGTATTTTGATCGTTTACATATCCGGTAGCACCAGCAGAATAAATGAGATTTAATGGACGCTCGGTAGCCGAGACACCTGACAAGTTATTGTATTGTATGTAGTTGGCATCATTACCATTTCCAGCCGAAGCATTTGCGATAGTAATGGTTCCTCTTGTGTTTGAAGTACCAGCTCCTTTGATATTACAAAAATTGATGGTATTTGACTCGGCGGAGTTAATTAATTCTATTGTTCGCGCATTTGTAGTGGTTGAAGTGTTTGATATTGTTAAATTAGCTGAACCACTTTGATTAACGCGGCCATCTATAGTTACGTTGTCGGCACCATTGAGTTGAATTAAATTACCACTGATAGCAGCACTCACTGTTAAGCCTGATTGCGTAGGGTACATCACTAAACTCGAATAGTCTGCTGATCCAGTGCCACTTGCATTTAAAACAGCCGAAGCCGTTTCAGTAGTATTTCCACTCAATTTTACTGTTAGTGTTCCAGTATGTGTACCCGCGTTTATAGCATCAAAAGCACCTTTAACTGTACTATAAAAATTTACTGCAGTTCCACCTGTTGCATTTACTTCTACGGGTAGTAATGAATATTCAATCCAAGCATTTTTTGTTCCCGAAACAACTTCTTGCCATTTGTTAAAATAACTACTAACACCGCTATGCAAACCTATATCTGCTCCAGATTCCGTTATAGTAGAAGTGGCTCCCAATTTAAGAACTATTTTATTTGTTGTTTCGTAAAAACTAACTTGTAAGTCAGCATACAATTCTTCGTTCGGGAATATTTCTAAATTGTTATATTCGATTGTAAAAATGCGATTTGGACTAACTCCAGTTGTAAGAGAGCGCACCCAGCCGCCACCGTTACCAATATTGGCATCTTGCACGCCCAAAGCTATAATTTGACCAAGTTCAGTACTCGCGCTACCTAGTGTGTAGCTCTGTGCGGTTGCAAAGTTTGTGGAAGCAAGGTTATCTAAACGAATAAAACCATTGGTTGCAACGCTCAAGCTATTGGCGGTTGTGTAAATGCTGTTGTAGAACCGAAAACTAAATGGCCAAGAAATTGTTGCTTGATCATCGTCACCCGATATAATATCGGTACCAGCCGAACAATCAATCCAACTGTAGGTAAGACCTAAAGTGCCTGTATTGGTTTGATAATTAAAACTTTGCGAAAACAAAGTTGTAGTAATTAAGCTCATTGCTACCAATAAGTATTTATGACTGAACTTACTCAATTTTGCAAGTAAAATTGTAATGAAAGTTTTCATATCAGAATTCGTTTTTAAAGTTATTTTCTTTTTTTTTATTCAAAATTTTATTCTAAAAAACAAAATTTTAAGTAGAGTAAAGATATTGATTTATAAAAAAAAAACTAAAAGATAATGTAACAAAAAATCGAGATTTGAATACAATAATGTAATAGTTACTATTACAACACTTGAAATCAAATTTTGTTTAATAATATTTTAGTACAAAAATTATTATACAAAAAAAACACTACAAAAATCGCTCCGATACATTTAATTGTTTGAATATAAGCAAATTAAAATTTTTAAGACAATTGCAAATATATTCAAAAATAAATAGCATTATTCAATTTCGAATATAGACCAAAATTAACCCTAAAAAAGATCACAAAAAAGGCATGTAATAATTCTAAATAAATTATTACATGCCAATCAAAAAAAATGAATCTAAAACGCACTTAATTTAGTAATTCTGTCAGTTCAAACTCCTTTTTATTTAAGAAAATATCGTTGTGGTAATGCTCCAATTTTCGAAGCATATAAGCAATCATTCCTTTTTCGGTTTCGTTAAGATTACCTGTAACAATTTGCGAGACTGTATTCATTTGGGGTAATATTTTCAAAATTTCGAGCCTTCCTAAAACTGTTATTTTTAATCGAACACTTCGTTTGTCTATTTCGTCGTTAAACTGCTCCAATAAGCCCAATTTTACAAGCCTATTAATAATTTCAGTGCCCGAAGTTTTTTCCATAACTTGCTTCGTAATTAACTCTGTTTTGCTTAAACTTTCGTGGGTCATGAGTGTTATTAAAAACGAGAACTCGTCTACGGTATTTATTTTGCTGTTTTTGAGAGCCTTTTTAATATAGCCTTTTGCATATCGGAACATCATAACAATTAAAATCGAGACATCTGTGTGGGGACCCTCTTGCTCTATCAATTCTTTTGAAGGCAAATTCCCACGAAGTTCTGTTACTTTTACATTCTGATGAATGTGATGGCTGTTCAGAAAACCTAAAAAGTCAGTTAGATTAAGTTCCGAGCCTAAATCATGGTTTTCATGTTCATACAAACTTAGATAATCTATTAATTCCTTTAGTATTGCTTTCGTTTTCATCTTTTAAATTTTATATTAAAGCTCAAAAAAATCGATATTCAATGAACTTTTTTGTACCTTATTTGTATTATACAATACAATTACGTACTAAATTGTTCAATAAGTAAATTATTTTATGCAATTATATCATAAAACCAATCTGAAAATAGCAGCATTAGTTACCAAAAACTATAGCAGCTCGTTTTATTTATCAACGCTTTTGTTTGATAAAAAAACGCGTGATTCTATTTTTGGGATTTATGGTTTTGTACGCTATGCCGACGAAATTGTAGATACTTTTCATGGGCACAACAAAGAGTATTTATTGCTTAAATTCGAAAAAGATTTATTAGAAGCACTAGAGCAAAAAATAAGTCTAAATCCAATTCTCGATGCATTTCAAATGACTGTAAATGAATACAATATACCTTACGAATACATTGAGGCTTTTTTGAATAGTATGAAAATGGATTTATGCAAAAAACTCTATTTATCTAAAACGGAAACAGAACAATATGTGTATGGTTCGGCAAATGTGATTGGGCTCATGTGTCTCAAGGTATTTTGCAACGATAAACCCGAGCAGTTCGAAAAATTGGTTAAACCAGCAGCGATGCTTGGATCGGCATTCCAAAAAGTGAATTTTTTACGCGATTTAAAAGCAGATACAGAAGGTTTAGGCCGATTTTATTTTAGCAACTTTGACCAAAATAATTTTAGTGAGGCAAATAAAAAAGAGTTAATCTTAGAAATTGAAAAAGAATTTGCCATTGCCTACGAAGGAATTAAGGGACTTCCTGGACGATCGAAATTAGCTGTACTAACTGCCTATAAATACTATCTTTCGCTGCTTCGAAAAATTAAAAACA
>JFJP01037242.1_pt1 | contig 35434 bp, 28 predicted proteins | sample 431651 | NCBI WGS metagenome assembly JFJP01 (sample SAMN02602958, study PRJNA72255) | Microbial mat metagenome, whole genome shotgun sequencing project. | biome: fresh water; feature: sink hole; material: water; isolation source: purple microbial (photo- and chemosynthetic) mats found in... | reverse complement strand
TATATGTGCCTAGTATTGCGCTCAATTTGGAAAGGAAATTACAGTTATTCGGGTATGTTCCCGGAACATATGCACCATACGGATTTATTGCTACTTTCAAAAACGAACTCATACTGAGCAAAGTGCTGGTAGAGCGCACAAGCTGCTCAGAGGAAAACTATTGGCTATCGCTTACCCTTGGAGTGTTGAATGCTATTCCAAAGCAAGATTCAGCCAATTTTGCACTGCCTTATCATATACTATATCCGCGTACAGCCATTTATCACGATACCACCGTGTGGTACGTCGGGCTCGATTTAGATGGACGTATCACCTCGAGTCTCGATTTTAGCGCAGATGTTGATTTCCTTTCCATTGGCTGGGGCGTTGATTATATGGCCATTGAACACAAAGGCATTCTGCTCTACCATGCTACCGAAAAACTTTCAATGGCAATAGGTTACAAATTCATTTGGGGAAACTATCCGGTGGACGGCATCAGTATTGGCATAGCACCGGTATTCGATATCATATACCGGTTCAAATTCAGGGGAAAAGAGTTGGAGTTGTTTGAAGATAAAATGTTTTAGGGCAGCATTTGCAAATAGTACTGAGCTATTTGCAAGTCATCTTCATATATAATTTTTATGTTGGTACGTTCACCCGGGAAAAACATCAATTCGTTGCCTGCATTTTGCACTACAGTTGCATCATCGCTTTCATTACCTCTAATCTTTTCATAGCTTTTGATGAGTACTTCTGAGTGGAAAGCCTGAGGGCTTTGAACCATGATGTATTTCGAATTATTTACTGGTATACTGACATCGGTATCCATGCGACGCAATGAGTCGGTTACCGATACATAAGGAATAGCTGAATAGGAATGACCCGCAAGTATAAAACTATTTTCTATAAGTTCAATACTAACTACTGGTCGCACTGCATCATGAACCGCTACCAGACACGGGTCTTTCAAGAAAGCCAATGCATTCTTTACACTTTGGGCGCGTGAGTTGCCGCCAAAGATCTTTTTTATCCCCAACATCCAGGAGTAGGTTTTCTCCAGATTTTTCCATAAATCTATATGTAACTCATTTACACAGATTATTATGTTTTCATCAGGCACTACCTCACGAAAACGCAAAAGCGTTTGTATCACCACCGGATGGTTGTGAAGCATCACAAATTGTTTGGGAATATCAGTTGAGAATCTTTTGCCTGTACCGGCTGCTACAATGATAGCATAATGGGGTAACATACGTTACAAGCCCAGTTTCTTGCGCACAGCAGCTTCCAGATCGTCTTTGCCATCGGTATAGAGCACCATTCCTTTGCTATTGTCTATCACCATGGTGTAACCCAGCTCTTTGGCCACATCATTAATGGTAGTACGCAACTTGGTGCGCCATGGGTCAAACAAAAGAGCTTCTTGAGTCATCATGTCTTTTTGGGCTTCAACTTTAAAATTCTGGAGTTCGGTGTATAAACCTTCTAGGCGTTTTATTTTGCTGTCTCTGATAAGCGGGGGCAAACTATCCAATTGTAGTTTCAATTCTTCGAGATATTGGTTATATTCTTGTTCCTTTTTCATAATATACCCCTCATAGTCGGTTTTGATTTTCAACAGGTCTTTTTCTGCTTCCTTTACCTGAGGCAAATCATTGAGTATTTTATCTGCATTTATATATCCTACAACCTGCTTACGTTGAGCCATTGAAGCTTGTGCCAATAGTATGACAGCCAATAATAATACAATTCTTATTTTCATTTAAATATACATTTTATAATAACAACTAAAATGCCTGTTACAAATACATACTACTGATGCGTTCAAGGCCTTTCACATCCAACAGTGCAATTTTCCTGCCATTGAGTGCAATGAGTTTATCTTGCTTAAATTCAGACAACAAACGAATGACAGACTCTGTGGCCGTACCAACTATATTGGCCAGCTCTTCGCGTGTAAGGTTTATCTGCAAAACCCCACTGCTATCCATATCAAAGGTATCTTTCAGTAAGAGAAGAATTTCGGCCAGACGCTCACGCACAGTTTTCTGGGCTATATTCATGATATATTTGTTGGCATCTCCAAGCTCATGGGCAGTGCGCTGTATGAGCTCCATCGAGAATTCTGAGTTTGTTTTTACCAAATTGAAAAGCGTTTTGGAGGGAATGAAACACAACACAGCATCCTCAAGCACTTTGGCTGTAGTGCAGGCAGCTTCGCCACTGAGTATACTTCGGTATCCCATTATATCTCCTTTTTTGGCAAAGCGTATGATTTGCTCTTTGCCATCAATTCCGGTTTTATACATTTTAAGTATGCCTGAATTCACACAGAAAAACCCATTGGTTCGGTTGCCTTCCTGAAACACAATACTTCCCTTCTTGTAAACACTGCATCTTTTCTCGTAGTTTATTTCATCGAGTTCATCGTTTTTGAGCATCCTGAAAATGGTACCCGAGTGGCGGGCGCATTCTTCACAGGAAGGTATATGAGGTGTGTTTTTCATTCTGAATCAAATTTTAAGTTGCTAATTATATTGAATCTACGATAATAGGTAAGAACATTTTCATCCAAAATTATAAAGAAAATTACAATATATGTACTTATGTACACACAATTATAATTTCACGAATGGTGAGCCGAAATTACGAATAAAAAAATTAATTTTGTAATTTCATAAAATTAAAATGATATAAGTCATGACTGAAAAATCTGTTACCACCTGGAAGGAAAACATGGCGTTCGAAACCGATGTTACCGGCCATAAGTTTATTGTAGATGCTTTGCCCGAGGTAGGTGGCCAGGATTTGGGGCCACGCCCCAAAGCACTGATGCTGTCGGCGCTGGGTGGATGTACCGCTATGGACGTTATTTCCATCTTGCGCAAAATGCGTGTGGACGAAGACATTGCCGATTTCAAAGTACACGTTGAGGGCGACCTTACCGAAGAGCATCCGAAATATTTCTTCAGGGTAAGGGTTATTTACGAATTTACCCCTAAAACAGGCAAAACCTTGCCTTTGGATAAAATTGAAAAAGCCATAAACCTGTCGGAAGAACGCTATTGCGGTGTTGCTGCAGTGTACAAACAAACCATGGAAATGAGCCACCAAATAAAAATAAACGAGGCTTAAACCCAATTCAGCATTGCTTATCTTGATATTGCCTTATACAACAAAAAACCCCGCACTGCTTATGAGTACGGGGTTTTGTATTATTTGTAAAAAATGTTTACAAGAATTTGCTAAACTGATTGAGCATGCGCACATCGTTCTCAAATAGCATACGTATATCGGTAATACCAAATTTGCGCAAAGCCATGCGCTCTATACCAATACCAAAAGCGTATCCTGTATATACTTTGCTATCAATACCCGATGCTTCCAATACATTGGGGTGAACCATGCCACAGCCCAGTATTTCTATCCAGCCGCTGTACTTGCACATGGCGCAACCATTGCCTTTGCAAAACGAACATGAAATATCCATTTCAGCGCTGGGCTCGGTAAATGGGAAGAAGCTAGGGCGTAGGCGTATCTTGGTATCGGCACCAAAGTACTCCTTCGCAAAATACAGCAGGGTTTGCTTCAGGTCGGCAAACGATACGTTTTTGTCAATATACAAACCTTCTATTTGGTGAAACATACAGTGCGAGCGCAGCGAAATGGCTTCGTTGCGGAAAACACGGCCCGGGCTGATGGTGCGAATGGGAGGTTGTTGGTTTTCCATGGTACGCACTTGTACCGACGAGGTATGGGTACGCAGCAGTACATCAGGGGTTTTGGAAATGAAGAAAGTATCTTGCATATCGCGGGCCGGATGCTCAGGCGGGAAGTTCAGGGCACTGAATACATGCCAGTCATCTTCAATTTCAGGCCCATCGGAAATGGTAAAGCCCAATCGGTTAAATATCTTGATGATATCATTCATCACTATGTTTACCGGATGCCTTGAACCCGCAGCATATGACTCAGCAGGCGCACTCAAATCGAGCAGTTGAATGGTATGCTTTGAACTATCTAAGGTATTTTTAAGCTCATCGTATTTGGCAGTAGCCAGTTGCTTAAGCACGTTTAATTTCTGTCCTATTACTTTTTTCTGGTCGTTTGGAACGGCTTTAAAATCGTCGAACAGGCGTGTGAGTTCACCTTTTTTACCTAAAAATTTGATTCTGAACTTCTCAAGTTCTTCGGCTGAAAGCGTTTGAAATGTTTCGGCTTCGGCCTGAAGGGTGGCAATGATATCTAGCATTGTGTATAAAATGATAAAACCTTATTAGGGTGCGAAATTAAAGAATAAATTGCGGCGTGCAAGCCTACACACATTTATTGCACTATTTTTAGTTTCATAGTTACGTTTTGCTTAGGTCTGTCGCCCGCACCTGTGGCAACTGCTCCAATAGCGTCTATTATTTCCAGTCCTTCAACTACTTCGCCAAACACAGTATATTGCCTGTCGAGGAAAGGTGTACCACCAATGTTTTTGTAATCGGCGCGTTGTTGGTCGCTGAATTTGAATCCCATGCGGGTTTCCATCATATTCAGTTCGGCATCGGTGTATTTTTTACCTTGTACTATATAAAATTGCGAACCGGAAGAGGCTTTTTTCGGGTTTACCTGGTCGCCTTGGCGTGCAGCAGCCAATACTCCTTTTTTGTGGTAAAGCAAAGGTGAGAGTTCAGCAGGAACTGTGTAGCTAGGGCCCCCAACGCCCAGCTGAGCGGTAGCACTGGCATTGCGCGAATTGGGATCGCCACCTTGTATCATAAATTCTTTGATCACCCTGTGAAATAGAAGATTGTCATAATAACCTTCCTTCACCAGTTTGATGAAGTTCTCTTTGTGTAATGGTGTTTCGTCATAAAGTTTTATCTTCATGTTCCCCATAGAGGTTTCCAGAATCACGTATGTCTGCGCGTTTGAAGTTTGCATGATGAGCAATAATGATAATGTTATTAAGAAAGAATTGATTTTCATATGGTTCAAAAATTTAGTGGTTTAGAAAGATTTTTTGTGAGAAATTGTATTAAATCAGGTAGTTCTGTTCTTTGAAATACGAGATTATTCCTTCTTTAAGCAATTGTTCTTTGGAATATTCATCCAATTCGGGCAGTGGTTTCAGGTTTTTCCATATAGGCCATTGTTCGCTTGAAACGCCAATTTGTTTGTAATATCCCATATAACTAAGAGCTTTGCAATTGCCAATATAAATGAGCTCAAACTTCTGTTCTCGGGTAAAGTTCTCAAAACCTTTGCCGGTCTCCTGAATACCAATGAGAAAGAGAACAAAAACGATATCAACTTCCACTTTAAATTGTTGCGAAAGTTTATTGCTAAGCTCAAGCCAGTTTTGCCGTAAATCGTTAACCATAACGGAAAAATATCTTTTAATGATGAATCAAATAACGCCAGAAATAAATAAAACGTATATATTGGCTGCGAAATGTAAAGATAATCAAAATTACTGAAATCATAAAAACCAAACTCAATATGAATAATACAAACAACACATGGGCAATGGTTACGGGTGCATCTGGCGGCATAGGTCTGGAGCTGGCAAGGCTGCTGGCTGCCGATGGGTACAATCTGATACTTGTAGCCCGCAGAGAGGCTGTGCTTATAGATATAAAAAGTGAACTGGAAAAAAAGTACAGTGTAAAAGTTCATGCACTGGCTGCCGATTTGGCCATAGAAAAAGAGGTAACAGAACTGATTGGCAAAATTCAATCACTCGGTATTTTTGTAAATGTATTGGTAAACAATGCAGGTGTGGGCGACGCCCTGAGGTTTGATTTGGCCGCACCAGAGAAGCTAAACCAGATGGTGCAGCTCAATATCACTTCACTTACTATGCTCACAAGGGCATTTCTGCCTGCCATGATGGCTGCTAAAAGCGGAAAAATTATGAATGTAGCTTCGGTGGCTGCTTTTATGCCTGGGCCATACATGGCTGTATACTATGCTACCAAAGCATATGTACTTTCTCTTACTGAAGCCTTGGCCGCAGAATGCAACCCATTTGGCATACAAGTAAGCGCACTATGTCCGGGGCCGGTTGACACAGGTTTTGAAGCCGGGGCAAGCACAGGCGGCCTAAAATTGTTTCAGAAATTTAAACCCCTGGTATCGCAAGCCAACGAGGTAGCACTATATGGTTATAAAAGTCTGAAAAAGGGACGTGTAGTAGCTATATACGGAATCATGTTTAAACTCAATGTATTTTTTATGCGCTTCACCCCCCGATTTGCTACACGCAAAATGATTGCCTGGATTCAGGGATAGACAAAAAATATTTGTCATAAATACAAATAAAGGTACTTTTGTGGTACTTGGGCATTTAACTCAGCGGTTTAGAGTGCTACCTTGACAGGGTAGAAGTCACAGGTTCGATTCCCGTAATGCCCACTTCTCCAAATTAATTAGTCAATTGACTAAACTGTTTTTGCACTGCAAAAAATATTATACCATGAACTTGGTGTAAAAATTCGCTCTAGCGTACATGATGGAAAATAATGAGTAGAAAATTTTGGAAATCGCTCATTTTTACTATGTTTGTGTATAAATAAGTTTCATTCACCCCAAACCTATGAAAATAAGGAAACTCGAACTACGCAATTACAAGATATTTCGTGATGTGGCGTTTGACTTTACTGACAACCAGAATAATACACAGCCTGTAATAGTTCTGGCCGGCGTAAACGGCAGTGGTAAAACAACTATTCTTGAACTTATAAAAGACTTACTTTCCGGTAATACGTTGGAAGAAATAAATCCCGATTTTGAGTTATTAGCAGAATTGGATCTGAATCATCTCAAATGGGCCGATGTATTTCTGTCTGAACTTATGTACCGCAAACGTGAATTGCAAAGCACCTTGCAGCACAAAAATGGTATTCTGAATCTGCATTTCAAGCAGAAAAAGAGGCCATTGCGCTCTTTCTCAGACTTTCAGGTACTCATGGAGGTATACAACTTGGTACGGAAGGCAGAAAAGGATAAATCTTGCTTTGTATACCGCTACTCTCAAGACAAAGTTAAAGGGCGCAAGTCTAAAAATGTTTCCGAAAGTTTTCACGAAATTTCTTTCAATACCCACAAGGAGAAAATGAAGGACTTGATACTTAAGCCTATCAACCAGCTTATGTTCAAGAATCGCGATATTCCACCAAAACAGGTTATTGAAAATGAAATATATGCCATCAATAGCATATTCGAGGGGCTGCACCTGAATACCAAGCTGGTAGATATAGAGGCTGAGGAGCTTATATTTTCGAATGTGAACCAACAACGTGTACTTTTTGAAAACCTTTCGAGTGGAGAAAAGCTTATCTATTTTATGGGTTTTTACCTCAACAAACTCACCATCAATCAGTCGGTAATACTTGTAGACGAGCCCGAAGATTCACTTCACCCTTCGTGGCAAAAGCAAATCATCAAGTTTTACACCCGCATAGGCAACAGCAACCAAGTAATAGTAGCTACTCACTCTCCATTTGTAATAGGCGCCGTGAATGCCAACTTTGTGTATCTGCTTAAGTTTGAAAACGAAAAAGTGATAGTATCACAGCCCAAATACAGCAAAGGGCACTCTATACCGTATGTACTATCCGAAATCATGGAAACCGACTATCGCGATACCTACATAAGCACTCTTACCGAAGAGTACCTGATGCTCATACGCGAGAATAAACAAGACAGCGAGCGCGGCCTTGAACTTTGGAAAAGCCTGTCGGACCTTGATCCTAACTCCGAGGAGCGCATGCGAATAGACTTCAGCATACGACGTATGAAAGCCACCGGAAAATAAACCATATCTGCTTGTTTTATATCATTCCCCCTGCCTATAATGAAGCAAATAAAAAAGATAGCCCTCAGCAAACCAGTTGAAAAAGAATTGTCTGAAAAACAAAAACTCATCAATTCGGGTAAAGTGCGCCCCGATTTTAATCTTTCGGGCGAATTGCGCAAAGAAGTACGATCAAAGCTTTTTAAAGCTCAGAAATACTTGTGTGCTTACTGCGAACAACTTATAGACGAGCAAAACTATCACATAGAGCATTTCTTTGAGCAGCACGACTTTCCAAACCGGATATACGATTATTACCACAATTTTCTGGCCTCTTGCCAGGGCGATATTCAACCACTCACCAAAGGCGAAACCTGGGAAGAGAAACAAGAACGCCTGCGCAATATCAGTTGCGGTCACAAGAAAACCCGCGCATACCACAAAAATACCGAGCTGGAATACCAGATGCTACTCAATCCGCATGATAATATAAATAAGTACATTTCATACACCGATGGGTACATACGGCCTTCCGAAATATGTAATCAGGAACAAAAACAAAAAGTACAATATACTGCCAAAAGGCTAAACCTAAGCAGCCAGAAACTCAACAACAGGCGCATAAATGCCATAAATGAAATACTAAGTCAGATGGAATTGCTTTCAGACAATGAGGTGAACGAATATATAACTGACTTACTGGATGTAAACCAAGAACGGATGCCGGCCTTTCATTCAACACTGGCCGATAACTTCGGTTTTTTGCGATAACTACTATTTTAAAAAAAATTCAGGGAAGCAAAATTCCGGCAAGACAAGCCAATACACATTCTCGTTCCTCGCGCTTTTTAAAGCTCTCCCATTGTTCTAAGCCTTCGGGACACACCTTACCCGCCAGAAAATCGGAAAGGTCAGTCGGAAAATTCATTTCCTGCGCCATAGATGTTGTAGTGCCCGTAAAATATGCTTGTACCGTACTGCTAGATAGTAATTCCTGCATAATACCTTCTATCTGGATACGCTCGCTACTCACATTGGCCGACAAAGGATCAGACAGACGTATACCCGCTCTGCTCACTTTGTGTATATTTATAAGGTCTATCACCATAGTACGTAAATATCGCAGCCGCAGCGATACAGGCAGCGCCATGGGCACACGTATGCGTCCCGTTTTCACAGGATGCAGCATATCTTCCTTGTTGAAAGCTATTGCAAAATATATCTCAGATGGAGTTACACTTATCCCTATCGATTTCATGGGCGAATATAGAAAGTGGGTAAAAATAGTGAAATATTATGGAATTACTTGAATATTTGTTAATATTTTTTAGCCATTGTAATTGCTTACTTTCAGCCTATTCCATAAATATAAAGCACTCTGTATACAATTGTATTTCCCAAATAATGTACAATTGGCAAAGAAGTACAAAAATACCATGCTTGTAGAATAATAAATCTGCTTTATATTTGCGCAATTTTAACAAGAAGAAGCTATGGCTGAAAAATTTGCCGAATACAAAGAATTGAATCTTTCGCAGATCAACAAAGAAATTCTCAAATTCTGGGAAAATGAAGACACTTTTCATCAGAGTCTGAAAACCAGAGAAGGAAATCCCGGGTATATTTTTTATGAAGGTCCGCCTTCTGCCAACGGGAAACCTGGTATTCACCACGTAATGGCGCGTACCATCAAAGACATTTTCTGCCGCTACAAAACTCAACAAGGTTTTTACGTAGAACGCCAAGCCGGATGGGATACCCACGGTTTGCCGGTAGAATTGGGTGTGGAAAAAAATCTGGGAATTACCAAAGAGGATATTGGAAGCAAAATCACCGTAGAAGAATACAACAATGAGTGCCGCAAGGATGTAATGAAATACACCGATTTGTGGGAACAAAGCACACACATCATGGGTTATTGGGTAGATATGCCCAATGCTTACATTACCTACGAAAATAAATACATTGAAACCCTGTGGTACCTGCTGAAAGAGCTGTACAATAAGAATCTTTTGTACAAAGGTTACACCATACAGCCCTATTCGCCTGCTGCAGGTACGGGACTTAGCTCACATGAGCTAAACCTGCCGGGTTGCTACCGCGATGTATCTGATACTACTGTTGTCGCACTGTTTACACTTGTACGTGAGCCCAAATCTGAGTTTTTGTATGAAAACGTAGATACCGACAATATTCAGATAATGGCATGGACCACTACCCCATGGACTTTGCTTAGCAATACAGCCCTTACGATGGGCGCCAAAATTCAGTATGTAAAAGTTCGTACTTTCAACCCATATACACACCAGCCTGCTACTGTAGTACTTGCCAAAGAACTTATGAGCAAGTATTTCAGCCCCGAAGGTGAGACATTGGCTCTGGAAGACTATAAGCCAGGCGACAAGAAACTACCCTACAGAATATTGGCCGAATTTCCCGGTGCCAAGTTCAATGGTATGAGTTTCGAACAATTGTTGCCTTACCAACAACCTACCGATGGCGATGCTTTCAAGGTGGTACTTGGCGATTTTGTTACGACAGAAGATGGTACTGGTATAGTGCATACCGCACCTAGTTTTGGTGCTGACGACTTCAGGGTTTGTAAGGCAAACGGCATAGGTTCGCTTACATTGGTAACGAAAGAAGGGCGCTTTGTGGATGGCGTAGGTGAGTTTAGTGGCAGATACGTAAAAAATGCTTACGATACAACTCTGGGTCCGGACGAAACTTCGGTAGACGTTGATATTGCCGTAAAACTGAAACACGAAGGAAAAGCCTTCAAAATAGAAAAATACGTTCACTCGTACCCACACTGCTGGCGTACAGATAAACCCATATTGTATTACCCGCTCGATAGCTGGTTTATACGCACCACTGCGCACAAAGAGCGCATGGTAGATCTCAACAAAACCATCAACTGGAAACCAGAATCTACAGGAACCGGACGATTTGGTATGTGGCTCGAAAATCTGGTAGACTGGAACCTTTCTCGTTCACGATATTGGGGTACTCCACTTCCTATCTGGCGCACCGAAGACGGCAGCGAAGAAATTTGCATCGGTAGCATAGAGGAACTCAAAAAAGAAATGGAAAAAGCGGTGAAAGCCGGTTTCATGAAAGAAAATACTTTCAAAGACTTCGTGGTGAACGATTTTTCGAAAGAAAACTACAATAAAGTAGATTTGCACAAACCATATGTAGACAATATTGTTCTGGTATCTTCAACCGGGCAAGCTATGCGCAGGGAGCTAGATCTGATAGATGTTTGGTTCGACTCGGGTGCCATGCCTTATGCTCAGCTACACTACCCATTCGAGAACAAAGAGAAATTTATCAAATCATTCCCGGCCGATTTCATTGCAGAAGGCGTAGATCAAACCCGTGGTTGGTTCTACACCCTGCATGCACTTTCTACCATGCTTTTCGACTCGGTAGCTTTCAAGAATATCATTTCTAACGGATTGGTATTGGATAAAGTAGGCCAAAAAATGTCGAAACGTTTGAATAATGGAGTTGACCCGTTTGAAGCCATAGAAGCACACGGTGCCGACCCGGTGCGCTGGTATATGGTTACAAATTCGTCACCTTGGGAAAATCTTAAATTTGATATTGCAGGTGTTGAAGAATCGAAACGTAAATTCTTCGGTACGCTTTACAATACATACTCATTCTTTGCACTATACGCCAATATAGATAAGTTTAGCTACTCCGAGGCCGAAGTACCTATGGAACGCCGTCCGGAAATAGATCAGTGGATTATATCGCTACTCAACTCTCTGATAGCTAAAGTATCTACTGAGTACAACAACTACGAACCAACCCGCGCCGGCCGCCTGATACAAGATTTTGTGATAGACGACCTGAGTAACTGGTACGTAAGACTCAACCGCAAACGCTTCTGGGGAGAAGAATACAATGAAAGCAAAATAGCTGCTTACCAGACTCTTTATACATGTTTGCTAACGGTTTCTAAGCTCATGGCGCCTATAGCACCTTTCATGGCCGACCGTTTATACCGCGATATGAACGGACGCTCATCCAAGGAAGCTGCTTTATCAGTGCATTTGGCAAATTTCCCTGCTGCTAATGGTTCTTTTGTAAACAAAGAACTCGAAGAAAGAATGCAACTTGCACAGCAAATCTCTTCTATGGTGCTTGCATTGCGCAGAAAGGTGAATATCAAAGTACGTCAACCACTTACCCGAATAGTAATACCAGTATTGGATCAGGCATTGCGCAGCCAGATAGAAGCTGTGAAAAACATCATACTTGCTGAAGTCAACGTTAAGGAAGTGAAATTCTTAGAAGATACTTCAGGAATAATTGTAAAAAGCATAAAACCGGATTTCAAAGTTGTAGGTAAAAAATATGGCAAACTGATGAAGGATTTATCGGCAGAATTGTCTAAATTTACCCAAGACCAAATAAATAAGCTGGAACGCGAAGGACAAATTGAAATAAGTCTGGCTGGTCAACCCGCGAGCATATTACTCTCAGAAGTTGAGATTTTCTCAGAAGACATACCCGGATGGCAGGTAGCCAACGAAGGCCGCATCACTGTAGCACTCGATGTAAGCATCACCGAAGAACTACGCCATGAAGGTATAGCCAGAGAATTTGTAAACAGAATTCAGAATTTACGGAAAGAACTAGGCCTGAATGTAACTGACAAGATAAATCTTACCATTCAGCATCATCCACAGGTTTCAGATTCAATCAAAATCTATTCATCCTATATCGCTGCTCAAACTCTTGCCAATAGCGTAGAAGTAGTCGCGTCAATTGGCAACGAAGAAGGTGTGAAAGAAGTGACTATAGATGACGAAATTTTGACCCGTATTAAAATAACTCGTTAAGCATTGCGTTATTTCACAAACTGCTTAGCAATATAACTTTAAAAAACATACTTACATGGCTGAAAAAACACGCTATAGTGATGAAGAGCTACTCGAATTCAAAAAATTGATACTAGAAAAGTTGGAAAAGGCTCAAGTAGATTATCATTTGTTGAGAAACGTGATAACACACAACAACGAGAATGATACAGAAGATACATCTCCTACGTTTAAACTGATTGAAGAAGGTGCTTCCATGCTTTCAAAAGAAGAAGCAGGGCAATTGGCGCAAAGACAAGAAAAGTTCATTCAACATCTCAAAGCCGCACTTATTCGTATCGAAAACAAAAGTTACGGAATTTGCCGCGAAACAGGAATGCTTATCTCTAAAGAACGTCTTAGGGCTGTACCACATGCTACCCTAAGTATTGCAGCCAAAAACAATCAGCAAAACTAGTGATTGTGTCTGATTCTATGGTTGTTGATTGATCTGCTTTTGGTATACAAATAGCAGCTAAATATAACTATGGTCTGGCATCACAATAAAAATGATAATGCAAACTCATGTCTAATTTAACTAAATCTTTTCTACTCATATTCACTGTATTGGTGATAGATCAGATATCGAAGGTATACGTAAAAACCCATATGTATATAGGCGAACGTATCACAGTATTCTCAGATTGGGCTTATATTCATTTCACCGAAAACAATGGAATGGCTTTTGGTATCGAATTTGGCGGAGAAGCTGGTAAAGTATTTCTAAGTTCGTTTCGCATAGTTGCCGTTATTTTGCTTACCTGGTATTTGGTAAAGCTATACAAAAAGGGAACCCCCATGAGCATCATGATTAGTTTATCTCTAATTATTGCTGGAGCTGTAGGAAATATAATTGATTCTCTTTTTTATGGTATTATTTTCAACGATAGCTATGGGCAAGTAGCTACATTCATGCCCGAGGCAGGAGGATATTCCAGTTTCTTACACGGACGTGTGGTGGATATGTTATCCTTTCCACTGGTTGAAGGATATCTCCCTGACTGGATTCCGATTGTGGGAGGCACTTATCAAACTTTTTTCAGTCCTATTTTCAATGTTTCCGATTCTTCTATTACCATTGGTGTTTTCATAATTCTCATTTTCCAAAAACGTTTTATGAATATACTAAACGAAATAGATAGTAAACATAAAGCGGCAAATGATCAACCTCTGAAGCAACCGGCATCTACCGACGCTCCTGAAGTCGGGATATAGAGTCGATTAGCAACTGATAAGACTGTTTGTTTAAAGAATCTGATGTCATAGAATGATTTAAAATTTCTATGGCATCATTTTTTTTGCCTTCCTGGACAAGAATTCGAGCCAAAGCCACGTTTGCCCTGAACGAATAAGCATTTATTTTGGCATTATGCAGTTGCATGTACCATTTTTGGGCATCGCTATTTTTTTTGAGTTTTTCGGTGCTACCGGCCATATAAAAAATGGCGGTATAATCTTCATCATCTGCTCTCAAAAGTGTTTTAGCTAAATCGATTACCTCGGAGTAATGCTCATTCAGATATAAAGTCTCTATGCTAATTTCTTCATTATCATCCGATACTGATTTATTTCTTATTTCCTTCTTCTCTGAGTATGATTCTGATTTGGAAACGGATCTATTTTCTTCTAAATCATTTACTTCACCTTCTGCTTCGTATATAACAGGAACTTTGAAATCTTCCTCTAATACTTCTGCCAGATTTATAACGGTAGTTTCTGCATCTTTTTCAGCAATATATGTGATTGAATCTGTAATAATTTTAGTTTCATCGAAAGACACGGCGCTACTTACAGCATGCAATGTGCTGCTTATGATTGTATGATTTTCAGAATCGGTACTTACGTCTTTTGTTATGGGTAAAGAATAATAAATAGTAATGGAATCCCTTGGGCCATTTGACATTAGTTCTGCTAATTGGGGTTTAGACTGGTTGGTAAAGTCACCGGAGAAAATAAACGAAACAATACCCAGAAGTATGGCCACCGAAGCAACAGCCAGCAATACTCCAGGCTGAAACTCATAAGGCTGTGCGCCAGCATATCTTTTGCTTCTGGTTCGAATATCGGTTATGAGTGAAGCAACATTGGAAGAAGCCATCTGTAAATTTGAATCTTGCCTAAGGCCCTCAACAGCATCAGTACAAAACGGACAATCAAGCAAGTGCTTTTCTACGTCGCGTAGTTCTTCCTTGGAAGTGCTGCCCGAAACATATGAACTGATTTGTTTCATAGACAGGCATTTACCTTGTGAGGTGAATAATATTTTTTTGTAGTTATTTTCCATAATCACCACAATATAGATTTGAGGGCTCCTAATATTTGCTTCAAATTACGTTTACCATTTTGTATGTAACTTTTTACATTGTTCAAAGATAAATTTGTTGTTTCAGCAATTTCCTTGTATGATTTGTCGTGAAGGTAAAACAGTTCGATACAAATCCTTTGATCTGTATTTAACTGACTTAATGCTACTTGCAATTTTTCTTCATCTGTTTTATCTGCTTCATTATTGAGATGCATTTCAGGCTGATATTCCACAAAAATTTCCGAATTTTCTAAAAAAATAATATCTTCTCCCTCAAAACGCTTTTGTTGTTTGATTTGAGCCAGACAATGGTTTTTTGCTAAAATATACAACCAACTTTTGAAGAAACTTACGTTTTGAGTAAGAAGCGATTTTATGATTTTCTCAAAAATATGCATCACTGCATCTTTGCTTTGGTCTTCATTGTTGAGGTATTTCAGGCACAAACCATAAACAAGGTGGGTATATCTCACAAATAGCTCACTTACATAAAGCATATCGGTGGTTTCCTGATATAAACGTATCAGTTCCTCATCTGGTAGACCTTGCAAGTTGTTTTTTTTTCTTGCTTTTTTACGCCAAATTTCGAAAGCCACTTTTATAAAGTTTCAAAAGTAAAAAGTAAGAGAAGAATCGAGGCGATATTTATAAGCCGGGAATATCATTGGCTGATAATAAGTGGTGCAAAGAAAATAAAAAATCCACTTAAATATCCAATGACCAATTCATTGGGCTTGTTCTTGTCTAATATCAACAGCGATGATGCCAAAATACTAGCAAAAACTACAACAACCGATATGAGTCCGCTTGTATTGAGCGCATTGCGAACACCTAGGGCCAGCAGCAAACCAGTAAGTGCTCCCACCCCTACCATATGCAGACTTATATTGTAGTACTGTATAATAGCCACTAGTAACATAGTAAAAATAGTAGCAATGATAAGGAAATATGCTAGCTCAGCAGGCAGATTTACCGGTATGCGGGATATGATGTAATAGTTGATATACAACCCAACGGCCACTGACAAAAGATAAATTTGAGTCAGTTTTTTATTGTTGACCTCTATAGAAGAAATTTTGTTGATGCCAGTATATAAAAACAGCATAGTAAGCGGAATGAGTACTGTGCAAATGGCGGTAAGCAGATACATCATACGGATGATACCCGGAACATAGCTTTGCATACTGAGCGGCAGTGCAAGTATGGAATACAAAGCCAACATAGGCATAAGCGCAGGATGAAGAGCATAAGATGTGATTCGGGAAACTTTGTGCAACCACATATTATACCTCCTTTCGTAAACGTGCCACTAAAATACCAAGTTGCTCGCGGTATTTGGCTACGGTACGCCGGGCTATAAGGTAACCTTCTTCCTTCAGAATCTCGGCAAGGCGTTCGTCGGTAAGCGGGCGTTTCTTGCTTTCAGATTCTATGTGTTGCTTCAAAATCCGTTTTATTTCGCGTGTAGAAACCTCTTCACCTGTATCGGTTTGCATGCCTTCAGAGAAAAAGTATTTAAGGGGATATATGCCAAAGTTAGTTTGTATGTGCTTGCTGTTTGCTACCCTTGAAATGGTGGAAATGTCTAAGCCAGTACGTTCTGCTATATCTTTCAAAATCATTGGCTTAAGTTTTATCTCATCACCGGTCAAGAAATAGTCGTGCTGATACTCTATGATAGACTGCATGGTAGTTTGCAGGGTGTTTATGCGTTGTTTTATGGCATCTATAAACCATTTGGCTGAATCCAATTTTTGCTTGACAAAAGTTATGGCCTCCTTTTCGGTATGCGAATGGGTGTTTTTAGACGCGTAGTTTTCGAGCATTGTATGGTAAGTGCGGCTTACATGCAGGTCGGGTACGTTTTGTGAATTGAGTGAAAGTACAAGCTGCCCGTCGTGATTTTCGAGTATAAAATCGGGAATGATTACTTGCTCCGAGCGCGACACAGTTTGGCTGTATGCACTCCCAGGCTTAGGATTTAGCTTTATGACCTCATCTACTGCCAATTTCAATTGCGATTGGCTGAGGTTAAGTCTGCTTTGTATTTTATCAAAATGCTTTTTCGAAAATTCTTCGAAATAATCTTTCAGCAATTTTTTTGCAATGATGAGGCCACTATTTTTAGGGCTGGCCGAAAGTTTTCTATCCAGCTGCAATATGAGGCATTCCTGCAAAGTAGTAGCGCCCACACCAGCAGGGTCAAAAGTTTGTACAATTTTCAGTACATCAGCCAGTTCTTTGTCTTTTACTACTATACCGGCAGTCAATGCCATATCGTCTACTATCGATTCTACATCACGCCGTAGGTACCCATCATCGTCTATATTGCCAATAATGTATTCGGCAATGGTCTTTTCTTGTTTGGTAAGGTTTCGCATGACCAGTTGCTCGTGCATAAACTCGTGAAAAGTGCTGCCTACTGAGTAAGGAAGCTCGGTTTTGCGATCATCTTTGGAGTGGTTGTTGGCTTGCAGGCGATAGTCGGGTATATCATCGTCTTCGTAATAGTCGTCTATAGAAATTTCCTCGTTGGTATTTTCAACATTTACTTCGGTTTCTTCTCCCTGGCTTTCGTCTTCGTCGCCATATTCGGTTTCTTCTACTCTACCTTCTTCGAGCGCAGGATTTTCTTCCATTTCCTTTTTTATACGCTGATCGAGCAAATAGGTAGGTATTTCGAGCAGTTTGATGAGTTGAATCTGCTGCGGCGAAAGTTTTTGAAGTAGCTTTTGTTGTAGTTTTTGTTTCAACATATTCCGAATATATTCCTGTATCTTGATTGATTTCAAGAGCCGAGTTGAACTCTTATCAGTTCAAATACAAATATATTAATTTTGAGTTAATCTGAGGTTTTTCAATAATAAAATAGAGGCAAACCGAAACATTTATATCAGTTTGCCCCTAATCTTGCATTCCTAATGGTTTTACAACCTTATATACTGGCGTGTAAAATAATCTGCAGTGAGTTCTTCTTTGGTAGCATACTCTATGAGTTCGTTCCAATTCAGTGTTTTTCCAGGGGCAAAAACCCTTTCTTTCAAAAATTTACCAACTTCAGGATTATTTACGCAAGTTGTTTCGCAATTTTGTTCTTTAGTTACATTGGCTGCTATATACATTTCGAGCTGCGATGCAAATAACTCGCCTAGCATGTAGTTGTGATATGAACAGGGGGCAGTAGCCAAATGCGATTTGGCTGCCCAGTCTGGTGCATTGCGCATAGCGGGCATATTCAGAAACTGATATCGTTTTACGAGCTCCCACCAAAGTGCATTCAGGTCTTGATCCGGATTTTCATACAGACCGCGTTCAAAACGATATACAACCTGCGCCCAACGGCTGAAAACAAACTTATCGAGCCTGATATATTTGTTGCCGGTAGCTTTTATCAAATCCGCTTCCTCTTGCGAAATACCAAGTGTTTCCTTCATCCATGCTGGGCTGGCGGCAAACCTTGAAAATAAAGTAGCTACAGCATCGGCTGTGAAGAAATGTGAAGGTGTGCGGAGGGTATAAGGAATTTCTTTTGAGATATTGCTATAGTATGCCCCAAACCCGCACTCATATAGCAGTTTTTTCATCGATTGATAATTGTTTTGCACGTTGAGCAGAATACGCACATCGCCTTGGCGGTCTATGTCCGTGGTAAAACCAACTTGGCTTTTACCAGGTTTTTCAAACAAGTCGCTTTTATCTAACACGTTTTCAATTGGTAAGCCAATGCCAGTATAAAACTGGTTTGCCATGGCAAGTATATCTTTGTTTTTATAAATAGAATCGAAGTTATAATCGTATATACGTGGTGCATTTTGGTAAAATAAATCCTGGTAGTGCCAAGGCAATAAGTTTTCTTTTGCAATGTTGTGGTACTTAGCCAGATATTCATCCATCTCAGATTTAAGCTGTGAATAAGGTCCTCTGGTCAGAATATCCAGTTCATCGTAAAGTTGTTGTATATCGTCGGGATCCTGGTCTGAAACCAATAAACTCATTTCCCAATAATTGGTATATCCGAGTTGTTGGGCAGCTCCATTGCGCATTTTTATGAGTTTTATAAGGTCGGTATTGATTTCCTCGCCAACTTTTTTGCTTGCTTCCCATACTTTTCGAAGCAAGTTTTGGTCAGTAGATGATTTAAGAATAGTTTCAATTTCGCTGTTTGTAAGTGATTTATCATCCACGTTTGCCCTAAAATTTGCCATTTTCTTGGCAATTTGATTTTCGAGCATAATGATTTGTACCAAAGTATCTTCATTTAATTGGTAGGGTAAAAACTCATTATACAGCACATTGAGCTGTCTGCTAAGAATCGAATCCTTTACGAAACCACTTTCCTTCAAACTTTTGAGTTTATTAAAACTTTCTTTGTTCGAATAAATTTTGGCAAGTGTAATTTCGAGCTTCGCGGCTTTGGTGTAATCTTCTTCTGAGCCACTCACTGCGGCATCAAATTTGGTAGTATTCAGTTCTTTCATTACCGGAATTATTTTGGATTCATATTCCGCAATAAATTCTGAAAGTGAATCTTGAGCTTGTTTTACATTGGGATCGCCACATGAGGTGCCCATAAACAACACCCAAAACCAGGCAGCTATTCCAAGCAAGTTAGAAATAGGTCTAAAGTTTTTCATATTATATATAAGTTAGTCTGATGTAATTTTATCTATTACCAAATATATAAATAGCGTGAACAATAAAAAAATTATAATTGTGCTCAGAAATGGCTTGAATATGCATATATTGGTGCCTGGCTTCCAATTACAAATTATCTGAATTGCTGATATATTCATAAGTCACATCATATGAATCATATACAATGCGTTATAAGTAAGTATGAAAGTTTATTTATATTCATATGTATATGAATTTTAAAATACTATTCGTAATTTGATTGCGTTTAATAAAAAAAATATAAATGCTATGCGACTATTTTTAACACTTATTGCTGCTTTAACCTTCACCGCTACTACTATGGCTCAGACCAACGAATACGGGACTTCCCAATCTTATAATAAGTTTGGCTTCAATTTGTTTGCACATATGCCCGCTAGTGGTAATCAAGTCATTTCGTCGTTCAGTGTATATAGTGCGCTGGCTATGACCTATGCTGGTGCAAGCACTGTAACTGCTGCAGAAATGGGCATCATGCTGGATGCTGATACCATAACAGAAGTCTTTTTTGAGAACAACAAATCTCTCATTGACAGGATTTTACAAAAAAAAGAAGTTGAAATAAATATAGCTAATGCTACATGGTTGAATAAAGATTTTAACCTTGAAAAAGATTTCAAAAAGGTATCTGAAGAATATTTTCAAGCCAAATCGCAACAATTGAGTTTTGAAACACCGGAAAGCATGCTTGAAAGTCAAAACATTATAAATAACTGGGTTTCAAAGAAAACCAAAACAAAAATACCGAATCTGATTAAAGACGGAATGTTATCGAAAGACACAAGACTTGTCTTAACCAATGCTATATATTTTAAAGGCGATTGGGAAATGCCTTTTGCAGAAGATCAAACAATGGTAGACACTTTTTTTACTGGCCCAGAAGTTATGAAGCAGACAAAAATGATGCATAGTGGAGGTCAGTTCTATTATTATTCCAATGATAAATTCAGTGCTGTTTCATTGCCATATCAATTGGGCGAATGCATGATGCATATAGTATTGCCAAACGAGGCTATGTACGATTCACTGAATAGTTTTTTCACTTATAAGGACTATAAAGAAATGATAGATAGCCTGCAGAAATCAAACGTAAAAATGACTTTGCCCAAATTTAGCTTTGAGTCTGAAAACGAAATGAGTGAATACCTGAAAATTATGGGTATGCCATCAGCATTCGACAATGCTGCCGATTTTTCAAAACTTACCGGTACTAAAGATACCCGTATTGATAAGGTTTTTCATAAAACCATCATCGAAGTGAATGAAAAAGGCACGGAGGCTTCAGCTGCAACCGCTGTAGTAGTGGTTCGCAAAACCACCATTCGCATGGAAAATAAAGAATTCAAAGCCAACAGGCCTTTTTTGTTTTTTATAACTGAAGCAGCTACCGGTACAATACTTTTTATGGGAAATGTACTAAACCCCTGAAAATGAATTACTCGATCAGTAGCTCAAAACTATTGACCAAAGTCTGATAAGAAAAATGTAACCTGGCAATGTCCAGGTTCTTTTTTGCTATATCTGCCGCATAGACTTTGTCTGTAAGCATAAGCTCAAGTTCTAAAATATTTTTGACAGTTACTTCGTGGTCAGGCAACTCAATGAGATGTATGCCTTTGCTCAAAAAATCGTTGTGTAACGACGGTGAAAAGTTACTTACAACCATAGGTTTCTGATGCAAAATAGCCTGCAAGATATAATTGCCCGATGACTCGAATGTGGGTAAAAACAAGATGGCATCAGATTCAATGTAAGCATCCGCCATAGTGTAACTTATACCCGGTCCGGTAAGCATTCCTTTTGCATTTATACCAGCGTAGGCAAATAGCACCTGATTTTCAAGCTCCAGGGTACGAATGGTAGCCAATACATTCTTGAAATACAAGCTATCTGTATTTTCGAAAGATGTATGCGTAATCACCAGTTTTATATCTTTATTATTCAGTACGCGCAATATCTCTAATGCTGTTTCGAATCCCTGATTTGGTGCCAATGGCTGCGGGAAGAGTAAGATTTTTTGCCTTTGATGCACCGAGAGTTCATTTCTTAGAATTCCTCTATTGAAATTACGTTTGTTGGCATTTTCAAAATTGAGTACATAAGGAATGTAGCTAGATTTTAGCCCAAAATTATCGCCCAAAAATAGCTGAGTATGAGTGTTGATGCATATATGCTTGATATACTCCGATTTGAAAGGAATCTGAAAATCCATAAGCTGATTTATGATTTCGTAAGGGCTGATGAAGAGTTCGTAGTTGTCCCAGAAAAAATCATGCTGATGAGCCCAAATTTCAATTTTCCAGTCGTCGATTTTTTTGAACAAAGCCAGAGTAAGAGCCGGATGAATGGGTAAAGAAGTACAATTTTCAATGACCAACACATCGGGTTTGCTTTTTTTCATCCATTTGTCCAAATCCATAGCCAGCAAGTTTGAAAAACTTTCGAGATGAAACAAAATATCATCAGGAGGCTCAGTCGGATTCACAAAAGCATTGATTATATCCCATTGTGTGCTCGGATGATGAATACTCAGGTTTGGAAGTACTTCAACGCTACAGTCTTTCAGCCCCGAAGCACTCACTTCGCCGGCGAGCACTGAAATACGATGTCCCATGAAACTAAGCACTGAAATCCAATGCGTAATCTGCTCCGAAACGGGGTCGTATTCTACCAAACGAGGAGTTAAAAAAGCTATATGCATAACAATAAGTGCTTGAATAATTAATAACAATATAGACATTATTCTGTATAATACCAAAATATAATGTTGTGTACAGCAGAAACACAATTGAGTAAAAGTATGCATATATAAGTCTCATATATAGAACTATACTATAAAACCCCAAGGCCAGGCCACAGACAAATTTTTAAAGAGGAAGCATTGTAATTTTTCAACATAAAATACGTATCTTGGTGCGAAATTGGTGAAACAATACATTCACCTGAAATAATTAAATAATTTGGTATAGTTTTGGCATTGTATATCGTTTAAAAACTTATACAATTCCAAGAGTTTACCAATGCATAAAAACAGCACTTTTGTGATAGAAAACTTGAATGCTACCGTACAATGAGAAACCTGTTTAGGATATTAAAAATTCGGATCAAACTCGTAATAGCCTTTACGTTGGTCGCGGCAATTGTGTTGTTCATGGGAATCAGGCAATACAACGTTCTGTTTATCATTGGAAAAAACCAAAAAGAACTTATCAATATAGTTGAGCTCACGAAGGCAATAAAAGATCTGAAATATACCATTGCCTACCAGAATCAGCTCTCACAGTCTATACTTGAAACTTATGATACAACTCGTTTGATAGATGTAAAAAGGAGGATACAGAATGAACAACTCAGACTGGCGCCCAATTTTGATTTGGTGCTGCAAATCACCAATACAGATAGTACTAACGATGTACAAATGCAAAATTTGAGCAGATATGTAAAAGATGCTAAACTGATATATGCATCTCAGTTTTTATCTACCATAGACTCACTTTACAACTACCAGCGCAACTTAATACTCGGAGAATCGGCCAGTGATATGACCGGAAATAATTCATCAATTATCAGTGGCTTTCTGCCCGGTTTCAGAAGGAGTGAAACCTCGCTTACGCCCGATACCATGACTCGTGCTGCCTTCACCCCATCAGTTGCTGAATATGCAAGCAATGAAGAAACCAATGAGATAAAAAGATCTTTGGAAAAGTACTCTTTTCAGATAATTGATAATTTTAACCAAAGCGAAACCATCATCAATAAACTGATATTAGCATCAGGACAACATACCGATGATACCATAAATTACTATAACTCAACCGCTTTGCTTGTATCTGTAGTAGGGCTGCTTATAGCATTGCTCATAGCATGGCTTATCTCAAAAGATCTTACATCGCCAATTCAGTTGCTCAAAAATAGTATACAAAGATTATCTAAAGGTGAGCTCCCTGAAATACCCAGTCCAAAAAACAGAGACGAAATAGGCGATATGTCTGTACTTTTGTCGCAAATGGTAACAGGACTGACAGATACCGCAAGGTTCTCGCTCGAAATAGGGAAAGGAAATTATCAGGCAAGTTTTAATCCGCTCAGCGACAAGGACATACTTGGCAATTCACTGCTTGATATGCGTAAAAGCTTGAAAGAAGCAGCAGAAGAAGAACACAAACGCAAGGAAGAAGACACCAGACGCAATTGGGCAACAGAAGGTTTTGCTCAATTCAGCGAGATACTGCGCCATCAGGGTGGAAACATAGTATTTTTGGCCGAAGAACTCATTAAAAAACTTGTCAAGTACCTAGATGCTAACCAATGTGGAATGTTTCTCATTGAAAATGAAAATCAAGCAGACGAGCACCTGGCACTTATAGCAGCATTTGCATACGATAGAAAAAAATACTATCAGAAAAAAATAAAACCAGGCGTAGGCCTTGTTGGAACAGTATTTATAGAAAAAGGTACTATTTATCTGGAAGAAATTCCTGATGACTATATAGAAATAGGAAGTGGACTTGGTAGCTCAAACCCGAATTTCCTCCTACTCGTACCTATGCGAATAGACGAAAATGTGCTTGGTGTAATAGAAATAGCCTCATTCAAAAGCCTGGCACCATATCAGATAGAATTTGTAGAAAAAGTAGCTGAAAGCATAGCTTCTACTTTTGCCAATATTCGTATAAACGAGCGCACAGCATTGTTGCTTGAGCAATCGCAACGTCAAGCAGAAGAAATGGCTATACAAGAACAGCAACGCCAAAAAAGCATTAGAGAGCTCCAACAAACCCAATTTGAAGCACTTAAAAGAGAAGAAGAAATACGAATTGAACTAGATAAAGTAATATCGCAAAGTTCGGAACAGAAAAGCAAACTCACCAACATCGAAAGTGAAATAGAAGAGGTGAATTTTTCACTGAAAACCGTTCAAAGCGAGCGAGAACAATTCAAGAACTTTATATATGATATCATTGCTGCTTCAACTGAGGGCGTGCTCATTATTAATAGCAATGAAAAAATTGTATTTGCAAATAAAGCAGTATCTGATATATGGGGAGTACTACCTAGCGATCTCATAGACAAAAACGTAAGAGTACTAACCGACGATGATTACCTGACTACCCTTATGCGCACTCAGTTTGAAAAAGCATTGCTCGTACCGGTCGAATTAAGTATCATAAAAGGCGATCAATCAAACGCGACCATTACCCTAAAAGCATTATTAGACAAAACATCAACAGAGAAAAGATACATTTGCTTCATACGCGACTTATCTCATATACATAATTTGGAAACCAAGTTGCAACATGTAGCAGACAACCTTCGTGCCCGCGATTTGGAGCTGGATTCGCACAAAGAACGTATAAATCAGTTGATAGCTCAAGGCAGTGGTAATAAATCTTTGGACCAGATTCAATCTGACAATGACCTACTTATAAACTTTAACACGGAACTTATTACAGAAATTGACATAATAGACAAACAGCACAAAGCCATAGTAGATTCAGCCAATAAATTTTATTCAGAAATACGTAAAGGCGCCCTTGCAGGAGACCTTACCGATTTTTTCAATGATTTAGTAAAGCTTGTAAAAGAAAACTTTAAATTCGAAGAAAAATGGTTTCAGGACCTCGAATACGAATCGCAAAACGAGCATAAAAAGCTGCATAAAACCTTTGCCCTCAAATTACTCGAATTCAAAGATCTTTATAAAAAAGGCGACAACGGAGCACCTTTTGAACTCATGAAGTACCTGAAAGAATGGTTATACACCCATTTTTCACAAACAGACAAAACATACGTTCAATTATTCAAAGACAATGGCGTATCATAATCCATGAAAAAACACGTTAATTATAGCATATCTCTCAAAATCAATATTATCCTGCTATTGCAGGTTATATTCATACTAGCTATCTTACTAGGCGGGTACATGATATCTATGAGTGAAAGCCAAAACTCAATACTTATAAGCACTATAAGTCGTATAAAAACTAATTCACAGAAAATTGCACTTTTAGCTGAACTTGCGGTAGACAATAAGCTCTCTGCTAAAGACGATTTGCAGGAAATTATTGACAAAAATCAAAAACTCTTTCATTCGTTTGTCAAAAAAACAGAGTCGGATAGTAAACACCAAACCCCAGAAAATGAATTCCACTTTGAGGTACACGAACAAATAGCTATCGATAGCCTAAATTCACTTTGGATGGAATATAAATTAATGGCAGAGAATATTATAAGCTTGCCACTTTATGTTGACAAAAACATTACTCGCCATATCACTGATTCAATTGGAAACTCACTCAATACATTTGAAGTAAAAACTGAATTCAATCCGATTGTAATGCAATCAAAACAATTTATAGAACAGAAAAGTGATGACATGCTTTACCGCAGTGATTACATCATAGGAATGCAACTAAACAAAATATCAGTACTTCAGCAAAAATATCAGTACTTCAAATATTTCATGCTACTATTAAGTATTCTAACCACTATTTGGGCTATATTTTGGGTACGTAACAATGTATTATTCAGAGTTGTGCGACTTGCAAAATATATGGAGAATGCAGCCACCGGTCTGTTAGAAACCATTCCGAGAACTACCATAAACGACGAAGTAGAAAATGTTGGACAATCATACAACGATTTGATAAATAAACTCAATGCTATAAACACCTACATAAAAGAACTTAGCAAGGAAAATTACAATTCAGACATACAAACCATTGAAACACAAGATCCAATATGGAAATCAATAGAACTTTTGCGTATAAACCTGCTAAATTCTAGAAACGAAGAAAATAAACGTAAAGAAGAAGACTTTTTGCGCAATTGGGTAAATAACGGTTTGGCACAAATTGGCGACATTCTGCGCCAAAACAATGAAAATATTGTACTCTTAGGTGATACCATACTCAAATTTTTACTCAATTACATCAACGCACAACAAGGTGGAATCTTCCTATACAACCCAGAACGAAGTAAAGACACCCTGGATCTTCTCACCACTTTTGCTTATGGAAAGCGTAAAATGCTTGAAAAGAAAATAAAATTGGGACAAGGCCTTATCGGAATTTGTGCATTAGAAAGAAATACTTTGCATATAGACAAAGTTCCAGAAGATTATTTTGAGATATCGAGCGGATTTGGTGGTACCAAACCGAACAGCCTGCTTATAGTTCCGCTTAAAATGGAATCAAACCTACTGGGGGTTATCGAATTGGCATCCTTCTCTGAGTTCAAACCTCATATCATTGAGTTGGTCGAAAAAAGTGCTGCAAGCATTGCGCTTACTTTGCAAACTGCCCAAAACAATATTCGCACAGTAAAACTGCTAGAGCAATCTCAAATACAAGCAGAAGAATTGAGCAATAGAGAAGCTGAATTCAAGAAGATCATATATGATATGAAAACGTTTCAGGAAAGAGCCGAAGCTCGTGAGTTGGACCTTAATAGTACACTTCACGCCATTGACAATGCTCTTGGTATGTTTGAACTCAACAATCAGGGTCAATATTTAAATTACAACCAGCTTTATTTATCAACCATTGAAGCAGATGGTAGCAACCTCAAATATTTATATCACAAAAATTTAATAGACACAGACTACTACGAAACACCATATACACAGGTTTTCAATTTTATGCAAAAAGGAATGGCATTTCAACGAGAGTCGAGGTACAAAACAAAATCAAATAACAATGTATACCTGCTCGAATACTATACTCCTGTGATCAATGCCAATGGCGATCTTATCAAAATATTGGTGCTCACTACAAATATTTCTAAAAATAAAGAACAAGAACAGTGGTTGCTTAGCCGAACTCAAGAAATTGAAAAGCAAGACGACGCCATGAAGCAAAACTTTGAAGAAATGATGCAAGTTCAACAAGAATTGGTTGAAAAAGAGGATCTTTACAAAAAACAACTCACCGATGCCTACGAAATGATTGCAGAGTTGAAAAGAAAAAAAATGGAATGATTATACAATGTTAATCAAAGCATTTCGTTCGTATAGGGTCGCAATATATTCCCCTGCTATATTTAATAACTCAAATAAGTAACTTAACAATGAAACGAAAACTAATTCTAAATGTACTTATAGCACTTATAGCTATATACACAATTGGTTGCGGCAATAGTTCCGATACCAAAAATGCTGAAAACACTGAGGTAACTGACGAATTTGCAGAAGCCGAAGACGATTTTGGCCAAACATTCTACCGAATTCCTGCTCCGGAAGAAATGTTTACTTTTGTCAAATCTGGCAATCTAAATTATTCTTCTAATTTGCTGAATCCTACTACAAACATCGATAAGTATATCGACACCCGCTCAAAAGAATTGAATTTTGGAGTATACGCTGCCGATTTGGCTTATTCTGCTGCTTTTCACGAATTTCAAGGTTCACTTCAGTATATTGATGCTATCAAAAAACTTTCTGAAGCCATTGAAATTTCTGCTATTTTTAACGAAAGCCTCAATGGCCGTATTAAAAATATCTTTTCTCATCAGGATACATTGGTGAATGTAACAAATAGCACCTACAACCGCATAGTAAACCACCTAGAAGCCAATGATCGTGGAAAAACCCTCGCTCTCATCAGTGCAGGTGGATGGTTGGAAAGCATCTTTATAGTTACTAACCTTGTTTCAAAATATGATCCTAAAAATCCTACCATTCAGCAGATTGCTGATCAGAAACTTACATTTGAAAACCTGATGCTTTATCTTGAACAATATAAAGATGACCCTTCAGTAAAAACTACCATCGACGATTTGCAAGGGATTCAAAAAGTATTCTCACAACTCGAAACTGAAAAAGTAGAAAATCAAAACAGCGGCACAGGTAAAGGTGATGTCATACTTTTAGGAGCCGGTAGCAGAATCAAAATTACCAAAGAGCAATTTGAACTACTCAAATCTAACATCACTTCTGCCCGAAACAAAATAACTGGTAATACATCTAATGCATAATTTGAAAGATCTCATGAACATGAAAGCAATTAAACTATTGGTTTTTATCTTTTTCCTCCCTGTTACAATTTTTGCACAAAATTGCGCAGATTACCTTACCGTGCAGCCAATACGTCCAGGGTATGATTACAATGCCCTATCTAAAAGCGGCACCGTAAAAACCGGAAAAAAATATAAATTCGTATTCAACCTCAACAAAGGCAAAGTATACAGATTCACCTTCCACTCATCTTCAGGGCTAAACAATGGTGCCGAATTTACTATTACCGACCAAAGTACCGGCCAAGCAATCCTCTTTCTGCCCGGACAAGTTCCCGAGCCTGTGCTGGAAGATGTACAATATGATGATTATGGCAACGTAATTGAAAAGAAAACAGAAACGAAAGAGGTGAAACAATACGTTTCAGCCCCGGGTTCTCTATTCAAAAACGTTCTGAAAGCAGAATACGTAAACGATAAACTGTCGTATCCATATTTCGAATTTAAACCCGTAAACTCGCTAAACCTGGAAGTTGTAGTTGATGTACTCCCACTCGATGATGGCTCTATCAAACAAGGTTGCCTCGGAATACTGGTACAAGATAAAGATACCGACGACGAATTTAGTTCACTGTAATACAAGTACTTGTAGAATTATTCTCAAGTTTCTTTTATATAAAACCTCAGGCCCCGATTATAGGAAAGTCTGAGGTTTTTGTTTTATGATTACTAAGTATTTACAATTCTACACCTAGAAATGTATGAAATTTGTAATTAAAGTTATTTTATACAACGCAAAGTACTAATTTTGTGCACCAAATATTATATAAAATGAAAGAAAAGAAGGTATACCTTACCATTATTGCAATCCTGGGCTTAGCCATTGTGTTTCTTATTTACTTCATGATGCAGCAAAAGCAAGTGGCCACTGAAGCCATGGCCGAGCTCGAAAAAACAGTTTCGGAGAAGACCGATGTAACCAATGAACTAAACGGACTGCTGAATCAGTATGAAATGCTAGAAACCGACAACGATAGCCTGAATGCCAGACTGGGCATGGAATCGGAAAAAATAAAAGAGCTGCTCGAGGAATTGAAAACAGTAAAGTTCTCGAACAAACAACAAATTGAACAATATAAGAAAGAGGCTGAAACACTGCGCAATATCATGCGTAGTTATATCAAGCAAATAGACTCGCTCAACACCCTCAATCAAAACCTGGTGGCTGAGAATACCGAAGTGAAAGAAAAATACCAATTGCTTACTAATGAAAAGGATTTGGTAACCAAACAAAAGGATAGCCTCGTAGGTCAGGTAGCCGAAGCTGCGTCGTTGCGCGTGGGCAGCTTAACGGTGACAGCACTCAGCAAGCGCGACAGCGAAACCAGTCGTGCTGAGCGAGTAAAAACTATACGTACCTGTGTGAATGTGAAAGAAAATTTTATGGCTCAAAAAGGAACACGCGATATATACGTACGCCTGTCGCTACCAGATGGTACCATATTGCTGCAAAGTTCCGAAGACTTATTCAACTACGGTGGCGAAATGATAGCCTATTCGGCTACCCGCCCGTTTGATTTTACCGGTGACCAATCGCAAGTATGTGTATTTTACAAACACACTGGCGAAGAACTGAAACCCGGCGTATATAAAGTAGATGTATTTATTGAAGGAAACAGGCTTAGCAGCGCTTCATTTGAGCTCAAATAATAAGAAAAAATAATTGCAAAAAAGTCCCAATACATTACATTTGCAGCCAAAATAAGGCGGGGTGTAGCGCAGTTGGTAGCGTGCTACGTTCGGGACGTAGAGGCCGTGTGTTCGAGTCACATCACCCCGACAATACTTTCAAAAATATAAAAGCGAGGTCAACTAGTATTAGTCGATGACCTCGCTTTTATATTTTATAGCTACTACAAATAGCCTATTTTAGGTAAAACTTTTTAGATATTTGCTCGCCTCCGACCTTAGCCTGCAAAATATAAAAGCCTTCGCTAAATTGGTGCAAAGGAATAAGGAATGAGTCGGTCGGCATAGTGCGGTTCACACCGCTTATCAGGCTTTTCCCATTCATATCTATTATTTTCCACTCTTCAAGTCTGGCCTGCCCATGCATTTCTATTTGCAATTCATGGTTGTTTATTAAAATGATTAAGTTATTAGCAATATCGTCTAGTCCGGTTACTTTTGAAATACTTCCTTTGGCTACAAGGTCTGAATTGGGATCAAAATTTACCTGCTCTACGGCAACATTCAGATTTATAGTATATTGCTGACCCGCAGATGTATTGTGCAACCACAACACAGAATCGAGCCCGGGTGCTTGAACCCGAATAGGAACTTTCATTTCAAAATAATTGACTGAAGAGTGCGACTGATTCTGAAGGATTGTAACTTTGAGCTGTGTACCGCTCACCCACCACTGAATATTATAAGTAGGATATCCCTGACCGTAAATCCAGTCATTAAAAAATTCAGTAAGGGTAGTATCGCCTGCAACTTCCATATGCTCTCTCAAATGAGCAGTGAGGGCAAATCCATTTGCAAGATCTTCATCGTGGAGATAATTTCTAATCCCTTTGAAGAATGATGTGTCGCCAACCTGTGTGCGCAACATATGTAGCACCATAGCCCCTTTGTTGTATGAAAGACGACTACTAAAAATGCGATCTACGCTTGCAGTATCTAATACATACACCGAGCCGGTTGACTGGGAAGTAATATTATTGATAAGACTCCGTTTCCAGTCGTTGAAACTGTAACTTTGCATACCAGCTTCAACAACCAGACCATCCGAATAGGTAGCAAATCCTTCGTTGAGCCAAATATCTTGCCAGCTACCACAGGTAATATAATCGCCAAACCACTGGTGAGCAAGCTCATGCGATAGCAAACTCAAACCAAAAGAGCTCACGAAAGTCATGGTTTGGTGTTCCATTCCACCACCCCAACCAAACTGAGCATGCCCGTATTTTTCATTTATAAAAGGATAAAGCATGTACTTATTGTTGAATAATTGCAATGCCGGAATAAGCGCTTTGGTGCCGTTTTGTGCAGTACTTAGGTTTTCAGGAAATACATAATTGAGCATCAGCAAAGAGTCGTTATCGCCATACGGAATATAATCACTATAGACTGAATAATTTGTTACTGCAATGGCCACCAAATAAGCAGCAATTGGGTAGCGATGTTTCCAATGTGCAGTACGCCAGCCATTAGTAGCCACATCGGCTATAAGCAAACCGTTAGAAGCACCACGGTACTGTTCGGGAGAAGAAATAAAAATATCTATGGAGTCAGTCTTGTCGGCCAGATTTTGGCGTACAGGCCACCAGTCTTGGCATCCGTAGGGTTCAGAGAGTGTCCATACTATAGGCGCACCTGCATGTGTGCTTTGCTCAAAACTTCCAAATCCGCTATTGAAAGGCTGTCCATGATAGTATATTCTCACAGAATCAGATCCGGTGAGTGTATTTGGGTATTCCACCATTACTTTCTCATCTGTACGTACAAAATCAATTTTAAGATTTCCACGCATCACACTATCTACTATCAAGCTGCTTTTTAGATCGAAATCTACAAAAGTAAGAGCATTGCTAACAGGCTTAAACCAATGGTTTACATGTCCGCTGATGTAGTATTGAGACGGATCAATTGTCCAAAAGGCTTGCGTATAATATACATCCACCGGATTGTAATCGGCTTGAACACTTTTGAGGTGTAGATGTTTTTGGCAAGAATGCACATTATATTCCGACACCTCCGGAACTTGTGCAATAGCACTGAATGCCAATGAATAATAGAATAATAGGGTAAATAATTTTTTCACGAAAACAGGTTTTTAATGTTAATTATAAAAGAAACAAAGGTAATGGGTTTTAAATAAAAAATAAAATTTGAACATTTGAGGATTGGAAACATAATAATTCATTAAAACACTTCTTAATCATGAAACACCCTCAAAAATTCGGATTTTACCTTTTGGTAATCTTACTATTACAAATCTCACCCAATCTTATGTCTCAAGATAAAAGTACTTATCAACGCCCCCCGGAGCACCTGGCCTCACTTTTTGAGGCAGCCGAAACGCCTATTGTATCTGTAAACAGACAGAGCAGTTTTATGTTATTGCTCGAAAGAGCCGGAATGCCAGGTATAGCAGAAGTTTCGCAACCTGAACTGCGCCTTGCAGGCTTACGCATAAATCCGGCCAACAATGGCCAATCGCGCGCCAGCACGTATGCAGGTTTAATGTTTAAGAACATGCTTACACAAGAAGAAAAGCGGCTGAGTGGACTGCCTGCCAATGCTGCCATAGACAATGTGAGCTGGTCGCCCGATGGTGAAAAAATTGCTTTTACCATAAATCAGCCAAGCGGACTTGAGCTCTGGTATGCCGATACTAAAACGTTTACTGCCCGCAAACTTACTGAAGCACTGGTAAATGATATATTTGGCGGCAATCCTTATAACTGGTATGCCAACAGCAATGTATTGCTCGTGAAAATGATAGACAAAAACCGCGGCTCTGCTCCAGTGGCTGCATTGGCACCTGGCGGTCCTATCATTCAGTCAAATACCGGAGGCGAAGCACCAGTACGTACTTACCAAGATTTGCTAAAAAATAGTTACGACGAAAATGTGTTTGAATACTATGCTACCAGCGTGCTTACCAAAGTAGAACTTAGCGGTACTCAAACAGCCATTTCAGCCCCGGGCATGTTTGTTTACGCACAACTCTCGCCAGATAACAATTACCTGATGACGGCTTACCTCAAACGTCCGTTTTCTTATATAGTACCTTTCAATAGGTTTCCTATGACTTTTGAAGTATGGAACGCTGCAGGACAAAAAGTATACACCATATACGAGGTTCCTCTCACCGAAAATCTGCCCAAAGGCTTTGATGCAGTGCGCACAGGCCCTCGCAGCATAGTATGGCGTGCCGATGCACCTGCAACACTTGCTTGGGTGGAAGCACTCGATGGTGGCGATCCAAATGTTGCTGCCGATTTTCGCGACCAGATATTTATGTCTGCAGCTCCGTTCACTACCAAACTATCTGGCCCAAAGCTTAAACTTCGCTTTGCAGGTTTCGAGTGGTTCGATGGTAATTTGGCTCTCACCTTCGAAGGGGACTGGAAAACCAGAAAAAGTGTTACAAGCAAATTTTCACCAGATAATTTGAATGCCGGTGTAACTGAAATATTCAACCTCAACTCTGAAGATGCTTATGCAAATCCGGGCGATTTTCAGACTACATACAATGCATTTGGCCAAAGCGTATTGCTAACACCCGACAATGGTAAAACCCTCTATCTGATAGGCATGGGTGCATCACCCGAAGGGAATAAACCTTTTATTGATGAGTTTAGTATGGCCACCAAAAAAAGCAAACGCCTGTGGCAATCGAAAGCCCCATTTTATGAAATTGCTTGGGATATAGTAGATTTGAAAAAATCATTGGCCATCATTCGTCGTGAGTCTAAAGATGCCAATCCAAATTTTTACCTCATCGATTTTAAAAAAGGCAAAGATATAAAGGCTTTGACCGCCTTTGCTCACCCATATCCTCAACTCAAAGATGTGAAAAGCGAACTCATTCACTACCAACGTGCCGACGGTGTAAAACTAACAGGAAAACTGTATCTACCTGCTGGTTACAATAAGGAGAAAGATGGCCAACTACCGGTGCTTATGTGGGCTTACCCACAAGAGTTTAAAAGTGCTGATGCTGCCGGACAAGTGCAAGGCTCTCCTTATGAATTTCTGCGCCTCAGTCCGCATAGCCCGCTTTATTGGGTAGCCGACGGATATGCAGTATTGGACGATCCTGCTTTCCCCATCATAGGCGAAGGCGACAAAGAACCAAACGATACGTACATCACCCAGTTAGTATCGTCGGCTGAGGCAGCTATAAAAGCCTTGGATTCTATGGGAGTAGGCGATCCGAAACGTGTAGCCGTAGGCGGTCACTCATATGGCGCTTTTATGACTGCCAACCTGCTCACAAACAGCAACCTGTTTGCAGCCGGTATAGCCCGCAGTGGTGCTTATAACCGAACCCTTACTCCATTTGGTTTCCAGAGCGAAGAACGCACATTCTGGGAAGCCAAAGAAATATACAATGAAATGTCGCCGTTCAATTATGCAGAAAAGATAAATACACCGATTTTGCTCATTCATGGCGAGGCCGACAACAACTCTGGTACTTTCCCCATACAAACTGAGCGATACTATGCTGCCCTCAAAGGAAATGGCAAAGTGGTACGCTATGTGGTGCTTCCTGCCGAAAGCCACGGATACCGAGCCAAAGAATCGATACTACATATGGCATGGGAAATGACCAATTGGCTAGATAAGTACGTGAAAAATAAAAAATAAGATTGTCCTAATAGTAAACTTCCCGAAAGTTGAATGCTTTCGGGAAGTTGATAAACAGATATTTACAATGTAAATTTACAAAAGAAGGACTCCTGTTGGGAGTCCTTTTTTTTGTGTGAAAAATTGAGCAAATTATTTACGTTCCATCATTTCCAGAAACGGCAACAAGGTGGTTCCTTCGTGCCTGTGCCATGTATGCAGGCCTACGGCTTTGGCTCCTTCTATATTGGGCAGTAAATCGTCTACAAATACAGTTTCAGAGGCCTTCAGGCCATTTTCGTTGAGCACGGTGAGGTATGAGTCGGCATTCGGCTTTTTGCGTCCCATAAGGTGCGAAAAATACATCTTGTCGAAAAGATCTGGAAACCAAACGGCCCCCGGACGTTGATTTATGCGAGTCCAGACTGCATCGTAGTGTATTTCGTTTATATTGCTGAGCAGAAAAACTTTGTATTTGCTGCGCAATTGCAATAC
>JFJP01020370.1_pt1 | contig 35440 bp, 26 predicted proteins | sample 431651 | NCBI WGS metagenome assembly JFJP01 (sample SAMN02602958, study PRJNA72255) | Microbial mat metagenome, whole genome shotgun sequencing project. | biome: fresh water; feature: sink hole; material: water; isolation source: purple microbial (photo- and chemosynthetic) mats found in... | reverse complement strand
GGTATCTCGTCGATGCTCGCCACCACCGTCATGGTGCGGTCTGCGCCCAGCACCTTCAGCATGCTGGCGACCTGCGGCTTTGGCCGCACCAGGTAGGTCTTCGCCTGGCGCCGGCCCATCTCCATGGTGCAGAAGGCGATCAGCCCGATGGCGGCCGAGTTGAGCTGTTCGCACAGGCTGAGATCGACGATCAGGCTGCGGGTGCGCTGCTCGGCGAGGATCGGTTTGACCTTGTCCACCAGCGGCAGCGAACTCTGCTGGCTGACCACGCCCTCGAGGCGCAGGACGAGGTGGTCATTCAGGTTAAACAGGGAGATGCGGAATTTTCCGCTCTCACGCTCGCTGATGACGTTGAAGTCCTCCACCGCCCGGCGGTACAAAGAGGTCGGTGTTGTAGCTGCTTCCACGGGAGGGGTTTGTCTGCAGCGGGAGGGGCTGGCAACCGGCAAGGCGGGCCAAGGACGGACCTCTATTTGATCTCCCCGCGATCCCAGGCCGACCAGAATTGGGTCGGGGAGAGGCTCGGTCCGCCGGCGCTAAGATGTTTCAGCGTGGACATGCCGCGCAGCACCTCGACGCCGACGAGCTTGGCGCGCGGCGAGAAGGCGATGCTTTCCAACTGCAGCTTGGCGAGCGGACGCAGATCCTCGACCGGGCAGCCGACCAGGTTCAGCCGGCGCAGCGAGCGCAGGCCGGCGAGCGGCCTCAGGTCGCTCGCCTTGTTGCGCGACAGGTTGAGCTCGATCAACGGCAGGCCGGCGAGCGGCGCCAGATCAGCGACCTGGCAGTAGGACAGTTCGAGCAGGGAGAGAGGCAGTCCGCGCAGCTGATCGGCCGTGCGCAGTCCGCTGCTGAAGCGCAGTTCGCTGGGCTTCCCGTCCTTGTACACCGCCCGGCCGTTCCAGGCGTAGTCCGGGTTGGCGGCGACGATCGCCCGTTGCAGGTCGCACCAGCGGATGAAGTCGTCGCGCGCCAGGCCGTTGACCAGGCGCAGGGATGTGATCCGCCGCAGATCGGCGAGCGGCGAGCGGATGCGCTGCGGGGAGAGTTCGAGGGTGTCGAGCTGAAGGCCGAGCAGCGGCTTGAGCTCGGCGACCGCGGTCTCGCTGATCAGCAGGCTGCGCAGCGCCGGCTGGGCGATCGGCGCCAGGTTGGCGATCGCGGTTCCGGTCAGCGCAACGCGGCCGAGCGGAGCGCCCTGCAGTGGCGCCAGTTCGGTGACGCCACGCTGCCACAGCAGGGACAGGTCGCGCAGCGGTTTGCCGCGCAGGGGGCGTAGATCGTTGAGTGGACCGCCCGGGCGATTGCCATTCGCCTCCAGCGCCAGGACCTCGAGCGGCATGGCCGCCGCAGCGGAGATGTCGGCCAGGACGTCGCAGCCGTAGAGGCGCAGTTCGCGCAGCGGCAGGCCAGCCAAGGCCGCGAGCGAGTCCTGGCCGCTCCAGGTCAGGTCGAGCGCCTCCAGCGGCATGCCGTGCAGCCGGTCCGCGGCATCCAGGACATGCGTCCCGGCGGACAGTCGGCGCAGCCGCAGCCCGGCGAGCGGGGCAAGGTCCTTGGCGGCGCAGCCGTTCAGGATCAGGCTGGTGAGCGGCAGCGAGGCAAGCGGCGCCAGGTCGCGCACGCGGTCCTGGCCGGAGAGGTCGAGGTTGGAGATCGGCAGTCCGCGCAACGGTTCGAGACTGTCGATCTCGCAGTCGCCGCGGCTCAGACGCACAGTGAGGGTGCCGTCGGGAAGGGCGGTGATGTTGCGCGGAGCGAGCTTTGGCCAGCTGGCCGTCAACTGACTGCGCGCCAACTGCGCCTTCTTCTCGGCCGCGAGGTTGAGGCCCCCGGTCATCGCCCCCGCGCCGAGACGCACCAACGTCTCGGCGATGCGCGCGTCGGCGTCGGCCGGCGGGGCGAGGCAGAGCTGGCGCAGTTCGCCGACCAGCGGATCGGGGCGCAGGGCGAGAGCCTGGTCGAGGGCGGTGATCGCCTCGGTGCGCCGGCCGGCAGCGATCAGCAGCTGGGCGGCGATCAGAGGTGCGGCCGCATCCTCGGGCGCGAAGCCCTGCGCGGCCAGCGCCAGCTGCAGGCCTTCATCGTACTTGCGCTGCAGGGCCAGCTCGCGGGCCTGCGACAGCAGGGCCGGTGCGGCCAGGCGTTCGCCCTCGACCCGGGCGGCGCGCTCCTGCTCGGCGCGTTCGAGGTTGGCCTGGGCGGCGGCGAGCGCCTGGGCGGTCTGTGTGCTTTCGCGCCAGACCGCGAGCAGGCCGACGACCAGGGCCAGGCCGGCGACCACGGCGCCGCCGACGGCGAGGCGACGCATGCTGCGCGCCTGGGCCTCGCGGCCGCGCGCCTGCCGGTCGCGCAGGTCGGCCAGCGCCACGATCTTGGTCGCGGTCTCGGCGTTGGCGCCGTCACCAAGGCGCTCGCTTTCGGCGACCACCGCCTGCGCCTGCCGACGCCCGACGCGGAACGAGCCGGCCGCGATGGCGTGACGGGCGGAGTCGAGGCCGATCTCGACGAACAGGCGACGGGCGGTGGCCTGCTCTGGCCAGAGTTGCACCGCCTGTTCGACGGCACCGATCGCGCGGCGGTAGGCATCGTCGCTGTCGGCTCCACCGGCCTTGCCCAGTTCGTGCTGGCGACGCGCCTCGGCGAGCAGGCGGTGGACTTCGCGGTGTTCGACGTAGCGGCGGATGGCGGTGGCGATTTCGCTGACCGTACGCAGGCGGCGGGCCGGATCCGGATGCAGCGCATCCATGGCGATGCGCGCCAGTTCGCCAGGCACCTTGCGTCCGGCGCGTTGCGACGGGTCTTCGACCGGCTCTCCGCGCGCGGCTTGGGCAATCGCCTGCTGCACGCCGGTGGCGCGGTGTGGCGGACTGCCGGTCAGCATGCGGTAGAGGATGCCGCCCAGCAGGTAGACGTCGGTCCATGCCCCGCACGCGGCGTGCTCGCCGCGCGCCTGCTCGGGCGACACGTAGGCCGGCGTGCCGCTGACCCCGCTCAGGGCGGTCAGCACGGGGATGTCGGGATGCGGGGCGGTCGGACCGACGTGGCAGGCGCAGCCCCAATCCATCACCAGCACCTCGCCGTGCTCGCCGACCATCACGTTCTCGGGCTTCAGGTCGCGGTGCAGGATGCCGCGGCTGTGCGCGAAGGACACCGCGTCGCAGACCTTCAGCAGCACCTCGATGTGCTCCTCGCCGTTGAGTGGCCGGCGGCCAGGTCCGGGCGGAGCGCCATCGAGCAGGCCCCGCCAGGTCTGCCCGCTGACCCGTTTCATCACCAGTTGCAGCCGGTCGTCTTCGGCGACCCGCAGGTCGTGGACCGGGATGATGTTGGGATGTTCCAGCAGGGCGGTGACCGCGGCCTCGGCGCGGAAGCGGCGGATCTGGCGCGGATCGGGGGTGGGGTTGCGCAGGGATTTGACGGCGACGGCGCGGCCGAAGGCGAGCTGCAACGCCTGGTGCACCTCGCCCTCGCCGCCCTTGCCGAGCAGCCGTTCGACGCGGTAGCCGCGCTCGGGCGGGGCCAGCGGGATGGATACGGCGGCGGCGGAATCGACGCCGCCGATGGTGCGTTCGACGTCGGATCCGCCGGGTTGCGTACCGTGGGTGCTGGAGGCGGTCACGGCGGCGAGGCTAGCCGGAAGGATCGAAGGCTCAACCCAGACCAGGGAATTCACACAGAGGACCAGAGCGACCAGAGGTCAAGGCAAGGCTTAGCGCGATGTCGCTGGTTCCCGGGTCGCACCCTACAATACCCTTTCCCTCTGGTCTCTCTGGTGCTCTGTGTGACCAATTGACAGAGCCGGCCTCATGCTGTCCCGGCGTGGCCGGACCGCGCTTGCCCTGGCCACCGTTGCGCGGCAAGGTACCGACCCGAGGACCCCCATGCCCCGCATCGCCCCGCTCGCCGCTTCCGCCAGCCTGCTGCTTCTTGCGCTCGACGCGCAGGCCGCCAGCGCCAAGGATCTGTACCAGCGCCTCAGCCCGGGCGTGGTGTGCATCGTCGCGATGAAAGAGGGGGTGGACGGTTGCTCGCTCGGGACCGGCTTCGTCGTCGATGGCGCCGGCCGGGTGCTGACCAACGCGCATGTCGTCAGTGTCGGCGGCCAGGTGCCGGATCGCGTCCTGGTGTTCCGCAAGCCGGCCCAGCTCAGCGGCGACATGAAGCGCGACCTGGCCGAGCCGCTGCCGGCGCGTATCGTCAAGCAGGACGGCGAACTGGATCTCGCCCTGCTCGAGATCCCCAAGGGCGACTACGGCCCGGTGCTGAAACTGGATCCCGAGCGCGCCGTGCCCGGCGAGCCGGCAGTCGCCATCGGCCATCCCGGCCACGGCGGGTTGTGGACCCTGACCACCGGCACCGTGTCGAGCTTCCTCGCCGACCACGGCGGGATCAACGGCAAGCACGTCTATCAGACCGAGACGGCGGTGAATCCCGGCAACAGCGGCGGGCCGCTGATCAGCGCTGACGGCATTGTGCTGGGCATCAACACCTTCGTGATCCGCCAGAACGAAGCTGGTGTGGTGCTGCAGGGTCTGCAGTTCGCCGTTACCTCGCAGGTGGCCCTTGGCTTCCTCGAAGGGGCGGGGCTGAAGCGTTCCGACCTCGTCCCTGCCCCCGCCCCGGCGGTGGCCGCCGCCCAGCCCAAGCCGGAGACGGCGCCTGCGCAGGCCCCGACGGCGCAGCCGGAACCGATCGCGCCGGATCTGGTGCAGAAGCCGCGGCCCTACACCGCGGCGTCGGTCGACAACGTCCTTGCCGCCCTCGATGCCGAGGTGGACAAGGCCTTCGCCGACCTGGACGCGGCGATTGACGCTCAGATGGGGAAGTAGAGCTCGCGCACCTCATCTCGTGCTGGCGATGGTCGCCGGCCCTCCCATACTGGCAGCGTGGCCCAAGCCTTCCGCTGTCCTGCTTGCAGGCATAAGTTCGTCCCGACCACGCACCCTGCCGATGGCCGGCTGCCCTGCCCGGCGTGCGGCCAGGTCCTGCGCGTGCCGATCCGCTCGCCGATGCCCGCCGCGCTGGGCGAGCGCACGCTCGGCAAGTACCGGGTCGGCAAGAAGCTTGGCGAAGGCGCCACCGCGACGGTCTATGAAGCGGTCCATCCGGACGGGACCAAGGTCGCGCTGAAGGTGCTCAACGAGGAGTCGGCGCGCGACCAGGAGTTCCTCGCCCGCTTCAAGCGCGAGGCCGAGCTGGCGCAGAAGGTCGATCACCCGCACATCGTCGGCGTGCGCGGCTTCGGCTTCGACCAGGGCAAGTTCTTCCTCGCCATGGAACTGGTCGAGGGGCACAGCTTCGAGGACGAGATCGAGCGCAAGCGCAAGGTGGCATGGCGCGACGCCTGCCGCTGGGTCCTGGAAATCGCCAGCGCCCTCGAAGCGGTCGCGGCACGCGGCATCATCCACCGCGACATCAAGCCGGCCAACATCATGCTGTCCGGCGGTACCGTCGCCAAGCTCGCTGACCTCGGTTTCGGCAAGCAGATCGAAGGCAGTGGCGCCTGGGAGCAGCTGACCATGTCGGGCGTGGCGATGGGCAGTCCGGCCTACATGCCGCCCGAGCAGGTGATGGACGCCAAGCAGGCCGATCACCGCAGCGACCTGTACAGCCTCGGCGCCACCCTCTACCACGCCGTCACCGGCCGGCTGCCCTTCGATGGACGCAGTTCGCAGGAGGTCATGGAGAAGGTGCTGAAGTCCGAGGCGCCGCCGCCGCGCACCCATTTCGCCGACCTGCCCGAGGGCATCGACGCCTTCATCCGTTGGGCGATGAACAAGGACAAGACGAAGCGGCCGCAGAACGCCGAGGAGTTCAGCCGCGAACTGCGCGCCGTGATCGAACGCCCCGATGATGCGAAACGCTTCGCCAAGCGCCTGGCCGCCCCGCGCGGGATGCCGGTCTGGCTGATGCCGATGATCGTCCTGCTGCTGCTCGCGGCGGTCGCCGGGGTGACGGTAGCGTTGTTGCGCGGGTAGAGAGGGCCTACTGGCTGCTGGTCACGATAGTGTGCCTGTCCCCGCCCCCTGATGGCGTTGGGTTAGCGGTGACCGATGGTGAAAGGCGGAAGTAGGAAGGCGGAAGGCGGAAGGCGGAAGGCGGAAGAAATGCTTTCGCAGCCACGCGAGGTATTCAGGCGTACGCTTGCGAGCAACTCTTCCGCCTTCCGCCTTCCGCCTTCCGCCTTTCCCCCCATCACATCCCTGCCATATCTGCTAACGCAACGCCCCCCGCCCCCCCGCCCCCCGCCCCATGCAAACCCTCATCCTCATCCGTCACGGCTATCCCGTCTCCTGGGACCAGAAGCTGAAGGTGCGCGGCACGTTGCCGCACCTGCGCCTCGATCCCGCCCTGGCCGAGATCGGGGTGCGTCAGGCCGAGTGCTGCGCGCAGCACCTCAAGACCCTGGGCGCGATCGACGCGGTGCTCAGCTCGCCCTTCCGCCGCTGCCTGGAGACGGCCGACCGCCTGGGCGCCGCGGTGACGCCGGACTGGAAACTCGGCGAGGTGCTGCTGTCGGATGTCCTCGGCAGCCCGTTCAGCCCGACCAGCGCGATGGATCCCGACTGGGCGGAGCGCCGCGCCGGGGCGGGCAAGCCGTCGCATCCCGAGTCCGACCGCACGCTGCAGGAGCGCATCGCCAAGACCGTGCTTGAACTCAAGGCACGCAAGCCCTTCGCCCAGCGCCTCGCCATCGTCTCGCACGAGATCATCCTCAAGGAACTGGTTGCCGCGCTGACCGGCCGCCGCGTCGCCATCGATTGGCATCCCGGCGCCATCGCTGTGCTCAAACGCGAGAAGCCGGTCGATCGCCAGTGGCGCCTGAGCGGCGAGCTGGCCAGCCACGCGCATCTCGGCGCGGATGACCGCTGCGAGCCGGTCGAGCAGATCGTTCACGTGTACCACCCGCGCGACAGCCACTCGTGAACGGCCGGGGATGAAGCCGTGGATCCTGCTCGATAGCGCGCCGATCGCCGGCGGCGGCGAGATGCGGCTGTACCAGCACGGCCGCGACTTCTCGATCCGCGTGGGCAACGACGAGCTGATGAACAGCCACGCGCACGGCTCGGAGGACGCGCTCGCCTCCCTGGCCTGTGCGCGCCTCGCCCCGGCCCCCGATCACCGTGTGCTGGTCGGCGGCCTGGGCATGGGCTTCACCGCGGCCGCCGCCCTGCGCGCGGTCGGGCCGGCCGGCCGCGTCACCGTCGCCGAACTGCTGCCCGCCGTGGTGGTGTGGAATCGAGGGCCGCTGGCCCAGGTTGCGGGGAATGCCCTGGGTGATGCGCGACTGCAGGTGCACCAGGGGGATGTCGCCGGGCTGCTGCGTTCCAGCCGGTCGACCTACGACGCGATCCTGCTTGATGTGGACAACGGGCCGCGCGCCCTGACGGCGATCACCAACGGCTGGTTGTACAGCGCTGCCGGTCTGGCCGCGGCGCACCGTGTCCTGCGTCCGGGCGGCGTGCTGGCGGTGTGGTCAGCGGCCGACGACCCCACGTTCACCCGCCGTCTGGCCCAGGCCGGCTTCCAGCCCGAGGTCGTCAGCGTGCGTGGCCATGGCGCGCGTGGCGCGCACCATGTCGTGTGGGTGGCCCTGCGGCTCAGCCGCGGTTGACCGCCGCCCACACCCGCGCCGCGACCTCGGCGGTCGTGCCTGCGGCGTCGAGCGGGGTCAGGTCGCCGGCGGTGGCGAGCGCCTCGTAGCCCGCGACCACGCGGCTGCGGTAGGTGTCGCCGCGCGATTCGATGCGGTCGGCCTCGGCGCGGGCGCTGCGGCGCAGGTGGGCTTCGCTGTCGGCCAGGCGCAGGTACAGGGCGGTGTCGGGGCGCACGCTGCCGACCGCGAGATCGATCGCGGCGCGCACGCGCACCGGATCCAGGCCCAGGCCCCACGCCTGGTAGGCGATGGTCGAATGCCAGAAGCGGTCGAGCACGATCCAGTCGCCGCGCGCCAGGGCCGGGGCGATGACCTCGTGGCAGAGCTGGGCACGGGCCATCTGGTAGCCGAACAGCTCGGCCTCGGCGCAGGCGACGGTGGCCTTGTCGAGCAGGATGCCGCGCACCGCCTCGCCCAGGCGCGTGCCGCCGGGTTCGCGCAGGCGCAACGCCGTGCGCCCGGCGGCGGCCAGGCGCTCGCACAAGAGGCCGGCCTGGGTGCTCTTGCCGCAGCCGTCAGGACCTTCGAGGACGATCAGGGGCATGGCTGTGATTGGTTCGGCGTTCGGCGTTCGGCGTTCGGCGTTCCGCAGAGTCTTCCGCGGCATCCGGCGCTTGTGATTCCTTCATATGTCTGGTGAACGGGGGGCAACGCAGCATGCGCTGGTCTCGCAACGCCGAACGCCGAACACCGAACGCCGAACGACGGCATGCTGGCCTACTCCACCGCCATCGGCACCAGGCCGCAGGCGAGCAGGATGGCGATCACCACGCCGGCGGCGAGGCGGTACCAGGCGAAGGGCCGGAAGGTGTTGCTGGCGACGTAGCGCAGCAGCCAGTGGATGACGCCGAGGGCGACGATGAAGGAGACGACGAAACCGACCGCGATGGCATTGGCGAAGTCGCCGGTGATCTGGTCGTGGTGCTTGGCCAGCTTCAGCACCGAGGCGCCGAGCATGATCGGGATGGCGAGGAAGAACGAGAATTCGGTCGCCGCCTTGCGCTCGACCCCGACGCACATCGCGCCCATGATCGAAGCGCCGCTGCGCGAGACGCCCGGAATCATCGCCAGCACCTGCATGAAGCCGATCAGCAGGCAGGTGCGCGGCGGCAGGGCCGCGACGTCGGCATGGCGCGGCGCGGGGCGCCAGCGCTCGATGGCGAGGATGGCGAGGCCGCCCAGCAGCATGGTCGCGGCGATGATCGCCAGCTCGTAGGCGCCGAAGACGTGCTTCTCCAGCCAACTGTTGAGCAGCAGGCCGAGGATGCCGGGCGGGATCGCGGCCAGCACCAGCCCGCCGAGGAAGCGCAGGCTGGCCGGATCGCGCTGCACGCAGCCCACCGTCAGGCGCCACAGGCGCGTCCAGAAGTAGGCGACCACCGCGAGGATCGCACCGAGCTGGATGACGACAGCGAAGGTCTCGCCACGGTCCTGGAAGCCGGTCGCCAGTTCGGCGAGGCGGATGTGCGCGGTCGAGCTGATCGGCAGGAACTCGGTGATGCCCTCGATCACGCCGATGATCGCTGCCGAGACGAGGGAGACCGGATCCATGCGCGGGGATGGTGGGAGGTGCGGAACGGGGGGCAAGCCGGGTGCTGTACGCAGGTTGCCGACCTGCCGCTTGAGGACAGCCGGCGACACCACAGCATCCCGCCCCGGAGCCCGCCATGCTGTCCATCCTGTTCTTCACCGTCCTCGCCATCCTCGTCACCGGCGCGGCCTTGGTCGCGAATCTGCCACGCGCCGCCCGCCTCGCCCTGCTGATCATGGCGCCGCTGCTCCTGGTCACCGGACTGCTGATCGGCTCGTCGGTGGTGATCGCCGCCGACCGCACCGGCATCGTGACCAAGCACTTCGGCGGCAACATGCCGCCCGGCCACATCGTCGCGCGCGCCGGCGAGCAGGGTCCGCAGGCCCAGCTCCTCGGACCCGGCTGGCACTTCGGCTTCATCCCCTTCCTCTACGAGGTCGAGGAGGTGCCGGTGGCGATCATCGAGCACGGCCAGCTCGGGTTCGTCACCGCCAAGGACGGCGGCGCCCTGGCCGACGGCGAGACCTTCGCCCGGCCGTGGGGGACCGTGGTCGACATGCTCGATCCGGTCACCTTCCTGACCAAGGACGGCCAGCGCGGGCCGCAGGTGACGGTGCTGACCCCGGGCACCTACCGTTACAACCCGGTGCTGCACAGCATCACCAACATCGACGTGCTCAATGTCGCGCCGGGCACCGTGGCGGTGATCACGGCGCGCACCGGCACACTGCCCAAGACCGGGCCCGAGGCGCCGGCCGCCGACGCCAACGCCGTCAACGGCACCAGCCTGGTTGCCCAGGGCGAGCGCGGCATCTGGCGCGAACCGATGAAGCCTGGCGCCTACTACCTCAATACCAACGCCTTCAGCCCGACGATCATCAAGACGGCGCAGCGCGTGTACACCTACCAGCAGGCGGCGGCGCGTACCGCAGCCAAAGCTGCGGCGGCGGGCCAGGACTGGTCGGTCACGGTGCGGACCAAGGACGGGTTCTCCTTCCCGATCGATGTGCGCGTCGCCTGTGCGGTCGAGGCGAGCAATGCGCCCTACCTGGTGGCACTGCTCGGCGATCCCGACCGCATGGTGAAGGACGACCAGGAGGACGAGAACCTCGAACTGCTCGAAGCCAAGGTCATCCTGCCGGCGGTGCGTGCGATCTTCCGCAATGTCGCCGAGACGATGAACGCCCTGGAGTTCGTCAATGCCCGCAGCTTGGTCGAGAAGGCCGCCAATGACCGGATGAAGATCGAGCTGGCCAAGGTCCGCGTGACCTGCGACGGCGTGTTCCTCGGCAACATCCACCTCGATGCCAGCGAGGCCGGGCGTAAGCTGATCGCCACGCAGACCGATCGCGAGGTCGCGGTCAACGAACAGACGTTGTACACCGAGCAGCGCAAGGCGCAGGAATCGCGTTCGTCCTTCGTCAAGGCGCAGGAGGACGCCGAGCAGCAGCGCAACCTCGCCAAGGCGACCTACGAGGTGCTGGTGAAGGAGCAGGGCGCCAAGGCGCGCGCCGCCGAGGCCAAGGGCGAGGCCGACTACCAGACGATCACCGGCGACGGCCGCGCCAAGGCCTACGAGGCGATGGTCAAGGCGCTGGGCCGCGACCAGGTGGCACAGCTCGAGCTGCTCAAGCTGGTCGCCGAGGGCAAGATCCAGATCACCCCGCAGGTCATGGTCGGTGGCGGCGGCAACGGCATCGACGCCCTGGTCGGCACCATCCTGCACCAGTCGGTGCAGCAGCTGAACAAGGAGAAGCCGTGAAGATCCTGATTTTCGTCAGCGTCCTGGCGGTACTGGTCTGCCTGACCGTGGTCATCGTCGTGGTGGCGATGCAGCGCAAGAACGGCAGGGGCGATCCGCGGGACTGATCCCAGAGACCGCATTTCACACAGAGCACCAGAGCTACCAGAGGTCAAGACAAGGCTTTGCATGATTTCTCGTGTTCACCCGTACGGTGAAAGCCAATGCGCCGTGCAAACCATGCTCTCTCTGGTCACTCTGGTGCTCTGTGTGGCCCCTTATCGCCGTGTTTAGTATGAACGGTGCCGAATCTCTAACCCCTTTCGAATCTCTGTGTCTCTGCGCCTCCTGTACATCGAGTCGCCGAATGTAGTACTCCAGGCATGCCCGGCGCTCCCCCAGGCATTCCTGTCGCAGCCTGATCTGCATACTGGTCGCCATGCCCACCCTCGTGCAGTTCGGCGCCGGCAACATCGGACGCGGCTTCATCGCCCCGACCTTCGCAGCGGCCGGCTGGCGCATCGTCTTCGTCGATGTCTCCCCCGTCCTGGTCGAGGGCCTGCGTGCGCGCGGCGGCTATCGCGTGCGTCTGGTCGACAACAGCGGCGAGCGCGTCACCGAGGTGCGCGGGGTGGCGATCATCGACGGCCGCGACCAGACGGCGGTTGCGGCGGCGGTTGCGGCCTGCGATCTCGCCGCCACGGCGGTCGGGTTGAATGTCCTGCCGCGCCTGGGGGCGCCGCTCGCTGCCGGCATCCGTACGCGGACGGCGCCGCTCGACATCCTGGTGTGCGAGAACGGAGCCCAGGCGCACGAGCAGTTGCGCGCCGCGATCCTCGCCGCCGATGGCGCTCTCGACGGCCGCTTCGGCTGCGTGCGCACCTCGATCGGACGCATGATCCCGCCACCCGGCCCGGGCGAGGATCCGCTCGACATCCGCGTCGAACCCTACGCCAAGCTGCCGGTCGAACGCGCCGCCTTCCGCGCCGCGATCCCGCAGGTCCCCGGCCTGGTTGCCAAGGACGACTTCGACCTGGTGCTCGCGCAGAAGCTCTACCTGCACAACCTCACCCACGCCTGCCTGGCCTACGGCGGCCATCTGCGCGGCTACGCCACCATTCCCGACTGCATGGCTGATGATGGCCTGGTTGCGCGGGTCCGCGCCGTGACGGTGGCGGTGGCCGCTGCCTTCGGCCGTCGCCACGGTGGCAGCGCCGAGGCCGACAGCTTGGCGATCGCCGACGACCTGCTGGGGCGCTACCGCAATCGCGCCCTGGCTGATCCGGTGGCGCGCGTGGCGCGTGATCCGTGGCGCAAGCTGGCCGCCGACGACCGCTTGGTCGGCGCGGCGCGGCTGTGCCTGGCGCAGGGGGTCGGTATCGCGCCGCTCGCCGCGGTCATCGCTGACGCCTGCCGCTACACCCCCGCGCCGGACGAACCGCGCGCCGCCGAGTGGAACGCCCTGTCCCCTGCGGCGCGTCTGCGCGCCGCCGCCAACCTGAGCGACGGAGATCCGATCATGGCCGCCACGATGACCCAGTTGCAGCGCGCCGAGCGCGCTGCCGCCGCCGCCGCGCAGATGCGTGCTGCCGGTCTCACCCTGCGCGACGACGAGGCCGAGGCGATCGAGATCGCCGACTTCGGCCTCGGCCGCTACGCCGAGTTCGGCCTCGCCATCCACGTCTACGTCAACACCAAGCGCTGCTGCGCCAAGGAATTGATGATGACGCCGGGCCAGACCTGTCCCGAGCACCGCCACCCGCCGATCGAGGGCGATCCGGGCAAGGAGGAGACCTTCCGCGTGCGCCAGGGCGAGGTGTTCCTGCATCTCGCCGGCGATCACGGCGAGGCCGACAAGGCCGCTGCGCTGGCCCGTCTGCCTGGCGACAAGCGCGGCGCGGTGACGGTGTTCCGCACCGTGCATCTCAAGCCCGGCGACCAGGCGACCCTCGGCCCGAATGTGAAGCACTGGTTCACCGCCGGACCGCAGGGCGCAGTGGTCAGCGAGTTCTCGACGCGCAGCCGCGACGAGGCCGATGTGTTCACCGACGCCCAGATCGTGCGCTGCCCATGAGCGTCTATCACCGCCTTGCCGAGACCCTGGCTGCGCGGCAGGGCAAGATCCCCGCTTTGCGCGCAGTGGCGGGTTTCGACGGCTTCGTCGATGAGATGATCCAGGTGGTCGGCACCCGACGCGGCATCGACGATTTCACGCCGATGCGCAGCATTACCGATTTCGCCGGCTGGGCTGCGGCGGCGGCCGGGCGCAGCGGCCTGCGCGAGATCGTGGTGCACCGCGAAGATGCGGGCGGCTGCGCGATCAATTGCGCCGATGGCCTGGCCGCCCTCGGGGTCGGGGTCGAGCTGTTCGCCACCATCGGCGCCCCGCCGCATCGCGCCTTCGCCCCGGTGTTGGCGCGGCTTGCCGCCGTGCATCCGCTCGGCGAGGTCTATGGACGCACCCTCGCCCTCGAGTTCGCCGATGGCAAGCTGATGCTGCCGGCAGTCGCGCAGTTGGCCGCCCTCGATGTCGCCTTGGCGCAGCGCGCGCTGCTGGCAGGCGCCTTCCCAGCCGCCTGTGCGCGGGCGCGCCTGATCGCGCTGACCAACTGGACGCTCTATCCGCACATGACCGAGGTATGGAAACTGATCGCCGAGCAGGTGTTCAGTCGGCTTGCCCACCGTCCGGCCATCATCCTCGACCTGGTCGATCCAGGTGGCCGTTCGTCGGAGGATGTCCGCGCCATGCTCGCGGTGCTGCCGTCGATGGCGCGCGCCGCTGACGCTACCCTGGGTGTCAACCTCAACGAGGCCAACGCGCTAGCGCGTCTGCTCGGCGTCGCGCCTGGCACCGACGATGCGTCTCTGTCCGCCCTGGCCGCCCGCCTGCAGACGGCGATCGGCGTGCAAGTGGTGGTCCACGCCCTGCACTATGCGGCCACGGCCGACAGCGCGGTGCGCGGACCGTGGACGGCCACGCCGGTGAAACTCACCGGGGCGGGCGACCGCTTCAACGCCGGCTACGGGCTGGGCCTGATGCTCGGCCTGCCCGCCGACCAGCGCCTCGCATTGGGCTGCGCGACCAGCGGCAGCTTCGTGCGTGCCGGGGCCAGTGCCGGATTGTCCGACATCATCGCCGCCTGCCGGGGCTGGGGGAGTGAAGGCCTGTAGGCTTTCCCGACGCCAACAGGGTTGGCTCCATGGGCGTAATACTAGCATGCCGTCCATGCTTCGCCCCCTGTCCCTGCTCCTCATGGCCCTCGTCATCCTGGCGGCGGAGGACGACCCGCTGGTCAAGGAACTTGGGCGCTATGACGAGGCGGTCGCCAAACTGCAGAAGACCTACGACGACGGCGTGACCAAGGAGCGGAACAAATCGACCCCGGCCATCGCCTCAATCGCCAAGCGCCTGCTTGCCAAGGGCGACATGCCGGGGGCGGTCAAGGCGTGGAAGGCGGTGCTGCGCCTCGATGACCAGCATCCTGATGCGCGCCAGTTCTTCACCTCGATCGGGCAGCTCGACAAGGTGCTGGCCGAACTGGAGAGCGAGGAGAGTGCCGGAGCGGACCTGCTCGGTGACGGCGCCGGACCGGTGATGGGCAAGCCGTGGCAGAGCACCATCGTGATCCAGGCTGACAAGCCGCTGATCATCGGCGATCTGCCGGCCGGCACCCAGATCAGCCTGCAATACCAGTCCGGCAGTTGGACCTTCCGTCAGGGTGTGCAGCCGATGCTCAGCCCGGATGAGGCCGCCTCGCGCTCGCTTTACCGCCTGGTCCTGGCGACCGAGGCCGGAGTGTTGCAGGAAATTCCACCCGGTACGATGCAACAGGCCTGGACCTGGACCGTGCCGGCCGAGGCAAAGGGCGCCCTGCTGCGCCTGTCCAACGCCAGCGGACGGGCACCGGCCGGCTCGGTGACCTACAAGGCGACGATGACCAAGCCCAAGGCGAAGTGATCAGGGCGCCTTGGCGGCCAGCTCGCGCTCGACCGCCCCGGTCAGTTCCTCATCATCGGGGCCGACCTTCGAGCCGAAACGCGCCTTCACCTGGCCATCGCGGCCGATCAGGAACTTGTTGAAGTTCCACGAGACGGCGCCCGGAAAGGGGCTCTTGGTGGTCAACCAGGCGTAGAGTGGAGTGATGTCGCCGCCTTTGACCGTGGTCTTGGCCATCATCGGGAAGGTGACGCCGTAGGTGGTCGAGCAGAATGCGGCGATGTCGCTGTCCTTGCCCGGCTCCTGCCACAGGAAGTCATTGGCTGGCACGCCCAGCACCACCAGGCCGGCGGCCTGGTGCTTGGCGTAGAGAGCCTGCAGTCCGCTGTACTGCTTGGTGAAGCCGCACTTGCTTGCCACGTTGACGATCAGCAGGACCTGACCCTTGTGCTGAGCGAGCGGGTAGTCCTGCCCGGTGATCGAGCGCAGGGTGAAGTCGAGTGGGCCGGTCGGATTGGCCGGAGCAGCGGGATATTCCGCAGCCGGGGCAGAGGCGAAGATAGCAGCGAGCATGAGCAGGATCCTCATGGGTTTCACTGTTGGCCGGGACTAGGAAACCACAAAACAAAAAACGGTTTCCATAGACAACATTCCGCTCTCTGCTCGACGGGGTAAGCTGGGCCCGTGCTTAGCGCAGAACAGCTCAGCCTGCTCCAGGGGATCACGGCCCGTGCCCGGCAGGTAGGTGCCTGCCTGGTCCTGACCCAGGGCGGGAACCATCTCACCTGCGTGGTCGCCCAGGAGGCCGCTGTGCAGGGGGGCGACCTCGTACTCCGGCATACCCGCATCGTGCGTTTCGTGGATAACGGTTGGGCAGTCCAGGCCGAGGCGGAATTGCAGGTCGTCCGCGACGGGGCGCACTGGGGGGTATGCGACCCGGCCCGCCGCTGGTGGGTGCCGCACCACTCGCTGCTGCCCTATCGTCTCGTCGATCTCGCCGCCACCGAACATGTCCGCCTGCTCGGCCATCTCGACGAATCACGGCCCTGGGATGTATTCAAGCACATCCAACTGCTCTATCTCGGCGAGGAGGGCTTCGGCGGCGGGCGTGATGCCCTGACCGTGCCGGCCGGCTATGGAGCGGTGGCGCGCCCCGATCGCTGGTACGTCACGCCGGCGGTCCGGGGATAGGGTGGGAGTCGGGGAGAATGCGGGAATGTTACAGACGACTTTCCTGATACCTCCGTTCGATGTTCGGCGTTCGACGTTCGCCGTTTGAGGCAGAGACGTTACATGAACCGTCGGGTTCACCTTCTGGGTGACATGATACAGATGCCGGAATCATGGATATCCCCTGTGGAACACCGAACGCCGAACGCCGAACCCAAAGGAGCAATGTAGGATCAGACGAAAACGAGCGTTTTTAACGTGACGCATCGCCAGGGCGGGGCTCGGCCCCGACCACGCTGCGGACGCGGTTCCAGGCGACGCAGTCGGCGTAGGTGACTCCGCTGCCGCCGAAGATGTCGAGGGCGCTACCGATCGTCACGTCGAGGCGCGGGGCCAGGCGCTCGACTAGGGCGAGATCGGCGACCGAACGCGCGCCGCCGGCGTAGGTCACCGGGATCGGCGACCAGCGGCCGAGGCGCTCGACCAGCTCCTCGTCGATGCCGTTGCACAGCCCTTCGACGTCGGCGGCGTGGATCAGCAGTTCGCTGCACGCGCTGGCCATGCGCGTCAGATTGGCCTCATCGACGGCGAAGCCGGTGACGCGCTGCCAGCGGTCGATCGCCACCATCCAGCCGCCCGCCTTGCGCCGGCAGCTGAGGTCGATGACCAGGCGTTCGCGGCCGACCGCTGCGGTCAGCGCCTGCAGGCGTTCGGGGGCGAAGCGCGCATCGGGGAACAGCCACGAGGTGACGATGACCTTCTCAGCACCGGCCGCGATCCAGTCCTTGGCATTGGCCGCGTCGATGCCGCCGCCGATATGCAGGCCGTCGGGCCACGCCGCGAGGGCGGCGCGCGCCGCTGCCTCGTTGCCTGGGCCCAGCTTGATGACATGCCCGCCGCGCAGCCCGTCACGCCGGTACAGCGCGGCGAAGTGCTCGGGCGGCTGGCTGGCGACGAAGTTCTCGCGTGGCGCCGTGCCGTCGTCACGCAGCGTCCCGCCGACGATCTGCTTGACCACGCCGGCGTGGAGGTCGATGCACGGCCGGAACAAGCTCATGCGAACGCCCTATCGGGGGGACGGGCGCAAACCACGCGCGAAGGCGGAAGGCGGAAGGCGGAAGGCGGAAGAAAGGCCAGGGTGCGTGGATGGACGCAAGCCTCGCGCATGGTCGTCTGTTGCCCGCTCGGGCGGGTCGGCAGATCAGCCGACAAACCTACGCCCCAGGCCACAGCATCTCTTCCTCCTTCCGCCTTCCGCCTTCCGCCTTGGATTTCCCTGGGCTTTGCATCGCGATGACCGGCCGTCATGCGTCACTTCACCAGGCCGGTCGGCTTCTTCTCGTCCGGGTCGCTGTAGTCGGGCCCGTCAAGGATGCCGGCGCGACGGACCTGGTCCTGCATCATCTTGCGCACCATCTTCACGCCCTCGAGCAGACCGTCGCCCTGGGTCGCGGCCTTGGTGCGCGACAGGAACTTGGCCAGCGCCTGGTAGGCGTTCATGGCGTGCGGCGACAACGCGGCCTGCACGTGCTGCTGCGGCAGGGCCTGCGGCAGCACCTGCATGAGCAGGGCGGCGAACTCATCGCGCGACAGGTCGGTGAGCTGGGCGCCCACCGCACGCTGCGCGAGCTGTTCGAGGAGCTGGCCGAGCTGGCCGGCCATCTGCTTGACCTGCGGCTGCAGGGTGGCCGCCTCGGGGCTGGCGAGGAAGGCCTTCCAATCGACCGGCTGGCCGCCTCCGGCCGGAGCGCCAGGCTCGTCGGCGGCGGGCTCGCCGGCTTCGAGGTCGTAGGAGGGCGGCGCATCGCTGACCGGCACCGGGGCCGGCACCTTGGCGGCGGGCTTTTCCGCAGGCTTCTCTGCCGGCTTCGGCGCCGGTTCGTTGTAGAGGTGGTCGGCGAACAGCTCGGGCCACGGGACGGTGAAGGTGTGCAGCGCCTCGCGGTCGCGGCTGCCGTCGCTGGTCGCCTTCTTGATGCGCTGCAGCTCGAAGCGGTCGCAGAAGCGGTCGCCATCGACGACGGCCTGCGCCAGACGGCCGGCTTCGGCGTCGCCGAGCACGGCGAGGGCGCGCACGGCATGCTCACCCAGGCCGGTGCCGCCGCCCTTGGCCTTGGCGATCTCGGCCTCGACTCGCGCGCGCAGCGCCGGCGCCAGAGCCGGGGTCGCCTTACCGGCGCCGGCCAGCACGGCCAAGCCCCAGTAGGCGTTGTCGCGCTGGTCGAGACCGCCCTCGGCCACCGCCGCCAGCAGGTCGGCCTCGGCGCCGAGCCGGCCCAGGGCCCAGGCCGCGGCGCGGCCGGTCAGCCCTTCCTGCTTGAGCAGCGGCAGCAGGTCGGCGCGCAGGTCGGCGCTGCTGACGCCGGCGATGATCGCGGCGGCGGGGGCGGCCGGCGTGGCGAGCAGCGGCTTGAGCGCGGCGGGGGTGCCGCTGGTGCTTTCAATGGCGGCGGCGACCAGCTTGCCATCACGCATCAGGGTCGCGGGATCCACGGGCTTCTCCCCGCTCAGCAGGGTTTTGAGGCGGTCGAACATGCGGGGTTCTCCAGTGCGGCGATCTTGGCGATACGGTTCTGGTGGCGCGGACCCTCGTCGGCCTTGGCGTCGAGCCAGGCATCGACCACCGCGGTGGCGGTCCGGCTGTCGAGCACGCGCGCGCCGATCGCCAGGACCTGGGCGCGGTTGTGCTCCCAGGCGAGACGCCCGGTATCGACCGAGTGGGCGATGCCGCAGCGGATGCCGGGGATCTTGTTGGCGGCGATGCCGATGCCGATGCCGGTGCCGCAGATCAGCACGGCGCGCTCGGCCTGGCCGTCGAGCACGGCGCGGCAGGCCAGGGCGGCGTAGTCGGGATAGTCCACGCTGGACTCTCCATCCGTGCCGAGGTCCTCGACCTGATGGCCGCGGCCGCGCAGATGGTGAACCAGCGCACGCTTGAGGGCGGGCGACGCGTGATCGCCGGCGATGACGAGCTTCATGAGAGGCAGGCTAGGGGCAGACAGGCAGGGGCAATGCCCCGGAGCATCAGGCCTTTGCCGTACCCGCCGCCTGGCCGAGGACCTGGTCGAGGTAGGTCTCGAGGGCCTTGGCCTCGCGGATCTCCATCGCCACCTGGGCGCCCTGGCCGCTCTTCTGCAGCTGCTCGGCGATGTCCTGCGGCTTGCGGCCGGTCTGCTGCGCCGCCATCATGATCTGCTCGCGGAAATCGTCATCGGTCAGCTGGATGTTCAGGTGGTCGCCCAGGGCGACCATGATGCAGTGGCGCTGGAAGTTCTTCTTCAGCGTCTCGACCGCCTCGGCCTTGGCCTTGGCGACGTCCTGCTTGGCCTCGGTGGCGCGCTTCTCGGCCTCGGCCTCGCTGCGCGTGATCGCGGCGGCGAGGGCCTTGGGCGGCAGCTCGACCTGGATCTGGGCGAGCAGGGCGGCGACCAGCTGTTCGAGCTGCTTGCCACGCACCTCGCCCTGCTTGCGCGAGGCGATGCGCAGCTTGAGCGTCTCCTTGAGCGCCGCGAGATCCTTGGCGCCGACCTTCACGGCCAGCGCGTCGTCGAGGGCGGCCGGGCGCATGCGGTTGCCCGCGGCGATGGTCACGGCGAGCGCGGCTTCCTTGCCGGCGTGCTCGGCCGGGGTGAAGTTGGCGGGCAGGGTGGTGGTGATCGCCACGCTGTCGCCGACCTTCTTGCCGGCGAAGGCCGCGACGACCTCCTTGGGATCCTTGCCGAACAGCGGGTAGCCGCCGACCAGGTGGTTGAACTGCGCCAGCTTGCGGATCTCGGCCCCGCCGACCGACAGCGAGCCGTCGAGGGTGACCGAGTCGTCCTCGGCCACCGTCTCGTCGGCGCCCAGGGCGCTCATGTCGCCAAGACGCTTGGCGATCGAACCGGCGAACTCCTCGACCTCGGCATCGGTGACGGCGGTATCGCCGGCCTCGACCTTGAGCGAAGCGGGAGCGGGGATGGCGATCGTCGGATAGGTCTCGAAGGACACGGTGACGGCGAGGCCGTCCTTGCGCTCGACGCCTTCGTTGACCAGCTGGCCGAAGGGGCGCAGGTTCTTCTCGCGGATCGCCTGGTTCATGCCGTCATCGGCCAGCGCCTCCTCGGCCTGGGCCTGGGCGGCGGCGCCGTAGCGCTTCTCCAGCACGGCCTTGGGCACCTTGCCCGGGCGGAAGCCTTCCAGCTTCATCTCGGCACCCAGCCGCTTGATCAGCTGCTGCTTGCGTTCCGCCACTTCGGCGGCGGTGTAGCTGATGGTGACGCGCTTGGCGAGTGTACCGGCGTCGGCGACCTGGACCTGCATGGATATAGCTCCCGCGAAAAGGGCGCGCAGTGTGCGTCGTGGGCCGGCGGGGGCAAGGAGGTTAGGGACGGGTCCGGATGGACCCCGGCGGGGGCCGGGGCCAATGGCGTTGCGTTAAGGAATCTTGGCGACGCAAGGCGGAAGGAGGAAGGCGGAAGGCGGAAGGGTCGCTGGATTGCGCGATCGGACATTCGTCACCCAGACTCAGCCGACCTGCATCGACCTGGTACGGCACCAGACTGGGCCCAAGCATTTCTTCCGCCTTCCGCCTTCCGCCTTCCGCCTTCCTCCTTCCGCCTTCCTCCTTCCGCCCCCCCCGCGCGCCAGCGCGCCCAGCCTTGCGGCCTCGCCGCGACCTGTACGGTGCTGCCTCATTTTCCCGTTCCACGGCACCGCCACGGACCCGTCATGCACCGCATCGTACTTCTTCTCACCACCGCAGCCCTGCTTCTCGCCCAGGAGGGCGGCCCGAATCCCGGCGCCCCCGCCGGCCCGGCCCCGGGCGGCGCCCCCACCGGCGCCCCGGCCCAGGGCGGTTCGATGTGGCCCATGCTCATCTTCCTCGGCCTGATGGTCCTGATGATGTGGTTCATGGTCATCCGTCCGCAGAAGAAGGAAGAGAAGCGCCGGAAGGAGATGGTCGATTCGACCAAGCGTGGTGACGAGGTCGTCACCATCGGCGGCGTGCACGGCGTGATCGAGGCGGTCGGCGAGGCCACCGTCGATGTGCGCATCGGCAAGGGCGCCGAATCGGTGGTCGCCACCTTCAACAAGGGTGCGATCAGCACGAACGTCACCAACGAACGCGCCAACGCCAAGAAGTAGCCGCGCCTGCGTTCCGGGGGCAAGACCCCGGAACCTGAAAACCCGCAACTCGAAATCCGCCCCATGCTCAAGCGCCTCTCGGTCGTCGTCGCCGTCCTGCTCACCGCCCTGCTGCTGCAGTTCCTGCAGAACAAGGTGCTGGTCGGCGACCAGGATCTGCAGGCCGAGATCCGCCCTGCCGCCGAACAGCCGGCGGAAAGCCGCGTCTTCGATGTGGTGCTCAAGGATGCGGCGGGCAATCCGATCGAGGCCCTGCCGCAGGAGGCCGACGAGGTGCGCCGGCGTCTGGCCGGCAACGCCCGCGATGCCGCCATCGCGGTGACCGAGGTCGCCCACGACCCCGCGGCGCACCGCATCCGCGTCGTCGCCCCGGCGACCATCGACGAGCTGGCCCTGCGCCAGCGCCTGACCGGACGCACCTACACGCGTGGCAACGAGGTGCGCGAGTTCTGGCACGTCAACCTCGGCATCGACCTGCGCGGTGGCGTCGAATTCACCTGCCGGCTGAAGAACGAGCTCGGCCAGGTGGTGCCGGCCGACGATGAGGTCATCGGCACCCTGCGCAGCCGCCTCGACGAGCGCGGCCTGACCGAACCGGTCGTGGCACGGCTGTCCAACGGCGACGTGCAGATCGTCATCCCTGGCGGCACCAAGGCCGACGCGGCGCGCACCCGCAAGGTGCTGGAGACCACCGGCCGGCTGGAGTTCCGCGAGGTCATCGCCGAGTACCCCAACCAGGACTTCCCCTCGACCAAGGCGGGCGACCCGACCTGCGCCTGGACCGCCGTCGGCAATGGTCTGTACCGCTTCAATCCGCGCGTGCCGGTCGGTACGCGCCAGGATGTCATCGCGCCCGAGGAACCGCCGCCCGGCCTCGAACCCGACCGCTTCCTGCACCTCGGACCGGTGCGCGTTTCGGGCAAGGACGTCTCGACCGCGGCCGAGACCCTGCACAACGGCGAACCGGCGGTATCGATCACCTTCACCGCCATCGGCACCGGCAAGAACCACGAGTTCACCAGCGGCATCAAGGAGCGCGGTGACAAGGGCGCCGGCACCGGCCGTCTCGCCATCACCTTCGACGGCGTGGTCAAGAGCGATCCACGCGTCATCGAGCCGAGCAGCCGCGACTGCGTGATCAGCGGCCGCTTCACCAGCGAGGAGATCGCCGACCTGCGCGGGGTGCTGAAGGCCGGTTCGCTGGCCGTCACCCCGGAGATCCTCTCCGAGCGCGTGGTCGGTGCGACCCTCGGCCACCAGGAGATCGAGCGTGCCCTGGTCACCATGGCCTGGTGCCTGACCGCGATCGTCGCCTTCCTCGGCTGGTACTACCGCCGCCTTGGCCTGGTCGCCCTCGCCGCGATGGGCGTGTGCGGCATGCTGACCTGGACCACGCTGTCGATTTTCGGCGCCACCCTGACCCTGCCCGGCATCGCCGGCCTCATTCTGTCGATCGCCATGTCGATCGATACCAATGTGCTGGTCTTCGAGCGCATACGCGAAGAAATGAAGGAGGACAAAGGGCTGCCGGCGGCGATCGAGGCCGGCTACGATCGCGCCTTCCTCACCATCACCGGCCTGGTCCTCTACATGATCGGCACCGGCCCGATCAAGGGCTTCGGTCTGACCCTGATCATCGGCATCGCGATCTCGATGTTCAGCGGCCTCTACCTCGGCCGGCTGCTCACCGATTGGCTGTGCCGCGGCCGCCAGAGCATCTCGCTGTCGTCCTTCTTCAAGCCCCTGCCCTTCGGCTACGTGCGCCTGCGCATACCGATGTACATCCTCACCTTCGTCACCGCCATCGCCGGCATGGGCTATTTCGCCTTCGGCCACAAGCTGACCCCTGGCGCCGGCTTCGACCGCAACTTCGACATCGAGTTCACCGGCGGCACCATGGTGCAGGTCGGCTTCCTCGCCGAGCAGAGCAAGGATGCGATCGATCAGCGCCTCGCCGCCGCCTGGGCCACCGTGCCGGAAGCGCAACGCGGCAGCAGCCTGCTCAATCCCGAGGAGATCCAGGCCCAGCCCTACTTCGCCTCGCTGGCCCAGGCCGGCACCGCCAGCCGGCAGTGGGTCTTCCGCGTCCGCGATGTCGAAGGCGCCGGCCTTGAGCGCGAGCGCAACGAACTGGAACAGCAGCGCGGCGAACTGATCCGCGAGATCGAGCGCCTGCGCGGCGCCACCCCGCCGGACACCGCTGGCGCCCGCGTCGTCGAGCGCGATCGCCTGAATCCGCTCTCGGCCCGCATCGCCACCCAGTCCGAAGCCATCTCGCAGCGCACCGACGCCTTCAAGGTCGCGATCGGACAGGCCTTCGCCGGCGCGGTCGCCGCCGAAGGCGACGAGGTGCTGACCACCAGCTTCGCCGACAACCGCCTCAGCGTCGCCGTCGCCCTGCTCGAACCCGCAACCACTCTCCAAGCTGAGGAGATCGCCTCGCGGCTGGCCAACCTCGGCCGCACGGTCACCGCCAAGGCCGTGGGCTCGACCCTCGAACTCACCGTGCAGTACGCTGACCGCCCACGACCGGGAGCCGGCGCCGTGGAAGCGATGGACGCCATCGCCAAGCGCTGTGCCGGACTGCTGGTGACCGGCGGCATCGCCGAGGCCGACGCCAAGCCGCTCGGCGCGGTGGCCGGCGAAGTGGTCGAACGCCTGGTCGATGCCGCCGCCGCGCAGCGCATCGTCGTCGCCCAGCCCTTCCCCGCCAGCCAGCACTTCAGCGGCCAGGTCGCCGACCGCATGAAGTGGCAGGCCCTGGTCGCCTGTTCGCTGGCCCTCGTCGCCATGCTGCTCTACATCGCCGCCCGCTTCGAGCTGGCCTACGGCTTCGGCGCCGCTGTCAGCCTGCTGCATGTGGTCATCCAGACCGTCGGCCTGGCGGTCCTGTTCGGCATCCGCATCGACCTGACCGTGGTAGCCGCGGTGCTGACCGTGATCGGCTACGCGATCAACGATACGATCGTCGTGTATGACCGTATCCGCGAATATGTCGGCAAGATGGCCGGCAAGCCACTCGACCAGGTCATCGATGCGGCGATCGCCGACACCATGCCGCGCACCGTGCTGACCGGCGGCATGGTCATCGTCGCCTTGATCTTCATGCTGATCTTCGCGGGCGATTCGCTGCAGGGCTTCTGCGCCACCCTGCTCATCGGCATTACGCTGGGCACCTACTCCTCGGTGTTCATCGCCAGCCCGCTGCTGCTGTCCTTCCGTCGCCAGGTCGAAGCTGGCGCCCAGGCGCCCGCCGCCCCGGTTGTGGACGCCAAACCGGCTGAATAGGTCGATCCAGACCTGTCCGGTCGGACGAGGCGCGCCCCCGAGCGTTTGCCACACTCCAACGCCGGTGGGCGTTTGGGGGTAATTCCTCGGGTCCGAACCGTGTCTCATAGGGGTCCCTTCCATGGAGTCCTCCATGTCTCGTCGCCTCCGGCACATCGTGCCTGTCGTCCTGGCCGTCGCACTTGCGGCCGGTCCTGCCCAGGCGAGCGAGCCCATGCTGCTCCGCTCGGGCCAGAGCGCTGTGCCTATGGTCCTGGCCGAGGACGAGTTGCACATCGATGGTGAGAAGAATGCGGCGATCGTACCTGGGGTCGCCACGGTGCAGCGCAACCGCCATGGCGCCGCGCGGGTCAGCCTGCTCGGCAGCAGCCGCAGCAACCTGCAGGCGGCGGCGCGCAATCTGCTGTCGGCCGGAGCCGCCACCGAGGCCCTCCCGGTACTCTACCTCAACGGCAACCGCGGCGACCGCGGCTCGCGCGTGCTGGCCACCCGGCGCGTCATCATCGCTGCGTATAAGGCCGACGAGATGGCCGCGATCGCGCGTGACCACCGCCTGCATCTGCGTGAAGCGCTGCCCGGCAGCCGCGACACCTGGTTGCTAGAACCCGAGGATACCAGCCTGCTCGCCGCCCTCGACGCGGCAGTCGCGTTGCAGGGCGACAGGCGCGTACGTTCGGTGGAACCGGTGCTGATGCTGCCGCTGGCCAGCCGCGCCGTGCCCAACGACCCGCTGATCCCGCCGGTCGTGGTCCCGCCCGGACCGACCCCCCCGAACGAGGGCGTCAACAGCATTGAGGGGCAGTGGCATCTCGACACCCTCGAGAGGGCCGGCCTGAACGTCAAGCCGGCCTGGGCAGCGGGGTACACCGGCCTGGGGGCGAACATCAACCTGATTGATGGTGGTGTTGATGTCGCGCACGAGGATCTCGTCGGCAACGTCAACATGACCTACAGCCGGGACTACCTGCGCAACGACGCTCTGCCCAACATGGAGAGCATTAGCGATTATCATGGCACCGCCATGGCAGGTCTGTTGAGCGCCGTCGGTGACAATGGCATTGGTGTATCGGGCGTTGCGTGGGCCTCCAAGCTCTTCGTTAGCAAGGTGCTGCCCGAGATCTACGACGAGTCCGAGGATCGGCGCTCGATTCTCGGCAGCGTGGCAACCCCCAATGACCGGTTGCGTAGCGCAATCACCAACCAGCTCAACGCGTCCAGCCTCAACTTTCGCACCTGGGCCATCGTCTGCGCCTGGGGTCCGGTCGATAACGGACAAAGCACCTACGCCCCCGACGCCCTGACTGTGGTCCAGGGCCTGCGCGATGCTGGCGCCTACGGCCGCGGCGGCTTCGGTTCGCCGATCTTCTGGGCGGCAGGCAATGGTGGTCACCTCAATCCGAATGCCCGGTGGGGTGATCCGGAGTATGACGGTGTCACGAATGGCGAGTTCGGCTTCATCTTCGCCAACACTTCGTATCAGGACTGCTCGTCTTTCGATGGATACCTCAACCGGCATGTCATCCCGATCGCCGGTCACACCAGGAGCTACGTCAAGGCCCTGTTCAGCGAGTATGGCCCCAACCTGATTGCCTCTGCCCCGGCTGGCTCACCGATACCCACCCTCCCTCTCCCCGGCATCTGCACCACCGACCCGACCGACGCCTGGCCGGATCCCGGCAATCCAGGCCCGTGGACCGGACGGATCGGTTGGATGAACGACCTGCCCTACACGGTGTCGGAATCGGGCACCTGGTACGCCCGCAACAGCTGCAACTTTGACACCAATGACTACGTCACCATCACACCCCCGCTGAATCCCAATCGGGCCGTCGATGGCATGGACGATGGAACCACGGCGCCGAACCTTGGTGACGATGCCCTGGTTGTTGATCGGCGCGGCGTGCCGCAAGCGAACCCGCTGCCCAACCCTGATGCCTGGCCCGATCCCAACATCCGCTACAAGGATCCGGATAACCTCGCCTACGAGAACGGCTGCTATGTGCCGCCCAAGAGCCTCCTGGCCGGCACCTCGTATGCCGCTGCCCTGGCTGGTGGCGCCGGCGTTCTGATGATGCAGGCGCGGACAGATCTGCACTGGCGCGACGTCCGCGCCCTGATGGTGCAGCGCAGCCAGGACAAGACTGACATTGCACCGTTTGGAACCACCGGCCTTCCCCATGACCCCTGGGGCTGGTGGCTGCCCAACAAGACCAACTTGGTCTATAACGGTCGCTACGGCTTTGGCGCGCTCAATGTGAACGCATTGATCAACGGCGGCAACGGCGGCGGCGTTGAGGAACCCGGCGCCCTCGATTGGCCGCTGATGCCGGCCATGCTGACCAATCCGGTCACCGCATCCTACAGCTATATCCTGGGCGAGCCCAACGCGATCGTGGAGGAATGGGTAACACCGGGAGTGGACATTGCCGGCCTTCCTCCGCCGGACATCGACGCTGGCACCACGGTGGCGGACAATGCCCCCAAACCCAGCAGCTTCTGGACCCGCACGCCGCTGCGCGTCGATCCGACGACCTCTGATTTCCCAGCCAACTTCCGGGTCGAGGCGGTCGAACTCGACGTCGAGATGACCACGCCCAGTCCGCCTGCCAACAGCCAGGCGAACTCGGGCGATTGGCACTTCCTGCTGGTGTCGCCGCCGGTCGATCTGGTCTCGGCACCGCCCAACAAGATCTACGGCACCACGGCCTATCTCGGTCGCCAGCGCCCCGGCACGATCATCAACCAGAACGGCATCTGGAAATGGACCTTCACCTCCTTCGTCCATTGGGGTGAGCCGGCCTACACCAAGAATCCGCCCGCCGGAACAACGACCTCCGCCGGGCGCGCCATCGACCCGCTGTGGTACAATGAGTGGCAACTGCTGATGCAGGACGAGTCCCAATTCGGGGGAACCTTCTTCGGCCAGATCAAAAAGGTGGACCTGCGCCTCTACGGTTTCCAGACCTATCCTAACCCCACCATTTCCAGCACTTCGCCAACCGGCGTCGCGATCGGCGAGACCAACAACCTGACCGTGATCGGCAGCGGCTTCCGCAGCTCGGCTGGCAACGTCAATGTGACGCAGGGTTATTGGAACGACGACGCCACATCTGCCGCCACGGCGGCACTGCCGGTCACGACCTCGCGCGCGACAAGTGGGGATCTGATTCTCAGCATTACCCCAGCGTCGGCCACTCCGGGAGAAGGCATGGTGTGGATCGCCAACCCGGCCATCCCGCTTGGTCGTAGTTCGGTCACCATCCTTCCGACCCCTGCTGCCACCGCTGCCGTTGCGGCGACGCCTACCGACGCCTTCGATCGCAATGACGACGGTTCCCCCTCGACGATCATGAACAGCCCGCGTCCGGCTGGCCAGGCGCACATGAAGGTGTGCGATACCGGCCTGAGCGTGCGCTACAGCCACCGTCCGACCCTGACCGGCATTGCTGACATCGTCTTCCCCAAGGGAGGCGGATCGGTTAGTGTCTCGACCGCCGCCGATGACGTGGATGTGGCTGCCGGACAGCCCCTATCATTGCCGGAAACCCTGAGTGTTACCGCGGTCAGCCTCAATCCCTACGTGATCGCGAACCCGGTGGCCTTCACCAGTTCGCCTGGCGGCAACGGCATCGGCACGTACACCTTCAACGTCACCTCCAACGCCAGCGCCGGTCTTGCGCTGGTGCAGGTGACGGCGACTGACGGCGTGCTGACCGCCACCCGCACCTTCCGCGTCGTCATCCAGACCGACAAGGACGGCAGCGGTTGCGGCGGCGGCATGGGTCTGGCGCTGCTCGGCATCCCGCTCGTGGCTTGGCTCATCCGCCGCCGCCGGCGTTAGTTCGGGGGGCTGCGCCCAGACTCTGGCACGGATCGGCCACGCGCGAGTTGCCTCGCGCGACCCGCCTCCAGCCTTTGCGCCATGGTCCTTCCCCGCCGCGACGCCCCGCCCGCTGACCTCGCCGCCTCTATCCAGGCGCTCAAGCGCGAACGCGATGCGGTGATCATCGCGCACTACTACCAGGACGGCGAGATCCAGGATGTCGCCGACTTCGTTGGTGACTCGCTGCAGATGGCGCGCTTCGGCGCCGACACGCAGGCACGCACCATCGTGGTGTGCGGCGTGCACTTCATGGCCGAGACGGCCAAGATCCTGGCGATGGACCGCACCGTACTGCTGCCCGACACGGCGGCAGGCTGTTCGTTGGCCGACAGCGCGCCCGAGGCCGAGTTCCGCGCCTTCGTGCAGGCCCGTCCTGGCCACCGTGTGGTCACCTACGTGAACTCGACCGCGGCAGTGAAGTCGCTGTCCGACATCTGCTGCACCAGCAGCAACGCCGTGCAGGTGGTGTCGTCGATCCCGCGCGAGGTGCCGGTGATCTTCGGCCCCGACCGCTTCCTTGGTGACTGGGTGGCGCGCCAGACCGGCCGCGAACTGGTGCTGTGGCAGGGTTCGTGCGAGGTGCACGAACTGTTCTCGGCCGAGGCGATGGTGCAGCAGAAGCAGCAGCATCCCGGCGCGATCACCCTGGTGCATCCGGAATGCCCAGCCTCGATCATCGCCCTGGCCGACGTGGTCGGCAGCACCAAAAAGCTGCTCGAAGCGGTGCGCAGCGGGCCCGAGCACGCCACCTGGATTGTCGCCACCGAACCGGGCATCATCCACCAGATGCGCAAGGCCCGGCCGCAGGGCGAGTTCCTGATGGCCCCGGCGATCGTGCGCGGCGGCACGCAGGGCGCCTGCACCAGCTGCAACACCTGCCCGCACATGAAGCGCAACACGCTGGAGAAGCTGTGGCGCTGCCTGCGCGACGGCTCGCCGGCGATCAGCCTGGATCCGGCGCTGGCGGCACGCGCCCGCCTGCCGATCGAGCGCATGCTGGCGGTAAGCTAGCCATGTTCGACCCGACTTCGCATCCCGCCTTCACCGCCGTCCCGGATCCGCTCTCGGGCACGTTGAGCTGGCACCTGGATAGCGCGATCGCCCCGATCCAGCGCGGCCTCTACTACACCAACCCGGCGATCTCGGCGGATGGACACTGGCTGTGGTTCGCGGTCGCCTTCCCGCCCAATCCGCAGGTCTTCGCCGCGCGCATAGGGCTTGATCCGGCCGAGCGCGAACCGCGCTGGTTTCCGCAGGCCGCGTGCGGTGAGACCCTGGCGGTGTGCCCGTCCGGCGATGCGGCGTGGTTCTGCAGCGAGGGTGCAGTGTGGCGTATCGACGTCGAGGGCCGTCTCGAACGCCTTGGTGCGCTGCCTGCGGAGTTCGTCGCCGGTCGCCACATCTTCCGCACCGCCACCCACCTCACCTGCTCGGCCGACGGCCATCATCTCGCCCTCGACTGCGAAGTCGGTGACAGTTGTGCCCTCGCCCTGCTTGATCTGCGCAGCGGCGCAGTGCAGATGGTGCAGGAGTTCCAGGCGCGGCACAACCATGCCCAGTTCAGTCTGCATGATCCCGACCTGCTGCTCATCGCCCAAGACCAGGCGCGGCATCCGGTCTCCGGCCGCTTCATCCACCACCGCCTGCGCACCTTCACCATGCGTCGAGACGGCAGCGGCTACCGCTGCATCAACGCGCAGTTTCCGTGCCGTCCATACCATGGCGCCTGCCACGAATGGTGGCTGGCCGACGGCCGCATCGCCTACATCGAGTACGACAGCGGCGTGCATGTGCACGACCTGCGCGACGGCACGACGACCCTGGTCTGGCCCGAGCCGCTGTGCCACGCCCACGCCGATCGTAGCGCGCGCTTCTGGTGCGCCGACCAGTCGCCGTACTACTGGGCCGAGAAGCCCTGCCAGGTGCTGTTCTACGACGCGTTGACGCGCACGCGCCGCGTCATCCACAGCGGCCTGCCGCAGCCGCCACACGCGCGTGGGCCGTGGCATCTTGATCCGCATCCGCAGTTCTCGCCCGATGGCCGCTTTGTCGTGTGGATGAGCACGGCGCGCGGGCGCTGCGAGGTGGTGGTCACACCGGTGGGGCAGTTCGCCGGCTGACTCTGCCGATGCCGCGATTCCGACCCTATCGGGTCGTGCGCGCGAGTGACGCCGCCGGACGCCCCGCCCGGGGCTGATCTGTCGCGTTCTATCCGCTCGGCGGCTCATGGCCGCCTCGCTCGCCACCCCTTGCTCGCCAGCCGGCTCGCTGCGGGGCGTCGCGCTGCCGACCCTATCGGGTCGTGCGCGCGAGTGACGCCGCCGGACGCCCCGCCCGGGGCGTCCTAAACCCGGCCGGCTGTGCCGGCCGGGTTTACGGCGTCACTCCCACTCAATGGTCCCCGGCGGCTTCGAGGTGATGTCGTACACCACCCGGTTGATCCCGCGCACCTCGTTGATGATACGGTTCGAGATGCGGCCCAGCAGGTCGTGCGGCAGTTGCGCCCAGTCGGCGGTCATGCCGTCGGTGCTGGTGACGGCACGGATGCAGCAGGCGTTCTCGTAGGTGCGCTCGTCGCCCATCACGCCGACCGACTTCACCGGCAGCAGCACGGCGAAGGCCTGCCAGATGGCGCGGGTGAGGCCGGCGGCCTCGATCTCGGCGCGGACGATGGCGTCGGCCTCCTGCAGCACGCGTACCTTCTCGGCGGTCACTTCACCGAGGATGCGCACGCCCAGGCCGGGGCCGGGGAAGGGCTGGCGCCACACCACGGCATCGGACAGGCCGAGCTTGGCGCCGATCGTACGCACCTCGTCCTTGAACAGGTAGCGGAAGGGCTCGACTAGGCCGAGGCCGAGGTCGGCAGGCAGGCCGCCGACGTTGTGGTGGCTCTTGATCACCGAGGCGGGACCACCGTGCACGCTGACCGACTCGATGACATCGGGATAGAGCGTGCCCTGGGCGAGGAACTTCACCTGCCCGCCGCTGGTCGCCTTGATGCGTGCCGCCTCGTCCTTGAACACATCGACGAATAGTTTGCCGATGATCTTGCGCTTCTTCTCCGGATCTTCGACGCCCTTGAGTGCGCCCAGGAAACGCTCGCTGGCATCGACGTAGTCGAGGTCGATGCCGATGTGGTCGGCGAACAGCTTGCGCACGCCCTCGGCCTCGTCTTTGCGCAGTACACCGTTGTTGACGAAGATGCAGGTCAACTGCTTGCCGATCGCCTTGTGCAGCAGCACGGCGGCGACCGAGGAATCGACGCCACCCGACAGGCCGAGGATGACGCGCTCGGGGCCGACCTGGGCGCGGATACGCGCGATCTCCTCGTCGATGAACGAGCCCATCGTCCAGTCGCGCTTGCAGCCGCAGATCTTCACCAGGAAGTTGCGGATGATCGCGGTGCCGTGGTCGCTGTGCGTGACCTCGGGATGGAACTGCACGCCCCAGAAGTTGAGGCCGGGCGCGTGCACCGCCGCCATCGGGCAGCTCGCCGAGCGCGCGAGGACCTGCGCACCGGGGATCGCCTCGATGCGGTCACCGTGGCTCATCCATACGGTCTGCTCGCCGGGCAGGCCGGCGAACAGCGGGCTGGTGACGTCGCAGGTGATGTCGGTGCGGCCGAACTCGCGGTGGTCGGCCTTCACCACCTTGCCGCCGGTGTTGTGCGCCGTGACCTGGATGCCGTAGCAGATGCCGAGCACCGGCACGCCCAGCCGGTAGAGCTCGGGATCGACCTGCGGGGCGCCGGGGACATAGACCGAAGCCGGGCCGCCGGACAGGATGATGCCCTTGGGGTTCTTCGCCTTCACCACCGCGAGGCCGGCGTGGCAGGAGATGATCTCGCAGTAGACATCCGCCTCGCGGACGCGCCGGGCGATGAGCTGGGTGACCTGGCTGCCGAAGTCGAGAATGATGATGGTTTCGTGCATGTCTTGCTTTGACTTTGAGCTTGGTGCCTTGGGCCCGTAGCTCGAGATGAGCCCTGCGGGCTCAAAGCTCAAAGCTCAAAGCTCAAAGCTCCTCGGGCTATTCGGGCCGATAGTTCGGCGCTTCCTTCGTGATCGTGACGTCGTGCGGGTGGGACTCGCGCAGGCCTGCGCTGGTCATGCGGCAGAGGATCGCCTTCTTCTGCAGCTCGGGGATGGTCTTGGCACCGCTGTAGCCGAGCGCCGCCTTCAGGCCGCCGACCATCTGGTGGACGACGGTGGCGAGCGGGCCCTTGTGCGGGACCATGCCCTCGATGCCTTCGGCGACCAGCTTGGTCGCCTCGGTGGCGCTGTCCTGGCCGTAGCGGTCGGCGCTGCCCTTCTGCATCGCACCGATCGAGCCCATGCCACGGTAGGCCTTGAACTGGCGGCCCTGGTAGATGATCGCTTCGCCCGGGCTCTCATCGCAGCCGGCGAGGATCGAGCCGAGCATCACCACGTCGGCGCCGACCGCGAGGGCCTTGGCGAGGTCGCCGGAATACTTGATGCCGCCATCGGCGATCACCGGGATGCCGGCCTTCTTCGTCGCCTTCACCGCGTTCATCACGGCGGTGATCTGCGGTACGCCGACGCCGGCGACGATGCGCGTGGTGCAGATCGAGCCGGGACCGATGCCGACCTTCACCGCGTCGGCGCCGGCCTTCACCAGGTCGCGCGCGCCGTCGGTGGTCGCGACGTTGCCGGCGATCACGTCGATGTCGTGGTGCTTCTTGATCCAGCGCACCGTGTCCATGACGTTCTTCGAGTGGCCGTGCGCCGAATCGACGACGATGACGTCGGCGCCGGCGGCGACCAGGGCCTCGATGCGCGCGTGGTCGTGCACGCCGGTGGCGGCGCCGACGCGCAGGCGGCCGCGCGCGTCCTTCGAGGCGTGCGGGAACTGCTCCTGGCGCTTGAGGTCCTTCATCGTGATCAGGCCGACCAGACGGCCCTTGGCATCGGCGAGGATCAACTTCTCGACCTTGGCGCGGAAGAGGATGTCCTTGGCCTTGTCCAGCGAGATGCCGGGCTTGCCGGTGATCAGGTTGGCACTCATCACCTCGCGGATCGGCGTCTCGGGCTTGCGGTGGTACTTCAGGTCGCGGCTGGTGACGATGCCGACCACCTTCGTGCCGTCGATGATCGGGATGCCGGAGATGTGGTGCTTGGCCATCACGTCCTGGGCGTCCTTGACCGTGGCCGTGATCGGCAGGGTCTTGGGGTCGGTGATGACGCCGTTCTCGCTGCGCTTGACCTTCTCGACCTCCAGCGCCTGGTCGGCGGCGCTGAGGTTCTTGTGGATCACGCCCATGCCGCCCATCTGCGCCAGGGCGATGGCGAGGCGGTGCTCGGTGACCGTGTCCATGGCCGACGACAGCACCGGGATGTTGAGCCGGATGCGCTTGGTCAGCCGGGTCGCGACATCGGTCTCCTTCGGCACCACGTCGCTCTGACGGGGGATGAGGAGGAGGTCGTCGAAGGTGAGGCCCTGGTCGGGCAGGATGATCGCCATGGCCCCTCCTGAAATGGGGAGGGCGGAGGCTACCGTGTGCGGGGCGCAGGCAACCGCCGATGGGCGGCCTCCTCCTTCCCCTGCGCTTCCTGCGCAATCCACTGGAAGCCATGCGCTTGCGTGTCGTCCTCGGATGCCTGCTGGGGGTGGCGGCGGTGGCCCTGGCCGGGCCACCGACCTGGCTGCCGTGGGCGGCCTGGGTGCGCGGTCAACTTCCGGCCTGGTGGATGCTGCCCGGCCTGGTCGGCGTGCTGCTGGTCGCCGGGGCCGCCATCCTGCCGGGGCCGGGTGCCGACCAGGGCACGCGTTGCCGGTTCCCGTTGTGGCCGACCCGCCATCGCGCCGATGCCGTGGCCCTTGGCCTCGGCCTGCTGCTGCTGCTCGAACCGCTCCTCCATCTCGCCATCCTCGGCTACCTCTCGCAGCACGCCTGGAGCGGTGCCGAGGACCTGCTGCTGCCGGTGTCGGTCGCCGCCCGTCCTGGCGAGCAGCTGGTGCGCATCGCCGTGCTCTGCCTGATCGCACCGCTGGCCGAGGAGCTGTTCTTCCGCGGTCGGCTGCTGCCCTGGCTGGCGGGCCGGCTCGGGCCGGTGAGCGCCCTGTCGATCAGCTCGCTGGCCTTTGCGATCGCGCATGGCTCGCCGCTCAACTGCCTGGTCGCCCTGCCGATCGGCGTGCTGCTCGGCTGGCTGCGCCTGTACCGGCGCGACCTCGGGGCCTGCGTTCTGGTCCACCAGGCGCACAACGGCCTGTTCGTGCTCGCCGGGCCGGCCCTGGTGACCGCCCCGTTGTCGGCGGCGGTGCTGGCGGTCGGCGGGTCGGTGATGCTGACCCTGGCCGCCCTGCACGGTCCGACGCGCTGGCGCGCCCTGCCCGCCGGGCTGGCGCTGGCGGCGGGGCTCGCCCTGCTTCTGCAGCCGATGCTGGCGCTCAAGGACCGCTGGTGGGCCGACGGGGTCGCGCGTCTGGCGGCGCGCAGCCGCTGCGAACCCGGCCCGCTGGTCGCGCGGCTGGATTCCTGGCGGCGCCACGGCCGCCTGGGCGGCGAACGGAACGGGCTGCTGCGCACCCGTTTCGCCGACCTGGGCAGCGACGCCGGGCGGGCCGCGCGCGTCTGGCTGGACGGCGCGGCGGCAGTGGCCGGCGATCCCGACGAGGCCGAGGCCGATCTGCGCGCCGCGCTGCGCGTCGCGGCGCCGCCACCACCGTTGTCGCAGGGCGCCACCGCCATCGCCGTGCGTTGGCCGGAGGTCTTCGCGCTGCTGGCCGCCGAGGATCCAGCACGGGCCCTGGCCCTGCTCGGGCCCGAGGGCGTCGTGCGCGTGCTGCACGACGCCGAGGGTCGGGCGCGCAAGCTGATCCTGGCGGCCGGCGAGCGCGCGTGGCCCGGTCGCTTCGCCAGCGTGCTGCTCGCCCTGCCGCCCACCGCGGTGCGGGCGCTCGACCGACGCCATCTGCGCCAGCACTACCCGGACGCGGAGACGCTGATCGACCGCCTGGAGCCGGCTTCCCGCCAGGCATGGCGCCCTTGAACCTAGAGTCCTTGAGGGCAGCGACTTTGACCTGCCAAGTCAAAGTCGGCAAAGTCGCTGCCCTTGAGGACTCGGGGGTGCGGGGGCACAGCC